>Ga0194131_10010183_pt1 | contig 11591 bp, 10 predicted proteins | sample TA2KigO120mmetaG_FD_148631 | JGI IMG/M metagenome (GOLD analysis project Ga0194131, IMG submission 148631) | Freshwater microbial communities from Lake Tanganyika, Tanzania - TA2015053 Kigoma Offshore 120m | ecosystem: Environmental > Aquatic > Freshwater > Lake | place: Tanzania: Lake... | reverse complement strand
ATGTCGTGGGCGTTGACATCGGCGGGGCGACCACGGATCTCTTCAGCGTGTTCGGTGGCGTCTTCAACCGCACGGTGAGCGCCAATCTCGGCATGAGCTACTCCGTTTCGAACGTCTGCGCGGAAGCGGGCATGGAACAGGTGTTGCGGTGGGTTCACCTGGACATGGATGAACGCGAACTCCGAAACCGCGTGAAGAACAAGATGATTCGACCGACGACGATCCCGCAGACACACGAAGCGCTGGTCTTCGAACAGGCGGTCGCGCGCGAAGCTCTGCGGCTTGCCTATGCGCAGCACCGCGCGTTCGCGACCAAACTGAAGGGCGTGCAGCAACAGCGCACGGTGGGCGACACATTCCGCCAAGACGAGGGCGCAGGATCCATCGTTGATCCGATGCTGCTCGACTTGCTCGTCGCATCGGGCGGAGTCCTCAGCCACGCGCCGCGCTTCGAGCAGACGTTCCTGCTGATGATCGACTCATTCGAACCAACGGGGTTCACTGCGATTGCGAAGGATTCAATCTTCATGATGCCGCATCTTGGCGTACTCGCATCGATCAATCCTCGCGCCGCGATGGAAGTATTCGAACGCGACTGCCTCGTGCCGCTCGGCTGGTGCGCGGCGCCCAAGGGCGAGGTGCGCATCGGAAAGCCCGCCCTGTCCTTTGAGTTGCGTGGTGAAAGCGGTGTGATTGCGCAGGGCACGCTCAGCGGCGGACAGATCCGCCTCGTGCGGCTTGGCGTGGGTGAACGCGCCACGCTTGAGGTTCGACCCGAGCGCGGACTCGATATGGGCGCAGGAGCGGGAAAGCCCGCAAGCCGCACGATCGAGGGTGGGCAGGTCGGCGTGCTCATAGATGCGCGCGGTCGCCCACTGCATTTCCCAGCGGATCACTCGGAGCGACGCACGGCGGTCGCGTCATGGGTCCAGGCGGCGGAGGTGTACGAAGGCGCATGACCAAGGCATACACCCCAGGCCTGAAGGTCGCCGCGTCGACCACCTACCGCGTGCGGCGACTGCTGCCCGTGCCGGGAGATGTGCGCGTGCAGGTCGGTGCGCGCGTGCAGGCGGACGCCGTGATCGCGGAGACATTCCTCGATGGCGATGTCTTTCCGGTCAAAGCGGCATCACTGCTTGGCGTGCCGCCTGGCGAACTGCCGCCGCTCATGCTGAAGCAGATTGGCGATGCGGTCCAGATCGGCGATGTGATCGCACAGTCCAAGGGCATCTTCGGCATGATGCGAACGCAGGCGAAGTCAACCGCAGCGGGCACGATCGAGAGCATCAGTGGAACGACGGGCATGGTTCTGCTGCGAGGTCCACAGACCCCCGTGCAGGTCCGCGCATTCGTATGTGGTGAGGTGGTCGAGGTGATGCCGCGCGAAGGGGCCGTGATCGAAACGCCGGCGGCGTTCATCCAAGGGATCTTCGGCGTGGGCGGCGAATCGTGGGGACCGCTTGTTGCTGCATCGGCGCAGCCGACCGAGGATCTGACTGCGCAGCGGATCACGCCCGCGATGAAGGGTGCGGTGGTCTTTGCGGGTGGGCGGATGACAGCGGAAGCGATCGCAGCCGCGCGCGCGGTGGGTGTGGCGGCGCTCGTGTGCGGCGGCATCGACGATGCGGATCTCAAGGATGTGCTCGGGCACGATCTCGGCGTGGCGGTCACGGGCAGCGAGCGCATCGGCATCACACTCATCGTGACGGAAGGATTCGGCAGCATCGCCATGGCGCGGCGCACGTTCGATCTTCTGATGTCGCTTGTCGGCAAGCAGGCAAGCGTGAACGGCGCCACACAGATTCGCGCGGGCGTCATCCGACCCGAGATCACGGTGCCGCTCGCGGAATGTTCGAGCGCCTCAGTGGCGTCGCGCGGTGCGACCGCAGGGCTCCTGCATGTCGGAACGTCCGTTCGCATCATTCGCGATCCTTACTTCGGTCTCATCGGGTCGGTGTCCCGTTTACCGGAGAAGCCAGAAGCCCTTGCGTCGGGATCGCTCGCGCGCGTGCTTGAGGTGCAACTCGACGACGGCGCACGCGTCACGGTGCCTCGCGCAAACGTCGAACTGATGGAAGGCTGATCGTGGAGATCACTGGCGGCGCGTACAGTGTGTCGAATGAGTGACGACGCTGCGGCGCAGAGCGATGGGCGTTACCACCGCCAGCAGTTGATCCCCTGGATCGGCGCGGACGGGCAGCGCTCCATCGGTCAGGCGCACGCGGTCGTGGTGGGTTGCGGTGCGCTCGGTTGCGCCGTGGCGGACATCCTTGCGCGCGCGGGCGCCGGCCGTCTCACACTCATCGACCGCGATGTCGTCGAGCCCTCGAACCTGCAGCGGCAGACGCTCTTCACTGAGCGCGATGCGCGCGAGCGGCGACCAAAGGCGGAGTCGGCTCGTGCAAGAGTCAGCGAGATCAACTCGCGCATCGAGTGCCGCGCATGGGTCGATCATCTCTGTGCCGAGAACGCGCTCGATTATCTCGGCGATGCGACAGTGCTGATCGATGGGCTCGACAACATTCGCACGCGATTCCTGCTGAACGATCTCGCAGTGCAGCAGGGGATTCCCTACATCTATGGCGGCGCGGTTGGCACGGAGGGGTGTGTGATGCCCGTACTGCCGAACGAAGCGTGTTTGCGCTGCATCTTTCCAGAGCCGTTCGCGGGTCCGCCGCAGCCGACTTGTGATACGGCGGGTGTGCTCATGAGCACCGTGCTCGCGGTCGCGGCTCGGCAGGCAATGCTCGCGCTGCAGTGGATGAGCGGGAATGCGGCGCAGATCAGCAGGACGCTCTGGTCCTTCGATGCGGTGAGTGGACGCGTGACGATGGCATCGATCGCAGCGGCGCGCGACCCACAGTGTGTGTGCTGCGGTCAGCGGAACTTCGAGTTTCTCCGTGCATCGTGCGAGGAGCAAGCAACGGTGCTCTGCGGTCGAAATGCAGTGCAGATCGTTCCTGCGAAGAGTGTCGCCGCCACCATTCGGTGCGATCCGCAGCTGCTCCGAACAGCGCTCGCGCCGCACGGCAACTTTGAAGTGCATGGGTCGAGGCTCGTCGGCACGATGCGCGAAGTCACGGCGGTCGGCGGCGAGGCGATCGAGTTGACGGTCTTTTCAGATGGTCGGGCGATTGTCGGCGGCACCACTGACCGGATCTTCGCGCGCACCCTGTACGACCGATTCATTGGCGGGTCCTAAGGAAGTGGGTCCCAAAAAGGCGAATGCCTCCGGCATCGTGCGGAGGCACTCGCGCTGTCGCTGCAGGGCGCCCGTAGGTCGCCAGCAGATGACGGAACACCAATGAAGCACTGAAGTCTTGCAATCGCGCAGGGGCGCGTCCAGTCTTGGTTGGAAACAAACACAAGATTTTTTAACGCTGGCGTCCGATGCTTTCGCGCATGTCGACCTGGGGCTTGGAAACGCCATGTTTCGGGCTACACTCAAGCACCATGCGAGGCATGCACCGAGACATCGCTGGTGTCACTACCGCCGTTGCCCTCGGCGCGGCGGTCGTCTTTGGCCTGGCCAGCAATGGTCGGGCTGGCGGTGGAGGTGGCGGTGGGTGGTGCGTTCCATTCGATGTGGTCGGTGCGACGGGCGAGCTGTGGACAATTGGCGTGGTCGGATCGCAGAATCAGAACGACGGACCAGATATCACGAACGCGAACGCGATGGGACTTCACGCAGATGCGGAGATGTCGAGCGGCGGATCGTTTGGTCGTGCGGTCAGCACATACTCCATAGGCAGTGGGGATCTCTTCGGATACACCAACTTCGGATCAGCCGCTGCGGAGGCCGCGACAGGAACGAATGCGTTCGCGCGCTCGGATGTGTTCGGTACTTGGCACCTGAACACGACGGCATCGGTACCACAGCGCGTTCGGCTGATGTGGCAGCTCGAAGCAGCGGGCATCGCGAACATCCAGTGGAAACTGCGGCGCGCGGTCGGATCGCAGCGCACACTGGTCGCGGAAGATTCGCTCAGTGTGTACATCACCCCCGAGACTCGATCAGGCACAAAGACCGTGATGATCCCAGCGGGGCAGTTCCAACTGTTTGTGTACGGCACGGTGCAGGCCAATGCGGGGTTCATGAATCCAGACGCAGGCCTGTACCGCCTGGAATGGTTCGCCACCTGTATTCCGCTCGCGGATGTGGACGGCAGTGGCGCTGTCGATGGCGCGGATCTGGCTGCGGTGCTTGCCGCTTGGGGGCCTGCGCCAGAGTTCACCGGGGCGGATCTCAATCAGGATCTTGTTGTCGACGGACTTGATCTGGCTGCGGTGCTCGCCGCGTGGTGAACATGCGCGCCGACTTCCATGCATTTCGAGCGATTGCCGGACCATTCGCTCTTGGTGTGATTCTTGCCATGTTGCTTGCGGGATGCGCGAGCAGTGTTCCACGGCGTGATCCCATGGGCGAACGCTTTCCCGTCGTGAACGGCAAGTCACTCGATGGCAGTGAGGTGCAGTTGCCGACCGTAGGCAGTGGAAAACCGCTGCTGCTACTCATCGGATACGAACAGAGCACACAGTTCGATCTCGACCGCTGGATCATGGGGATCAGCGACAGTGGACTCGCTGTCAAGACGTACGAGGTGCCGACGATCCCCGGCTTGGTGCCCGGCATGTTCTCTGGGTGGATCGATGGCGGCATGCGCCGTGGCATTCCGCGCGAGGATTGGGGGGGTGTTGTCACGCTCTATGGGGACGGTGCGCGTGTTGCAAAGTTCACGGGCAATCGAGATGGGCTGCCAGGACGCATCGTGCTGCTCGATGGCAGCGGTGTCGTCGTGTTCTTCCATGACCGCGGCTACTCGCTGCAGTCGCTGCACAAGTTGCGCGACGCGCTTGCGAAGTTGGAAGGCGCCGTACCGGCCGCAGCACCAGAGTCAACCGCGAAGTAGTCGCGCGAAATCACGCGGCGTCGCTTCGCTTGGCGGCCTTGCGACGCGCCTTCTCTTTCACCTTCTCTGCCACGCGCGCCGCCCACTCCTTCGCCTTGTCGAGCCAGCGGCGCGCCCAGGCGAACTCCAGCGCCAGAATCGCCAGGCCCGCTGGAATCACGATGAATGCGGGGCCTGGCAGCACGAGCAGCGCAACGCCAATCAGCAGCACGGTGCCGCCCATGACAAATACCGCCACCTTTCGCGCCTTGCGTTTCAGTGAGCCCTCGTCGCCGGTCATGCGCGTTCAGGCTAGCCGCGCAGCACGATCAAGCCTCCTAACATGGCGGCTTTCAGCAGCCCCACACTGGAGACTCCGAATGGCCGTCGTTCCAAAGCATGTGCTTGACACGCTCTTCTTCGCTGCGCGAACACAGAACGCATGGCAGCCGAAGCCAGTCGCCGTTGAGACCCTGCATGAGCTCTATGAAATCATGCGCTGGGGACCCACAAGCGCAAATGGCTCGCCGCTGCGCGTCGTCTTCGTCCACTCGCAAGCTGCGCGTGATCGCCTGCTGCCGTGTGTGAGCGCCGGCAATGCTGAGAAGACGCGGACTGCGCCCGTGACCGCGATCCTCGCATTCGACCGAGCGTTCCACGACAGTCTTCCGAAACTCTTTCCGCACGCGGATGCCCGATCTTGGTTCGCAGGAAATGACACGCTCATCGCCGAAACAGCATTTCGGAACAGCAGCATGCAGATCGGCTACTTCATCATCGCAGCCCGTGCGGTTGGGCTCGACTGCGGTCCGATGTCTGGCTTCGACCAAGCGGCCGTCGACGCGGCATTCCTCGCGGGCACCACCTGGAAGTCGAACATCCTCTGCAATCTGGGCTATGGCGATGTCGGCGGACTGCAGCAGCGACTGCCGCGTCTGAGTTTCGCGGACGCGTGCCAGATCGTCTGAACGCCCGCATGCCTCTGCCGCGCCGCACATTCGCGATCATCTCCCATCCTGACGCGGGGAAAACCACGCTCACGGAGAAGTTGTTGCTGTACGGCGGTGCGCTCGACTTGGCTGGGTCGGTCACGGCGCGCAAGCATCAGCGTGCGACCGCCAGCGACTGGATGGAACTGGAGAAGCAGCGTGGCATCAGCATCAGTTCCACGGTGCTGCAGTTTGACTACAACGGCTTCCGCATCAATCTGCTCGACACGCCCGGGCACAACGATTTCTCGGAGGACACCTACCGCGTACTCACCGCGGTCGATGCCGTCGTGATGGTGATCGATGCGGCCAAGGGCATCGAAACGCAGACGCGCAAGCTGTTCGAGGTCTGCCGAAGGCGTGGCGTGCCGATTTTCACCTTCATGAACAAGTGCGATCGACCGATGCGCAGCCCGCTCGAACTGATCGATGAACTCGAACGCGTACTCGGGTTGACTGCGTTCCCCGTGAATTGGCCGCTCGGATCGGGGCCGACATTCCGCGGTGTGTACGACCGTCTTGATCATGCCGTGCATCTCTTTGAACGTACGAAGGCGGGCGCGTTCGTTGCGCCCGTGCAGATCAGTGGACTCGACGATGCGGCAGTCGCGGGGAAACTGGATCCGCTCGACGAGGCGCGCGCACGCGAGGAGATCGAACTGCTGCAGGCAGCGGGGGAGTCCTACGACGAAGCGCGCATTCTCGCTGGCAGCGTCACGCCCGTGTACTTCGGCAGCGCGATGAATAACTTCGGCGTTCAACTGCTGCTCGATGGATTCCTTGGACATGCGCCTGGGCCGGGTCCGCGGCGGTCGGGTGAACGCACCATCGAAGCGCAGGATCCGTTCTTCAGCGGATTCGTCTTCAAGATTCAGGCGAACATGGATCCGCGCCACCGCGATCGCATCGCGTTCATCCGAGTGGTGTCGGGCATGTTCACGCGCGAGATGACCGTGGTGCATGCACAGTCGGGGCGGAAGATTCGCCTGTCGAACGCGCAAAAGCTCTTTGGGCAGCAGCGTGAGACGGTGGAGGAGGGGTACGCGGGCGATGTCGTCGGCATCGTCGGCCAAGATGCACTGCGCATCGGCGACACGCTGACCGAAGAGCGCAGCGTGCTGTTCAACGAGATCCCGCGCTTCCCGCCCGAGTGCTTCACCTATCTCACGAATCCGCAGCCAGGCAACGCGAAGAAGTTCCAACTCGGACTCGATCAGCTGTTGCAAGAAGGTGTGGTGCAGACAATCACGGTGGGGTCGGGGCAGACGCAGCGGCAGTTGCTGTCGGCGGTCGGACCGCTGCAGTTCGAGGTCGTGCAGTACAGGCTCAAGGCGGAGTACGGTGCGGAGTCGCGTCTTGAGCAGTCGCGCTGGCGCATCGTTCGTTGGTGGCGCAAGGCGGATGCGGGCAGCGAATGGGCGCCCGATCTGCTTTCAGATGCGGCAACGGGTACTGACCGTGACGGCAGTCCAGTCGTGCTGTTCACCGATGACTGGGCGATGAAGCAGTTCTTGCAGCGAAACCCAGGCGTCGAACTCTCCGATATTCCCTGGAAGACCTAGCGGCGCGCGAGGATTTCGTCGTAGGCCTGTGCGATCGCGGCGGCGGTGCGTTCCCAGGTCAGCGACTCCGCACGCGCGCGCGCAGCCGCGCCCATCGATGCGCGCGCCTTGGGATCCGCAAGCGCTTCCAGTTGCCGTGCAACGGTCGCCGCGGTGGGCGATGAAAGCACCGCGCCTGCACCACTTCCCGCGACAAGATCGCGCGCGCCCATCTGATCCGTCACAAGCACAGGCAGGCCAGCCGCCATCGCCTCGGCAACGACCATGCCGAAGGTTTCGAAGTCGGACAGCAGTGCGAATGCATCTGCCGCGCTGTACCACGGCGCCACATCGGGTACGGCACCGACAAAGTGAACGCACTCGCCGATCCCCAGCCGCTGCGCCTGCGCGCGAAAGGGCGCGGCATCGCCTCGACCGACCACGATCAGCCTCATCCGTTCGCCATCGGCACGCTTTGGCACAAGGGCGAGCGCATCCACTAGCAGTCGCAGTCCCTTTGTCTTGAAGTTCATCCCCACAAAGAGCAGCGCGCATGCGTTCGCAGGGATCGAATGCTGCGCGCGCAGTTCGGCACGCGCCCGCGGATCATGCACGAAGTGCGAGCAGTCGACGCCAGGTGGTACCACGCGCCACTGACCAAGCAGTGGATCGAACCGCTCGCGGTACTTCTCGTGCAAAAAGGAACTCACGGGCATGAAGATGCTTGTGGCGCCACCCGCGATCATTCTCTGGTCGATGCGCATCATCACGCGGTCGATCAGCTGCGTTCGGCGCTGAAGGATCCGTTCCATCCAGTGAATGTGCGGTGCGCTGTGGGTGCTGAAGACATCCGCTCGCCAGGTGGGTTGGTGGGAGTGAACGACATCGAATCGCCCTCGTTGAATGCGCCGCTGTGCGATCCAGTTGAACAACAGTGGGCGCATGAAGCGCGGGAACTTCAGCCGCGGCACATGATGGAAGGTGATGTCCGTGCCGTCCGTGTGCGTGTCCGCGCCACGGCGCCAGCAGAACACATGAATCTCGTAGCGACCCGTGGCGGCAAGGCGACGCGTGACTTCGTGGCTGAAGCGCTCGCCTCCACCGAGTCCGCCGAATCGCTCCATCAACACGGCTACCCGTGGTCGCATGCGGCGCAAGCGTACGCTGCCGCCGCGATGCAGCCCGCGGGTTCACGGCTCCACGGCGTCGACTTCCTCCGCGCGGCAATGATGCTGCTCGGCATTGTGCTGCATATTGCGATGAGCTTCGTGGAGGGAGCGCCCATGGCGGAGTGGATGTACCGCGACCCGCAGCGCAGCCCGTGGGCCGGAGTGATGTGCGTCGCACTTCATGTGTTTCGCATGCCTGTGTTCTTCGTGATGGCGGGCGTGTTCGCGGCGCTCATCTGGCGGCGGTCGGGCGCGTTGGGTCTTGTACGGAACCGATTGCGCCGTATCGCACTGCCGCTGATCATCGGATGGCTCGTGCTCTTTCCGCTCATCAAGTGGACGGTCGTGTGGGGGATCACGGTGATGCAGTCCGAGCAGGAACTTCCAAACATGGCTGGCTGGACGCTGCTGATGGTCATGAACCCGTGGAGCGATCCGAACCTTGCGCACCTGTGGTTCCTCTACCAGTTGCTGCTGCTGTGTGGCGCTGCGGTCGTGGTGTGCGGAGTGCATGCGCTGCTGCCTGAGCGCGTACGCAGTGCATGTTCGGTGGCGGTCGCCGGGCTCGTCACCGGTCGCGCGCGGTGGGTGCGAGTACCGCTGCTCATCGCCGTGTCGTGGTGGCTGCTGATGAAGTCGGCATCGCCTGGAATCGACACCTCGCCGGCGCTGCTGCCGCCGCTGCATGTGCTGGCGATCTACGGCGTGTGCTTCGCGGCGGGATGGTCGCTGTTCGTTGTGCCGGGCGCGCTCGATGCGCTGCGGGACTGGGCCTGGCTTCGGCTGGCGGCGGGTGTTGTCGCGCTGCTTGCAGCGGTGGTGGGCAGCATCGGTTGGTTTGTCAATGAAGGAGATGCGCGTGGCAAGTGGTTCATCGTGGCGCAGATCGCATGTGCCGCAGCGATGTGGCTGATCACCCTTGGCAGCATCGGCGTTGCGGAGCGCATCTTCCGCGCGCCGCGCAGATGGGTTCGCTGGTGGTGCGACGCGTCATACTGGATCTACCTCGTGCACCTGCCGCTGTGCATCGCGGTCGTGATACTGATGAGGGGCTGGGACGCACCAGCACTGGTGAAGATGGCGGCTGTGATTGCGGTCACCACGCTCCTCAGCGCACTGTCATTCGCCGCCGCACGCGCGGTTGTCGCGCGGTAGTGGGAGCGTTGCGAACGCTCCCACTACATTGATTTTGCTAGGTTCTTTGCGGTACGATCACTGGTATGGCAAGCCGCTTTATGGACACATCAATATCTTCCGATCGTGCTATCGCTGATGAAGCTCCGAGAGTCGATGTTCTCGTCGCATTGGCTCGGCATTGGCGCTGGTTCTTTGTTTCAACCGTGGCAGTGGGGCTTCTTGCAGTCGTTGGGCTTGCCATCACTCGGTTGTTGCCGGCGAGTCGCCAAGGCACGATCGAAGTCACTCTGATTTTCCCGGGCGCTTCCGATGGCAAACTCCCAAACGGTACGCCTTTTAATTTTCTCGAGATAAGTTCAGCGCCCGTTGTAGAACCGATTTGGCGTTCACAAGGGCTCGAAAGCAGAATTCCGCTCGATGAACTGCTGCGATCTCTCACCGCTATGCGCGGAGGCAGGGAGGCGCTCGCGCTGTCCGAGTTGTATCAGAGCAAACTGTCCAACCCCAAGCTCACCGTTCTAGAGCGAGATGCAATTGAAAAGGAGTGGCGTGCGGCGATCGCTGCGCTGAATAGTTCGGCTGTGCTGCTGACCATGACTGATTCCAAGAACAGACTCTCGGACGAGCAGATCACACAGTTCCTCAGCGCGCTCCCGAAAGTTTGGGCAACATGGTCGGACGCGCTCGGAGCACGCACCTACGACTACCCGCTACCGTCAGGAGCGGAACTTCGCGCAAGCGAATCGCAGTTGTCTGTGGAAGCAGGCACGACGGTGCTCGCGGGTGCGGTTGTCCGGCATTTCGAGAGACTGAAGGATTTCAATGACACACTGGCACTCACGTTGGCGTCGCTCTCGAAGTTGCCGGGATCGGACGCAGTGCGTGATGGCAGAGGGGCTTCGCTGACAGATCTCGTGCAAGAGGTGCGTGCCATGTCGCGCAACATGGTGATCCCTGCATATATCGAGGCGCTCGCTACTGCCAAGGTCAAGGATCCAAGGGGATATCAGGCGCTTCGAGCTGCGCGCATGCAACTGCAGGAGTCGCAGTACAAGGAAGCGGAGGAGCAGGCGCTCGTTCTCAAGCAGGTATTCGATGATTTCATGGAAGTTACAGGCAGCGGTGCCAAGAAAACCCAGTCCTCAGATGGGCAGAACAACGAGCAGCAAACAGGTCTTATCGCGAATGTTGATGGCACCTTCATCGACCGCGTTATCGATCAGGCAGTTCTGAGCCGCGATGTGTCCTATCGCCGTGAGTTGACCGAGAAGCGTCTGCAGGCGGAACTTGCAGTTGTTCGGCTTGCCTCAGCACTGGAGTTTGAAAATTGGCTCGATAAATCTGTGAATGAACAGATTGAGGCAGACGTGGTATCAGGGAGTCCGAGCCAGCAGATCAAGTTGCTGACCGAGCAGACGGCTGAGCTGGGCAACCGAACGGCGGTCGTGATGGGTCTCTTAGCGCAGCGCAACTTCAATTCGGCTGCCGCTGCGTACCGCGTCGATGGGGAGGCGATGGTTTTCTCCACGCCAGCCATGTCAACGAAGACTGCCTTGGCCGCTGGATTCGGGCTTTGGGCGCTCACCATGCTGCTCGTAGGAGCTCTCGCCGTGAGGTCATTGCAGTCGGCCTTCGAACGTCATCGTTTCAGTTCTGATCGCCTCGAGGCGTCGTCGGAGACCACGGCGCAGCAGGCTGCTGCCAACGCGGTGAGCACACAGGGAGCATCCACTGGACCGCGCGCACGATCTTCGGGGCGAGAGCCGATCAGTCTGTGAGGCGGATGGTCGGGTCGGTTCGACACGCCATCACGAAAGTGGTGGCGCCAACCGAAAGGAACACGCCTGACTGTTGGTAGCCGTCAAA
>Ga0194131_10010181_pt1 | contig 11592 bp, 13 predicted proteins | sample TA2KigO120mmetaG_FD_148631 | JGI IMG/M metagenome (GOLD analysis project Ga0194131, IMG submission 148631) | Freshwater microbial communities from Lake Tanganyika, Tanzania - TA2015053 Kigoma Offshore 120m | ecosystem: Environmental > Aquatic > Freshwater > Lake | place: Tanzania: Lake... | reverse complement strand
ATTGATAAAAATTTCTTTTGCCCTTCCAAAATATGGTTCGAGCCGATTTGTTTTCAGGTTCTTTGGCAGTTTGGAATTTGCGGCGGAGCCGCTCCGAATTTATTCACCCCCACACTGCGAGCCGCGCAAAGCGCGGCGAGCAAACTCCGTTCGAGCTATCTTCAGAATACACCGCAATTCAGGATTTCGCAAGTGGAAAGAGGATGCCTCGCGGCGCGTCTCGCGCCGCGAGGTTTCCTCTGCAAACTTGCATTTTCCCAACTGGCGGTGTCTGTTTGAAAATATCCGAACGGAACTGGCTGGGCTCGGCGGGCGGAATTCCCCCCACACCCCCCTTCCGCCCGCCTCGCCTTGAACCGGAGCGGAAAGGACGATTTCAAGTTTTTCTAGCCAGCTTTTGCTGGCTCATTCGGCTCCGCCGAATTTGGCGGCAAATTCTTTCTGATAAATGTATATTGATAACTTCCTTTTTCGTTTTCGAGGGGGATAAAATCATAACCCCTTTCGTTCCACTTCCTTTGCAGCAGGTCATTTAACTCATTTTCTTTTGGGCTACCGCGATACATATATTCTTGCATTTCTTCTTCGCTCACTTGTTGGAGAAAACTACCGAAAGCATTATCTACCAAAACATAGCCACCGTTTACTAATCTATCCATTGCTTCTTTGTCATCATCAATATCAATTCCAGTCGTTCTAAAACCTAAAATCATTCCGATTTTTTCTGGCGGTTGAAATCTTGGTAATTTTTCTTTTGGTGTAGGCGTATAGTCCGGTGCAAATCTTCCAGTTTTTGTTCGATATGCTTCCCGAACGCTTTCTGTGATAAAAGGATCATCAGGATTTTCTTCTATTTCTTTTTTCAATCTTTCGGTAGCTTCTCGTTCATCTTCCTCGCCACTCTGCATGCGAGCTACAGTTTCGGGCGATCCATAAAGCGTAGGAGCAAACTTTATCGAAACATTTTCGTCATTCAGCTTAAATTGAATTTCAGTGTCTGAAACTTCACTTGGGCTAGTTCCAGTTATTGCTTGCACTCGTTCTTTTAATTTTTGTATAGCTGATGGTTCTTTCAAAACTGGATCAACTAGAATAATGTCTCGCGAGCCGAGAGAAAGAGGATATTCGAAATCAATCCCAGCTCCGACATAAACAGTCGGATTGTTTTTGAGAACTTCTTGGTCAACTAAATTTCTTTCTCTTACTTCAACCACCGTTCGTTTTTTGTGTTCAATCGCTCCCTTCCGAGGCATTGTCGCCGCATCAATTTGCTCAAATGCTTTTCTAGTTTCGGGTGTCGTGAAAATTGCCTCAATTTTTTGAGGATCAATAGGATTTTCTTTTTTATTCAGACCAAGAAGTTCTCTTGCTCTATCTCGGTGTTGTTCTAGTGGGTCAAATGAATCAAATTTTTCTGGCATATTTTTTACTTTACTAATTCGTCTAAAGATACACCTAGTCCTTCCGCAATTTTTGTTATCGTCTGCAGAGAAGGATTTTCTATAACATCAGATTCAATCTTGGCTAGCGTTGTATAAGGAATATTAGCTTTTTTAGCTAAAGCGTCCTGTGTTAAATCTTTTTTCTTTCTCCAGTTTCTAATTTTATCCCCGATGGACTTGTTTTTCTTTTCTTCCATAAAGTGATAGTATGAATATGTTGGTCTAATTCAATCTTCATTATTATGATATCAAGAATTTTGATTTTATTCAAGAAAAGCCCGCTTTTGGCCTTCATAAAGTTCGAGCCGACATTTTTAACAGGTTCTTTGGCAGTTTGCCTTTCCGCTCCGGTTCAAGGCGAGGCGGGCGGAAGGGGGGGTTGGGGGGAATTCCGTCCGCCGAGCCCAGAGAGTTCCGTTCGGATATTTTCAAACAGACACCGCCAGTTAGGAAATGAAACCATTGGCTCGCCCGCTACGCGGGCTCGCCAGCCGTTTTTCGCCCAAAATTCAAGCCGTTTTGAATTCAGGTAAGGCCAAAAGCGGGCTTTTCTAAAAATTCGTATGAAATACTTTATCTACACAAGAAAATCTACCGAGAGCGAAGAAAGACAAGTGATGTCTTTGGAATCCCAGTTTTCTGAATTGAAAGAATTTGCCGCCAAAGAAAAACTTGAAATCGTCGCCTCGCTTAGCGAGGCGCAAACTGCCAAAGAACCTGTTAAAAATGTCGGCTCGAACCCCCGCCTCGCGTCCCGCTCGCTCTCTTTGGATTTCAAAAACCCTTGGCAAATTCTCTCGGAAACCCCAGTCGCGTCGCTTTGCGACGCTCCGAATTTTGGCGAAAATGCGAATGCACACTTGATCCACCTTCCCGTTCGCGTGTGCGCAAAACCCCGCTCGCAAGGACGAGAGGGGTGCGAGCGGGGCTCCCTAAACAAACATCTGAATTAAATACGCGCCGAGTATGGGTAGTGCCAAATTATCCAGACCGTATTCTAAAAAGAACTCAACGACAGTAAGAATTAAAGGAATAACCAAGATTCGGTAGTCAAAACCTAAAACAAACAGGTAAGTTAAGATCAAACTTGTTGCAAAAAAGATACATGTTCCCTCAATGCTTTTCCTGCTGGTAAATAATTTAAAATAACGTTTGCCAAAGCCCTCTCCTATTAAACCAGCTAAGCCGTCAGAGATACCCATAATCAATACACCGAATTGAAAAGATTTAATATCATCAGGTAAGAAAAATAATGCACACAGCGCAACTCCCATGGGTAAAAATACTTCTCCAAGAGTGTTGCGGTTCACCGCATGTATAGAAGAAAAAAGTTCAGTGCGGCGCGTAAGAAATAAAACTCCTGCAAAAATAATACTGATTAAAATAACTTCCTTCTGATTCAAGAAGAGAGGAGAAAGTAAAGCAATTAATGCTCCTCCGAAATGTGCCATCTTTCTCGTGATGTAGACCGGCAATGAGAATTTTCTTTTAATAAATTCATTGCCCCCTATCAAGCAAGACGAAGCCAATATAAAGATGATTAAGTTTAAAGAAATCATATATGAAATTCAAATGCGGCATACTTTCGGAAAACAACAGCGTCCTCCTTTGGAAAGTTTTTAATATTATTGCCATCGCGGATTAGGGCGTAAATTATTTTTTTCACACCCTCTTCCTTTGCATCCAGATGCACTTTAAATGCGAGTACATTTCCTAATCCTACACCTTGATATTCCGGTAGCAGAGCAATAGTTTTACATATCAACGTAGATTCATCTTCTTTAAACGCTCCGCAGAATCCGATGATTTCCTCTCCTTTGTAAAGGAGATAGATTCTAGTGCTGTCTGGAGCAAGTTTTTCAGAAGAATAAAGTTTAAAAAATTCCTTTTGGTTTAATTCAACATACCCCCAGCTATTTTTAAAAACAGTTCTCGATATGGAAGCTATGGTTTGCAGTTTTTCCATTGATCCGGATTCCATCTCCTTGACTCCAAAACCAGCTGGAGCAAGCTTGTCATACGCTGGCTGACCTACTTGCAATATGGCATCAAAACGTTCCCTATATCCAGAATGATAGACAAGCTCAGAGGTAGGCTGGTTAGAACTTAAAAAGTCGTAATAATAGGATTCAGAAAATAACTCTGATTTAAAGAATTCCGATCCATCTGTTTCTTTAATACAACGATACTGGTGCCAGATACTTCCATTTACCGGGCCCTTAAGAACTCTGACACCTTTGGTTCGCGCTTCTTCAATTAAACTATCCCACATTGAACCGAATACCAGAGCGTCCTCCGGAGACTCTAAAAACCCAAAGAAAGCCTCCCCAGACGGCAATCTTTTGTCCAGTATAAGAGCAAGGTGAGCTTGCATTTCATTTCCTTGATAAGCGGCAATAGGTGTAAAAACAACATTTTCATTATCGATACAAAAATCAAAAGCTTTTTGGTAGTCGCTAAGAAAATAATCAAAGTTTTTCGATCTTCCGTATTTCCTACGAAGTAGACCGATGAGCTCTTGAGGAGGTACTTTGTTTGGTTGGTATTTTTTGATTTCCATATTAAATAATATTAATTGCTCCTGTTGATCCATTAATTTCCACAACCTGATTATCCCTAAGATAATCAACAGCATTGGTAGCTCCAATTACTGCAGGAATACCCAATTCACGAGCCACTATCGAAGCGTGCGATAGTACACCCCCATGCTCAATAATAAGTCCTTTCGATAAAGCGATCAGTGAAGTCCAGCCCGGGTCTGTATGTGAAGTAACCAGAATATCAAAATCAATCTTTGTTGGCATAGAGAATTCTTTAAACACCTTCACCTTACCGCGAATAATGCCGGGTGATGCAGGTCTACCTTGCGTGATCGAGTCTTCTGATCTTAAGGACTGGATAGCTGGCAACGCATTCTCTGATGTTGCAAAGTGAACTGGAGGTTTTACATTTTTAAAAGAATTATAATCCTGTTTTCTTTGTAAGATTATTTGTGATATTTTTTTATTTTTTATTGACTCTTGATTTAGAATCTCATCCAATTGGAGATAAAATACGTCATCTGGATGTTGAAGTATCCTCTTTTCAGCCAATAGTTCACCTATACGTCTAAATAGACGACGGACAACAGCAAAGGTATTAGAGCGGAGTAAACGAAACTCTTCTCGTCGAGAAGCGTACTTTTTAAATTTACCAAGAATAATTTGCACCATTATTTTCTTTAAAAAAGGTAAATGAATATCTTTATTGGATTTGCAGACTTTTGGTTCGTAATTGCTATACACTTTTAAAACCGACAATAATTTGGTCTCATCTTCATCGACGCCTACAGATTCTAACTTCAATTCATTTGCGAACCTACCTCCAAATTTGATCAGATAAGACTCGAGGAGTACTCCAATATTAGGATTTTTGGCTAGCTCATCATTGAAAGTCTTTAGGTCATTAGATTGAACTGAGTCCCAAAGCGGCTTAATAGCTTCTGCTGTTTTACTTATTTCCCTTAATGCTCCAGTTTGTTCTGTTGCCTTGCTTTGAAAAGTAATGAGTTCCTGTAGAGATTTTTCATCGACAAGTTTTTTAAGGATGCCTAAATAAGTCATAACAAAGAAGTCATTCTCAATTGCTATGTACCATCGGCGTAAAAGCTTACTATTTAATTTGTTAAATAGTTTTATACATTCGACATATTCTAATTTTCCAAAATCATGAGCCCGTAACTTACGAAGCTCACCCTCTACTATGAATTTAAAATATCGAGATGTTAAGCCAAATAGACATACTTTTACGAGTACAATAAATGGATAGGAAATTTTCAATCCTAATGACGGAGAAATGGGAGTCGTAATGTTCTGCTTCACATTGCTCGTTATCATAAGCTCAAAGTTTGCCTTATTTCGTTTGTATCCGGGAACGAATGCGGCCATGTGATACCAGTTGTTCATGTTGTAGTACATTCTTCCGTAGAAAAAGCCGAGTAGATTTTCAAATATCTTGGAGTGTTGTCGAATTTTCTTCGCAGATACACCCGACATCCTAAGCAAATCCTTATAAACCTGCTCGTATACCAATTGAGCGAATGAGCATGTAAGGGGTAAAACAATGCCGGAGTAACTTTCTGCTATGTTCGCACTATCGAAGTATTCTTTTCCTTTAATATCAAAAGTCTGTGTAATCGGACGAGACTGGAGAACATATAATTTACCTTTTAAAAAACACCACTCAATATCTTGGGGATTTCCAAAGAAATCTTGAATCTTTTTAGCTAGTCGGATCAACTCTTTAATTTGTGCTTCATTCAAAGATTCTTCACTAGTTTTTTGAGAAACTATTCGCCCCTGCCTAAAAATCTGAGCGTCTTTCTTGGGAGGTATAGTCTTGTCGATCAGACTGCCATTTTTATCAAATATGTATTCATCACATGCATCACCACTAACAACAGGCACACAAAGTCCTGTGATTGCATTGATAACAACATGGGTTTTCCCAACCTCCGAGAACATAACACCGGACGTGTCGCTGGGAATAAACTCTTGAACGATTACTGATCCGGGCATTTTGCCGAATGAAAGTTGTACCTTAGAGACTTCTTTGAAAACATCTTTTTTGGATATTCCAACAGCAGAATAAAAATGTCCAGCGAATGATTTGTCTTTGGAGTCCTCGTTCTCCGCTGAAGATCGGACTGCAAAATATCTGGTCCCAGACAACTCTGTGCCAATTTTTTTTAAAATTTCTTTTTCAATCCACGAGCTGTCACAAACAAAAAAGGGAGGTATTGAAAAACCTCCCTCCCGTAGCCTTATTAGAGAGGATGCTTTGCCACCGTTATCCATTTTGAGTTAGGCCAACAAAGTAGTCACTCGGTGTTGGAAACTCAGGCATTTTTTTCTCGACCAATGATGCCAAATCAGCCAAATAACCGCCATATTGCTTAATGTGAGCGATGTATTTTGTGTAGGTTTCTTTCTCTACTTCTTCACACTTCTTTACAGCATCGATAACTTTCTGAGGATCAGCTTTCATCTTTTCAGCAAGGTATTTCCTGATCCAGCTTAAATGAAATTTTTCGTCATCTCTTATTTTTCCCATGACCTCCTTTAGCTCTGGATTAATTTGGGGAAGTTCCATGTGTGTTCCAAGATGAAAAGGAACACGTAATTCATAGATATGCACAGCCGCTAAAAAATTAATTTCATCCTCTTGGGCAGTCATGAAATCAAAGTAGTCATTTCCACCTTTAGCACCAGCAACACCAATCTTCTTTTTATCTAAAAGCTCTGTCCAGAGCCAACTATGTCTTAACTCATCCATTGCATGGTAAGTCAATTGCGAACGGATAAAGGGGTTGTCGGATTTAAGCGCAAAATGACCAAGAGCCAATCCACCAGCTATTTCGTTTATTGCATACTGCCTCACTAATTTTATTTCAAATGGGTCCATGGGGGTTTAAGTTTTTATAAAATAAATGATTAAATTTAGTATCCCATAGGAAAGCAGAAAGGATAATTGCAACAATTGATCAGTATGTCGCTTTTTCTTTACCCAGTGAATTACGGCCTGCAATATGAGTATTATACCTAACAGACCAGAAAATATCGACCAAGTAAAGTGCTGGTCTGAAATCAAATTTACAACTCTAAGAAAAAGAAAAACATTGGTCAAAGCGAGAATAACATAGACAACAATTGAATTACCGAAACCGAGATGCCAAGTATATGTATCCTTTCCAGTTCCATCGTCTCCGGGAATTTTTACTTTACGTACGAACTCAAAAATTATTGTGCCGACAGTGGTGAATAAAAAGTGTGCAATCAGAAGTGCATTTAGGGAGAGATTATTGGTGAAAATCAAATACACGAAAATTTGCATCAAAAGCATTTGAACGAGATTGATCGCGTTGTAAAAGAAAAAATACTGTCTGACCTTCTCTCCTATAAAGAATTCCTTCCCAGCTAGATAAGAATAGAACAACATAAAAACAGCTACGCCAGTTGCGTAAACACTTGAAAAAAGAGCTACTCCGAGGAGTGTGATAATTGTCAGGATATCGATTTTTCCTAATTCTTTCTTAGATATCAATCCAGTCTGAACCGGACGACTGACATGATGTGTATTGTCGTGGTGAAAATCTCTATGCTCATCTATAATCCTAATGTGGAGAAGGTATGCAATAGATGCTGCAACAGCCAACAGAGCTTTTAGAATATTAGGGTGTGATGCTACAACAGCTCCAGAGCTCAAAATGGCAGGAAAGAGACTAAGAGCCAGAATGATCATTGGGAATCTTTCCTTTTGATAAGAGTAAAAACGCTTTGCAATTGTGGAAGTTTGTTTTGTCATTTTAGTATCGTATTTACATGGAAATTGCCGTAAAAGAAAATTCGATCCATTGAATGCAAGCGAGAAGCAAGTTCAGCCTCATCTTTAACATTCGTAGATGATTGTTGTGAGAAAGCTCTAGTTACAAGATTGTTCCAATATGCTACCCGAGCTCCATTTTTTGCCGTACGTACTATTTCTTTCCATAAAATATCATTTTGTTCAAGTGAGAGTGGCTCGAATACGTCTGAAAGATTGAATTTAGAGAAAGATTCGTTAGGCATCGACTTTAAGTAGTTTGTTAGATCATTCACGACCATAGATAATTGCGAAAGATTTTCTTTTAGAGACAAGTTATATTTTGCTTCCAAGTACGGAGGTACTGATCGCCCATAATTACCCGTAAGACAATAATGCATAAAATAGTTATCTTTTAGCGGTACGGTATTAAAATTCCGGTCTAATCTTTTTAAATATTCTTTGGCGATTGCTCCCGGTTCTGTGTGTATAAACATGCCTCGCTGTCTTGCAAAACTTTTGAGTACAAATCGACTCGTAACTATTCTAAAAAATAAACGCCATCTTTTAGAGTTCCAAACACTATGATAATAGTCTTTTTGTAATTGAAGCGATTCTGTATTTAAAAAAGCTTCCGCCGTTTTTCTGGAATGTATGAGTGGTAAGATATAACCCCTGAAAGTGTTTAGAAATTTCTCAAAACGACCAGCATGAATTACGCCTTGTTTAATGAGTGATCTGTGTTTATTCCACCAAGAAGCGGTATCGAGAGGTAGGTGTTTCTCTATTTTCTCCAAAAGTTCTTCTCTGCGGGAGGACTTTTTAGCACCAAGAAATTCAAGCAATTCCTCATGACCTAAAAACCCAATAGCGACAGTCTTGAGTTCAAGCAAGTATTTCTGCGCCACATTAGAGTCGATAGAAATAATTTTATGTGGTTTTTTGAGCAACAAAGCCAGCGAATTATCACCACCTGATGTAATGGAAAGTACTATGTCTTGCGAATTGATCGCAAGTGCCTCGTTCAGAATGATAGGATCTTCCCAGCATTGGCTATAGTTAATAATTTGGCTGGTCATTGGATTGATTTTGAGATTTACGGAAATAATCTAGCGTTTTTGCTAAATACTCCTCAGTTATAAGATTCTCGGTGCAGATCGTTTCGGGAAAGTTATATGCGAGAGACCAATAGGGATTAAAGTGAGCTCCAAATTTATATAAATTCTTTTCCATTTCTGTAAGATCAAGTTTGCCGAATTCTTCAAAAGAACAGTTCACAAATTCAAGTTGATCCTGCACTCCAAAAATCTCTAAAGTTTTATTGAGTACCCAATCAGCAGTCGGAGGATTTGGATTGCTAACAAACAAAGTCTCTAGTCGAGCTTTTTCTATGGCATTACCAATGCTTTGCGCCGCTTGATCGACTGTCACCATGTTTGCCTTGCCTGACAGCTTAGGAAATCTAAGTTTTAATCCTTGTTTTGTTGAATGTTCTATCGCAGAAAGAAAAGCTTTAATAACAAGGTAATACCCATTGAGATTTTGTATTTTTCCTGTCCCACTGTTGCCGACTAAGATGGAAGGACGAAAAATAGCATGTGGCACACCTGACCTAATAAGAACTTGCTCTGCTTGCCATTTATCTTCTTCATAGCTGTTATTGAAGCTATCATTTTCACCAGCTGGTCTGTATACAAAGGCTGTACTTATAAAATACAGCGGTATTTTTAACCGCTGTGCGAGGCCAACAACCTTGAGCATCATTTGCTCATTTGCGTTTCCAGCATTTCGGAAGTGGACTATACCAGCGCAATGAATTATACAATCGGCTGTACCATCGTATTGAATATCATCCGCACCAGTTAGATCGCTATAAACTAATTCTTTGAAGTTTGCTTGTAAGCCAGATTCATCTTCTTTCCTACTGGGTCGAATAATAGGAACGACAACAAAACCACGCCTTGCTAGATCAGACTCTATTTCATTACCTAAATTCCCTGTAATACCTGTTAGTAGCGTCTTCATAATAAAAATACATGCCAGAAACCAGCTCTGTCATTTTAGAGCCTCACCTGCAAAAGCTGGCAGGACATGTGGGCTAGCTTAGTTTGTGCTCCAAGCCTTTTTGCTAAAGAGCAGTATAGTCCAAAGTAAGAAGTAAACGATACCAATGATCCAGCCCGTAAGGAGAAGCGCGGAAACATTTGCGCTACCCGCATCTGTACTCGTGATGAGTATCACTCCTCCGACAACCTCAGCAATGAATCCGTAGCGGATCAAGCTGGCGTACATTCCTCGGAACTTAGAAGCTAGTGCGTCAATCGCTGGTAACGCAGTTAGAGCAAGTCCAAAGATGTAGATCATCTGAACAATTGGATGAGGGTTAAAGAAGAAGAATCCCTCAGCCGAAAAACTTGGCATTGATGGATAGACAAAGGCTCGAATATAAAACACTACGGCTCCTACAATGACTCCTAACACCAGTAATGATCGGCGAGCCGAAGGGCTTATATTTTGAGTCCCTGCGTTGAGAAATGCGATCAAAGATGCAACGAAAAAGAAAACCCCGATCGTTACGTATGTCTCCAAATTTTCTGGCTTCAAAGCCACAGCTACCGACCAAATAGCAAAGGCAATACCATCCAAGAGGAGTGCAATCCCAAAATTCTTTGTTACTGGATCACGCTTCGAAACAAATTTACCACCCAAAAGGACAGTGGCTAATACATTATGCAAAAAGAACAAAAGTACGGATGGATTCATAAAATTCGTCTTTATTTAATTAATAATTTTAATAATGTTAGGCACATGTATTATAATATAATATGTACCTATGTGCATAATGCACTTGTGCACAAGCGGCCTTCGGCACTATTTTTAAGATAAAATGAGCCTAAATCGAGATGTACGAAATTATACCCTCCGTTCTACAGCGTATTATATGGGTCCCTATCCGGATACTACTTACCGTTTTTTGTTCGCTTGAAATTAAAGGCATAGAAAATCTAAAAGGTATTCGAAGTAATGTTATTATTGCGAGCAATCATGCCAGTGAGTTAGACCCTGTTATTATTGCCGGATGTTTGCCTTTTTTCTCCCGACACCTCCCCCTCTTTTTTACCTCTCGTGAAAAAGAATTTTATAAGAACATGGGTTGGAAGAAAATTATTTATGGGGGCACATTTTTTAAAATGTGGGGAGCACACCAAGCGTATGTTGGACTGAAGAATTACGAGCAAGCCCTCAGAAACCAGCTCAAAATAATTCAAGGTGGAAAAACAGTGTCTATTTTTCCTTCTGGCAAAAGAGTCTTGAAGGGAGAAACCATCAAAGCAAAAGGTGGAGTAAGTTATCTTGCAAGAGCGACTCAGTTGCCGATCATGCCAATCCTTATACAAGGAGCTGGACGGATTACAACTCGTGAATTTTTTCTTCGAAAACGAAAAATCACTGTAATATTCGGCGAACCAATTTATGCAAAAGATATATTCAAAAATTCTGAACCAATCATTATGAATGATATCAGAAACGACTATGAGACCGCATCAGATGTGGTAATGGAAAAAATTGCTCAATTGGCTTAGCCGATCTTCTTTGTTTGGTTGAAGCGGCGAACCATTTTGGGGAGCGTCGCGCGTTCCGCGCGACGCGACTCTGCTCTTTCTGAACAAGAAGTATCAATCTGCGGTGGGGGTGGGATTCGAACCCACGATACCCTTTCGGATATTCGAGTTTTCAAGACTCGCGCTTTAATCCTCTCAGCCACCCCACCGTGTCCTTACTACTTTATACTTTCTACATTATACTTTCA
>Ga0194131_10010175_pt1 | contig 11595 bp, 7 predicted proteins | sample TA2KigO120mmetaG_FD_148631 | JGI IMG/M metagenome (GOLD analysis project Ga0194131, IMG submission 148631) | Freshwater microbial communities from Lake Tanganyika, Tanzania - TA2015053 Kigoma Offshore 120m | ecosystem: Environmental > Aquatic > Freshwater > Lake | place: Tanzania: Lake... | reverse complement strand
ACCCACCGCTACCGCGTCACAGACCAGGGCTGGCGCACCGCCATGTTCTGTACGCGCACCTATAACCGCATCCTGCGCCCCGGCCTGGCCCACGTCTGCGCCGACGAACCTGACAGTGACAATCCGTTACGCCACAGCTTCGAACGCCTTGACGCAGACATCGACCATTGGATCGAGGCCCAGAAAGTGCCTGCATGAAACTTGACTCAAACGAGATAACTGCTGGGGATCAAGGACGCTAGCCAGGGTTATCGGCGATCTTTGCCGAAAAGATCAGTTTTGCCGAGATTTGGGAAAATGCGTGCTTCTGGTTGTCTCATAATTGTTACAGATTTGACTGTCGATGGTTCACCAGATCCGAACTGCGAGTAGATTGTCGTTATTCCCGAATCTCCGGACAGAGACCACCGAGTATGTGGCGGACACCTAAGGCCGCGACTCGCAATTCCCGTCTTCACAATGGTTTGCAACGATTTGTGGGTCCGCCACGTCAGTGGCGGACTGGCGGATATTGCTTTTTTTGAAGGGGCATCTTGGATCAAGCCTCGTGGAGGAATGCTCTCGTCGGCTCGTTATTTGCGTTCCTCTTGAAGACGGGAATCAAGGAGCGGACATGGGCAGACACGGCAAGAGCACGGCGAGTGGATTCGGCAGGGCGCTGTTCATCGCCGCCTGGCTGTTCGTGGTACTTGCGGCTGCCTTCGATGGAGGCTTCGCCTGGCACTTCCGCGCCAGTTTCCATGAATGGGAGATGAACCCAGTGGCGCGAAGGCTGGCAGCCTCGTTCGGCATGGCAGGACTGCTGAGCTTCAAGAGCGCCGGTGTCGTATTTGCCGCCGCGGTCGCCGTGGCCTGCCGCCGCTTGCGGCACCGCCTGGCAGTGCCCATGACGCTGGTCGTCACCGCCGTCTACTTGCTGCTTTCGCTTCATTACCTGAGAAGCGTCCTGCCACTCGACGGGTCGCCGACGCAAGTTCTTGCACTGGCCATGCGTTGACGGTTGCCGCACGCCATTGTCATTCCGGCTCATCGTCGCGCTGATTGTCGCTGGCCTTGTCGACCGTCAACGGCTCGAGGCCCAGGTGGCGACGGGCATCGAGACAGGCCTGCATCAGGAAATTACGGGTCGTGCGATGGTGTTCGAGCACCGCGGCGTCGAGCACGACCGGTGTGTTGACGCCGATATCGACGCGGCGGCGGATGTCGAAACGCTTGTTCTTGGTGGGCGGGCCGTTGCAGTACGAGAAATAGCTGCCCCAGCCTCCCTCGATCCAGCAGACCAGAATCGGCGTGTGTGGCCGCTCGCGCAGGATGTGCCAGATGCCCTGGCCGAACTGCCGCAAGACCTGCTCCTCCTTTCGACGCAACATGCCCTCTGGAAAGACGAGCAAGGCGTCGCCGCGGTCGAGGACGGCAATCGCTTCCTTGATCTCGGGCACCTCGCGGCGGAACTTGCCGGCCGGCACGCGGATGGTATGGGCCACATTGACCATGAGCCAGCGCACCACCGGCAGGTCGAAGAAGGCACTGGTCATCATGGGAATCAGCCGCCGCGGCACCACCTTGGCGACCCACATCGGATCCAGATAGGCGCTGTGATTGGCCAGCACGATCAAGGGACCCTGCGCCGGCAACTCGTCGAGACCTGGACCATGGGCACGGATCCGTTGCATGGGCCAGAGCAGGAACTCGACAAACACTTCCAGGAGTTCGCGGAAGAACCACCAGCAACACAAGGCGGCGGCCAGCAGCGTGATACCGGTCAATAGCCAGAATTGACCTTGGATATCGAGAACTTCCGCACGCGTTAGACCGCAGAGCAGGCCTGTCACCAGCAGCATGCCGAGGTTGTCGGTGGCATGACGCAGCGCCATGGCGTTGCCGCGGGCATCGGCCGGGACAACAGCCTGGTAGGTCGCGCACAATGGCACGTTGATGAGGCCCGCCATGAAGCCGACGACGAAGCAGGAAATCTCACCGGCAGCAAGGCCGACACAAAGGGCGACCAGGCTGAGCGCCAGTCCAGCGGCGCCGAGAACGGCCAAACCCTGAACCCGCCGTGGATGCGGGTTCAGCCCGGCCAACCAGCTTCCGACGGCCAGCCCGATGAGCGCGGCCCACGCCATGCCAAGTATGCGTAGGTAGTATCGATCTTCCAGGATGAGCCCGACCAGCACGGCGGACAGGCCGCAAAGAATGCCCCGCAACAAAGCCAGCCCGATCAAGCAGCCGCGCGCCTCAGCAATGTGAAAAACACGTCGGCAATCGCCAAAGAAACTGGCAAGCGCGGCCAGGGGCGACTCCGCTCGGCGGAGGTCGCTCGGAAACGTCGCGGGCAGCGCGGCCACAACGGCCAGTATGCCGGCTGCCGCCACCATCAGCCACGGGTTTTCGTCGCCAAAGTATCCGAAGAGCAAACCGCCGGCGGCCGCCAGCATTGCGCCCATCGCCATCCAGCCGTTGACGCGCGGCAACGACACGCGTGCATCCTTGGCGGCGGCAGGGAAAATTGCCTCGAGCGATGGCCAATAAAGCCCAATCGCCAGCGCGACCAGGCCCCACCAGCAAAGCACATTGCCGGCGGACGTGAGGAGCATCACGCCGCCCGCCAGCGCCATCAAAGCGGCTGTGACCAGCACCAGCAGCTTCGGCAGGCTGTTGATGATCGCGCCGTTGAGGGGCGCCAGCAGGATCGCCGGCGCCGCCAGCACGGCGATGGCGAGATGCCAGGCGTCGACTCCAAGACTGGCATCGCCGTGCAACAAGCCCAGGACGACGACGATGCGCAGGCAACTGTCCGCCATGACCCGCGCCGCCTGCGACAGCCACAGCGATGCCAGCCGGAAGCGCGCGTTCCACACGGGACGACCACCACTTTGCATGGTTTACATCTCGCGCCGCCTCGTTCCGTCAAGGACGGGATGCCGCGCGCGTCACGTAAACTAGAGACGATTTGTCTTCTTCTTATGGGGGGCTCTGCCGGTGTTCAACATGCGGGCTTGCGGTTGGCCCGCTGGCGCCCATAATAGACCCCGACGCCTATCCCGCTTCGCTCTGTCGCATACGCTCCCGGCACGCCAGGGGTGGAACATGGCCAAGGCAAAGCACACGCTGCTGGTGGTGGACGACGAGCCCGACCTGGTGCAGAGCGTCGTGGATCTGCTGCGCTTCGACTACCGCGTCCTGGGCGCCATCCGTGCCAGCGAGGCGCTCAAGGTCATGGAGCGCGAACCGGTCGATGTCATCATGACCGACCAGCGCATGCCGGAAATGACCGGCGTTGAGCTGCTCAAGGTGCTGCGCGAGCAGTATCCGTACGCGGTGCGACTCCTTTTCACCGCCTATGCGGACATCGATGCCGTCACCGACGCCATCAACCAGGGGAGCGTGTATCGCTACATCTCGAAACCCTGGGAGCCGCACGAGCTGCGCGAGGTCCTCCGCCAGGCCGTCGAGTATCACGACCTGCGAACCGAGCGCATGCGTCTCCTTCAAGAATTGCAGGAGAAGAATCAGCAACTCGAGCTGGCCAACACCGGCTTGCGGCATGCCAACGAACTGAAGAAGGGTTTCATCAAGGTTGCCAGCCACGAGTTGCGCACGCCGCTGACGATTGTCATGGGTTTGTGCGATCTGGCCAAGCGTGCTCCGGATGTCACGCCACAGTTGCGGCAATGGCTGGAACGCATCTTCGCCGGCAGTCTGCGTCTCAACGAACGCGTGGACCTGATGGTCAAGCTGCTCCTGGCGGACCGCTTTGACAGGCCCTTGAAGCCGCGCGAAGTCGATCTATCGGGGCTGCTTCATCGGGCCGCCGACGATGTTGCTTCGTTCATTGAGCAGCGCAAGCAGACACTGACGCTCGATCTGGCCGATAACCTGGGCATGATAAAGGTCGAGCCGGATAAACTGCACGATAGCGTGGTGCAACTCCTGGTGAACGCCATCAAGTTCACGCCCGACGGCGGTCAGATTTGCCTGGCGGCGCGGCGGCTCGCCGACGCCGCCGCTGAGATTTCGGTCAGCGACACCGGAGTCGGCATGGATGCCGCCAGCAAGGCCAACATCTTCGACCCGTTCTTCACGCGTTTTGACGTGTCGCGCCATTCATCGGGCGTCTTCGAATTCGACCGCCGCGGCCTGGGTCTCGGTCTCAGCGTGGTCAAAGCATTCGTCGAGATGCACGGCGGCGCCATCCGCGTGCAAAGCGAACTGGGCAAGGGGACGAAGTTCACCATCGTGTTGCCGGTACAAACGCCGCTGGCCGCGAATGGCGATCCGGTGAACTGACTCGATATCAAAACACGGCGATGCCGCTGATCTTTGCATAGTTGACCACGCTGATGAAGTCGATGGCGATCTCTCCCAGCGCGCTGGCCGTCACCTCAAACTCACGCCGTACAGCACGGTTCTTGCCGCCAGCCGCGACAAAGATGTCGAAGTTACTCAGCACCTGATTGCTGTTCAACTTGACGTTGAATATGCGCTTGCCTGGGCCGTCCCAGTAGATTTCCGCGAAATCGAGACGGACGGTGAAAGACTTGCCCGGCGTGAGGTTGCCCAGGACGTAGCGGAAGTCGCCGTAGCGTTCGCTCTGATAGACAGCTTGTGGGGCGGGGTCGTCAAGCAGGCCGCGATTGATCGCCGCGGTCGTGGAAGCAACCAGGCCGCCGCTGAAGTGGGAGTCGGCCCTGTAGACGCCAGCGCCGCTGCCGCCGGCCGCCAGGGCCAGCACGGGACCGGTCTGCACCTCGATGCCGTTGACCCGGGCCGCGCCGACGTTGGTGATGAACTGGATTGCCAGCTTGCCGCTGCTGCTCGACGATACGGTGAACGGCTTGACGATCGCCCGATAGCGCCCACCGGCGGCAGCGCAAACGTCGAAGCGGTCGAGTACCTTGACGCCATTGATGCTCACGGTGAAGATACGCTGCCCCTTGGCCGCGACGGCGTTCTCGGCGAAATGCAGACGGACCTTGTAGGCTTTGCTCGCCGCCAATCCCGAGACGGTGTAGGTGAAGTTGCCGGCTCGCCAGGTTCGGTACACGCTCTGCGGCGCGGGACTGGCAACTCGGCTCGTGTCGATGGTCGCGGTCGTGGCATTGGCGCTGCCGCCGCTGTAGCCGGTGTCGGCCAGGTACGCCGCCGAGGCCGTGCCGGCCGCATTGATTGCCTTGACGACTGTGGCTGCCGGCGGTGACACGGGCGGCGCTACGGGCAACGCCGACGTCTCGCTCGAGCGGACGCTTTCGCCTGCCGAGTTGACGGCCGATCCCTGATAGTAATACGTCGTGCCGTTGCTGAGACCGGTGTCCACAAAAGTCGTTGCGGTCACGCCCGAACGGTACGGCGTGTTGCCTTCGCTGCCACTGAGCGTGCCGCGGTAGATGTTGTAGCTGCCGGCGCCCGTGGCCGCGTTCCAGGTGAGCGTTACCTGCCCATTGCCGGGGGCGGCCTTCAGTCCGGTGGGCGCGTCGGGTGCGGCGACCTGCGCCGCTTGCACGACGAACATGGTGACACTCTGCATCGGCACGGTAAATGTCACGCTATTACCGGTGAAGGTCAGGTCCGTGAGACGAGTGATGGCGGCGCGTGTCTGGTCACCTGGATTGATTGCTGACAGCTGCCAGCGCTGGGCGCCGCCATTGCCCGCGAAGTTGCCGAGGTTCATGGTGATCGACGTGGTTGCGCCGGGGTTGCTCGAGCTATACAGGTTCTTGTTGACAACCATGACCGTCAGCGCGCCGTCGGAGGATCGCAGTGAGCTGAAGGCCGAAACCTGGTCAGCGTTTGGCACGGTCGTCTTGACGCTGGTGTTGCCGAAGGTCGAGCCGTTGCCGTCGTAGTTGCGGTACATCTTCATGGCCAGATAGGCAGGAGTTCCGGCCGCGGGCGTGGTCCAGCGGTTGGCAAGGTCGAGTCCTTCCCGGCCAAAGATGCCAAGCACGTCGGCCTGGGTCGTGGCCCCATTCATGTGCCCCTCGGCGCCCCAGTTGTACTCCGTGATGCCGATCTTCGTGCCCGGATAGTAAGTGCTGACCCACTCGCGCAGCCTTGGAATCAACCGCACCGTGTCGCCGATCCAGCTTTGATCAACGTACGTCGGGTCCCAGAGGCTGCGCGTCGAGCGATTGCGCAGCAACTGCATGCTCTGCGAGATGTTGTCGCCGAACTCGCCGCCTTGAGGGTAGTAATGGACGGTGAAGTAGTCGAGCAGCCGCTGCCCGGTGGCAGCGTCGTGCCGGCGGATCTGGTCGAGCAGCCAGGGGAGATAGTCCATGTTGTTGTGGGCTTCGCGATCGGGGAAGCGGCTCCAGCCGTTTTGCGATCCCTGCTGCAGGTCGTAGCCGCTGTACAGGTAGCCGCTCCAGCCGAACTCCTCCGGCCCCAGGATCTTCGCTCCGGGATCGAGCGACTTGATCATCGTGGCGTAGCTGAAGAACTTATCGCGAACCTCCTCCATGGTGGCGCCGGTCGGATGCACGTCGCGATGAGTTTCGTGCCAGATGCTCGGCTCATTGTCGAGAGTGTAGTAGCGGACGCCGCCGTTGCCGGACGTGCCCCAGCTAGCAACAAGATGCTGCACCCAGCTCCTGGCGAAATCGACGTCGGCGGGCACATTCGCGTCGTTGGGGTTGTTCCAGGTGATCGCCGTGCCATTGGCGAGGATGCCGTTGCCGGCATCCGGCATCCAGTAGTCGGTGTCCTGCTGGGCACCGTACTTGGTGACCGAATAGCTGGCGAGCTTCGAGCGATTGGTCCCGAGCTTGGCCACCCAGCCGATGGTTGGAATGGTGACAACGGCGTGGGCAGCGCCGCCCCGGGACGCGGCGATGAAACTATCCACCCAGGCCCCGGCGGCAGTGCCGTCCCGGCTGATGCTCTCGAAGTACCAGTCAGCCGCATGATTGGCTGCGTTCTGCTGCCAGTTGTAGCGGCTGGTCATGTTGCCGCCGGCGCGATTGACCGTGGCCTTCAATTCACTGAGTGCCGCGGTGTCCGCCCAGGCCGTGCCGTAGATGTTCGGATCGATGAGGCGCAGGTTGGCGGCAGCATCCACATTGACGACGACGCTCAGCAAGCAACGATCTTCAAGCTGCTCGAAGTTGAGATGGAAACGAAGGGATCGCCCGCGAAGTAGCACACACGCCATGCTTGATCTCCCCTGGCGGCTAAGGCGGCGATGCGCGCACGTTCCTTGCCGCTCATGAACATGTCCGAATGTCATTGACGGGAATCAAACAGGCGGAGACTTGCGGCGCCTTGTCGCCGACAAATCATGTCCAACCTACAATGTGCCGGCGCGGAAGTCAAATGCCGGCGTGTCACGCTGGCCGCGGTCCGGCAGATGCCGGCTACTTCAGCAAGCTTCGTTGCAAGATCTCGCGCGCCCGGGCGAACTCCGGTTGCCAGTGGATCTCCGGCTTGCCGGTCTGCAGGCAATCGCGCAGCTTGACGAGCGTGTTGCGAGCCATGTGTGGGCACTTGTTGCAGGCACAAGTGATGCCGGGGACCGGATGGTAGCGATGCTGCGGCTGCTGGCTCTGGAGCTGCCAGAGCATGTTGGCTTCCGTGGCCACCAGGAAATCGACGGGCTCCTTGTAGTCGGCGACGTAGCGGATCATGGCCTCGGTGCCGCCGACGAAGTCACTGTGTTCACGGATGTTGGCAGGGCATTCCGGATGGGCCAGCGTGATAGCCGTGGGCATCTTCCGCTTCATGGCCAGCAAGTCGTTGACGCTGAAGATCTCGTGCACCATGCACGAGCCGTCCCAGAGGATCATCTTGCGACCGGTGACTTCCTCGAGATACTGCCCGAGATGGCGGTCGGGCACGAACAGGATTTCAAGGTCCGCTGGAACGCGGCGAATGATCTCCTCGGCGTTGCCGGAAGTGACGATCCAGTCGGACAGCGCCTTGACGGCGGCAGAGCTGTTGATGTACGTGACGGTCTGAAAACGCCGGCCGTTCTCACGCAGCATCTCCTGGTAGCGGAACAGCTTGTTGGCCGGGCAGCTCTCGGCCAGGCTGCAACCCGCCTGCAAGTCCGGCAGCAGCACGCGCTTCTCCGGATTGAGCATCTTGGCGGTCTCGGCCATGAAATGCACGCCGCAAAACACGATCGTGCCGGTGGACACCCTGGTGGCGGCTCGTGCCAGCTTCAAACTGTCACCTGTGAAGTCGGCCAGATCCTGAATCTCGCCGTCCTGGTAATAGTGGGCCAGGATGGTGGCGTCTTCGCGCTTCTTGAGGTCTGCGATTTCCTGGATCAGATCGGTCATGAGAGAGGATCCTTGTTTTTTGTGTGGCGGAGGACAACCCACATCCAGCTTTTAGCGACGGCCTTGCGTCGTCAGCCATATTGTACGAGCGACCTCGATGAAATGGAATGGCATGGCAATGCATTTCACGCGTCGGCGCGGCGAATTCATTGTGCTGCCTTTACCGTTTCGACCTTCAACAGGGTGTATGGATAGATTGTCGTCGCGTAGATGGTGCCGTTGCGTGCCACGATCAGGCTCATGATGACGTGCAGCGGCGTCAGCGTGCCATCCGGCAGCGTGTGATAGCCGTGCCGCGGCCGCAACGAGCCGTCCGGGTTCTTGGCTTGCGGCCCCTTGATATGCCGTCTGCCCGTCCGGCGTGATCCGCCAATCTGGATGGACGCGCTTGGCGCCGAGAAACTCTGCGAACGGTTTGCCCGCCACCAGCAAGGGATCGATGCTGACACGGTCCTTGGCCGGATCGTAACGGGCCACGCGGTAATCGGCGGTGATGGCTGTGCCGCGACCCAGGGCGTCGATGATCGTGTTCGGCTGGTCACGCAGGATCGGGCCAAGCTCGCGGTAACGACTGGTTCGCAAGTCGTAGAGCATCCAGTGCTGATGCTCACAGGTGACGACATAGATGAGGCCGCGACGTTCGTCGGCGGTGACGTCGATCACGCCTTCGCCTTCGGTGCGGCCGGCGGCGCGCAGCTTCTTGTCGAGCGGCATCGGCATGCCGAGATTCTCTGTCGTATCCTTGGCGGGGTCATAGACGAGCACGTAGCCGCCCTCGTAGACGGGAACCTTTTGCCCGCGCTTCCTGGCCGCCTGCTCCGCCTGCGACAGATAGCCCTGCTTGGAGCCGACGTAGATCTTGCCCGATGGCCCGACAACGTTGCGCGTGTGCAACTTGGCCTGGGCAGCGTAGCCGGTGGTCTTCTGGCCGACAACCTTGTGCGTGTCGAGGACGATACGCATCTTCTCGGTGGCCGGGTCGAACTCCACGAGGAAAGAGTTGCGTCCGTAGGCAGCGGTGCCGACGTAGATCTTGCCGTTGCGGCCCTCGCACAGCGAGAAGTAGCCGGATTCCTCCGTGGTGGTTTCCGGCGGGATGTGAAATGCCTTGGCCTGAACGTAGCGAAACGGCGCCTTGGCGGGTTGCTGGGCGGCAAGCACACCGCGCGGAGCCAGCGCGGCTGCGCCGGCTGTGACCAGCGTGCTTTGAACGAGCGTGCGACGCGTGATTCGCATGAGGTCTCTCCGAATGAGCCAGTGCCGATCCCTGATCAGAATCGTACAACCTGCCTCGGCGAGCGTCGAGGCGTAAGCCCGACGTGTCAGTGTCGCGCGGCGTCGAGTACACGTCGGGCTAACGCACCGACGCCCGCCCTGGAGAGTACCATGCGATATCTCGTTCTCGGCGTTATCCTGATGCTATTGCCAGTGAGCGCTCTTCACTCGCAGAAGCCCGCGAAGACGGCGTTCGTCTTTCGCGACGTTGCCGAGGAAAGCGGCCTGTGGCCTGCCGTCGGCGGCATTGCCGGGCATGGCGCCGGCTGGGGCGACGTGGACGGCGACGGCTGGCCGGACCTTTTTGTCGGCAGCTTCGGCGGGGCGCCTTACGGCTCCAAGCCACATCAGTTCTTTCGCAACGTCAAGGGCAAGTTCAGACTCGACGAGCAGAAGCACCTGCGGATCCTGGGTCGAGCGAGCGGCGCGGTCTTCGCCGACTTCGACAACGACGGCGATCTCGACCTCTATGTCACCAATCACGCCATCGACGGCCGGCCGTACAAGATTCCGCATTTCGCGACGCCCAACGCACTGTTTCGCAACGAAGGCAGCGGCAAATTCACCGATGTGTCGGGCGCCTCAGGTGCCTGTCCCGGCGATTTTCCGGCGCGCAGCGTGGCCGTGCTCGACTTCGATGGCGACGGCCTGCTCGACCTTCTCGTGGGCGAATGCTTCTTCCAGGGAGGCAAGAGCCGGTCGCGGCTGTTTCGTAACGTGGGCGGTCTGAAGTTCGTTGATGTGTCGCGTGCCGTCGGCTTGCCGGAGAAAGTGACCGGCTTCGGCGTGGCGGCCGCCGATGTCAACGGCGATGGCTGGCCCGACATCTTCCTTGCCGGCCGCTACGGCGGCAACCGCCTGTTCCTCAACGACGGCACTGGCCGCTTCCGGGAGTTGCCGGCGTCGCACGGCAGCTTTGCCTGGCAGTACAAGGACACCAACGAGGACACTCCTTGCGGCGTGTGCTTCGGCGACGTGAACCGAGATGGTCTGCCGGATCTGGTCATCGGCCCGCAGTACGACCGCCCGTGGAATACCGGCGGGGTGGCCGCACGGCTGTACCTCAACCGCGGCGTCGGCGCCGACAAGTTGCCGCGATTCGAGGACGTCACCGACAAGGTCGGCCTTGTCCCCTTGTTCATGAAGGCGCCGCATGTGGAGATTCAGGACTTCGACAACGATGGCTGGCCCGACCTGTATGTCAGCGTCGTGCACTTTGCCGCCGGCAGACCTCATCCCGTCATCTTCAAGAACCTGGGCGTCAAGGCTGGCTTGCCGCGTTTTCATGCCGATGCGCTCGGAGTCAATGACTTTCCGACCGCAGCCGACAAGAAACTTGCCGACGTGACGGCGTTCTTTGACAAGATGGTGCGCGAGCAGAAGGTGGTCTACACGGCGTCGGGCCCGACAGCCGACTTCGATCGCGACGGACGCATGGACATCTTTCTGGCCAACTGGTGGGTGAAGCTCAAATCGCCGCTCCTGCGTAACGAAACGCCGTCGGGCAACTGGCTGCAAGTGACGGTCCGTGGCGGCAAGCGCGTGAACCGCAAAGGCGTGAACCGCATGGGTATCGGCGCGATGGTCCGCATCTACCGGCCCGGGATGCTGGGTCAGCCGGCTGCACTGGTTGGCGCTCGCGAGATCAGCGTCGGTTACGGCTACGGCTCCGGCCAGGAGGCGGTCGCGCATTTCGGCCTGGGGACTTTGAAGAGCTGCGACCTGGAGGTGATCCTGCCGCATGGCAAGGGCCGGATCGAACGCAAGGGCGTGGAGCCGAACCAGCGCCTGACAATCGGTGAGTGAAGGAAAGCGATTCGTTTAGAAAGTGTTTGGGAGTTGTGTCTGCGTGCTCCCGGTACCTCTTTGGGGAAATGAGGTTTCAGGCGATCCAGCCGCGGCCGGCATCAAGTGCAGGGCGAAATCGCCAAATTCTGCCTCAATTATCGCCGCGGGCTTGATTTTGACTACTGTACAGCCCCTACGATTCTCCGGAGTTTTGCCTGTCCCGTCCCATCTCTTTTCCGGAGGATAGGAA
>Ga0194131_10010173_pt1 | contig 11596 bp, 12 predicted proteins | sample TA2KigO120mmetaG_FD_148631 | JGI IMG/M metagenome (GOLD analysis project Ga0194131, IMG submission 148631) | Freshwater microbial communities from Lake Tanganyika, Tanzania - TA2015053 Kigoma Offshore 120m | ecosystem: Environmental > Aquatic > Freshwater > Lake | place: Tanzania: Lake... | reverse complement strand
AAAAAAGGTTTTAGATAATGTAGATGATTCCTAAATCGAAATACCAACATTCTCGTTAAGTGCGTAGTATCAAAAACATTATATAATAATCGTAGGTGATTTAGTATCAATCGCTCATTTATCACCTTATCGTTGTCGTATCGTCTAAACATCTTATGTATGAGCTTTATGCGATTTAAGTCTTCAAGAAATTCTTTTTCTGTAGTACAGAATGGATTATCATAATGACGAGCCGCATATAATATAAAATTTTCATTCGAAACATAATTCATAATATAAACTCTACTTTACTCCATTAGGTGAACACGCTCAAAGCTACCCGCTTTAGTGTCGTAGTGTTGACTGCAACATATAGATGTGTGTTGCTAAAAAATATCTGTCCAACTTTATATCCGGCGCTTTGCGCGTTATTTGAGCCGGGATTCGAGCGAACAGTTATCATTACGTTATTGGCCTTAAATAAGCCAGCCGTAGTTAAATTGACATTACTTGTTATGAGTGTGTTGCTGCATAGAATTGTCGTGTTGGCCTTAACATTTACGCGGGCATTAAATACTGTATTAGATGGAATTGCTCCAAAGAAATTTCGCACTGTGATTTTTTTCGATGCCGGCGTACCGTTAGGATCATCAATGACCAGCAATAAATCTTCGCTGGTCGTTGATGTCGCGGCCGTAAGTGCAGATACCTTTTTATCGGCCATATTAAATTCTCCGAATATTAATCTGAAGTTGCGGAGCGAACAGTGAACGTACCCATATTGTTAGATACCGCACCGCTAATCACCAGATTGGCCGATTCAGCGCCATTGGTAGAAATGTTCAGGCTAACGAGATTGGATGTAAATGCACCGCCAGATGCGCTGCTGAACTGAATAGTATTCGAATTGACCTTATAAGTGCCTGCCACGCTAGGCTTGAAACTCAATACAAGAGTATTATTTGCATTGATGATATTGTCTGGAACTGTCGTAAAAGCACTGCCTGTCGCAATCACAGTATTACCCGTGACCGTGTTGGCTACTCTAATTCTCATATATCCGGCGCCGCCCTTATGACGTACGGGCTCATTAAATACGATATAGAGATTAGCTGTGGCCGTTCTTGCCAGAGCATTGCCACCGGTAGAATTGGAAGATAAATACATTTCCACAATGTCAGGGAAACCGAGATGTGCGCTATTTGCATAACCATCGGATACATCTGAGGTACCCGGATTAGCAGCCACCAGAATTTCGTCCATCTGACGACTATTTGAATTCAAGTCTGTCTTATTTTGCCGACGAACCCAACCCGCGCTGGTAGCAACTACATTACGCTTTCCTGTGCCGGAATGAAACCCTCCGCGAGGCTGTTGACCCGCAACTAAACCCGCAAGAGTATTTGCTCCACTAACAGTCTTTGTTGAATCTTTATTAAAGCTCCATAATGGCATTTGTAATTTCCTTTCGCATTTCGTCAAATTATCCGACTACTCGGCATAATATACTTGTGTATTTATACTTTATTATTTACGGTTTAATTAGATTATCGGTTGTCTTAGCGATTTCCTCCTGCGCGGAATTTTCCATCATCGCCTTCTTGGTAGCAGTGGCGTACATTACTTCCTTGGCGCGTGATCCATAGCGAGAGCGAAAGTCACTAAGTTTCTTCTTCATTCCCTTGACAATGTGCTCGCGTTTCTTCATCTCAGTATCAGACATCTTTCGTTCAGATAAATCGATATTTTCTTTCTGCTCAACCTCTTCATACATCTTTGGACGAACATCGACAAATTCAGCCTTACCGCTCAATTTGAAGCCATTCTTTTTCTTCTCTATAGTCTTTGCTATAATCTTACGGCGATCCATCTTTTTAGCATCGACCTTAGCGACTGGAGCTGCCATGGGTTCTTTTTCGTTTGCCAGACTATGAATCTTTGGATTATATTGACTCTTAGGAATAACCTTTACTCCGCCTCCCGTGCCACGACCGATCATGACCGTCGGTTCTTTCTTCTTCGACATAGCCTTCTTTTTTTGCTTAATCGGTTGTCGATTCTGCCCACTCGCTTCTTGAGCCACTACTTCGCGAACCGTCTGTAGTAGAGAATGAGTTAAATTGAAATTATTATTGGGCTTCATGATTATTGTCCTTCTTTTCGAATACCAGAAATTGCTTTCCTAATATCCTGATATGTTTTTGGAGTCTTTCCGGTATCTATCGTATTTTCTTCATTGGGGCCCACCCAGGGCTTGCGCGCAGAAAACGAAGCTAGTATTACTTCTTCTTTTTGGCCTGGAGTAGCATTAGAATAATTTTTACGAAGCTCATCCGATCCAAATTCACCACCACCCGACGCTCTTTCCCATAAATCAGCGTCAGCTACAGCTTGAGTTTTGCCGCCAGAAAGAAAACTATTTACGCGATTGAATGCCCACTGTTCGCGGGTTAGCTTTCGCGAAGAATCGCTCCAGGCATTTATTCCGCGAGCATATACTTCTAGAATGATATCGATATCGATATTATGCTTAATAGCTTTCTCATTCAGATTCTTTAGCGCACTATCAGTTAATTGAACTTCGTCTTTGAGTTCCTTCTTAATCGTTTTTCTGACGATATCTCGGGCAGCTGCGTTTGCCTTCTCGCGGGCCTGGCGAATAGCCATAGCATCTTGTTCAGAGTCGTGTTTAGTATCCAGCGGGCTTCGCATGGCTTCACGCATGGGATTCGTATCGCGAATTGTTGTACGCATACGATTAAATGTTTGCGGATCCTGTGTTGATAAATCGAGTAACCGATCTAATAGATCAGAAAGCCTACGACGCAGTTCTGGATTTGCAAGAGCCTTTTCTCCGCCTCTAAGAGCAGCACGATATCTATTGATCGAATCTGCACTAACCAGGCCTAATCGCAATAGCATATCGACCTTGGGTGTAAGACGGCTATCGGTATTATCGAAAGTTGCTTCTTCAACTTTCTTGTCTTCGGCAGGCTTAGGCTTAGGTTTTGCCATAGCCGCAGCAAACTTAGGAGAATGCTTGGCCATCTTAGCTATAAGCTGCGCTCTACGCATAGCGGGCAAACCCTCTGTACGAACCTGCTTATGAACCTTGCGATAAACAATGCGATTATCTGGTAGCCTTTCTTTCTCATATTCAAAATCTACGGCGCGCGTTACTTTATCGAATGCTTCATTTGTATCACCGATATGCTTAATATTATGGCCATTTTTACGCAAGGCATCAAGCTTGGTCTTATTGACCATTTGCTTTTTCATGGCTTTCAGAATTTTGAAATCCTGAGCATCGATCTTATTGTTGCGATTGGCGTCGAGCTTCCCCTGGTTACCAATTAGGGCCTCTTTCATGTCAGACTTCAAACAACCGTTAGCAAAGTCAATGTCGGCGATATTGTGCGTATGTGCCTCGGCAATATCACAGTAATCACATTTACCATCCTTACCGTCCTCACTATAATACATATCTTCCTTGATGACTGACATAAATGACTTTTCGTTTTTTCCTAACTTACGCACAAATCTTTGCTTCTGAGCGCCGGAAACACCAGGCGTATTCATCATATTGAAGTATATGTCTTGCGCTTTCATTGCGTGCTGAACGCTAACGGAGGTCTTTGTCCCATCGGCCCATGTAACCTTAAATGCTGGGCCAAGGCGTTGAACCTTGCGAAGCTGATATATTATATTAAGATCGCCTGCGTCACCTTGGTTAGCCACTGCCGATTTTCGAGCTTCGAGAAATAGTTCCTCGAACATTCGCTTTTTCTTTATTAAGCTACTGATAGAAGATAAATGCAAGTTATCTTTATTCATATTTCCTTCAGTCTTGGGCTGAGACATAGGCGCAGAACGAGCCGCAGCAAGACGCTCCATCTCCTTCTTTCGAATCATAGGTAATAGTCGAGTAGATAGCATTGAGATTCGCGCACCTAACTTTTTACCAAAACGGCGTGCAATCTGCTGATCGACTGATATTTTCTGTGTTCTGGGTAGATCCTCATATTTCTTAGTCTTGCCTACTATTCTTTTACGAATAGACATCAACGCGGCCTTACGCGCTCTATATTTCAGTCTGTCAGCTGGTGCCATTCTCTTGGCTTTTAGTTCTCGAATCCTTGCGTATCTCTTGGCCATACGACGCATACGCATACTTAGCTTCATGCGCCGAGAGGCCGAAAATACTCCAGCCTCATCTATCTGTTCAGTTTCATCAATTAGATCAGTCGATTCGTTCACGTCGTCTTGTGGTTCAACTGCATCCGGATCGTCGGAGTCAAGATATTCTCGACCAATCACATGTAGAAAATACGCATCGTCGGTATGCGGATCCAACTCCGCGACATCAAGATCATCTAGCATCTTCTTGGCGTCAGCAACCGATAGCATAAGCTCAGCATCGCCTTCTTCATCGGCTTCGACTAGCTGCTCAAACATTTCGTCTAGGGTCATGACATTCTCCACGGATTCAGTTAATCCGGATATTACTGCTTTATACATTTTCTTCTTTATCGACAGAGGCATTTTTGACGCGGCGCCTGCAATAAATTCTTTTTCTTTCTTATCTTTAGCCAATTGTCGCATTTTACTTGCGCTTATACCAATAACCCCTTCTGCATCTGGGTCGCGCTCGCCGGCTGATACAATGGCGATGGTATTCATCTTATACTCTTTACCATTATATTTATTTAATAATACTTCAAATTCCTTTACGCGATCCGAGCCCACAATCATCGTTACATCGGTAAAATTTTCCTTATCGAGGGACTGCATAATCTCTATGATTGTTCTGGCATTCGATTTGATAACGACATTACCAAATGCGGCCCGAGCAAATGTCATTTTCTCGGAGTATGATAGAGGATCTTTATTGCTATTTTGGGTATGAGATAGATAGATTCGCGCAATTGCACTCTGGCTTCTGGCTACAGATACGACCTTATTCACCAGAACTTCATGCCCAATAGTGATAGGGTTAAAACGTCCAAATGAAAATACAACTCTCTTAGCCATTCTGGTTTCCCTTAGGTATACAGGTAATGATATTTATAATTTTTCATATCCTCATATCAAAATAATGCTTGACATTTGCGTTTATTATGGTATAATAGAGTGTAGCTCTATAGAGAAGGTTGCATGTTGCATATAGAGTAGAAAGACGGGTATGCCAATAGCGATCCTAGTATGAAACCCAGTATTAATCCTGTAATAAACGCATTAATCATTTAGTCCATCCCTTAATTACATCCTTTGAGAAGTTGGCTTTACTGAATTCCAATCTATCGACTAGCTTTATTGCTCCTCCAGTAAGATGATCGATGGCCACATACCCTTCGGGAGTGGTTACCTTATAGCCGTTAGCTGTGCGAATGAATGTTCCAACGGTCGAAGCCTGATTCATCTTAGTCACAATGATATTCTTTGCGTCAACAATAGCATTATAGAAGTCATATATCTTATGCATGTCGCCCGCATTATTTGCAATTGGACCTAATGTAAGCTTGCGACGTTCGCGAACAGCAAGCTTACCCTTATCCGTCTTTCTTGCACTTTCTTCTGCGGCAAAATAATCGTTAAGATAATCCAATAATTCCGCCACATGAGCTTTCGTGTTCGTTATGGCCACACCCTCACGAATCTTTGTATTGTTATAGGTCTTAATACGCATAAGAAGTTCTTCATTGGACGAAATAGCATTCAGTATGTTTGTTGGTATTGTCCTTAGTATAACTCCGGCTTTTGACAATATGGTATTTAATTCTGCTGTTTCTTGAGCCGTCATCGTGGCTGCACCAGATACATCCTTGAATGTAGCATCGTCCATCCAAACCGATTTGATTTTGTTCATCTTGGTTATGATAGGTTTACCAAAAGAAGCTTTCATATCAGCAATCGTTTTGCCGGTATATGTCGTATGCCAGACTATACCGATTTGAGCGTCCCTAATGCGCTGAGCTAATGAGCTTGCATATGGAACAGCGTACACGATTGTATTCGGCTGAAAAGTTAAATATGTCTCGCCATCTATGGTCGCCTTCTTAAGAGTCGCCCCAACGAACATCAAATCGCCCTGATATACGCCAGAAGTTATACCAAGCTTGGCAAACTCCTTAAGCGCAATAGAAAAGTTTCTGGCTAGATCGCCCGACAAGTCGGCATTGATATCTTTCTGTGTTTTATATAGCTTTGGTTTGACATTGAATAGACCTTTTTTGGCCACGAAGAATTTACCGTCGCTTGGGTCGATGCCGGCAAACATGGCCGGTGCACCGTCATACTTTACTGTGGCTGTAATTTTTGTCTTTGTCTTTCCGGAAAGCATATCGCGCAGCGACGACATATATGCAAATATTTCTTGGGCACCAACAATTCCCTTATTGAAAATAAGGTCGTCGATATGCTCCATATGAAGATTCTTGTCTTTAGATTCTATAATAAAGGATTTGTAATTTAACATAGTCTGAGCCTGTGTAGCGGTAATGTTATCACCCTTCTTTAGGAACGCCAGTAGGCGAGCCAATTTCGTCTTTGAACTTCTTCTGTTAGATCAGCGTCCTCAAAAATGGCAGCCACATCGACTGTCACATCTACATCGGCACTTGTAATACGGCGAGGAACAACAGGCTCAACAGGCTGTTTGGTGTCTAGTTCGTTGGCGATTTCTTGATTATCGAAATCGGACATATCATATCTCCTTTTTGAATTTAAATTTTAACATAATCTGAGCTTGCTTTCTTTACCCTTGGTTAAAAATTCTGATAAATTCATTTCCTGTAAATACCTTTTCCTACTTCTAGATAAAATTTTGCTTCGTTTGCTGGTGGTGGTCTGAGTTTTGTTCGTATTTGAAAAATTGGCGTCTTGGTATCTTTACTTAAAAACACTAAATTATTGCCTTTTGCTTCTGCAATTAACGTGGTAGTTTTTTTAAGATTATCAAAATCCTCTACGGTTATTTCTTTTACTGTGCCAGATTGAACATCAACAACATTTGCTAAGTCGGAACCAAAAATACTTCTTCTTAAAAATGAATATGCAGTTTTTGAAAAATTTGAATCTTTAGATTTTGCAACAACTTTTTTTTTCAAATCATTATACATTGAATTGATTAATTGAAACTTTGCTTGTTGTTCTGCTGGTCCTGTAAATGGTTTACTTAGTCTGATGTATTTGTTTTCTGCATCCCATTTAACATTCATAGCATTTGCAAAATCTAACATTCCTTTATAAGGAGATAAATTAGCAACAGTAACACTTTCAGATTTGAGTGAGAATGACAATGGACTTGAAAATATTTTCTTTGTTGAGCCTTTTTTAGTTGCAAATATTTCTAAGGTAACATCACCTTTTATTTCACCACCACTTGATTCACCTGCAATGCCATCGGCAATTACTGTAAATGTTACAATTTCACCTTTGTTATTATTAAGAAAGTAATCAACTGCACCATCAGCTTTTCTTGTGAAATCTGCTCTGTCTAAAGATTTAATTAGTTGATCAATTTTCTTGTCAATCTTACCAACATCTTTAGACAAGTTATAGAGAACTTCATATTCTTTGTTAAATGCGCCAGGGATAGATTCAGGTTTTAATCTCATTTCAAAACCAACATTGAAAAAGTCGGGAGCGTTTTTTCCTTTTTGTCTTTTTATATTTGAAGCAATAGTATATTTGAATCGTCCTGTTGAAAAAATTTTTGTATCAATTTTTGTTCTAATTTTATTTAATTCTGTTTTTTCAACTTTGCCATAAGCCAAATATAATGAAAGGGCAATTGTAAAAATTCCCTCAATTACATCACCTTCGTTTAATTTAGCCAATTTACAACTCCTTATTCATTAATGGCCCACTTTAAATCTACACCTTCTGATGCCGCCATAAATTTTCCAATTTATAAAGTATTTATGCTATTCAAAATGAAAGAATCCTAGCATATTCCTACACGGTCATACCCTTATCAGACGTTATCCGCTATAGCGGGTTATTTTTCCGTCCTCGTGAATTAAAAATGCCTCGAAGTTGGTTTTCGGAAACTCGATACGCAATTCAATAAACTTGTCCAGATTAGCCCTAGCATCATCAAACATGCGTACTATGTCATATTTATGTTTTTTCAGTTCTCTTTGAATTATCTGTTTCTTGGCTATGGCTCCAGGCTTAGCGATATTCCCTGCACGATATATGTGAGATCGGTCTATGTCAAATCCATATTTTCGAAAGGTATCAACAAATAGTTGCTTATCATCCATGTCGGCCCGCGCGGTGATAATGATAAATCGAGTATCTGGGCCAGATAGGCGCTTCATCATTTTTTTGGCCGTCGTGAACATATTTGTTATTGGCTTAGCGGTGGCCGCAAAGTGAGCGGCAGATCGAAATTCTCGAAAGTCCAGATGTTCACCGGTCTTCAATTTATATACATTAAATTCAGCCGCGTTCAATTTTTGAACTATGCGCCCGCCGCGCATCACGTATACGCTTGAGGTGGTATGAAATAGAGTATCGTCTATATCGAATACTGTTAGACTTGTCGTCATGACGTATAAGTTTTTAGATCAATGTGTTTATTTGATCTAAGAAATTTCCTAAGTACGGGCAGTTCAGCTCCATATGCTTCTTTTTCCCACGGGTAGTTCATGTATCTTTTAAGAGTACAATTGTCATTTTGTATTATGATTTGCTTATGCCAACGAGTTTTGTCCAAATTGCCGCGTTGATAATTGTATAGTTCATTACGACTATATTGCTTGACATGTACTATTTCATGTATCATGCACTTAAGCTTGTTACGTATAGACAAATTGTCGCGTATGGTAATTTGAAAATCGCGCGGTCTAATCGCATCGCCTACCGATTCACAAAAAGCTAACAACGATTTATCGTTCGTATCACCAAATCGTATTAGTATATCAACATTCATCTTGGATCCCAGAATATCATTCGTTATCCAATGAGCAGCCTCTCGGAAAAGACGCCGATTATCTATCTTATCGACACCTCTAATGGTAATATTAGCCATATATTCTCCAAAATAGAGTTATATCATAGTGTGTCGTAGATAGTATTTATTAAGCTTCAATCTTATATTGACTTTTTGGAAGCATCGGCTCGAGGATTAAACGGACTTCGCCTATATCCAACGCCCTAACCGATGTGATTTATGTTCGAAATGAGAACTATTGTCGTCTTCATCTTCTCTCTGTAATTGCCGCTTCCACATTCTCTCTTCTCGGATTCGTTGTTTCTTTGCGGCGCGCGCAAGGTCATGACGAGAGACCGACGGCTCATGATCGAAGTCGTAATCGTCGCCCCAACTACGCTTTCTATGCCAAGTCTTAGACATATTACACCTTTAGGCTCGAAAAATCTTTACGGCCCATCTTCTTTGTTGTCCATTTCATTGTTTCTTCTTCTTTTCGCCTTTCTCCAAATGTGGTTTTGTCCATGATCGGAATATCGTGTATATCCTTCTGTGCATCATCTTCTAGATCATATAGCTTCATTCGTGCTTTGTCTACACCAATCACAAACCGTCGATTAGTCGTGGGATCAGCATAACGATTTTTCAATTGTTTGACCATTATCTGATTAAGGTCTTCCAGTTCTTCAGTCGCAATCAATGCCACCATAAAGTCGGCGGTTGCCGGTAACCCGAAAGACTCAGATGTATCCTCAAGTCCAGGATCAGATGATCCAAAGCCAGTTCTAGTCGTTTGTGTTGCGCTCATGATTGGTACATTTCGTTCGACGGCTAGACCTCTTAGTTCCTCTGCAATAGACTTGATATATGTATAGCTATTTATATTTGAGCCCTGCTTTATACGCGAGGACATACAGATATTTAGATAATCGACATATATGATATCGGGAATGAATTCACGCTTTAGATTTAGTTCATTCAACAAATGGCGAAAATGCCCGACATGTGCGCTTGCGGTAGGATACTCTTTGATGATAAGCTTACCTACAGTTTTGTCACGTATACGAGATATCTTCTTTTCGTATGAGTCTCTTGGTAGAGTATTCAGTTCCGATATTAACACATTTAGTAGATTTGCATCGATACGCTCGGCAATCTTCTCTTCGGACATTTCTAGCGTAATATATAATACCTTCTTGCCTATAGTGAGATTGGCCGCGGCCATATGACACATAGCCAAAGATTTACCTACGCCAGTACCTGCCAATATAATGTTCAGAGATTTCTTGGATAATCCTCCATAGGTAATCTTATTCATAAGCTCAAGATCGAACGGTATCTTTTCCTCTACGCGATGATAGAAATCATATCGTTCTGAGTAATCATCAAGAAAGTCATGACCAATATGCGAATCGAATGATACGGCCAACGCCGTCTTCAATATTTCGGGTAGATGTTCTTTTGTGTGCAACTTATTTCTACCATCTAGAATGGTGATGCTATCCATAATGGCATTATGAAGAGCACGATCCTGGCAGAACTTTTCTGTGCTATCACGAAGCCAGTCTACGTTTGTTTTTTCTGGCTTCTGCTTTAGTTCTATCAGAATAGAACTGGCCTGCTTATGTGTATCCTCACTTAATCCAGTCTGTTCCTCGATCTGAATATGTAAAGCCTCACATGTCGGTATGGTATTGTATTTTAGTATAAATGCATTGATCTTGTCAAAAATCAATTGCTCCGGCGCGCTATTAAAGTATTCGCTCTTTAAAAAAGGAATGACCTTACGAGCATAAACATCGTCATGTATGAGATGACGAAGAATAGTTTGTTCGATACGCATTTAATAATATTAGTCCAATTTATCTGAAATGTCAAGCTTAACTAGTTCATATTCCCCGTTTACCATACGATATCGAGCATATCCTTGTGTAATAAGAATTTCAAATGCTCGCATCGCGCCTTTGTGCATCCAATAATTTTTTCCGAGCATAAATCCACATATCAAAAGACCTATACCGACAATAGTAGATGTGAATAAGTTATAAAAATCCCAATACCATGTCATGTCTTTATCCTAATATGTTGCTCACTAATGACTAGCATTACTCTTCGTCATTATTCATGGATTCTGAGCCAACTTCAGTCTTACCATACTTGAATTCTTGCCCAGCAAAGACATCTAGGGCGTCGAGAAATTCTTTGGTGAAATACTTATCTGGGTCTTCGAGAATTTGCTTAGCAAAAACCTTACTACCATCAGGAAGTTCGTATCGGGTTGCAACCCTCTTGATTAAATTATACTTCTCTGCTAATTCAAGTAGCCCATAATAGCGATCCAATCCCTTATCATATGATAGTCGCACATCTACCATCTTATTTTCCTTAGTGAAGCGACTTTTATACATCTTACAATGAATGATGTTGCCTACTACATCTGTACCCACGCGATCCTTTTTCTTAGATAGCATTACGATTTGGGATGCTGCGTATTTTAAGCCCGATCCGCCACTAATCTCTTGCTGCGGGACATAAGCACCAATTACAGCATATGTATGATTTGTGATTAGCATGGGCGAGCGAGCTTTTGCAATTCGTAGAGATAGCGCACGAAATGTACCTCGAATAAGCTGAGCCCGAGTCATGTCGCGAGCATCTTTACCTTCTCCGATGTCTGAA
>Ga0194131_10010171_pt1 | contig 11597 bp, 8 predicted proteins | sample TA2KigO120mmetaG_FD_148631 | JGI IMG/M metagenome (GOLD analysis project Ga0194131, IMG submission 148631) | Freshwater microbial communities from Lake Tanganyika, Tanzania - TA2015053 Kigoma Offshore 120m | ecosystem: Environmental > Aquatic > Freshwater > Lake | place: Tanzania: Lake... | reverse complement strand
GGGCTGGCCGCCGCCGAGCGCGCCACGGGCATCGAGCGCGTGGCCCACGAGTGCGACATCGTCGACCGCCTCGGCCAGCGCGTGGGCACCTTGTCGAAGGGCTACAAGCAGCGCGTGGGGCTCGCGCAGGCGCTGTTGCACCAGCCGCCGATCCTCGTGCTCGACGAGCCCACCAGTGGCCTCGATCCCAACCAGATCCTCGCCATCCGAAACCTCATCCGGCGCATCGGGCAATCCCGCACGGTGATCCTGAGCACCCACATCCTCCAGGAGGTCCAGGCCACCTGCGACCGGGTGCTGATCCTCAACCGGGGCGAGCTCGTGGCCGACGCCGGCATCGACTCGGTGCGCGAGGCCATCTCGGGCGGCAACCTCTTCCGCGCCACGCTGGTCGAAGGGCCGGTGCGCCTGCCGGAGGCCGAGGTCCAGCGCGCCATCGCCGCGATCCCCGGCGTGCTGCGCGTGTCCTTGCAGTCGGCCGAGGCCCCGGGACAGCTCCCGTACGAGGTGCTCGCCGAGCGCGACGTGCGAGCCGATATCTTCAGGCTCGCGGTGGATCGTGGGCTACTGGTGCTCGAGCTCGGCCGCGAGAAGTCCTCGCTGGAGGAGGTGTTCCGGCGCCTCACTCTGTCTCCTGGAGAGGGGTCGCCCGGAGAGGGCTCACCAGCTGACGAACATCGCCACGATCAGCAAGAGCACGAAGAACGCGCCGACGCCTAGCGCGAGCAGCAGGGGTACCGAGGCCTGCTGCAAGAACCTCCGCGTGTTTTCCTGTCGCGACACTGGCGGGGGCGGCGCACTGTCCTTGGCCGGCGTCGTGCGCTTGCCCGCCCAGCCGGCGATGTGCCGGGTGCCGGAAGTGAGCGAGGGCTCGACGTTGAGGAGCGCGAAGATCTGGGCGAAGGGCGGGTGGCTGTACACCGGGACCAGCTCGTCGCCGCCCACGTCGGGACGCATGCGGGCGGTGATCGGCACCTTTCCGGTGTAGATGTGCTCCCGTAGCGCGTATACCGTTTGTCGCGACAGGATAGTGCCATCGGGGAGGTGCACGTCGAAGCGCCGCGCCGCCTGCGCGTGCGAGGGCGCGGGCGCGTGGAAGCGCGCCATGCAGGCCGGGCAGATGACCTCCTCGCCGGGCCCGGCATCGACGGGCGTGGTGCATTCGGGGCAGGCGACGCGCATGGGCGGAGTGTATACGGGCGGCTGATGTCCGACCTCGTCATCGGCACCGCCGGCCACGTCGATCACGGGAAGACCTCGCTGGTGCGGGCGCTCACGGGGGTGGATCTCGACACGCTGCCGGAGGAGCGGGCCCGCGGCATCACCATCGCCCTGGGCTTCGTGCCGCTGCCTCTCCCGAGCGGGCGCACGGCTGGGCTCGTCGACGTGCCGGGGCACGAGAAGCTCGTGCGCACCATGGTGGCCGGGGCAAGCGGCATCGACGCGGTGATGCTCTGCGTCAGCGCCGCCGAGGGGGTGATGCCGCAGACGCGCGAGCACCTCGACGTGGTCACGCTGCTAGGGGTGCAACAGGGCATCCTCGTCTTGACCATGGCCGATCTGGTGGAGCCCGATCTCCTCGAGCTGGCGGCTGAGGAGTTGCGCGAGACGGTGGCCGGCACGGCACTGGCCACCGCGCCCATCGTCGCCACCAGCGCCCAGACCGGCCAGGGCCTCGACGCGCTCCGGGCCGCGCTCGACGGGCTCTCGCCGCGGGATCGTCCTCTCGACGCGCCCTTCCGACTCCCGGTCGATCGGGCCTTCGTGCGCAAGGGCTTCGGGACGGTGGTGACCGGCACCGCCTGGGGCGGACGCATCCTCGACGGCGCCGAGGTGGAGCTGCTCCCCGGGGGCGAGCGCGCGCGGGTGCGCGGTGTCCAGGTGCACGGCCGAGCGGTGGACGAGGCCCGCGCCGGGAGCCGCACCGCGCTCAACCTCGCCGGCATCGAGACCGACGCGGTGGGGCGCGGGCTGTGGGCTTGCGAGCCGGGCCAGGTGCCCGCCACGCGAGTGATTGACGTGGCGTACCGGCAGCTCGCGGGCGATCTCGTCGACGGCGCAGGCGTGGTCGCCCTGCTCGGCACGCGCGAGGTGGCTGGCCGCGTGCACGTGATCGCGCAGGAGATGGTGGCGAGCGGGGCGGAGGGCTTCGTGCAACTCCACCTTGGCGAGCCGCTGCCTTCCCTGCCGGGCGACCGCTTCGTCTTGCGACGCGCCTCCCCGGCCACCACGCTTGGTGGCGGGACGGTGCTCGACCCGTGGGCACCGACCGCCCGGCATCGTGACGACGCGCGGGTGCATGCAGAGCTGGTGCGGCTCGCCGCTGGCGACAGGCTGGTGCTGCTGGAACGCTGTCCCGGGCTGGTCGAGCCGGTTGCGAAGGCGCGCGGGGTCCTGGGTCTGGGCGTCAAGATCGGCGACCGCCACTTCGCCCCGGCCACGGTGGAGGCCCTGGCGCGCGCCCTCCTGGACGGTCTCGCCGCGTCCCACGCCGCCGATCCCCTCTCGCCGGGCATCAATCGCAAGGCGGCGCAGGTTGGACCCCTGCGGATGCTGGAAGAGCGAGCTTTCCTCGGCTGGCTCGAAGTGCAGGCGTCCCGTGGCGCGGTGGTGCTGGAGGGCGGGCGCGTGCGCCTGCCAGGCTGGACGGTGTCGCTGGACGCCTCGCAGTCTGACTGGTGTCGCGACACCGTGCGGGCGGCGGCGGCGGCCGGCTACGAGGGCCTCGAGGCGGCGACGGCCATCGCGGCGCGCGAGGCGCTGTTGTTCCTGCTGCGCGACCGCGGCGAGATCGAGCTGGTGGGGGGACGAATCTACGCGCGGTCCATCCTCGACCGGCTGGTCGCAGCCGTCCAGGGTCACCTTGCTGCACACCCGTCGATGGACCCGGCGGCGTTCAAGGAACTCACCGGGCAGTCGCGACGCACCGCCATCCCCCTGCTCGAATGGCTCGACGCCCAGGGCATTACCCGCCGGGTGGGCGACAGCCGCGTCCTCGCGCTGTCGCCGCGTCAGGCCTGAGGAGGGGTTGCGCGGCGCCGCGCGTGCTCGACCGCTCCGCCGATGAGGCCCGCGACGGCGAACATCGCCGCGTACTTCGGACCGTACGAAAGACCGGTGACAACGGCCATCAGGGCGAGCACCAGTCCGGTCTCCACCCGCCACTCGAGCTTGGCGCGCATGAGGCGGTCGTAGGCGAACATGCCGACCATGCTGATCAGGCCGATCAGGGCGAAGCGCACCCACACCTGGCCCGGGTCGTAGCTCTCCCAGAGCAGGCTCTCAACCTCGCTGACGGGCTGGCCGAGCTTGTCGGCCAGAGCCGGAAGCACCTCGGTCTTCGCGATGGCCTTCACCGCCTCAGCGCTCTCGCCCAGCGTCGCGAGGTGCTGGCGAGCGAGGGACACCTTGTCGCCGTGCGCCTCGTACAGGTTGCCGGCGATCACGCTGCCGATGGTCCAGCCCACGGCGTCGGTCGCGTTGACGTAGCCGAGGTAGGCGCCCTGCCGCCCCGGGGGCGCGATCTCGGTCATGTACCGGAGCTTGGTCGGCGAGGCGAGCATCTCGCCGATGGAGAAGATGGCGATGATGCCGAGCACCAGCCAGCCGTCACGCTGGCCGAGCAGGAAGATCGCCGCGGCGCTGATGCCGATGCCGAGGAGCATCGAGGTCATCGAGCGGATCCGGCCGGTGATGTAGCCGAAGGCGAAGGCCGTCAGCATGATCATCCCGGCGTTGAGGTTGAGCATCATCTCCTGCGGCACGCGGCCCTCCCAGCCCTCGGGCGCGCCCCCGAGAGGCGAGAGCGCGGCGTCGAGCAGGGAGAAGAGCGCCGACGTGTCGACCCAGTCCTCGATGAAGTTGGGCAGCAGGTCGAAGAGCTGGTGGAACATTGCCCAGAAGCCCGAAAAGACGGCGAGAAAGGTCAGTAGCCGCGGCTCGATGATGCCGGAGAGCGTTCGCCACGCCACCGCCGGGAGCGACTCGTTGGCCACCTCGGCGCGGCGCGGCGGCTCCTCGATGAAGAAGAGCACGGGGATCATCGACAGCGCGATGCCCGCGCAGGCCACGAAAACCCACACCCAGTCGAGCACCTTCAGCCAGGCCGCGAGGATGGGGCCGAGGAAGCCGCCGATGTTTACCACCTGGTAAAAAATGCCCCAGCCGAGGCTGTTGTTGTGCTTGTCGAGTCCCACGGCCACCAGCCCTTGGATGCCGGGCTTGAACACCGCCGTGCCGAAGGCGATGAGCGAGGCGCCGCCGAGCAGCACGTTGTAGACCATGGGGTGGCCCGGCACGCCCTCGCTCGCGCCACCGCTGAGCGCGTGGGCGATGGGAATGGCCAGCCCCATCACGAGGTAGCCGGCCGCCTTGATCACGGCGGCCAGCGCGACCGAGGCGCGGTAGCCAAGCTTGTCGCTGAGCCCGCCCGAGAAGATGGGCACGCCCGTTTGCAGGAGCGACCAGATGGCGAAGAGGCTGCCCTTCTGGATGTTGTCGAGCTGCGGTCCCCCGAGCTCGACGGCCAGGAGGAGGTAGACCGCGAGCACGGTGCGCAGCCCGTAGTACGAGAAGCGCTCCTGCAGCTCGATCACGTTCGACAGCCAGAAGCGGCGATTTAGCGTGGCGAACTGCTCACGGAAGCTCGTGGCCTCGGCCATGGGTGCACCTCGCCGGGCCGTCTATTCCACCGATCAGGCATACTGCACGGGTGTGGTGGGTCTTCGCCTGTAGCGCCGTTCACGAGGTACCCCGGGCCGCGGCCGACAGCGCCGAGACCGAGACGGTCGAACCCTCGCGACTCGCCTGCGAGGGCGAGCCCGAGGCCCTGATCAACGAGGTGGTGGCCGCCAACGTGCAGGGCATCGCCGACCTCGACGGCGCCACGCCCGACTGGATCGAGCTGCGGCTCGGGGCCACCGATCTCGAGGGCTGGGGCCTCGACGACGGCGACTCGCCGTGGACCCTCCCCGCGCTGACGCCGGGCACGCACGCGCTGGTGTTTGCCTCGGGCAAGGACCGAGTGGACGCCGAGCTACACGCCGACTTCGAGCTCGACGCGCTGGGCGAGACGCTGTACCTCACCGAGCCGAGCGGGTGCGTGGCCGACTCGGTGACGCTGCCTCGCCTCTACGCCGACGTGGCTTACGGCCGCGCGGGTTCCGGCTGGGCGTACTTTCTCGAGCCGACGCCGGCGGCATCGAACGATACAGAGTCGCGACCCGGCTTCGCGGCAACGCCGACCCTCTCCCCGGCGCCTGGCTTCTACGACAGCGTGAACGTCGAGGTGAGCGGCGAGGGGAGCCTGCTCGTGAGCACCGACGGGGCCGTCCCCGAGCGGGCCGGGGAGGACTACATCGGCCCGATCGCGGTCGACCGGGTGACGGTGGTGCGAGCCCAGGCCCTGGTCGACGGCCTCTGGCCGAGCCTCGTCGCCACCGGCACCTACCTCGTGGACGCCGGTCTCCCCGAGAGCACGGTGCGCGTCATCTCCCTCGCCGTCGACCCTCCCGACCTGTGGGACGAGGAGACGGGCATCTACACCTATGGCACCGACTACGAGGCCTGGTATCCCTACTTCGGGGCCAACTTCTGGGAGCCGTGGGAGCGCGACGCACACGTGGAGGTGTTCGACGCCGACGGGACGCTGCTGGTGGCTCAGGACGCCGGCATCCAGATCGCAGGCGGCTACTCCCGTGCCTTCGACCAGCGAAACTTCGAGCTGCTCGCCCGGAGCGGCTACGGCCCCGCCGAGTTCGACTACCCGCTTTTCCGCGACGAGGACATCGACAGCTACGAGCGCCTGTACCTCCGCAACGGCGGTGACTGGTGTGGCACGCAGTTGGTCGACGCGGTGGTGCAGGGCGTGTTTCGCGACCCCAGTGGGCGTCGGTATCCGAGCGTCGACGCTCAGGCCTACGAGCCGGCGCTGGTGTACCTCGACGGCGAGTTCTGGGGCCTCTACGAGCTCAAGGAACGCCTCGACGAGAGCTACATCGCGGCGCATCACGGCGAGGACCCCGACGCGCTCGACCGGGTGAAGGTGGGCTGGACGCACGACGCGAACTGGGAGGTCGAGCAAGGCACATGGGACGCCTTCGACGCGCTGGAGGGGCTGGTGGCCGCGCGCGATCTCGCCGACCCCGACGCCGCCGCTGAGTTCGCGGCGATGGTGGATGAGAAGAACTTCGCGAGCGCGCTGGCGGCCCAGGGCTGGATCGGCAACACCGATTTCTGGTACAACAACCTTCGCTTGTGGAAGCCCTGGCGAGAGGGCGGCAAGTGGCGCTGGATGGTCTACGACTTCGGCCACGGGTGGGGGAGTTACGACTACGACCACCTGTCCACCACCACGGCGGGCACCTGGAAGGGGCTGCCGGTCGGGGCTGCGCTCAGAAGCAGCGATTTTCGCGTCACGTTCATCAATACCCACGCCGACTACCTCAACACCACGCTCCAGGGCGACTGGGCGCGCGCCCTGGTCGAGTCGCTGGCCGAGCAGACGCGCCCGGTGATCCCGATGCAGCAGGAGCGCTGGTGTGGCGGCGAGAACCTCCCCTACTGGGAGTCGGCGGTGGCGTACGCGGCCACCTTCGCCGCGCGGCGCGGGTCGGTGGTGGAGGACGACCTCGCGCGGGTGTTCAACCTCGAACGCGGCACGTTGACGCTCGAGGCCGAGGGAGAAGGCCGATTCGAGCTCACCACCGTCACCGTGGATCCGGGCTTTGTCGGCACCTACTACGCGGGTGTGCCGGTGACGATCACCCCGGTTCCCGCCGAGGGTTGGACCTTTCTCGGGTGGGAGGACCGCGACGGGAGCAGCGTCACCGTCGACGTGGAGGGGGATGTCGTGTTGCGCGGATTGTTCGGTGCCGGAGGTTAAGGGTTAAGACTTAGCTCTCGACACGTCAAGAGTATCACATCGACGATCCTGCCCCAGTGGGCCTCGGCAGGAGCACAGCCTGCGCCCTTGGCGCGCCGGCGACTCAATCGAGGCGCCAGCCGGTCGCGCTAAGTCTTAACCGTTAACCTCCGGCACCATGCAAGAACTCGCTCGCGACATCACCACCGCTCGGTCCCTCGTCGTCCTCAGCGGCGCCGGGATGGGCCTCGCCTCGGGGATCGCCACCTTCCGCGGGAGCGACCCCGGTGCGGTGTGGGCCAACGACGTGATGACCATGGGTACCTTCGCCTTCTTCAAGGAAGACCCCGTCGAGTCCTGGCGCTGGTACCGGAGTCGCTTCCGCTCGCTGCAAGGCGCGTTGCCCAACGCGGGGCACCACGCCCTGGTGGCGCTCGAGCGCTGGACGGTCGCCTCGGGTCGCGACTTCCTGCTGGTCACCCAGAACATCGACACCCTCCATCGCAAGGCCGGCAGCGAGCGACTCGTGGAGGTTCACGGTCGCGCCGACCGCGTGCGCTGTCCCCGGGTGGGCTGCGAGCACGGTGCCCCCCGCGGTTCCCTGCCCGTCCCCGACTTCACCACCTTCGACGCGAGCCCTTCCCAGGACACCCTGCCGCGCTGCCCGGCCTGCGGCACCATCGTCCGCGCCCACGTGCTCTGGTTCGACGAGTTCTACGACGGCCACGAGGACTACCAGTTCCGCCGCGTTCTCTCGGCGTTCACCCGCGCCGACCTGATCCTCGCCGTGGGCACGAGCTTCGCGGTGGGCGTCACCGAGGCCGCCCTGCGCACCCGGGCCACGAAGTGGACCATCGACCCCTCGGCGAACCGGCCGCCCTGGGGGGTGTACCAGTGGTCTGCCGCCCAGGAGGAGGCGCTCCCGGCGCTGGTCGCCGCGCTCGCCGCGCAGTAGCCCCCGGGCGTGCGCACCTTTCGCTACCAACACACGGTCACGTCGGCCGAGATCGACGGCTTCAACCACGTCAACAACGCGGCGTACCTGTCCATCTTCGAGCGGGCCCGCTGGGCCATCCTCGACGACCTCGGCACCCAGTGGGCCGACATCGCCGCCACCGGCGTGGGCCCGCTGGTGCTCGCCGCCGAGGTGAGCTTCATTCGCGAGGTGCTGCTCGGCGAGACGGTCACGGTGGAGACCAGCTTCGAGCCCACCTCGCCCCGCCGCTTCAACGTGTTGCATCGCATGCTCGGTCCCGACGGCGGCCTGCGCGCCCTGGGAACGATCCGCGGCGCCTTCTTCAACGTCGTCCAGCGCAAGATCGTCGAGCCGCCCGAGGCCGTCGTCACCGCGATGGGCTTTGGCGGTGCGCTCCCGCCCGCGCCGCCGGTGCAGGGTCTCGGCGGCGCCTTCCTCCAGGCGCGCGATGTCGAGACCCTGGCTCGCTGGTATAGCCAGCACCTGAGTTTCCGCTTCGCCGAGCACGGAACGGCTCGCCACGTCGAGCTGCCGAGCAGCGACATCGTCCCCAGCCTGCGCGTGGCCACCACCACATTCGCGATCGTCCCCGGCATGGCCACGGGACAGAAGGTCAACTTCCGCGTCACCGACTTCGACGGCCTCGTGGCGCGACTCCATGAGGCGGGTCACCCGGCCGAGAGGGGTCCCGACGACTACGGGCGCTTCGCCACGGTGATCGACCCGGAGGGCAACCGCGTGGAGCTGTGGGAGCCGCCGCGCGTCGGCTAGCCCGTGAGCTCGAGCGACAAGTAGAACACCAGCGCGAGCGCCAACCCGATGTGGATCACCCCCACGTGCTTCTCCAGCATCTTCGCCGGGCCCTCGCCGCGCTTGCCCCAGATGGCGTTGGCCTCGGCCGCCGCGATGATGGCGCAGACGATGCCGACGCCCACCAGGGGACGCTCGCCGTTGCCCACCACGGTCAGGTGCGAGGCCGCGGCCATGAAGAAGAGCATCGGGATGGAGAACAGCGTGTTGGTGCGCGAGGCCATGAAGGCGCGCTTGCCGGCCTCGGCCGCGTTCGGGTCGGCCTGCCCGCCGGCGGCGACCGCCTCGGCGCTGGCGATGACGATCTTCTGCTTCGGCCAGATGATGAGCCACACGTTGAGGAACATGATCGTGCCGAGCAGCATGCCGAGCTGGATGGTGTAGCCCCAGCTCTGCGACATGATGCCGCCGCCGGCCTGCTGGATCTTCAGCAGGATGAGGGTGAAGCCCGTGACCCAGGTGCCCACCGCGCCCCAGCGGAACCACCACAGTGCCCGGGGGACGAGGAATCGCGTGGCCACCGGCCGCGCCGGCTCGGTGCCGGCTTCGCCCATGAAGGGCACCTGCACGAAGTTGAAGTAGTACAACAGGCCGATCCACGTGATGCCGGTGAGCAGGTGCATCCAGCGGAACAGGAAGGAAGGGCCTTCCGAGGAAAGGAGAGCGAGGTCCACGGCGACTCCGGTGAGCCGGGCCTTGTATCCCGCTTCGCGAGCCTCGACGTGTGGGATGGTCCACGGCCCCGCGGCGGATAGCTCGCCGATCATGTTGCTGTACCTCGCCCTGGCCTGTTCTACCGGCCCCGCGCTGTCCCCCGAGGCTGAGCGGGGGCGCACCGTCTACCAGGCCAACTGCACGGCCTGTCACAACGCCGATCCCGCGCTCGACGGACCGCTGGGGCCGTCGGTGAAGGGATCGTCGCGAGCGCTGCTCGAAGCGCGGGTGGTCCGCGGCAAGTACCCCGAGGGCTACAAGCCAAAGCGGGACACCACGCTGATGCAACCGCTCCCGGCCGTGTCCAGCAGCATCGACGACCTCGCGGCGTACCTCCAGTAGCGTTTTTTGGGTATAGACGTCGGCGTGGTGCTGCTCTCCCTGCTCTTCGCCTGCGAACCCGGCGCCAAGCCGGGCGACAGCGCCGACGGCGACCTCGATCTCGACGGCTACGCCGCCCCCGACGACTGCGACGACACGCGCGCCAGCGTGAACCCGGGCGTCGCCGAGGAGTACTACAACGGTCGCGACGACGACTGCAACGAGGCCACCGTCGATGACGACCAGGACGGCGACGGCAGCGTGGTTGCCGACGACTGCGACGACGCCGACGCCACCTCCTACCCCGGGGGCACGGAGACCTGCGACGAGCGCGACAACAACTGCGACGGCCACGCCGACGAGGGCGTGTCGAGCACCTTCTTCCTCGACGCCGACGCCGACGGCTACGGCAGCAACGCGGGGTCCACCACCGGCTGCGACATCCCCGCGGGCTACTCGAAGAACGCCTCGGACTGCAACGACGCCGACGACGCCATCTTCCCCGGCGCCGCCGAGGCCTGTGACGGCCTCGACCAGGACTGCGACGGCGAGGTGGACGAGGGCGTCACCAACATCTGGTACGACGACGCTGACGACGATGGCTACGGCAACCCCGCCACCGGCCAGTCCCTCTGCGCGCGGCCGGAGGGCGGGGTCATCGACGGCACCGACTGCGACGACACCGACGGCGACGTGCACCCCGGCGCCGCCGAGCGCTGCAACGGCAACGACGACGACTGCGACGGCGGCGTGGATCCCGACAGCGCGCTGGACGCGCCCACCTGGTACGAGGATGTCGACGGCGACGGCCACGGCAACGGGGCCTCCGCCATCGTCGCCTGCGAGTCTCCGGCGGGGCACGTCGCCAGCGCCGACGACTGCGACGATGTCGACCCTGCCGTGTTTCCCGGCGCCACCGAGCGGTGCAACGGCATCGACGACGACTGCGACGGGGCGATCGACCCCCTCGGCAGCGCGGACGCCTCCACCTGGTACGCCGACGGCGACGGCGACGGCTTCGGCAACGCGGCCCGGTCGTCCACGGGTTGCGCCCAGCCTGCTGGCTACATCGTCGATGGCAGCGACTGCGACGACGGTGACGCCGACGTTTTCCCGGGCGCCCCCGAGTGGTGCAACGGCGTGGACGACGACTGCGACGGCACCATCGATCCGGCCAGCTCCGCCGACGCGCTCACCTGGTACACCGACGCCGACAGCGACGGCTATGGCGCCGAGGGAGCCGGCGAGGCGCGTTGCGACAGCGCCGGGAACGAGACGACCACCCCGGGTGACTGCGACGACGCCGACGGCGACGTCAACCCCGCCGCCACCGAGGCCTGCAACGGCGTGGACGACGACTGCGACGGCGACATCGATCCCGCCTCGGCCGCCGACGCGGTGGAGTGGTACGCCGACGACGACCTCGACGAGTTCGGCGACGACACCACCGGCGTGACCGCTTGCGACGCCCCGGCCGGCTACACCGACACCCCGGGCGACTGCGACGACAGATCCCCGAAGGTCAACCCGGCCGCCGCCGAGGTGTGCAACGGGATCGACGACGACTGCGATGGCGATACCGACCCCGACACCAGCGCCGACGCCACCACCTGGTACGCCGATGCCGACAGCGACGGCGCGGGATTCGTGGCCTCGAGCATCACGAGTTGCGTGCAGCCACTCGGCTACGTGGAGAGCGCGGCCGACTGCAACGACTTCGACGACGCCATCGGCCCGCACGCCACCGAGTACTGCGACAGCGTCGACAACGACTGCGACGGCAGCACCGACGAGAGCGACGCCGCCGATGCCGACACCTGGTACCGCGACGCCGACGGCGACGGCTTCGGCGACGCGAGCGCCACGCGGAACGCCTGCGACACGGCGCCCACCGGCTACGTGGCCGACGCCACC
>Ga0194131_10010170_pt1 | contig 11598 bp, 13 predicted proteins | sample TA2KigO120mmetaG_FD_148631 | JGI IMG/M metagenome (GOLD analysis project Ga0194131, IMG submission 148631) | Freshwater microbial communities from Lake Tanganyika, Tanzania - TA2015053 Kigoma Offshore 120m | ecosystem: Environmental > Aquatic > Freshwater > Lake | place: Tanzania: Lake... | reverse complement strand
CGAGTTGTTCAAGAAGATGGCGGACCTCGGCGTCCTCGGGATTCGTTTCGACCCCCGGTGGGGCGGCGCGGGCCTCGACTGGTGGGCCCACGCGGCCTTCGTGGAAGAGCTGGCCCACGCGCGCAACGGCGGCGTGTCGATGAGCATCCTCGTGCACACCGACATCAGCACGCCGGTGATCCACGAGATCGGCACCGACGCGCAACGCGAGGAGTTCCTGCGCCCTGCCATCGCCGCCGAGCGCATCGGGGCGCTGGGCATCACCGAGCCCGGCTGCGGTTCCGACGTGGCGGCGCTGGCCACCACCGCCCGCCGCGACGGCGACGACTACGTGATCAACGGGGCCAAGACCTTCATCACCAACGGCGCCTTCGCCGACTTCATCGTGCTCGCGGTGCGCACCGGCGAGGCGGGGCACGGCGGCATCTCGCTGGTGCTATTCCCCACCGACACCCCGGGTTTCACCGTGGGCAAGAAGCTCGACAAGCTCGGCACCCGCTCGGTCGACAGCTCGCTACTGCACTTCGACGAGTGTCGTATTCCTCGCCGCTACCTGCTCGGCGAGGAGAACATGGGCTTTCTCTACATCATGCAGAACTTCCAGGGGGAGCGCCTGGTGGCCGCGCTCATGTGCACCAGCGGGATGGAGGTGCAGCTCCACGACGCTATCGAGTACGGCAAGTCGCGCCGGGCCTTCAACAAGCCGATCGTCGCCTACCAGGTGTGGCGCCACCGTTTTGCCGAGCACGCCACCGCCATCCGGGCGGCGAAGCTCCTGAGTTACCACGCCGTCGACAAGATCAACTCGGGGGACGACGCCCAGGTGGAGATCAGCATGGCCAAGCTCTTCGCCGGCGATCTCGCGCAAAAAGTGGCCTACGATTGCCTGCAGTTCCACGGCGGCTACGGCTTCACCGAGGAGTACGACATCGCCCGCGCCTACCGCGACGTTCGCCTCATGCCCATCGGCGGGGGGACGAGCGAGGTGATGAAGGAGATCATCATCAAGTGGACGGGGATGCTGGGCTAGTGCGGGTTCCAACATCGCCGCGCTGACCCTCGGCCGGCAAACCATGCGGACCAGGGCGGAATCCACCACCGGCGCGGGGCTAATCGAATGGCCCACCCCGGGGCGGCGTAGGCTAGTCGTGACCAAGGACAACGCGATGACACGCTCCCTTCCCCTCCTCGCCGCGCTGGCGGCGCTCCCTGGCTGCGTGATCTACAGCTCCGGCGGCGGCGGTGGCGGCGGCCACGCCGACTACGCCCCCTACATCGACTGGGCCGACGCCTCCTGCTACTGGGACCGCTACTACGACGACAACGTGTGGTGGTTCGAGGCCGACGTGTACGACGACAACGGCAAGGGCGACATCGAGGCGGTGTACGCCGACGTGTACGACGGGTGGACCGGCGAGTGGGTCGACGGCTTCGAGCTGCACCCCGACGGCGGCGTGGTGTGGTTCAGCGCCTGGCAAGAGCGCTCGACCTACCTCGACTGCGCTTACTACGACTACATCGTCGACTTCGTGGCGGTGGACAGCTCCGGCGAGGGCGAGATTTACACGCTCGACCTGTACTGAAGCGCCGCGGCGACTAGCTTGACGGCATGAAGACCGTCACCCTCTACTCGACCGACTGGTGCCCCTACTGCAAGGCTGCGAAGTCCTTCCTTGCCCAGAAGGGCGTGCCCTACGAGGAGATCGACCTCACCGACGACGACGCCGGCCGCGAGGCCCTCGTCGCGAGGGCCAACGGGCGGCGCACCGTGCCGCAGATGTTCGTGGGCGAGGTGCACATCGGCGGCTACGACGATCTTCGCGCGCTCGACGCCAAGGGCGGGTTCATGCCGCTGGTGACCGCCTAGGCCACGGCGCATGCCCCTCCTCTGGTCCCTCGCCGCGGGCGCCTCGGCCTTCTACCTGGCGCTCGTCGGCGCCGGGCGCAAACACCCGGTGAAGGTGGCCCCGGCGCTCCTGCTCGCGGGCGCCACGTTCGCGGCCTCGCCCCTCGCCAGCGCGGGCCTCGTGTTCTGCGCGCTCGGCGACGGCCTGTTGCTCGACAAGGACCGCCGTTTCCTGCACGGCCTCGGCGCCTTCCTGGTGGGGCACCTCCTCCTCATCGCGGCCTTCGCCACCGCCGGGGGGCGCTACCTGTCCGCGCCGGTCCTGGGGGCCCTCGGCGGCGGCCTCCTGCTGGTCGTCGCCCTGGTGCTCGCCGTGCTGTGGAAGCGCCTCCAGGGGGTGCTGCGCCTCGCCGTGCCGGTGTACGCGGCCACTCTCGGCGCGATGGTGGTGGCGGCGGGCACCCACTCGGCGATGGCGCTCGCCGGGGCGCTGGTGTTCGTGGTGTCGGACAGCGTTCTCGCGATCAACCATTTCGCCCGGCGTTTTCGCGGGGCGGAGATGATGGTGATGGTCACCTATTACTCGGCCATCCTCGCCATCGCCGGGAGTTTCGCGCGGACCCCTTGAAAAAACCATTTACGTGTCAAGAGAGATCTTGCATCGCGGCGCTGCAACGTGGTACTCTGAGCACATCCTCCGCGGGCATCCCCGCCCGCACCTCCGGCAGCCCTCGCCGGTCCCTCCCCTCCCCTCCCGCCATGTCCTCACCCGCCCTCCTGCTAGCCCCGACGAAATCCCCATTGCACCTCCGCGGTGCCCCCGGCGGTGTGCTCGTGCTGCCCCTGCCGCCGGTGATGCGCTTCGACGCGCTGCGGCTCCAGATTCGCGACACCCTGGGCAACCCGCCCGGCCGCTACGCCGGCGCGCGCCTTCGCCTGGAACTGGGCCAGCGCGAGCTCGACATGATGGAGATCCGCCGCCTCGTCCACATGTTGAAGGACGAGTTCGAAGTGGAAGTGGTAGGGCTCAACTGCGAGGGCGCTTCCATCCAGCGCATGGCCGAGCGGGAGCTCAAGCTCAAGATCAGCGTGGCGGCGCCTGACTCCGAGAGCCCGGCGGTGGAGCCGCTCGCGCCCCCGTCCGACAAGGTCACCGCCGTCACCGAGATGGCACCGCTGGAGGTCACCGCTACCATCCCGAAGCCCAGCTTCGAGACCGAGTCGAGCGGCACCGACCTGGTGGCCCCCCCCGACGACGAGCCCGAGGAAGACGTCGGCGGCCGCGTGCTCACCCTCACCCAGACCGTCCGCTCGGGCACCTGCGTGCGCTACGCGGGCGACGTCCAGGTGTTCGGCGACGTGAACCCCGGGGCTCAAGTCATCGCCGGCGGCAACATCCTGGTGTTCGGCGCGCTCAAGGGCATGGCCCATGCCGGCACGCGCGACGACAAGGCGGTGATCCTCGCCTTCGACCTGCGCCCCACGCAGCTCCGCATCGGCCAGGTGATCGGGGTCGTCCCCGGCGCCGATCCCGACCGCGCCACTCGCGGCTTCGCCCCGGAAGTGGCCTACGTGGCCGAGGAGGCGCTAGTGGTGGAGACCTACCGCGGGAAGATGCCCGCTCCCTTTCTCACGACCTACAAGCCAACGGAGTCCGCATGAGCGAGTGCATTGTCGTCACCTCGGGCAAGGGGGGCGTCGGCAAGACGACCACCACCGCCAACCTCGGCGTGGCCCTCGCGCGCCTCGGCAAGAAGGTCGCCGTCGTCGACGCCGACATCGGCCTGCGCAACCTCGACGTCATCCTCGGCCTCGAGAACCGCATCGTGTACGACCTCGTGCACGTGATCGAGGGCGAGTGCCGCCTTCGCCAGGCGCTCATCCGCGACAAGCGCACCGAAAACCTCTTCCTGCTCCCTGCCGCGCAGACGCGCGACAAGAACGCGGTGAGCCCCGAGCAGATGAAGAAGCTCGTGCAGCAGTTGAAGGCCGAGTTCGACTTCGTCATCATCGACTGCCCCGCCGGCATCGAGCAGGGCTTCAAGAACAGCATCGCCGGGGCCGACCGCGCCATCGTGGTGGTGACCCCCGAGGTGTCGAGCGTGCGCGACGCCGACCGCATCATCGGCCTCGTCGAGGCCGCCGAGCTGCCCGAGCCCCAGCTCATCATCAACCGCTTCCGCGCCAAGATGGTGAAGGAAGGCAACATGATGAACAAGGACGACGTGCTCGAGATCCTCGCCATCCCGCTGGTGGGCATGGTGCCCGACAGCGAAGACGTGATCGTCAGCGCCAACCGCGGCTCCCCCGCCGCCTTCGACGACAAGTCGATCGTCGGCGAGGCCTACCGCCGCATCGCCCGGCGCCTCTGCGGCGAGCAAGACGTTCCCTTCGTGGCAACGGAAGCCCCCGAGTCCTGGTGGGGTGTCATGAAACGCTGGATGGGCCTCGGCGAGGGTGCCCAGGAGGTGGCCGGATGATGTCTCTCCTCGACAAGTTCTTCGGCAACACCAGGGGCAGCAAGGACGAGGCGAAGGCCCGCCTGAAGCTCCTGCTCGTCCACGACCAGGTCGACCTCACGCCCTCGCAACTCGACGCCATGCGCGCCGAGATCGCGGCGGTGGTGGCGCGCTACGCCGAGGTGGACATGGAGAAGGTCGACATCCGCCTGGAGAAGGCCCACGACCAGGTGCGGCTCACCAGCAGCGTGCCCGTCCGCCGGGTGACGGGGCGGACGCAGGTGGCGGCGACGTAGGTCGGGTGTGATCCGGGGGCGATGAGCTCCACCCCTCTGGGGGTGGTGGCCCAGCGCGACTGGTCGTCGGTCCACCGGAGCGCGGCGCCCGCGACGGGGTAGCTTTTGACCCGGTGCCCATCCTCGTCGCGAGTCCCTACCACCAGCCGCTCGACCCGATGGAGGCGCGAGCGCAAAAGCCCTACCCGCCCCTGGGCACGCTGGTGACGGTGTCGGAACTACGTGCGCGCGGGCACGATGTCGCTGTCTACGACCCCATGTTCTGTCGCGACGTGGGTACATTTGCGGAGGCGTTGCGCGGCTGGCGCCCGCGGCAGGTGGCGATCGTCGCCGACCCGCACAGCGTGCCGGTGAAGATGTGCCTCGGCTCGATGCGCGACGCGGCCCGAGAGATGGTGGCGCGGGCGCGCGAGGCCGGGGCCGAGGTGCTGGTGGCCGGCCCCGACCCCACCGACCACCCCGAGGCCTACGCGGGCGCCACCGTGGTGCGGGGCGAGCACGACCAGGCGGTGATCGACTGGGTGGAGGGCGGGGCGGCGAGCCGCGCGACGGGCCTCGACGCCCTCCCCTTCCCTGCCCTCGACGACGTGGATCTCGGCGAGTACCGCCGCCGCTGGCGACAGAAACACGGCCTGTGGGAGCTCAACCTGTCCACGGCGCGGGGCTGCCCCTACCGGTGCAACTGGTGCGCCAAGCCCACCTGGGGACGGTCGTACAACGTCGTCTCCCCGGCGCGTGCCGCCGAGATGGTCGACTGGGCGCGCGGGCGTTTCGCCCCCGACCGCCTGTGGTTCACCGACGACATCTTCGCCATCAGGCCGGCGTGGCTCGCCGAGTTTCGGCGCCTCGTGGAGCCGCGGCGCGTCCCCTTCCGATGCAACACCCGCGCCGACCTCGTGCGGGAGGGCGCCTATGTCCACGACCTCGCCGAGAGCGGCTGCGTCGAGGTGTGGATGGGGGCGGAGAGCGGCAGCGACCGCGTGCTCGCCGCGATGGACAAGGACCAGACCCGCGACGACATCGCCACCGCCACGCGCCGCCTGCACGAGGCCGGCATTCGCGTGGGCTTCTTCCTCCAACTCGGCTACCCCGGGGAAAGCTACGCCGACGTGTTGCAGACGCTCGACATGGTGCGCGAGCTGCGCCCGGACGAGATCGGCGTGAGTGTCAGCTACCCGCTGCCCGGGACGGGCTTCTACGACCGCGTGCGCGCCCAGATGGCGCGGGAAAACTGGCAATCGGCGATGGACAACGAGGTGCTTTTCGAGGCGGCCTACCCGCAGGCCTTCTACGACTCGGTGCGCGAGTTGCTGCGCGCGGAACACGCCTGGCTCAGTTGGCGGCCGTCACTCGGGGCGCGGCGTGCGGCGGCATTGCCCTACCACGCGGCGCGGTGGCCCTGGCACCGGGGGCGGGTGGCGGCGCTGGCGCGAGCGCGGTGATACCCCGCCCCGTGCCTCGACCCACCTTCCCGCACTCCATGGGCGACGTGACCCGCGCCGTGGATGGCCCCTTCGGTCTCATCGTGGGCGAGCGGCCCGACGGGTCGATCTGGGTGCTCAAGCGCCAGCGTGCGGGCGGCTTCCTGCTGTCCAACTACGCGGACATGGAGCGGTCGCGCGAGCTCTCCTCGCGGGTCATCGCCGATCGTCGCGAGGCGATCAACACCTTCGCCGCCGCGATCCAGCTCGGCGAGTCGCTGTAGGCGGCGCCGCCGTCAACGGCGGGCGACCACCTCGATCCCCCCGATGAACACGTTCCGGTCGCCGCCCTGGGCGTCGGCGGCGTCGTCGTCGAAGCGGACGGTGGCCGTTCCCGCGGGAGTGGTGAGGCCCGCGTCGTAGGGAGACATGCGAGCGCCGACCTCGAACGGCACGGGCCCGGCGCCGACGTCGATCGTGACCCGGGGAAAACGCCCGCCGGCCGGCGTTCCGCAGAGCCAGACCACCAGGTGGCCCTCGGCGTCGGTCGCGACCTGGAACTCCCCGTTCGCGTAGAGCGCGACGCGGTCGCGTTCCTTCCGATTGGGCGAGCCGAGGACCGACGACGCCATCGGGAGTTCGAGCTGCGACCTGATGCCCCCGCAGCGCGCGGAGTTGGGCAGGACGAGCCGCGCCGGGTCGAGCGACTGGGCGACCTCCGCGAGCGCGCCCGCGTCGGGCGAGGCGATGCGCACGGCGCCACCGGGGTCGGCGTACTCGTGCCACGCTCCCTGTGCGAGCCGGGCGGTCGTCGCGACGTGCACGGGGCGCCAGTCCTCGAAGTCGCCGAGCCGGACGATCCAGTCCACGCGCTGCTCCGCGTCGCTGTCACACACCACGACCCCAGGTCCCCTTCCGAGCAGCACCCCGAGCGCCTCGCACTCCACCGGGTCGACGGCGGGCCAGTCGCGCATGCCCTGGGCGAGGACGAGCACGCGATCGCCGGGGCCGAGCCTGGGCTCGAGCGCGCGGGCCACCTCGTGGATGACCGTGGGCATGCCCTCGCCGTAGCCGCGGAGGGCGCCGCGCCAGGCGACGACGCCCGGCAGGAGCCCCAGCGTGACGATGCCGAGGGCTCGCGGCCCCGACGTGGCGACGGTACCGGCCATCCCGGCGAGCAGCAGCAAGGTAACCACCAGCTGCCGCGGGTTGTCGGCCGGGCTGTACGCGTTGAGCACCGCCAGCCAGGCGACGTGCCCCACCGCGACGAGCGCGAGCGCCCGTCCGGCCGGCGTGGACAGGCCCCAGAGCGCGGGCAGCAAAAGGCTCCAGGTGCTCGTGTTGCCGAGCAGGCGGCCGAGGATCTCGAGCCGACCGAGCAGGCGGCCGGGGGTAGCCTCGAGCTCGAGGTGACCCACGGCGCCCGCGATGGTGACGGGAAGTCCCTGAACGCAGGCGACGATGCCGGACAGGGCAAGCCCGCCCGCCAGCACCAAGTGTCCGCTCCGGCCTCGGATCCCCGTCGCCACGAGCCAGGCACCGGCGATGCCGGCGAGTGGCCAGCCCTCGTAACGGACGGCGCAGGCAAGTCCGAGCAGCGCGGCCCCCCCGAGCGCCGCCGCCGGACCCTCGGCGAGCAGGCCCACGCCTGCGATGGAGAGCGCGAGGAAGAGAGGCTCCTGGTACGGGGCCAACGAGGGGACGACGAAGCTGGGAAGGAGCGCCAAGGCGAGCCCGACCGTCCACCCGGCGCCCGCGCCCCAGCGCCTCGCGCCAAACGCCGCGCCCAGGCCAGCCGCGAGCGCACCCTGCACGGCAGTCGCCGCGCGAAAGCCGACGATGTCGAACGAGAACATCGAGGTCAGCGCCAGCGTCGCCTGGTAGCCCGGGAGCCAGGGCGGGATCACCAGCCGGGTGGGGTCGACGAGCCGAGTGTAGCCGTCACCGAAGGGTGGGACCGGGTAGTGGGCGAGCAACGCCGCGCGCAACACCATTGCAAGCGCGAGGACGACCAGTCCGATCCGCGCCGCCGCGCTAGTCCTCATAGAGTTGCTGGCTGGCGTCGGTGTCGATCGGCCCGCGGTTGCGGAACAGGATCACCTCCGGCCGGACGGCCTCGATCCGATTGGCGGTGAGCGGGTCGATCACCACCACCTGCGAGTTGTCGTCGTCGAGCCAGGCGATGACGAGGCGACCACAACGCAGGTCGGTGGCCATCCACTCGGGCACCTGGAGTTTCCAGCACTCGCGCCGGTCGGGCGAGAGGTGGTAGAAACGCTGGGCGCCGCCCCGGACGGGGATGCGGTTCTGCCGGAGGATGGCGCGGGACGACAACAGCGCCCTCGTGGCCGCCACCCGCTCCGCCTCCCGTGTCTCCGACTCCTTGCGACGGCGCACCAGCTCGGCCTCGCGCTCGGCCCGCTCGCCTTCCGCCCGCGCCGCTTCCTCGCGCTCGCGGGTGGCCTTGTCGACCTGGTGGCCCTGGGCCTGCTTCTGCGCCTGCTTCTGCTCGCGCGCGGCCTGGTCGGCGCGCTTCTTGTCGACGAGGCCCGCCTTGAGCAGCTGGTCGCGCAGGTTCATGCGCCTTCCCTACACGCGCGGGCGGAAGCGGTCCAGCACCGCGAGGTAGTCGACCCGGGGCGGCGCCACCGGGGGACGGTAGGCCCAGTCCCGCGCGAGCAGCGGCGCCGCGAGGGCCGGGAGCTGCGCGGCCAGGGGACGGAGGGCCTCGGCGTCCACGTGCCCGCGTGCGAGCACGTCCTCGATCTCGCCCGCCGCCGCCTCGTCGCCGAGCCCCGACCCGGCGAGCACCGGCGCCAGCGATCCCGGCCACAGCTCGCCGCTGGCGGCGAGCACCACCGCCGCCGCGTACCAGGTGCGCACCGGGACAACCCTCGGCCCCAGCAGGTCGAAGTCCTCGAGCTTTCGGCCTTTCTCCATGCGAATGAAGATGCGCTCCACCGCGTCGGCCATCGCGATCTTGCGCAGCCCGGCGAGGGTGGCCACGATGTCGTCGCCGTAGGCACCACCGGCCTCCAGGATGCGCGACAGCTCCACCGTGCCGATGCGCCCGGCCACGGCGTCGGCATACACCGAGTACACGACGGCGTCGATCTCGGCGTCGTCGCCGAACAGGGTTTCCTTCACGGCGGCGCCGAGCCCCACGCGCCCGCTCACCAGCTCCGGCAGCTTGTAGCCGAACTGCCCCTTCACCGCGCGCAGGCGGCCGCGCTTGAGGTTGCCCAGGTTGTCCTTGAGGACCAGGGAGTCGTAGCGGACGCCGTCGATGCGCAGCTTGTCTTCCAGCTTCTGCCGCATCTGGGTGGGCGAGCCCGACACGATGTGTACCCGGGGACGCCACCCCGGGCCCTCGCGGCCGAGCTCCCGCAACAGCGCCGTGGCCCCGGGGACGGCCTTCTTCGCCCACGCCGGCTCCAACGCCGCGCGCAAGAGGCCCCTCACCGAGTCGAAGTCGGTGAGGAGGTAGGTCTTGTCCATGTCCCAGCGGTAGACGCGGAGGCCGGGGTCCATGGCACGGGACTATCGCTTTCGCGCGCGCGCGAGGCTGGCCACGGCGGCGGCCAGGGCAGCCCACGCAGGGGCACCGGGGCCGTGACGTGCGGGCCGCCCCGCTGCCGGGGTCGAGCTTGCGCGTCTCATCCCCCCCGCCGCAACCCCCGCAGCGGCGTGCTCACCCTGGGCGCGAGCGCCGCCGCGATGGCGCCGTCTTCCCCGGGGCGCTCCGACACCCGGAAGGGCACCGGCGAGCGCGCCGCCACCGCCTCGGCCACGCGGGCGCCGAGGGGGCCCTGCAGCATCGATCCGCCGCACTCGATGGCCTGCACGCCCACCAGGAGCGCCGCGAACTCCTGCGCGGCCGCCACCAGCGCGTCGGCGATGAAGGCCACCACGGGCTCGGCGCGCGGGTCGCGCGCCTCGATCAGCTGCCGCAGGGCACGTCCGGCCTCGCCGGGGGCCACCGGCTGGCCCGTGGCCCCAGCCACGGCGGTCGCGACGCCGATGTTGCTCAGGTAGGTGCGCATCGCGCCGCGCAGCGGGAGGTAGGTGTGGGGCGTGGCCTCGGGGCTGGCGTCGGCCACCAGCCGCCCCATCTCGGTGGCCACCACCGCGCCGTCGCCGTCGATCCAGCAGCCGCCGAAGCTGGTGCCGATCTGCACGCGCACCAGCCGTCGCGCGCCCTGGGCCGAGAGGTGGCGGCCGAGGTTGGACAGGTCGTTGAACAAGGCCACCGGCCCGCGCACGAGGCCCTCGGCCACGCGATCGGCGAAGCCGTCGAAGGCCTCCACCCGTCCCACGCGCTCCCTGAGGATGGTGGAAAGCTCCAGCACTCGTCCCCCCACGCCCATCGGCGCGGCGAGGCCGATTCCGAGGGAGCCGATGTCGCGACCCTGCGCGACCGTCGTCACCAGCTCCCGGCCGCGGCGGGCCAGCGAGTCGATGCCCACCTCGCCCGGCGGCCAGGTGGGCGCCGAGGCGGTGACCATCACCCGGGCGCCGTCCATCGCCAGCGCCTTCATGCTGGTGCCGCCGATGTCGAGGCCCACGGCGAGACCGGCGCCGGGCGGCGCGAGGGCGGGCTCGTCGACCCCGGGCACGTCGACGCCGGGCGAGGGACGCACCTGGTCGGGGGCCACGGCGATCGGCAGCTTGTGGATCGACCGCAGGTGCCCGACGTGCGGCTCGAGCTCGTCCCCGGTGAGCGGCGAGACGATCTCCATCCCCGCCGGGTTGAGGAGGAGGCAGGCGTTGTGAGCGCGGGCGAGGATTGGCCAGGCAGACCGCGCCAGCGGCGGCGCGAAGACCACGAACTCGCGCGCGGCGGCGGCCGCCCCCCAGCGGGGGACGAGCCGCAGGCGCCACGGGACGGCCCGCGGGTGGGCGGCCAACTCGGCGAGGGCGGTGGAGAGGCTGAGCATCAGGGCCGGCGATCTTCGACCTTCGACACCCGATCCTTGAGCTTGCGGTTTTCCTCCACCAGCCCCTCGACCTCGCGGCGGAGTCCCGCGAGCGACTCCTCGCCAGAGCGTCCCTCGCGGATGCTCGCCATCGCCTCGTAGGCCCAGCGGCGCAGGCGCCCGTCGCCGCCCGCCGCGTGCAGGCGCTGCAACACCGGCATCGCCCGGCTGTCGCGCAGGGTGCCGAGGGCGGAAACGGCGGAGATTTGAACCCGGTAGTTGTCGTCGTCGACGAGCTGCACCAGGCGCTCGACGGCGCGGGTGCGCACGCTGTCGACCTCGTCGCCCAGCCGGGCGAGCGCGGCCACCGCCGCCGCCCGGGCCCGCGCGGGCTTCTCGACATGGGTCCAGGTCTCGACGATCTCGTAGGCGCCAGCGTCGCGAGCGTGCCCGAGACCCTCCAGCGCCCGGGCGCGAAGCACCTCCATCCAGCTCGGCTCGCCGAGCAGGGCCTCGCAGGCCGCCCGGGCCGCCGGGTGACGATGCTTGCCCAGCACCCGGGCCACCTCGCCGCGCACGTGGATCGACGCGTCGGGCGCCAGGGCGGCGAGGCGGTCGCCCACCTCGGCGCGACGGAAGGTGCCCAGCGCGGCCACCACG
>Ga0194131_10010167_pt1 | contig 11600 bp, 12 predicted proteins | sample TA2KigO120mmetaG_FD_148631 | JGI IMG/M metagenome (GOLD analysis project Ga0194131, IMG submission 148631) | Freshwater microbial communities from Lake Tanganyika, Tanzania - TA2015053 Kigoma Offshore 120m | ecosystem: Environmental > Aquatic > Freshwater > Lake | place: Tanzania: Lake... | reverse complement strand
TTGGCCGAACGGCATCGGGATTCGAGCTGAAAAAAACCGACGGCAACAGCGTCGCCACGGCCGCCAGCACGGCCGCCGGGATGGCGACGGCCACGTCGCGGGCGCCGGCCGAAGCTAAACTGATCGTGAACGGGACGGTTCTCCGGCGCGACGAAAACACGATCGCGGATGCCATCGGCGGCATCACCCTCCGGCTGCTCCAGGCCGAGGCGCAGACCCGGGTGCGGATCGCGGTCGAGCAGGATACGGGGGCCGCCCAGACGCAGATCGCGGCCTTCGTCGTGTCTTACAACGATCTTGTCAAGTTCATCAACGAGCAGTCCCAGCTCGATCCGACGACGGGCGCGCCGAAGGCGGAAAGCGTGCTGGCACGCTCGTCGAGCCTGCGCTCGCTGCGCAGTCTCCTTGATACCATCCGCACGGCATCGGTCAGCTACAATGGCAACTCGATCTCCCTGCCGGACATCGGCGTGGGGCTGGTCACCTCGTCGTCGTATACGGACGTCGCGCGGGGTCAGCTCGAGATCGATCAAAACGCACTGACCAGCGCGTTCCTCAATGCGCCCGACCGGGTCCGCCGCCTCTTCCAGTTCACGTTCACCGCCGCCTCGGCGAACCTGAGCGCCATCTCGTTCTCCGACAAGACGCAAGCCGCCGATGGGACATACACGCTGCGCTTCACTGGGGGGGTGCCGCGGGTGGAGCTCGGTGGCACCGCCTACGCTGTGACGCGGTCCGGCAGTCTCTATACGGTGACTGCGGGGCCGGCGGAGGGCCTGAGCTTTCTCTACACCGGCGGCACAGGCGACGGCGACAGCGCCAGCTTTACTCTGCAGCCCGGCTTCGCAGGCAAACTCCACTTCGCGGCGGACAGCTATGCCAAGGTTGAGGACGGACTTCTTGCAAAAGAGATTACCCAGCTTTCCGATCAGAATAAGCGCCGGCAAAGCAAGATCGACGAGCTGAAGCTCCGGTTCGAGCGCGAGCGCGAAAATCTGATGGCCCGTTATCAGCGGATGGAAACCACACTCGGGCGGCTTGGCTCCCTGCGCGAGACTTTGAAGCAGTACGCGGATTCAATGAAGCCCAAAGCCTAACCGGCGGTCGGTCCGATACGGACCGGCTTTGGTAGGTGGCCCCTATCGGATCGAATATGGAGTAATCTTGCGTCGGCGGGAGATGGCAATCGTCTATAGCCGAAAGCTCTATTTTACCGTTCGAGCCTCTCGGGGTCATGACAATCGCCGCGTCCAAACAATCCTTGCGGCCCATATTCAGGCCGCTATTCGCCCTGCAAGAGCCGCCGGTCCCGCAGCCAGCCGACTTGGATACTGCGGCGACAGCAGATCCGCCGATTCCTTCTGCGGAACATCGACGGCTCGTCGCAGCAGCCGAGAGTGTAGCGTACGAGAGGGGGGTAGCCGATGGGCTGCGGGAAACGTCCGCAACCCATCTCGCCAAGGCGCGCGAGCATTTTCGCGAGACTTCGGACCAACTGAAGGAACTCATGGCGGCGGTGGAGCGCCGTGGCCTGCAGCAGGACAGCGCTATCGACCAAGCGCTTCGCCTGCTGGCGTCGCGGCTCGCGCTCGGAGACGACCGGCGCACTCTGTATGCGCTATTCGCCCGTTACGTGACCGCCTATTCGGCCCGGATACGTGCCGGCGATGTACTGTCGTTCAGGATCTCCGCATCTGCGCTGCAGTATCTCGAGACTAACGCCGCGGAGTTCCTGACTTCGCTGCAGACAGCCGGCGTCACCATAAAAACCGGAGACGGCGAAGCTTTGGCCATTTTCGAGAGCTCCCGCGAGGAGCGTGCGGTAATTGATTTCGATTCGCTGACGGAAGATATCCGAGCCGCGTTTGGGGGCGAAGTTCAGTCAGCGAGAAAAGGTGGCGTCAATGAGTGACCAGAACACTCTCAAAGCAGATGATCTTCCCGACTTCAAGAAGTCTGATGGTCCGGGGGGGCCGGTTTTGGAAGGTGCGCCGCCCGCGCAACCTTCTGATTCTTCAGTTTACCGGATCCCCGTTCAGGTTATGGCAGTACTCGGAAAAGCCGTGCTGCAGGTTAATGATCTTATGAAGCTCGGTCGTGGTGCCGTCATCGAGCTCGATTCGAAGGTTGGAGAGCCAATCGAGATTTACGTCAACAATCGACGCGTTGCGAAAGGCGAATTGATCATTCAGGGCGAGCGGTTGAGTGTGTCGATGACGGAGGTCCTGAAGATCCAGGATGGCTAGGTATGGCGAAGACGCCAGTCGAAATCTGCATTGTCGGGCGCTCGCGCTTCGATTGCGACAATCTATCGACGCTACTGCGTCGGCACGGCGCGGCGCCGCAGGTATGTGTCGGAATTGACGAGTTGCGCGCGCGAGTCGCGGACCGGGGTGCGCCTCCGCTTGTTCTGGTCGAAGCTGCAGGTGGCGCGGAGACAGATCTGTTGATGGCGGTCGAGATCAGCGGTGCCGCGCCGGTATACGCCTTCGGCCGGGACCCTGGCCGGGTATCTGCTGACCGCCTGCTGGATCTACGGGTGAGAGATTTCCTCAGGTTGCCGCTGGAGGATCGTCTAGCGGCGGAGCTTGTGCAGTCCGTCCAAGCCGTTGAGATCGAAATTGTCCATCGTCATCCCACTATGATCGGCCTTGTCGCGCTGGCGCGCCGGGTCGGCGCCTCCGATGCGCCAATTCTGGTGGTTGGAGAGACCGGCACGGGGAAAGAGGTCATTGCGAGAGAGATTCATGCACACGGCCGGCGAAAGAGTGGGCCCTTCGTCGCCGTTAATTGCGCCGCCATACCTGATCATCTTCTGGAATCCGAGCTTTTCGGCTACGAGAAGGGTTCCTTTACCGGAGCTGTCGCTCGACGTATCGGTAAGTTTGAGGAGGCATCTGGCGGAACGCTTCTTCTTGATGAAATCGGGGAGATGGATCTGCGACTGCAGGCGAAACTGTTGCGCGCAATTCAAGAGAAGCAGATTGACAGAATTGGCGGACGATCGGTGGTCCAGGTTGATCTGCGCATCGTTGCGACCACGAACCGAGATCTAGCCAAAGAAGTAGCCGAGCGCCGGTTTCGCGAAGATCTCTATTACCGTCTTAACGTCATCAACCTCGTCGTGCCGCCACTGCGTGATCGGCTGGAGGATGTCGAGGCGCTGATTACGCATTTTAGCCGCAAGTACTGTGCCAAGAATGAGTTGCCGGAAAAGCGGGTCTCTCCCGAGGCGCTCCAGAAGCTTCTGGCCTATGGCTGGCCCGGAAACGTGCGTGAATTGGAGAACACAATCTATAGGGCCGTGCTGATCGCGCCTGGAACTTTATTGGAAACAGACGATATCATCTTCACGGGAGAGCAACGATCCGCCTTAGCAAACCGTGCCATGGCAGAGTTGGACATGGCATCCGCAATTGGGTCGATCGACGAGCCGGTGGTAGGCAGCGAGCCGGAAAAGTCCTCGTCAACCAAGCCAATGCAAGATGACCAACCCGTCGCGGCAGCAGAATCCCTGTCCCCCATAGATATATTTGTCGGCCATTCGATCGCTGAGGTTGAGGAGAGGCTGATCAAAGCGACACTCGATCACTGTTACGGCAACCGCACACGCGCCGCGACCATTTTGGGAATCTCCATACAAACGCTGCGCAATAAACTGGAGCGATATGTCCAGTAGCTTCATCAGGGCCGGACGCGGGGCTCTGCCATGGTTTGGCTTGACGAGTAATCCCGTCCAGGCCGGTCCGATCGCGATGAGCATTGGTGTGCTCATCGTCGTAGGCATTCTTGTCATTCCGATTCCGCCTTTCTTATTGGACTTTCTGCTGGCGATTTCCCTCTCTCTGTCGCTCATAATCCTGATCCTGACGCTGTTCATCCGAAGTTCTCTGGACTTCAGCTCTTTCCCGACGGTTCTCCTCATCGCGACTACATATCGGCTTGCGTTGAACGTCGCCAGCACTCGGCTCATCCTTGCAGAAGGTCACAGTGGGACGGCATCGGCCGGGCACGTTATCGAGGCATTTGGTCATTTCGTGATGGGCGATAGCGTCGTCATTGGAGCGATCGTGTTCTCTGTGCTGCTGATCATCAACTTTATCGTGATCACGAAAGGCTCTGGACGGATCGCCGAGGTTGGTGCTCGCTTTACGCTCGATGCGCTACCTGGTAAGCAAATGGCGATCGACGCTGATCTTTCTTCGGGGTTGATCAGCGAGGTGGAAGCTCGCACGCGCCGCCGGACCCTGGAGGAAGAAAGCAATTTCTATGGCGCCATGGACGGCGCTTCTAAATTTGTCAAAGGCGATGCGATCGCTGGCATCGTCATCATCCTCATCAATATCTTGGGCGGATTGATCATCGGAGTCGGGCAGAAGGGGCTTGGCTTTGCTGCGGCTCTCAAGGTTTACACGATCCTAACCATCGGCGATGGCCTCGTGGCGCAGGTGCCCGGCCTGATCATTGCCGCGGCGGCCGGCCTGATCATCACAAAGACCGGGGCCACGGAGAGAACTGACAGTATTGTCTCGCGACAGTTCGCTGCCCACCCAAATTCTCTTCTGGTTGCCGCCTCGATCATGATGGTTCTCGGTCTGGTGCCGGGCATGCCGACGGTTCTGTTTCTCGCCTTGGCCGCCGCGATAGGCGGCATAAGCTTATTGATTAGTAGATCGGCAGCATTAGACAGGTCGGCGCTTGGGGCATTGCAGGACGGGACGGCGATGGGCGGCACGCCAGGTAACGAGCCGTTAGCACTGGATCCGGAATCCGAGATCCTTGACGACCTTAAGATCGATGATGTGCGTCTCGAAATCGGATACGGAATCCTAGCCGTCCTGCGCCATGGAGATGATAGTGCTTTCGTGGCTGCGTTCAAAAATCTACGGCGCAAGATGGCAAAGGAACTCGGCGTAGTCATTCCTGCAATTCGCGTCCAAGACAACATCGAGCTCGACGATGACGAGTATGCTATTTTCATCAAGGAGCACCGCGTTGCCAGCGGGCGTATGCAGGGGGACCAACTCCTGGCGTTGAATCCCCGTGACAGCGCGCCGGAATTCCCGGCCGTGCGAACGACCGATCCGACTTTTGGCATACCTGCGTTGTGGTTAGAGCGCACTCATCGAGCCGCGGCCGAAGCCGCAGGCTTCTCCGTGGTTGAGCCCCTGACTATCCTGGTCACGCATCTCAGCGAGATTGTTCGCCGCCACCTGGATTCGCTGATCAGCTTTGCCGCGACTCAAAAGCTGATTGATCGCATCGGTGAGGAGCACCACAAGCTTGTACAGACTGTGATTCCGTCTTCGATCAGCGTCGCCGGCGTCCAGGCAGTTCTGCGTGGCCTGCTGCGCGAGAATGTTTCGATCCGCAATCTGCCCGAAATCATCGAGGCTGCTGCCGAGGCAGCTCCACGAGCCCGCGACTTTGACGACTTGGTGGAGCAGGTCCGACGGCGCTTGCGTCGAGGCATCTGTTTACAGATTGCTGAGAGAGGTGGTGGGCGGATTTACGCGTTGGTCTATGTTCCGCGGGCTGCCGAAACAGCCGAGGAAGCTCCAGCGCGTACGTTGAGCGGCGCTGAGGCGGCGCGTCTGCTCGAGGAACTGACAAAAGCGGAGCGCAAGCGCGCTGCGGAAACCGGACTTGTTCTGGTTGTACCAGACGGGTTGCGTCCGTTTGTCTCTGAGCTCCTTCGCCGGCAAGGCCGCTCGACATCTGTGCTTGGCCAAGGCGAGATCGATGAGGCAGTCGATGTCGTGGTCGAAGGCCGGATCTGATGTATATCCAGTCTTTCAGCGCGCCGACCCTGTCCGACGGCTACGCTCAAATCCGTGAGCGCTATGGCGGTGATGCAGTTGTACTGAGGACGGCTCAGGACGCGAATAGCGTCGTCTTCACGGTGTCGGTGCCCCCGCAGGGATCACTTAGCGACTGTGTCGGCGAGGAGGCGTTACGCAGCGATGCCCGTTTGGTCATGCAAAGCACCGGATTCCAGGGCGTGGTGCTTTCACAATTCGAAAGTTATGTCCGTTCTCGTCCACTGGAAGATCCGCGCCGAGCGGTCGACGAGTTTCTTTACACCGTTATTCGCACCGATCAGCTGGCCAATTTCACGCAGGCCTCGCGCGTGGTCGTTCTCATCGGCCCGCCCGGCGCTGGTAAAACGGTCACAGTCGCGAAGGCGGCCTCGACACTCGTATCAGCTGGACAGCGCGTTACCTTGGTGAACCTCGACCAAAATCGCCTCGGTGGGGGATCGCAGCTTGAGCACCTCGCGTCTCTTATCGGCATGCCTGTCGTGAATGCCGCGCGCCCTGAGGGCTTGCAGAAGGCACTGAACAGATCGACGAGTTCTGACGTATTCTTGTGTGATGCTCCGGGAATCCATCCTTGGAATCTTGAAGAGATTGAGGCAGCCGTCTGCTACGCCGAGCGGTTAGGTGGGCGTAGCGTCCTGGTCGCGCCCGCCGGCCTCGAAGCAGGCGAGACAGCCGATCTACTCGCTATTGTGAAGCGTTTTGGGGTCGACCGGATCATTGTTACCAAGTGTGATATCACGAGAAAACTTGGTGCTCTGCTGACGTCCGTAATACTGGAAAACTATGTATTGATGGGTTTGCAGGGCTCGCGCCGTCTGTCAGAACCTGTCTCGCTCGCCTCGTCTGGCGGCTTTATCTCAGCTCTACAGATGCGGATAGCTCGTTAGGAGTGACCATGGGCAAGATCGTTTCAGTGCTGTCTGGAAAAGGAGGCGTGGGTAAGACATTCCTAACTGTAAGTCTCGGGCATGCCTTGGCTGAGCATCAGCAGCGTGTGCTGGTATTTGATGGCGATTTGGGCCTGGCTAACGTCGACATTCAGATCGGCATGACGCCGCGCCGTCATATCAACGACTTTCTCCTCGGCGCGGCTAGCTTTTTAGAGATTGCAAGCCACTCTTCTGAGATCCGCTGTGACGTGATCAGCGGTCGTCCTGTGAATTCGTTCTTGAACAATATGACGCCCGTGGAGCGTCGTCGCATTAAGGACGCTCTTGCTATGGCTCGCGACAGCTATGACTTTGTGCTCGTCGATCTCAGCGCGGGAATCGAGGAGCAAGTAATTGATTTTCTGGATATCTCCGACTACATATTTCTCATCCTGCGTCCTGAGCCGACGTCGATCATGGACGCTTATTCGGTCATTAAGGTTCTTCCTTCCCAAGTTCGCGAACGCGTACTGCTGGTGCCGAACATGGTTCAGACAGCAGAGGAATCCGAAAGTCTGGTGCGCGCTTTCGTGGCGGTCGTATCGCGCTTCCTCAAGACAGAACCGAGATCAATCGGCTATGTGAGGGCCGACGGCAATGTGCCGGCAGCGATACGGCGGCAGCAGCCGTTAATGGCGCTTTTCCCGGCGTGCTTGGCTGCCTACGACATCAAGCTCGTCGCTAGCCGACTTCTACGGGTAGGCTGAATGTGACTGGATCTAAGGGAATCCGGGAAACCGCATATATCGGCGCGCTGATTCTGGTGCTGGCTCTATTCCTCGGTACAGCTCGTGCGAGTGTAGCCGAGGAAAGCAAGGGGCAGCATACGGGTAGCGCACAGCCATATCAGGGCTTCTTCAAGATACAGCCTATCGTTCTGCGGAACGGATCGCGAACCCTCGTCGTGGATATGGCGGTCAAGTTTCGCGAGGAGGCCAAGCACCTTGTATCTGGCGGTGCGAGCGGATCAGGACCGTCGCCATTCGATGCTGATGCCCAGAAGCTGGCAAATATGCGTATCTATAACGCGGTTCTGACTCTCTGGTTTGACCGCCGCGACGAACTAGGTCGTGAGGACGTGGCTCGCATCGTCGTCACAGAGATAGAAGACATCGTTCGGTTGCCGACGGTTGCTGACGTCGTATTTATGCGCTTTCAGACCCGCTGACTTCTCATTGCAATGCTATTGCGCGTTCCAGTCAAGCAGGCGGCGCGACTGGGCTCCCAGCAGCGATCGCGTGAGTTCGGTCAAGGCAAGATCCAAGTGCAATATGGTTCGGACTGCGCCAGTTTGTAGGTGCGCGGGGGCAGCTTGGGTGGCCAGGGCACCCGCTGCAAGGGCCACGATCCAACGTCCGAAATCGATTGCGTTCACAAGGTGTGCCATCTGCCACCATGTCAGTTGAGAGGGTGGCGGCTCCGCAGCGCTTAACCAATCGCGGCTGAAGGCCTCTAAACAACGGTTATCGACCTTTAGCACAAGCTGCGTCTCCTTGTCTGGAGAGCCGACGGGATATCGGGTATTTACGTAAGCGCTGTTCTGGGGCCACATTTCGCATAGGGGCGTGATCTGCGAGGGTGCTGGTTCCAATTTGAGGACTGGGATCGGCACGTGTCTAGATTTGACCATACGCTTGAGCCTAAGCGGGAGCTTCGTCGGATCGAAGTGATCACCGGTGCCGGAGGACGGCGGCGGTGGACGGGCGAGGAGAGGGCGCGGATTGTGGCCGCGACGCTGGAGCCCGGCGCGGTGGTGTCGGTGATTGCGCGGCATCACGGGCTGTCGCCGCAGCAATTGTTCGGCTGGCGGCGCGCGGCACGGATTGCGGGCGCGGCGGTCGCGGACGTGGCGCCCAAGTTCGTGCCGGCTGTATTGGAGCCGGAACCGGGCCAGCGACGCGGCCGGGGGAGTTCTCCCGGTGCGGCGGCGATTGAACTGGAGATCGCTGGCGTGACGGTGCGGATTGGCGATGGGGCAAGGCCAAGGACCATCGCAGCGGTGATCCGTACGTTGAAGGGGGCGCCGTGATCGGACCGGCCGGGAATGTCCGGGTTATGGTCGCGACGCAGCCGGTCGACTTCCGCAAAGGGGCTGAAGGCTTGGCCGCGGTGGTGCGCGAGGCGATGCATGCCGATCCGTTCTGCGGGGTGGTGTATGTCTTCCGGGCAAAGCGTGCGGATCGCGTGAAGCTGATCTTCTGGGACGGCACCGGCCTCGTGCTCGTCGCCAAGCGGCTGGAAGATGGCAAGTTCCGTTGGCCGAAGGTCGAGGACGCGATCATGCGGTTGAGCGCGGCGGAGCTGCAGGCCTTGCTTGAGGGTCTCGACTGGCGGCGCGTGCATGAGCCGCAGCGGACGATCGCCCCTATGGCGGTGAGCTGACCGAAAGACGCGCCAAGCGCGATCAAAACCGTCGCAAGTTGCGGGCGGTTGTGATTCACTTTGCTTCATGACCACGCCCGCTGATGTTCTTCCCGATGATCCTGGCCTGCTGAAGGCTATGCTGATCGCGGAGCGGACCGAGAGCGAGCGGCTGCGTCAGATCATCAGAGAGTTCCAGCGTCATCGCTTCGGCCGCCGTGCCGAGACCCTGCCTGAAGATCAGCTCCAGCTTGCGCTTGAGGAAGCCGAGCAGGTTAGCGCCGCGGATCAAGCTGCGTCCGAACAGAAGACGCCGGCGGAGCGCAAGGTGCGTGCGGCCATGCGGCGGGCGAACCGCGGCGCGCTACCGGCGCACCTGCCGCGGATCGAGACGGTGATCGACGTGACGAGCACCATCTGCCCGTGCTGCTCCGGCGCCTTGCACCGGATCGGAGAGGATGTATCGGAACGCCTGGACATCGTGCCAGCACAGTTCCGGGTCCTGGTCGTACGCCGGCCGAAGTACGCCTGCCGGGCTTGCACCGATGTTATCGTGCAGGCGCCCGCACCGGCGCGATTGATTGAAGGCGGCATTCCCACCGAGGCCACCGTCGCCCAGGTGCTGGTCTCCAAGTTCGCCGATCATCTTCCCCTGTACCGGCAGGCTCAGATTTATGCGCGCCAGGGAGTGAGCCTGGATCGCTCGACTTTGACCGATTGGGTGGGGCGTGCGGCCTTCTTGCTGCGGCCGGTGCATGAACGGATGCTCGACAACCTGAAGGCCTCATCGAAGCTGTTCGCCGACGAGACCACCGCGCCGGTGCTCGATCCAGGGCGCGGGCGCACCAAGACCGGCCAGCTCTTCGCCTACGCCAGAGACGACCGGCCCTGGGGCGGCAGCGATCCGCCCGGCGTGGCCTATGTCTACGGGCCCGACCGCAAGGCCGAACGGCTGATCGCACATCTGGCCGGCTTCAAAGGCGTCCTGCAGGTGGACGGCTACAGCGGCTACACGGTGCTGGCCAAGCACGGCGACGTGCAACTCGCCTTCTGCTGGAGCCACGTGCGCCGATACTTCTACGAACTGGCTCAGCCAGGTCCGGCACCGATTGCCGCCGAGGCGCTGCTGCGCATTGCCCCTCTCTACCGGATCGAAGACGAGATCCGGGGCCGAACCGCCGCAGAGCGTCGCACGGTTCGCCAGGAACGCAGCCGGCCCTTGATCGAGGCGCTGGAACCCTGGTTGCGCACGAAGCTCCAGCTCATCAGCCAGAAGGGTAAGCTCGCCGAGGCAATCCGCTATGCACTCTCGCGCTGGGCTGGCCTGTGCCTGTTCCTCGAGGACGGCCGCATCGAGATCGACAGCAACGCGGTCGAACGCACCATCCGCCCACTCGCGCTGACGCGCAAGAATGCCCTGTTCGCCGGCTCGGATCGCGGTGCTGAACACTGGGCGGTCATCGCCTCGCTCGTCGAGACTTGCAAGCTCATCGGCGTAGAGCCGCGCGCCTACCTGGCCGACGTCATCGCGCGCATCGTCAATCACCATCCCCAAAGCCGCCTCGATGATCTTCTGCCCTGGGCCTACCCAGCAACCACTAATCTCAAGGCCGTGGCCTAAGAACGACGCTTACGTATTTACGTAGGCTGCGAGAGAATTAGCGAACTCAACAAGATGCTCTTCGGCTGCAGCCAGCCGCCCCGACGCTGCCGCCACCGACCCAATTTTAAGTGACAGATTGCTTAGTGATTTGCTGTTTGAAGCAAGGGTTGCCGCTGTTGCAAGGACTGCTCTTCGAACATCGACTCGGCTGGTCAGGTATTCCGGCATGATGCTGCCGGTATCAGCCGCGTATTCGCCGAAACATCATGTTTAAGGCCCGCTGCTCAGATGATATGAGCTCCGCATTGTCATCTGGCTCTGTGTCTTCGCGGAGTGGTGTCGACCGGGCGCCGTCGCCAGAACCATAAATCTCGTCGGCTAGCGAAAGGGCCAGGAGAAAAAGCAGTTCGGTCAGACTTATGTTCGGCGCGGCGTCCAGAATGGTTTGGGCCCGCGGCTCAATTTGCGATGTCAGGTGAAGGCAGTACTCAGCGTTCTCGGGCTCACAGTCGACATGAATCGGCAGACCGGCCAAAAGTACAGTGATGCCTTCTGATTGATGCATAGTGAGTGCATGAATAGCAGATGCGAGGATTTTTCCATTGCATGTTTAGGTTCAAAGTGGATGCTCTATGCCAGGTCATGGGTTCTGGCAGCGAGCAAAAGATGGGCTCCTGGGAAAGGTAATCGCAAGATGTAGAGCGCTGCTGGATTGTTGCGCTTGATGGGGATCATGATTTGCCGCAACAGGCTGGCTCGGGATCAATTCACGACAGCGTCGATTTTAGGGCTGGGCCGCCTATCAAAAGGCATTCAAGCCCTCGCCGGCTGTTGAAATGTGATCGGCCCCCATCGAGTGGTCCAGATGGAATGTTAGTTCAGAGT
>Ga0194131_10010160_pt1 | contig 11609 bp, 12 predicted proteins | sample TA2KigO120mmetaG_FD_148631 | JGI IMG/M metagenome (GOLD analysis project Ga0194131, IMG submission 148631) | Freshwater microbial communities from Lake Tanganyika, Tanzania - TA2015053 Kigoma Offshore 120m | ecosystem: Environmental > Aquatic > Freshwater > Lake | place: Tanzania: Lake... | reverse complement strand
TGCAACACTGACAGCGACCGGCTCGACCCACCGACCTGAGATGGTTGTGATGGTGCTGGCTGTGCCAGCGGTATCGGTGCTCACCAGCCGGCCATCATCTCCGCCGGTCAGAACACGGTCCCCGCCGAGGTCGACGGCCAGCGAAAGACAGGCCCCGTCATTTACCGATACGAAGCGTGGAGCGTCCGCGCTCTCGCTGCCGATGAAGGCGACCCGACCATTCCCAAGAGCGGCCGCAAGGACCCCGTCCTCAAGAAACGCAACACCCACCACATAGGCTTTGACCGTCCGACCGGTGCCGATGCGCTCAAACAGCGAGGTCTTGCCCTGTTCGGCGGAAAAACTCATGCGATGCAGGCGACGAATTGCTGCCGTAGTTCCTGTTCATCGATGTTTCGCCCGATGAAAACAAGGCGGCTCTCCCGGTTTTCGTGGGAACTCCAAGGTTTGGTGAAATTGCCTTCCATCAGCATATGAACCGCCTGTAAGACGAATTGCTTATCCTGGCCGGCGAAAGACAGGATCCCTTTGGTCCGAAGGAGGTCCCGCCCTTGCTCGGCCAGCAACCGCCGCATCCAGTCCATCAGGCGAGTTCCGTCCAAGGGACGATCGGTGCGCAGGCATACGCTCTTCACTGCATCGTCATGTTGATGATCGTCTTCCGAGAGGAAATTCGGCTCGATCGTGAGGATGCGCTCGAGATCGAAGGCACGGCGTCCTAGGACCGCATCAAGGTCGACCTCGCAGCGCTCCGTTCGATGAATGATGGCCGTTGCATTGATGGTTCGGATGCGCTTCTCCACTTGCGTCAATTCCTCGGCGGACACGAGGTCCGTCTTGTTGAGTAGGACGACGTCGGCGAAGGCGATCTGTTCCATTGCTTCATGGCTGTCGCCCAGCCGCTGGACGACATGGCGGGCGTCGACCACCGTGACGATCGAATCGAGCAAGGTCCGCCGCCGAACCTCTTCGTCGACGAAGAAGGTCTGGGCGACCGGGGCCGGGTCGGCAAGGCCCGTGGTCTCGATGAGGATTCCATCGAAGTTGCCTTGCCGCTTCATCAGACCGCCGAGAATCCGGATTAGGTCGCCGCGCACAGTGCAACAGATGCAACCGTTGTTCATCTCGAACACTTCCTCGTCGGCGTTCACCACGAGGTCGTTGTCGATGCCGATCTCGCCAAATTCGTTGACGATGACGGCGAACTTCTTGCCATGCTGTTCGGTCAGGATACGGTTTAACAGTGTCGTCTTACCAGCTCCGAGGTATCCGGTCAGAACAGTTACGGGAATCTGATTCATGCTGCCTCTTCAGTTTAGTCGTCCATTGCGTAACTAAGCCCGCCTGCCAGGACTCCGACGGCGGCTGCAGGTCCGAAAAGGAGCCATGGTGCCTCGAACACCCAGGCGCGGTACTCCCAGGCCATTGCTCCCCAGTCGGAGCGGCCGGTGTCGGCCCCCAGACCGATAAAGGCCAAGCCTGCGTAGGCCACCACCGCACGCGCGAGGTCCGTTGACAGATGGCGACGGAGCACTGGCGCTATGGTCGGGAGGACATGGCGAATGGCGATACCGACCGGCGAGACCCCCAGAGCAACCGAGGCGAGGACAAAGTGCTCCTTCAGCGCCGTGCGCCCAAGTTCTGCCGCCAGCAGCGTATACTGAGCAGCGGCCGCCACTCCGATTGCGATACCCACGGAGACCGGCGAAAGGCCAAACACCGCTGTAGCGGCCAACGCGAGAATGAATGTCGGGACCGCGACGCCGGCGCGAGCAAAGCATATGGCGAAGCGTGAAATCGCCTCGGACCCAAAGATCGCAAGGAAGCCAAGTGCAAATCCGGCTGGAATCGCGACTGCTGTGAGTAGGAAGAGCACGGCGAGCGTGCGCCAGAGGCCATCGGCAAGCCGCACGGCGATCGAGCGGCCAAGATGATCCGTGCCGAACGGTTGGGCAAGAGATGGCGGCTCAAGCGCGCGCAGCAAGTCGATGGCGTGTGGATCGCTTCCTCGCGCCGCCAGTAGCAGAAGCGCCACGAGCCCGGCAACCACCAACAAGGAAAGAGCGTGGCGCTTCGCCGGCATCAGCGCCGCACCTCGGGACGAGGATCGATCCTGGAACGAAGCGCCGTGATGCAGCCGTGCGCCGTTCCGAGCCAGACAAAGATCGCCACAAGGTAGAGCTGGAGAACCGCATAGTCGCGCGAAGCGGCGGCCTCCACGATGTACGCGGAAAGGCCTGAAACGCCGAAGACGATCTCGCTCACTGCTGTGCCTCCGACGGCCCAACCAAGCTCAGGTACAAGGACCGCGGCATTGGCAACAACGACCGATCGACCGCCATGGGCAATCATTGCTCGCTTTCTGGAAAGGCCCTTCGCGAGTGCCGTCATGAACCACGACGAAGACTGAACGGCAACCAGCGTTCCGAAAGTCACGCGGGCGAACGGCCCGGTGGCGAATAGCGCTACGACAAGTATCGGTCCGGCAATTCGTTCGATGGGACTGCCGAAAACGGGCCGTATCCACTGTAACTCCACGGCCACGAGCCAAAAAACCAGGAAGGCCACCGCGAAGGACGGGATCGACTGAGACGCGATGACGAGCATGCGGGAAAAAGCCGAGGCGATTCCGTGGCGATGAAAGCAGGATGCGTAGCCGAGCAGGGTGCCGAAAGTCACGCCAAGGAGAAGGCCGCCATTGCCGATGGCAAACGACCAAGGCAAGCGAGCAGCCAGCTCAGCCAAGACCGGCCGATCACTTGCCAGTGAGCGTCCGCCATCCAAACGGGAAAGCCCACCGATCCAGTCAACGAATTGAAGCCAGAGCGGCTGGTCGAGACCAAGCGTGCTGCGCATCACCGCGGCCGTAGCCTCGTCCCCTGCAACCATGCTGCTTTGCAAGCGGATATCAACTGGGTCGCCAGGCAACATCCGGACAAACAGAAAGGCAGCCGCAAGAACGAGGAACAGGAACGCAACGCCTTCGAGAAAACGACGGCCACGCATTGCGTGCGGGAGTGTCTCCATCACGGTGCTGTCAAGTCGCCCCTGACGATGTAGTAGTCGGAACCCCAGGGCTCATACGAAGCGAGCCGTTGCGACAGACCCACATGCCACTCGGGCGTTACAAGCGGGATCACCGGCGCGGCCTCCCGAGTGCGCGCATCGATTTGGCGCGCGATCGCCACCCTTTCGTCCGGACGGACGGCGTTGCGGAGAGCAGCGACGAGCCGATCCATCGCGCCGTCGTGCCAGCCCGCAAAGTTGTTGCCACCGTCTGATGCGAGAAACAAACCGGGAAAGAAGGCCGGATCGCCCGCAGGCGCAGTGTGCTGGGCCCAGAGCAGAATATCGAAGTCGCCCGATCGCGCGAGCGTGGTCGCCTGCTCTGTCATGCGGGTTTCAACCGCGATTCCGATTGCCGCAAGCTGCGAACGCAAGACAGGTTGCATGGTCGCAAGGTCAGGCCGTTGTGGATAGGCCCATAGAGATATCGACAGGCGGACCCCATTTTTCGTTCGCACTCCGTCCGAACCGGGCACCCAGCCGGCCTCGTCGAGTAGCATTGCGGCGCCACGACGGTCCGTCGGGGAGACGCTTACATCGCCAAACGGGAAAATTGACGCCCAAAGACTTGCGCTCGGCTTTCCACCTCGGATCGCCTGGACGATCTGTGCCCGATCGATCGTCATTGAGATCGCGCGGCGAACGCGCTCATCAGACAGGACCGTCCGCCGCGTATTCAGGATCGCCAAATACTGGTAGGCGACCGGAAAGGTCTTTACGGTGCGGAGGCCATCCGCTCGGCCCATCCCAAGCGACTCGACCGGCAGATTGAAGGCGAGGTCGATCTCGCCGGAGCGAAAGGCGAGTGCCAGGGATTGCCCGTCCTGAAAGCGCACGATGGTGACCGAATGACTGGACGGGCGTTGCCAGTGGGGATTTGGCTCCAAGGCGAGGCGGCTACCGGTCTCAAACGACACCACGCGGAACGGACCGGTGAAGGCCGGTCCGCTCGACCCCGCTCTTGCGACCGCAAATCCCCACTCCGCCAGGACACTCTTGAGAACAGGTGTCGGCCGCTCGGTGATCACGCGCATCGTCAAATCATCGATCGGGATGAACTGAAGGCGGCCGACACTCGCTCTGGTGGCCGGGTTGCGCTCGACGTTTCGGCTTAAGGCAGCCGAGACTTCGGACGCGGTGACCGGCGTGCCATCGCTAAATCGGCGGCCGGGCGAAAGTGTAACAGACCATGCCATGTCACCATCTCGCGAGGCTGAGGACGCAAGCTGTGGGACGACATGCCCATATCGATCGACGGTGAAGAGGTTTTCGGCAACACCATGTGAAACCATGGCCCATCCCGCGCTCCCTTCGGCGACATCCAGTCCGCCAGCGATGAAGGTCTGGCCAATAATCAGTGGGCGCTGCTGAGCAAGGGTAGAGCGTGAAAGAGCCGCTATCCCGGCCATGAACGATGTCGCGGACGCGAATAGCGCGCGTCGAGAAATCGAAAGGTCTTGCATCATCTGCTCCCGACCCGCGCACCCAGAGCGTGCTGATTGCGGCAGCTGCTGTCGGTGCAAGGGCGTGGCCGGGTTGCCAGTAACGCCATGGGCCTGATCTCTTCTTGTACTTCGGAATTGCAATGTTATAACGTTTCAGACCCGAACTACAATGGCCGGTTCCCCGCGAAAACGGGGCGTGGTCGCAGGAAAGGGTTCGACATGGATACAGCGGTGGCCGGGAGCCGATCGGCGAATCCAATCCGCTCCGGATCGACGATGCGCCGCCGCCCCAGCCGGTCCGAGGCGGAGGCAGCGGTCCGCACGCTGATCGAATGGGCGGGCGACGACCCGGATCGGGAGGGGCTAAGAGGGACACCTGAGCGTGTCGTCCGCGCCTATGAGGAGTTTTTCGCCGGATACGGCGAGGATCCGGTCGCCCTGCTTGCCACCACATTCGAGGAGACGGCCGACTACGACGAGATGATCGTCTTGCGCGACATCCGTCTCGAATCCCACTGCGAGCACCATGTCGTCCCAATCCTCGGCAGAGCGCATATCGGCTACCTGCCGTCTGGGCGGGTTGTCGGCATCTCGAAGCTTGCGCGCCTGGTCGAGGTGTTCGCCAAGCGCATGCAGATCCAGGAGGCCCTGACCTCGCAGATCGCGGACACCCTTCAGGGGGTACTGAAGCCGCGCGGCGTCGGCGTCGTCATCGAGGCCGCGCACCAATGCATGACCACACGCGGGGTCCGCAAACCGGGAGTCAGCATGGTGACGAGCCGATTGCTCGGTTGCTTTCGCGACGACCCGGCGACCCGCCGCGAGTTCCTGTCGATGATTGGCAGCCACAGGAGCATTCCGCATGAGAGCTGAACATACTGACGCGACGGCTCCGACACCCTTCGCCGCCCGCACCACGGTCGAGCAGGTTGAGGAAGGCTTGGCGCTCGCCCCGAAGTTCGATTGTGATGGTCTCATCCCTTGCGTCACGACCGACGCCATCAGCGGCGAGGTGCTTATGCTCGGCTACATGAATAGTAAGGCTCTACAAAAAACGATCACGACCGGCGAGGCACACTACTGGAGCCGAAGCCGCCAGTGTCTCTGGCGTAAGGGCGCGACCAGCGGCCTCGTCCAGGAGGTTGTCGAGATGCGTATAGACGATGATCAGGATGCCGTCTGGCTGCGGGTGCAGATCGACAATGGCGGCGCGAGCTGCCATGTCGGCTACCGCTCCTGTTTCTATCGGTCCGTGGAGTTGCGGGGTCCGTCAGGCGACACCGCCCGCCTCTCCTTCACCGAGGCGTCCCGGACCTTCGATCCGAAGATCGTCTACGGCGATGCGCCCAACCCGACGCAGCTTTGAGGATCGGCAAAATGTCACTGCCCCTTCGGATGCAAAACCTCCTCGAACCGATCCATGACGCCTCAGGTGTCGAACTACCGCCGCGCTTTGCGGAAGCTTTGAGGTGCGTGCGCAACGGAATCGTGCGCTGCGAGAAGATGGGCATTCCCCATCAAACGGTTCTTGCCGCCCTAATGACCGAGGCAATGCCGCGATTGGTCAGAGCGTGCGGGTCGTCAGCTGCGAAAATCGTACTAGAGCGTCTTGCAAACGAAGTATCGAATGCCGACGATAACCCTACCTCAATTCAATGAACCGTCGACGACTTGAATAAGACTTGGATAAGAGATGTCTCCATCACGTCGCCCGTCACGAAAATGAAGCAATTCTCCCGGTGCCAGTGAAGGAAACGCGAATGGGGGCGATCGGGCGGCCGGATCGGAAAGCGAGGCTCGGCCGCTCCTGCTGATGAACGATCGCACCCCGTCGATATCGTTGACCTGACGAGAAACGAGAGTCTCCAGTTCGTCGGAGAGGCTCAAAGGACCGCGATCGGTCCCGGACCAGGCGAGGTCAGGGTGGCTGTCCGCCTGTCGCATCAACCATGGTCGATCAGAGAAGCTGGCGGCGGAATTGGAACCGCGATCCAACTTTGTCTGTGGTTGGCCCCTTATCTCCGAAACGGTGTCGTTTCCGATGATCTCCTGACCTGCCAAAAAAACAACCCATTTGCCCCGGACCACTTCGTGGCGACCAGTCAACCGATCCAGCCGATCGTTTTTCGTAGATTCTCGTATCGCGCTCATAGTAGGAGTGCGCAACGTCATGTCTCATAGGAGATTGCTATGACCGGAGCCGCTCTCAGCGCCGCCGAGATTCGTCGTGATCTTGGCCATCCCGTGATCGACGCCGACGGGCATCTGGTCGAATGCCCACCCGTACTGATCGACTTCGTCAGGCAGGCCGGTGGCGCGCGCATGGCGCAGCGCTATGTCGAGACCATGAGCAACGGCGCCTGGGGCAAGTGGCAGGACCTCAGCCCGGCGGAGCGGCGCGAACGCGGCATCATCCGCCGGCCGTTCTGGGCGATGCCAGCCAACACCCATGATCGTGCCACGGCGCTCCTGCCCAACCTGTTGCGCGAGCGGCTCGACGAATTCGGCATCGACTTCCAGGTGCTGTTCCCCACCGTCGCCATCCCCTTTATCAGCGGCGCCATAGATGCCGAAATGCGCCAGACCATGTGCCGCGCCCTCAACCTGATGTATGCCGAGGTGTTCCGCGGCCATGCCAGCCGCATCGCGCCGGCCGCCGTCATCCCCATGCACACGCCGGCCGAGGCGCTGGCCGAGATCGACTTTGCCATCGGCACGCTCGGCTTCAAGACAGCGATGATCGCCGGCACGGTACAGCGGCCGCTGCCGGCGGTAGCGAAGGTGGCGCCGGAGCTCGGCCCCTACGCATTCTGGATCGACCCGCTGGCGCTCGACAGCGAGTACGACTACGACCCGGTGTGGCGGCGTTTCAACGAGCTGCGCGTGGCGCCCTGTACCCACAACAACTCAATGGGCTGGGGCCTGCGCCGCTCCGCCTCCAGCTTCGTCTACAACCATATCGGCCATTTCGCGGCAGCGGCCGAAGCCTTCTGCAAGGCGCTCTTCCTCGGCGGCGTGAGCCGGCGCTTCCCGAATCTGCGCTTCGGCTTCCTCGAGGGCGGCGCGGGCTGGGCTGCCAATTTCTACAACGACCTCTGCGAGCATTTCGAGAAGCGCAGCCTGCCGGCGCTGCGCGCTCACCTCGACCCCGCAACCGTGGACCGCCGGGCGCTGCGCGGATATTTCGAACGCTATGGCGACGACCGCTACCGCAGCGTCGCCGCCGCAGTGGAGCAGGGCTGGGACCACGCGCTGATCGCGCCCGAGGGCGACGAGGCGGAGCCGACCGACGAGTTCGCCGCTACGGGCATCGCGAAGGGCCGCGATATCATGCGCGTCTTCCGCAAGAACTATTTCTTTGGCTGCGAGGCCGACGACCGCATGACGGCGGTGGGCTTCGACGCCCGCCTCAACCATTACGACCTCAAGCTCAACGCCATGCTGGGCTCCGACGTCGGCCATTTCGATGTCACAGACATGGCAGCAGTACTGGGCGAGGCCTATGAGCTGGTGGAGCACGGCCTCCTCGCGCCAGACGATTTCCGCGCCTTCACCTTCACCAACGTCGCGGCGCTGCACGCCGGCATGAACCCGGCTTTCTTCGCCGGCACGGTGGTGGAGGACGCCGTGCGTGCCGCCATCTTCGGCGCGAAGGCGGCGGCGGAGTGAGCGCGGGCCCGTGCGCCCCATCGCGCAGGGTCGTCAAGCTCACCATGAGGGCCGCGGCGAGAATACATCTGCCCTCGCCCTGAGCCTGACGTCGGCGCCTGTTTCACCTGCAGCATCACGCCGCCGGGCGCGAGCAGGCGGTGGCATTCGCGAAGGATGCTGGCGAGCGCGGCGCGTGACGTCTCGTCTGGACAGCTTAGGTGTGGACAAGGTCGAAATGGCCCTCGGGGCAGTTCGTCGCCTCGCCGATCTGCATACTGAAATTTGTTGAGCCTTCCTGCCCATGTCCCTAGAGTAACAGCCGTTCGGCCCGCAGGCCGACGATACGAAATCACGAACAGGGAGGGTTCCATGAGCTTTGTGAGGCCGATCGGCCGGGTCCTTGCGGCAACCGGCTTTGCCGCCCTGCTGGCAGCGGGCAGCCCCGCGCTGGCGCAGACGAAGTGGGACATTTCGCTGCCGTGGGGCCCCTCGGAATTTCACACTCTGAATGCCATCAAGTTCGCCGAGGAAGTGAAGAAGGTCACCAACGGCGAGGTACAGATGACCGTGCATCCTGGCAGCGCGCTGGGCGTGCGGGCGAACGAGTCGGTGCGAGCGCTGCAGGATGGCGTGGTGCCGATGGCGGAATATGCGGCCTTCCAAAACACCGGCGAACTCGACCTGCTGGGAGTTGAGGCGCTGCCCTTCCTGGTCGCCAACTACGACGAGCTGCGGGTCATGCTCGGCATCGCACGGCAGCCGTGGTCGGATGCCCTCGCGCGCAAGAGCCAGAAGGTTCTCTACATGGTGCCGTGGCCGAGCCAGAACTTCTTCCTCAAGCGCGAGGTCCGGTCCTTCGAGGATCTGAAGGGCGTGAAGATGCGCGTCTATGACAAGAACTCGTCGGACATGGTGACCGCCCTCAGCATGGTGCCTCAGCAGCTCAACAACCCGGACGTCGTGCCGGCGCTGGCCTCGGGTCGCGCCGATGGCGTGATGACCTCGGGCACCACCGCGGTTGCCCAGAAATACTGGGAATTTCTCAGCCACGCCTACAACACCAATCACCTGTGGGCGCTCAACTTCATGGCCGTCAATCTCGACGCCTGGAAGAAGCTCAAGCCTGAGCATCAGAAGGCCATCGAGGAGCTGGCGCAGAAGATGGAGCCGAGCTTCTGGGAAGTCAGCCAGAAGGAGCACGACGTCCGCATCGCCGAACTGCAGAAGAACGGCATGAAGTATGCGGTCGCGCCGAAGGACATGGTCGATCGCATGCGCCAGGCCACCGCCGTGACCTGGGACAATTACACCAAGCTCGGCCCGGTCCACGCCAAGATCGTCGCCGACTACCGCGCCAAGACCGGCAAGTGACGCAGACGCCGGCCGGCCGCGCGCCGGCCGGCCGCGCGCCGCACAGCTGGTGAGATTGGAACGCTCCGATCCTACCGCGTTTGCCCCTCCCACCATGATTCGCGTTCTGATCGCCGCCATCGACCGGCTCTGCCTGTTCGGCGCCTGGATCGGCGCCGTGGCAACCGGCCTCCTTGCCGTCATGCTGATCGCCGAGGTGGCGGCCACTTCGCTGTTCTCCTTCTCGCAGTTCTATGCGGTCGAGTATTCGGCCTATTTCCTCGGCGCCGGACTTGTCTGCGGCCTCGGCTGGACGCTCTCGCGCGGCGGCCATATCCGTGTCGGCGTCGTGTACGAGCGGTTTTCCGGGCGCGCGCTGCGCTGGCTCGACGCGGGCTGCACGCTGGCGGCCCTGCCCGTGTCCATCTTCATCAGCCTCGCCATGGTCCGCTTTGCGTGGGACAGCGTGACGCGCGGATCCAAAAGCTTCTACCCCTCGGAAACGCCGCTCCTCTACCCGCAGGCGGTGATCGCCTTCGGCTGCTGCCTGCTGACGCTCGCTCTGGTGGCGCGCTTGCTGCGCGTGCTTGCCCGCCTGCCGACGGAGGACGGCGACGGGCCGAGCCTGGGCGGTGTGCATTGATCGGTCCGGTCGCCTTCGTCTTGTTCGGCCTTGCCGTTCTTCTCACCGGCGGGTTGTGGATCGGCATCTCCCTGTTCTCGGTGGGCGTGCTCAGCCTCGAGTTCTTCCGCCCCTCAATGCGGGTCGACCGCTTTCTCGCCAACGACTTCTGGTCGAGCGCGACGGCGGTCGAACTGGTGACGCTGCCGCTTTTCATCCTGATGGGCGAGATCCTGTTTCACACCCGGCTGTCGAGCGCGCTGTTCAGCGGCCTGGCGCCGTGGACCAACCGGCTGCCGGGGCGCCTGCTGCATGTCAACGTGATCGGCTGCACGCTGTTCGCCGCTGTGTCGGGATCGTCGGCGGCGACGCTTGCCACGGTCGGGCGGATCACGCTGAAGGAACTGCTGGCGCGCGGCTATAACCGCAGCCTCGCCATGGGGTCGCTTGCCGGCGCAGGCACGCTTGGCTTTCTCATTCCGCCGTCCATTCCGATGATCGTATATGGCGTCCTGGCCGACGTCTCGATCCTCGATATGTTCGCCGCCGGCATCGGGCCTGGCCTCGCGCTGGCAGCCGGCTACATGATCTATCTCGCGATCCGCACCACCATCACGCCGTCGATGGTGCCGGCGCGGGAGGAAAGCATCCCTTGGGGGGTCCGCATTCGCGCGTTGGGCGAGCTGTGGCCCATTGTCTTCCTGATCGTGGCGGTCATCGGCTCGATGTATGCCGGCTGGGCGAGCGTGACCGAGGCGGCTGCGATCGGCGTGCTCGGCGCGCTGCTGATCGCCCTGATGCACCGAACCCTCACCCTGGCGACGCTGAAGGCATCGCTGTTCGGCGCCGTGCGGACCTGCAGCATGATCGCGCTGATCATCCTGGGCGCCCTGTTCCTGTCCAAGGGCATGGCGGCGCTGGGGGTGCCGCGCCAAGTGGCGGGCTTCATCGACAGCCTGGGCCTCAGCCCCTATGAGCTAATCCTGCTGCTGCTCGTGTTCTATCTGGCGCTTGGCTGCGTGCTCGACGGGCTGTCGGCTATCGTGATGACCCTGCCGGTGACATTGCCGCTGGCCATCGCCGCCGGCTTCGATCCCATCTGGTTCGGCGTGTTCCTGGTCATCACCATCGAGATGGCGCAGGTAACGCCGCCGGTGGGCTTCAACCTTTTCATCATCAAGGGATTCACCGGCGACTCGCTCGGCCGCATCGCCCAGGCCTCGCTGCCGTTCCTGCTGATCATGGTCGCGCTGGTCGGCGTGATCGCGGCCTTTCCCGAGCTCGTGACCTGGCTTCCCCGGACCATCAAATAGCGCATGAGCGCGACCGATCTGTTCCTCGACGCTCCTCGAAGTTGCCTTGCCGCTTCATCAGACCGCCGAGAATCCGGATTAGGTCGCCGCGCACAGTGCAACAGATGCAACCGTTGTTCATCTCGAACACTTCCTCGTCGGCGTTCACCACGAGGTCGTTGT
>Ga0194131_10010159_pt1 | contig 11610 bp, 9 predicted proteins | sample TA2KigO120mmetaG_FD_148631 | JGI IMG/M metagenome (GOLD analysis project Ga0194131, IMG submission 148631) | Freshwater microbial communities from Lake Tanganyika, Tanzania - TA2015053 Kigoma Offshore 120m | ecosystem: Environmental > Aquatic > Freshwater > Lake | place: Tanzania: Lake... | reverse complement strand
AGGTTCCCCTGGGCGATAGCGACCGTCGAGATGCGCACGTTCTCGCCCATGACGATGGTTCCGGACTGCTCGTCGATGACGACCTTGGCGACCTGGTCCGGCGCGACACGCAGCTGCTCGACATCCGTCAGCAAGCCGACCACGTCGTTCTGATAATTGACCGGAATCTGCATCGCGACGGTGCCGGGATCGAGCGAGCGAGCGGCGGGGACGCCGACGAACGCGTTGATCGCCTGGGCGACGCGGCGAGCCGTGGTGAGATCGGGGTTACGGAGCGCGATGCGCACGAGATCGAGCTGGGTCAGCTGGAAGGCGACCTCGCGCTCGACGATCGCGCCGTTGGCGATGCGGCCGGCGGTCGGTACGCCCCGGCTGACCGACGCGCCCTGGCCCTGGGCGGAGAAGCCGGAGACCGCGACCGTGCCCTGCGCGATCGCGTAGACCTCGGAATCGGCACCGACCAGCGGCGTCACCAGGAGCGTCCCGCCCAGCAGGTTGCCGGCGTCGCCGAGCGTGGAGACGACAATGTCGAGGCGCGTGCCCTGGCGGGCGAAGGGGGGGAGGGTCGCCGTCACCATGACGGCGGCGATGTTCTTAGTGCGGAGGCTGTCGTTACGCGCGTTCACGCCGAGGCGGTCGAGCATGCCGACCAGGCTCTCCTTGGTGAACACCGAGTTCTGCAGCGAGTCGCCGGTGCCGTTGAGGCCGACGACTAGGCCGTAACCGACCAGCATATTGTCGCGAATGCCTTCGAAGTCGGCGATATCCTTGATCCGCGACTGTGAAAGGGCGCTCGCCGGTGCGAGCGCGAGCAGCACCAGGAAGGCGGCGAGAAGTCGGCCGAGCTTGAAAGGAAATACCGGTCGGGCAGTCATGAAGCACTCCTTGCGGCTCCTTCTGATGCCAGAACCATGCCACGGAAAGGGAAGGGAAATTCGCCGAGTTCCGCCGCCTTTCCGGCCCTCAGCGGGTAACCGGGAAGGCGTGGCCCGGCAGAATTTGCCGGGAGGGGCGATACCTCATCTATGTTAGAGTGCCGTTCGCACGCGACCGTTTAACTTGTTGCTCCCGCTGTTTCCGTAACGATATATAGGGGGCGTTACGGACAGGAGGCCCATGAAAGTCGATCCGACGGGCACAGCGAAGGCTGCCTCGGTCCGCCGCTCCGATAAGGGGGCCCAGGCGAAGCCGGGCGAGTTCTCGAAGCTGCTCGGGGGCCTCGACGAGCCGGAAGCCCCGCGCGCGACCGGCGCGACCGCGATGGTCGACCCTCTGATGGGGTTGCGCGACGCCACCGACCGCTCGGGCGGTCGGTCGAAGAAGCGAGCCGAAGACATGCTCGACCGGCTGGAAGAGATTCGGGTCGGCCTGCTCGAGGGCGGCATCCCGCGCGACCGGCTTGAGGCACTCGACCAGCTGGTGCGCGAGCAACGCGATCAGGTCGCCGATCCGCGGCTCTCCGAGATCCTGGACGAGATCGAACTTCGCGCCCGAGTCGAGCTCGCGAAGCTGGACAGCCAGGGCTAGACCCGACGCTCGTGTCACCTCGGCCTCTGAGGCCTTTGATAAAATTGTCATATTTTTCAATGGCCTGCGGCTCACGTTAGGGCGCGTGCGACGCTTGATGCCCGCAGGCACCCTCTGTATGCTCCGCGCGCCTTCAGGGTAGGCACAGCAAGAGGGCATCCGTGGCTTCGAAGAATTCGCTGCCGATTAAGCTTCCGCCTCACTACCGCCCCTCCGACGAGGAGGAGTTCATGAACCCGCAGCAGCGGGAGTACTTCCGCCAGAAACTGCTGCGCTGGCGCGAGGAGTTGTTGCGGGAAGCGAACATCACCTTGCGTCACCTGACCGAGGAGAATCTGCAGCAGCCCGACATGGCCGACCGCGCCTCGCTTGAAACCGATCACGCGATCGAACTTCGCACCCGTGATCGCGAGCGCAAGCTGATCTCCAAGATCGACGAGGCGCTGCAGCGCATCATCGACGGTACCTATGGATATTGCGAAGAGACCGACGAGCCGATTTCGCTCCGCCGGCTCGAAGCGCGCCCGATCGCGACGCTGAGCCTCGAGGCGCAGGAGCGCCATGAACGGCTCGAGCGGACGCACCGGGATGACTGATCGGGGCGGGCGCGGCCGCGCCGCCTACATCGAGTCGACGACGGCCAGCACCGCACGATAGTCGCGACCTTTGAGCAGCGGCCCGATCTGGTCGAGATGCTGCTGGAGGACTCGTCCGCCGCTGCGGACGAACCGGGCGAAGTACTGGAAGATCTCGTTGAGGAGGGTGTCCAGGCGTTCGTCGACGACGTAGCACTTGCGGCAAAGCTCGGGCATCTGCGAGGTGTCGTTGGCGATGTGGGCGCGTCTGAGCGCGCGGATGTGCTCATTGTTGAGCGCGGTATCGACCGTCTCCGTCTTGAAGTCGCCGAAGATCAGCTCCCCGTTGTAGTCGCGACAGCACGTCGTGATGCTGCCGTCCTTCAGGATGTGGGGGCGGTTCCAGAGCAGGCCGCATGGCGAGTTCTGAACGTAGTGCTCCTCGAAGTAGTTCGCCGCGAAGAAGTAGTCGTTGCGCGGTGCGAGCGAATTCACGAAGCCGAAGCCGAAATTCTCGAAGCTGGTGAGGAACGAGAAAACCTCTGGGATCAGGCCGATCTCGTGGAAATTGTCCTTCGAGATGGTGTTGTTGACGAACACCGGGAAGGGATTGTTCGAGCGCCTGTTCCTCTCGGCGAAGAGGTTGAGATTCTCGATCAGAGTCTCCCATTTGCCCCCGAACCGGATCAGTTCGTAGACCTGCTTGGAGGCGGCGTCGATCGAGGGGCGGATTGTGCCGATGATGTCGCGATACTCGAACAGCGTATCGATATGCCGATCCATCATCAGGCAGTTCGACGACAGGAACCGCACGATGCCGCCATGCTTCCTCAGGATCGCGAGATAATCGGGAAGGCGTTTGTTGGCCAGCGGGTCGCCGATCGTATGCAGCGCGACGTCGACAGGACCGGACCTCGCCAGCTTCGCAACGATCTCCTCGAACAGCGAAAGCTTCATGAGGCCCTTGGGGCGGCTGGCTTCTGAAGTTCTGCACATCACGCAATCGATGTTGCAGGAGTCGTTGATCTCGATCGTAGCCGCCGAATCCTGTGCCCGAACGAACTCGTTCACCTGACCACGTTTGGCGTCGTAGTAGTCGCGCGACGAGATATGCTCGAGACTGTCGAGAAGCGCGACAATGCGAGCACGGGAGACGACGCGTCCATCGTCGCCGGGTTCGTCCGAGATCTTCGCCATCACCTCTCCGCGCAGCAGGCGCGAAGGGCCATGCGCAGGATTGACCGAAATGGCGCGAGCGGCCTCGATCAGGGTGGTCAGCGGATCAGAGCGCGAGATTCTGGCGAAGGCATGGTTGAAAAGAAAATCGTCGACGGAAGGATCGAGCGCGAGGGATCGCTTGATCGCGGCGAGACCCTCGTCCGTCCGTCCTCGGCCCAGCGCGATCAGGCCGACGAGATGGTTGGCCCAGGCGCTCTCCGCTCCGGTTGCCAGCGCATCGCGGCAGAGGCGATCCGCCTCGTCCACTCGTCCGGCCCGAAAATGCTCGAGCGCAAGAGCAGTAGTGCGACTCGCGGCTTCGCGAGTCGGCTCCTTGGAGGTCGTCTCATCGGGAAGGGTGCTGGCCGTCGCCAACATGCGATGCTCGCGGCTCCTGTGGTTCGTCGCCGGCCGTTCAGCGCGATGCGACGCACCTCGGAACCTGGACCCGCGATCCCCTCAAGTCAAGGGAAGGGCCGGTGCCTTTCGGCACCGGCCCTCTTTTCCGTTGCGGCCGGCGGGGTGGGGGAAACCGGCGCGCCTCGGAGAGCGGCTCCTGCCGATCAGAAGGGCAGGAGGATGTCGAGGACCTGCGAGCCGTAGCGCGGCTGCTGCATGTCGGTGATGTGGCCGCGGCCGCCGTAGGAGATCCGCGCCTCGGCCATCTTCTCGTAGGAGATGGTGTTGAGCGTGGTGATGTCCGCCGGTCGGATGACGCCGGCGATCTGCAGCTCGCGGACCTCGTAGTTGACCCGGACCTCCTGGCGTCCGATGACCACCATGTTGCCGTTGGGCAGGAGCTGGGTGACGGTCGCGGCGACCTTGAGGTTGATCTCTTCGCTGCGGTCGATCGTGCCCTTGCCTTCGTTCGAGAGCGACGACGACATGTCGACGAGGGTCTGGTTGTCCGTTCCCGGCAGCGCCCTGTTGATGAGGCCCTGCAGGCCGAACAGGTTGTTCAGGCTGGCGCTGTCGGTGTTGGTGCGGGCCCGGGTCGTGGTGTTCTCGAGCTCGCCCTTGTCGTTGATCTCGATCAGCACGGTCAGGATGTCGCCGACGCGGCTGGCGCGCTGGTCCTTGAAGAAGCCGCGCGATCCCGCCGCCCACAGCGAAGCCGGCTGGCGCTCGGCGGTCAGCGGGGGCGGCATCGGCATGCTGACCGGACGATAGCCGGCCGAGGCCTGCGGGTTCTGGATCGCCGTCATGTCCGGCTTCTCGCCGATGCCGGCCAGGCGATCGAGCGCAGAGCAGCCGGCGAGGGCGACGACGGCAAGTCCGAGAGAGGCGAGGCGGGCGAGACGCATGGACGCGATTCCTTCTGGAGTCTTGTCGTTCAGCGCTGAACGGTGCGCGACAGGGAGGAGGCGGCGGCCGAGAGGGGGCCGGTGATGACCGTGACCTCGCCGGGACCCGTGACGCGCCCTTCGACCGTGCGGTTGCTCTTCGGGTTCTGCACCCGGATCGTCTGGCCCTCGCCGCCGTCTTCGAGCGCCTTGCCCTGGACGGTGAGCGTCATCGACCGCGTGCGCAGGATCATGGTCACGCTCTCGTTGCGCTGGACCAGGGTGAAGGCGCCGACATCGGCCTGGCGGATCGGCTGGCCGGCCTGGATCGGACGCTTCGGCGTCTTGCCGATAATGTCCTCGAGCAGGGTCACGTTGTTGGCGAGCATCGGGCCCGAGCGCATCTTGACCCAGCTCAGATCGGAGGCGCGGACGATCTCGTTCGGCATCATCCGGCGGGTGAAGACCGGGACGTCGATCATCGTGTGCGCGCGGCCGGCGACACGCACGCGGTCGGCGCGCGGCTCGTCCGCGGGGGCCCGGAACTCCGCGATGAAGGAGCGGCTGTCCGGATCGTAGTGGTTGAGCTCGACCGCGACGGTCGGAGCCTGGACCTCGGAAACGTAGAGCTGGTAGGCGCGGCTCGCGATCTCGAACTCGAGCTCGCCGGTCACGCCCTTCGCCGCCAGGGCCTTCCTGAGCGCGGCATCGACCGTCGCCTTCGAGACGAGCTGGCCCTGGCGCTCGAGCACGACCTTGTCCATGTAGGTCTGCGGCTTCCAGTCGAGTCCGTGCATGCGGGCGAAGGCCGCGAGCTGAGAGGGCTGGTAGGTGAGCGAGTTGCCGGGGGCCGGCGCCTGGTCGACGCGGATCTCTGCCTTTTCGGCCGCGATGTTCTCGAACAGATCGCCGAGGCGGACCATGTCGCCGGAAACCTGGGCCTTGAGCTTCAGGACCGGCTTGCCGAGGTCGGCGACGCTCGCCGAAAGAGGCGCGAGCGCGACGGGGAGGGCGAGAGCGAGAAGGCGAAGCGTGCGGATCATTTTGTTAGGCTTTCGGGTCAGCGGACTACTTCAGCTGGTTGATCGTCGACATCATGTCGTCGGCGGACGAGATGACCTTCGAGTTGAGCTCGTAGGCGTGCTGGGCGGTGATCAGGTTGGTGATCTCGGCGACCGCGTTGATGTTCGAGGCTTCGAGGAAGCCCTGCTGGATCGTGCCGAAGCCGAGCGCGGCGGCGGTGCCGGCGACCGGGGCGCCCGAGGCGGGCGTCTGCAGCATCAGGTTCTGACCGACCGACTCGAGACCAGCGACGTTCGGGAAGTTGGAGAGCGTGAACTGGCCGAGGAGCTGCGGAGCCACCACGCCGTCGAGCTTGGCGTAGACCTGACCGGCAGCGTTGATAGAGATGTCGAGGGTGTTCTGCGGCACCGTGATGCCGGGCAGCACGGTGAAGCCGTCCTGGGTCACGATCTGGCCGGTCGGCGAGAGCTGGAAGGAGCCGGAGCGGGTGTAGGCGGTCTGGCCGTTCGGCAGCTGGATGTTGAAGAAGCCCTCGCCGCGGATGCCGACATCGAGCGTGTTCTCGGTTAGCTGCAGCGTGCCCTGCTGGTTCAGCCGGTACACCGCCGCGGCGCGAACGCCGAGGCCGACCTGCAGACCGGAGGGGACGATCGTGCCCGCTTCCGACGATGCCGAACCGACGCGCCTCTGATCCTGATAGAGCAGGTCCTGGAACTCGACACGGGACCGTTTGAACGCGGTCGTGTTCAGGTTGGCGATGTTGTTGGAGATCACCTCGACGTTGGTCTGCTGGGCCAACATTCCGGTGGCGGCGATGGTGAGGGCACGCATGGCGATTAAGCTCCCTTAGATTCCTTAAGCGGCGCCCGAAGGCCTGCCGAGGCGACGAACGGCGTCGCGCTGACGATTGTGTTCCTGATCGATAATGTTGTTCGCCTGCTGGTAGCCGCGAACCACCTCGGTCATCCGCGAGAGCTCGAACATCGGGACCACGTTGGAGTCCTCGACGACGCCCTGGACGACCTTGGCCTGGGGAGCGCGCTGCGGCGCTTCGTTGGCGATCAGGAGGCTGTTGGGACCGCGCTTGAGCTGGCGGTCGTTGGCGAAGCCGACGATCTTCATCTGGCCGACGACCTGGGTCCCGGCAAGGATGGTGCCGTCGCCGGCGACGCGGATATCGCCGGCGTTCGGCGGGATCGTGATCGGGCGGTTGTCGGCGCCGAGCACGCCGTTGTCGGTCTGGGTGACCAGGCGGCTATTGGCGTCGAGCTTGAAGTTGCCGTTGCGCGTGTAGCGCTCGCCGCCCGGCGTCGCGATGGCGAAGTAGCCGGCGCCGCGGATGCCGAAATCGTAGTTGTTGTCGGTGTTCCTGAGGGGGCCGTCCGAGGTGTTCATCATCAGGCCCTGGTCGATGACCTGGGACACGTACTCGGTCGGGGAGGTCTTGGTCAGGACTTCCTTGAACAGGGGCGCTTGGGACTTGTAGCCGGAGGTGTTGGCGTTCGCGATGTTGTTCGCCAGGGACTCCATCTCACGGCGCAGCACCGCTTGGCGCGCGATCGCAAGATACATCGTGGATTCCATGACACTCCTCAGCGAACGGGTTCGACGCCGCAGAGAAATGCAGGAACCGGGCCAGGGAGTTTCGTCAGTGCTCCAAAGGGGTTAGGGGCGATGGAGCGACCCGGAAACCGGGGCTTTCGAAGGCTTGGAGCCGGACTCGACCCGGCAAGACTTGCCCGGCTTTCAGGCGCGAATCTCGAAGCTTTCCGGCGGCATTCCCGCGACGTAACGTCGAAATGCGACCCTATATGCCTTCTCGAGGTTGCCGGCGAGCCGCGCCTGGTCGAAAAGCGGCCAAGTCCTGAGATTCTGGCGCAGCCTGGCCTTGAGCCCCTGGAGCCGGTGCCGGTCGGTGGCCAGCGCCACTGCCATCCGCTCGAAGGCCTCGGGGCTTTCGCAGGTGAGCTCCTCCAGCCCGATGCCGGCATTCAGGCTCGCGCCGACCCGGCGCGCGAAGGTCGAGCCGCGGACGGTGAGCACCGGGACCCCGCCCCAGAGGGCATCGAGGCTCGTCACGCCCGAGGCGTAGACAAAGGTGTCGAGGAAAAGGTCGGCGAGCGCCAGCCGCGCCATGTGCGTCGGCTTCTCGGCCAGGGATGAGAAGACGAGGCGAGAAGGATCGACGCCCCGTGCTTCCGCCTCACGCTGCATGTTGGCGACTGCCTGGGGCGTGTCCCAGTGGTTCATCCAGAGGACGCTGCCCGGCACTTGCTTCAGGATCCGCATCCAGACGTCGAAGCAGGTCGGCTCGATCTTGTAGAAATGGCCGAAGTTGCAGAAGACGGCGCCATGCTCGGGCAGGCCCCAGCTTTGCCGGTTGGTCACGATCTCCGCCTTGGGCAGGGGCGCCGCCGGGTAGTAGCAGGGCGGCAGCCGGATCAGCCGCTCGCGATAGCCGGCATCGTCATGCGCGTCGAGCAGCTCGCGGTCGGCCACCACATAGTCGACGAAGCTGGTCCCGGTCGGGCCGACATAGTTGTGATAGAGCATCTGGATCGGTGCCGGGCGCTCGCTCGCGATCTCGAGCGTGAGCAGCCCGCTTGCGCTGTTCACGTAGCCGTCGAGGTCGACCAGGACGTCGATGCCGTCGCTGGCGATCATCCGCGCGATCGCCGCCGGCGACTTGTCGTCGATTGAGCGGAACGAGTGCGCCTCGCGCTTGAGTCCGGCCTGGACCGCATCGTCGCGCGTCAGACCGTAGAGGTAGATTTCCACTTGGCTGCGATCGTGGCCCTGCAGCACGCCGGTCAGGCTGTAGCCGATGTGATGGGCTTGCAGGAACGCCGACATATAGCCTAGCCGGATCCGCCGCTCGGGATCGGCATCGCGCGGGGCCGCCGGCGGTCGCGGGACCTGAGGGAAGTGATGCCTGGCGAAGTGGTTGGCGGACCGGTACATGAGGTCCCGCTCGGCCGCGAGAAACACCCAGACGCTCGGATTCAGCCGGAAATCCGGATCGTCCCTTGCGATCTTCGTCTCGCCGAGCCGTGTCAGCCGCTCGACATAGGCGCGTCTTGCCGGCCAGTCACATTGATTCAGGAAATTGAAGACGTAAGGGTAGATGTGGCGCGAGGGATTGTCGAAGTCGCGCTCGACCGAGCGGCCGAGATAGCGCAGGCCGAGATCGGTGGCCTGCAAGGCGATCAGCGCCTCGCCGGCCCTGGTCATCAGGTCGAGGTTGTCATCGCCCGCCGCCTCCGCCGCGTCGACGAAGGCGTCGATGGCCGCGGTCTTCTCATCGTTGTCCCAAAGCGCGCGGCCGTGCAGGAAGGAAAGCTGGCCGTTGTCGGGCTTGATCTTGCGCGCGGCTGCGAAGGCGTCGGCGGCGAATCGAGGCTCGTCCTTCACAAGGTAGTTCTGACCGACTCGCGTCAGCGCCGCCGCGTCTCCATGCGCTACCAGGGCGCGGATCAGCTGATGCGCGACGTTGGCGTCGGATGGATCGTTCGTGGCGATCGCCTGGAGGAAGCGGCCCGCCGTTTCGGCTTCGCCGACATCGACCAGGAGGCCGGCGAACTCCACTACCATCGGCGATCTTTGTCGTTCGATCGTCGCCAGCAGCGGACGCAGCAGTTCCAGCGCGGCGTCCTTCGCTCCGGTTCCGATCAACGCGCGCGCCAGAGCCAGCACGGTCGGCGGCTGACCGTCGAAGCGAATCGCGCGCTCGAGCCATGTCAGCGCCCGATCATCGTCCCCTTCGGCGAAGCCGACCATGGCGGCGGCGTTCGCCGGTTCATGAACCAAGGCAATGCGGAAACCGCGCGCGGTGCCGATCATCCGCCAGGCGTCGTAACAGTCCGGCGCGACGGTCAGGACGCCTTCAGCGATAGCACGGGCGACCTCGCGGCGACAGGCCTTGGTGGCACTCTGCGCGAAGGTGATGGCCGAGGCGGCGAGGCCCCGACGCGCCAGTGCCACGCCGAGGAGGGCGCCGGCCTCGGCGTCCTCGGGGTCGTCGCCGAGCCGTCGACGGGCGAGGCTGATGGCGGCTTCGACTTCGCCGAGGCGAAGGCGGAGCCGGGCGAGACCGCGAAGTGCCGCACCGTGCTTGGCGTCCATGGCGAGCACCGCGTCGAAAGCCGCGCTCGCCGCCGCGACCTTGCCATCGCGCGCGAAAGCCTCGCCAAGCGCGACGCGGCCTTCGGAACTCGGCCGGACGGCGAGCGCGCGGACGAGCCAGCGGGCATCGCGCCCGAGCGCATGCGCAAAGGCTGCCAGCGCTTCGGCGTCGCCCGGCTGCGCCGCCGTCGCCGATCTCAGCGGCGAGGCGGCGAGGGAAGGCTCTCCCGTCGCGATCAGCGACAGGCCGAGCGCCCGCATGACGCCGGCATGGCTTCGCGCTCCTGGGCCACCGGCGCGCGCGGCGACGAGGGCGAGCTCCGGACGGGCCTTCGCGAGCTGCTCTTCCGTCAGCTTCGCCAACTCACCGAGCTTCCCCGCGGCGGCGAGGGCGCGGGCAAGCGGCGGCACCGCGCGCTCGGCATCGCGGTCCATGGCCAAGGCTGCCTGGTACCAGGCGACCGCGCCATCCGCCGCTCCGAGCTTGGTGAGAACATCCGCAAGCAGCACGGCTGCCCCCGGGTAGCTCGGATCGCGGTCGACGATTCGCATGAGAAAGCCGAGCGACGCGTGCGAGTTGCCGAGGGCGTCGGCGATCGCCCCGAGGATCAGCAGGGCGTCGGCCTGGTTCGGCTGGCGATCGAGAATTCTTTGGCAGATCTCGGCGGCGGCCTTGTGGCGCCCGAGGCGATGCAGCGCACGGGCGTTCTCAAGCTCTGCGGCGGTGTTCATCGCCGGGCGAAGCTACACCACGTGCTTCCTGGCGGCCATCTGCTTGCGCCCCCTCTGCTTGCGCCCTGGGGAGCGCCTTCTATACTCCGCCGCACCTTGAAGGACGTCCGATTCGCATGACCAATACCGTTCCCGACGGATTTCGCGATCGCGTCGTCTGCATCATGGGCCTCGGATATGTCGGACTGACCCTGGCGACCGTGATGGTCGAGGTCGGCTTCGAGGTCTGGGGCATCGAGATTCGCGAAGAGCTCGTCAAGCTGATGAAGGAAGGGAAGGCGCACTTCTCCGAGCCCGGCATCACCGAGCGCCTGAGCCGAGCCGTGCGCAACGGGCAGCTCAAGATCTTACCGAAGATCCCGAAGGACTGCCCGGCGACGGTCTGGATCATCACTGTCGGCACGCCGATGGGGCCGAACGGCCGGGCGCGCATGGACATGGTCGAGAGCGTGTCGCGCGAGGTCGCCAAGAACATCAAGGACGACGACCTCGTGATAATGCGCTCGACGGTCAAGATCGGTACGACGCGCGAGCTCGTCCATCCGATCCTGGAATCCTCGGGCAAGCGCTTCGACCTCGCCTTCTGTCCCGAGCGGACAGTCGAAGGCCAGGCGCTGGAGGAACTGCGCTGGCTGCCGCAGATCGTCGGCGGCGAGACGCTCGATACCACAGTGCGTGCCGGCCAGCTGTTCCAGTTCCTGACGCCGACGGTGGTGCGCGTCTCCTCGGTCGAGACCGCCGAGATGGTGAAGCTCGTCGACAACTCGCAGCGCGACGTGCACTTCGCGTATTCGAACGAGGTCGCGCGCGTCTGCGATGCGGTCGGCATCTCGGCGGCCGAAGTCATCCAGGCGGGCAAGCGCGGCTATCCGCGCACCAACCTGCCGATGCCGGGACCGGTCGGCGGTCCTTGCCTCGAGAAGGACAGCTACATCCTGGCCGAGAGCGTCGAGCGGCACGGCATCAAGCCGGAGATGACGCTGGCGGCGCGCATGATCAACGAGCGCCAGCCCGACGAAGTGGTCGCCGCGATCAAGGCGCATGCGGAGCGTCTCGGCGGGCTTCCGGCGAAGCCGGTCGTGGCGCTTCTCGGAATCGCGTTCAAGGGGCGGCCGCCGACCGACGACCTT
>Ga0194131_10010158_pt1 | contig 11612 bp, 9 predicted proteins | sample TA2KigO120mmetaG_FD_148631 | JGI IMG/M metagenome (GOLD analysis project Ga0194131, IMG submission 148631) | Freshwater microbial communities from Lake Tanganyika, Tanzania - TA2015053 Kigoma Offshore 120m | ecosystem: Environmental > Aquatic > Freshwater > Lake | place: Tanzania: Lake... | reverse complement strand
TCGCAAGCGCAATAGGACCAAGAACGGCAATAACAGCAAGCGCGCCCACACCCAACGCACCCCAGCCAAGAACCTTGAGACCCCCCATGCCTACCTTTCCCATACCCCCAAGAAAACTATCACCAAACTTCTCCCACTTAAGACTAGCATTACGATTTTTCTCTGTCAGCGCAAATTTATCGACAAGCTGCGCACGACGCCTTGCTTTATATTCAATATCACGAAGCTCAGCACCATTAATAACATCTCTTTCAATGTCCTGTTGAAGGCGGGCAACCTCCGCCTCCCCAAGCTCTTTAATATACTCTTTAAATCGTCCAGGAAGTGCCGCAAGTGCATCCCTCTTACTTTTGTCTTTAACACCCTCGCCCTCAGCTAGTGTTTTTAAAAGTTCATTCGCATACTCTTCGGGGATACGTTCGAACACCAAAGCAACTCTCTGAAATACATCCTTGTCTTCTGTAACAAGAATTCTAAAGGCGTCATCCTGCAAAAGCGTTTCAAGAAGCTCTCCGGCGTGTTCGTCTCTAAGAGCTTCGATGGCATACAAAACACCTTTCATTGCACTCACCTTTTTCCCCTCATCAGCAAGAGCAGCGGCCTGAAACGCCCGCTCTTCTAACACATCAAATAACGCATTCTCCTTTCTTACCTTACCAGCACGATCCTTCGTATTTTTTGCCTCCATAGCAAGCGCCGCGGCACGTCGTTCTATTACCACCTCATAGAGCTCAGCCCTACGTTCCTCTGAGGTAGATGTTCTTCGATACTCACGCAATTCATCCTGAGACAAATAAAGGTCATAAAACTCTGGTTTTCTTTTTCCTGCTTCACGTGCCTGATACACCAACTCTTTAGCCCGCCTCGAAGTTAGACCACCTTCTTTGTGCTCCCTATATTGCTCAGGGGTAAGATACATTTCAAAAAGATAATCCCACTTCTCCTCGCGCGCCTTTCTTAACAGATCTTTCTGCTCCTCTGGCTCCAAGGATTCAAAAAGAGCACCTGCCTCACTCGCCTCTCTCTCCCCTTCTTTACGCCCCTCTGCACGCCGCGTAGGATCTCCAGCGTTTACATTTGCCTGGTGAAGTACGGCACCGCTTTCTTTTTTAAATTCTGCATCCCTTCGACGCTTCGCCTCCACCTCTTCCTCAGGGGTTCTTTTTGGTGGCTCTGGTTGTTTCGCAAAAAAAGGAAAACCAAATTTCATAAAAAATAATGTAATATAGTCATATTCTAAACCCTCTCACAAAACGACGCAAATTTTTATACCTCTACCACACCACCAAAAATATAATGCTATAAAACATCACCCGTTATTAGAGTCTTCATGTGTTTGTATCTAAAATATGTTTAGTACACTGGCGCTATGACGCGTCATAGTGGGTGTGTTTGTATATTGTTTGATATAAAGAAACAATATATTTTTATTTAGGGGGTTAGGGGTACACACCTTTTTATATTTTTAGAATTTCTTGAGAAAATGAAAAAGCCAGGCATTGCCTGGCTCTTACCGTGACTCCACACGGTTTTGCTTACGCGTCTCTCTTCCTTGAGAGACGGGGGTCGTACACACGACCCGATCGTTTCCCCTCACTCACACGAGTGGGGGTGTTTGTTGTGCGGGGGTGAGGCCCCCGCTTCCTCCCCGGTGCTTAGCGCCAGTTGCGGTCACGCTTGCCGGCGCCGCGGTTGTTGTCGCGCTCGTTGCGGCGAGGGCGGTTGCCGACGTCGCCGTCGTCATCGCCACCAAACACCATCCGCTGCGCCGGCGCGTTGGGGTTGAACAGCACGCTCCTCTTGCGAGTGCGCTCCTGGTTCCCCTCCGCGCTCCGCTGCAGGCTGGCCTTGACGGCCGCCACGGTCTGGCGGTAGGGCTTGTTCATCTTGGGAGTCCCGTCCTCCCAGCGGACGATCTGCCCCTGCCGGTCGCGCTTGGGGTACTTTGCGAGGTTGCGCATCTCTTCGATGCAGTCTGTGTGGATGATGAGCATGCCAAGCTGCCCACTCGCGAGCTTGACGCGGATCGCCTGACCTTCCAAGTAGGGGTTACCTCCCTCGTCGTTCTGGACGATGCCGTCCTCGTTGACCTGTTTGGCCTCGACGATCGAGGCCATGGTCCTCCCGCATCCGCAGTCACACGAGCGGGAGACCTTGATCTCCGTGAAGAGCTTCTGCAGGTCGGACAGACCGATCTGCTTCAGGCCCTCGGCGTGCGCGTAAGCCGCCAGCTTCTTGCCGCTGAAGTAGATCCGCAGACCGAGCCGCTTGTAGGTGGCGTAGGCCTCCGCGGACATGAGCTTCGGCTGCTCGTCGCCCTTGCCCGCCTCCTTCTCGGCGGCGTTCAGGTCGGTGTTGTTCTTCTTGTTGGTGTTAGGCATTGTTAGTGCCCTCCTTTTTTAGTACCCAATCATTCCCTCACGTTTGTAAAACGTTTAGTACAGAAAGAGCCCGTTCGAGATATGATCCTTCGACAAGCTCAGGACAAGTCCCTTGCTTGCATTATCACATATCTCGAACGCGCCCTTTCTATACCCTTTTTCAATGTTCTATGTTGCCGTTATACACTATCCTGATAAATCTGTCAACCCCTCACCTATTTCTTTACCATCCAAGGCTTTAATATAATTTTCCGTGTTGAGGTAAAAAATTAAGTTTTGTAGTAAAAACCAAAGAAATAGGTGAGGGGTCAAGCCTGTAATAAGTGGGTCAAAAAACGTCGTGCAACCGTTAGTATTCATACGATAACGTCACATCTGTCATAATTCCGTATTCTTCATCCACTTGTTATAGGTTCGACATTGCTCACTACGGGCAGGTTCGACCTCATTCAATTTTCTGGTAGCAGAATATCAAATCTACAGAAAAAGTCAACCCCTCGTTCTAAAAACTAAAATCCCCCAATGAATGGAGGATATCTCTATATTAATACTTACCGAACATGTGCTCAAGCGAGTTGACGAACCCATCAAAACCCCTACCCAAAAAAGTAAGCATCTTTCGAAGTCTCCTGGCATGAGAAATGTACATCCACCGAGGCTTTCCCTTAATGGCGGGTGCGCTCTTGATGTTAGAAATAATCTCCTCTGGAAGGAAAAAGCGCTTCTCCTTGATCTCTTCTCCATCAACACCGGCAGAAACCTCTTGCACCTCAGCGAGCACCGTTACTACAACGCTTACTGTGCCGTCATCCTCTTCTTTAGGATCTACTCGGCATAACCCCCAAAAAGGAGTAAGTGTAAGCCCCGCCTCTTCAAGCGCCTCTCTATAAAGAGCGTTCTGAATTACATCGGGAAGATCTTGAATTTTGAGTCCCTTAAACAGCTCACGCACAACAGCATTCCGCGACTCCTTTGTAAGCGAAAGCTCTCGCCTGCCACCATCATTCAAAATATCAACAACATCTACACCCCCACCGACAAGTCCCCAACCCTCTGGCTTCACAACCTCATCACCATTAGCCTTAACAAACCTATCTTCCTTTTCAGAAACAAGACAAATCTCAATATCTTGAGGGGCAAGGCCCTTTTTATTTGAGATACAACCCACAATATCAATGCCCGAAGAGCGAGCCCGAACAGGCACACAAAAAACGGAAACATGGCTGAGATCGCCCTGATATCCATCAACAATCGACTCAACCCGTTCTCTTAAAACGTTTCTGTCACGAATCCGTTCGCCAAGTACCCGATCCCACATTCTCATTTTATCTCCTCCTTTTCCTCGCCGTAGTTTTAAACGTAGGCGGATTTGTCTATGTGCTAAAATAAAAATACCACGAACAAAGTGGCTGAGTCAATAGATCCAAATCCTTTGAATCCTAACGCATATGTTTCAGACCATTCCGCAAGCGCGAAGCTGGGTGTTGTCAACCCCGAATGATAGTGAGTTGGGTTGACAACGAAGCGCTTGCGGACGAGTGAGGATACCGCTAGGTATCCGAATGTACGAGAACCATATGCGTTGGGGTGATAACTAGGATTTTTCGACTCTTTCTACATAGAGCTTCGTTTGTGTATTTACACGCACTATGTCGCCTTCGTTAATAAAAAGCGGCACGGCCACCTCAGCTCCTGTCTCCAACTTCACAATTTTTGTACCCCCCTGTGCCGTGTTACCACGAATACCGGGCGGCGCTTCAATAACTTTAAGGTCTATTTTAATAGGGGGATCAATATTAAGAAGCTTCCCATCTGCCATGATAGCCTCCACAACGGTGTTCGGTTTTAAAAATATAATACTCTCCCCCAAAACCTCAGACGTCAGTGTAAATCGATTAGCCGGCCTTCCCTCTTCACAAAACCAATATTCACCCTTGTTCATGTACAAAAACTTTACTGGATTTTTCTCCACCTCTACCTCTTCAAACTTATCAGCAGGCTTGAAATTACGACTTAACACCGCTCCTGTTCTCAAATTTTTAATACGTGTCTGAACATTTGATCCCCCTCGACCAATATGTTGATGAGACACCTCAAGAATCTCATAAGGATCACCGTCGATTGATACAACTGATTTTGGTTCTAAGTCGTTGATTGTAAGCATGGTGTAAGATTATGGTATCCATCTATTGGATAGATTATTTTTACATTTTACATAGTCATTTTTCATTTTGAGATTTAAATTTTACATTATCTTCAACAAAAAAGAAAGCATTTTTACATACTATAACCTCAAAAGAATATCAAACTATTTGACTGACTTTAATGATTCTTCAATCGCCTTTTTTAGCTCCTCTAGGTTTACTTCTTTTTTTGGGGGGGCGAATTTACGCTCCTCGCGAGGCGGAGATGATTTGAGTATGGTATCAAGATATGACGACTGTGACTGCGACTGTGGTTGTGGTTGTGGCGTCCTTGAAACCTCGTGCGGCGTTGGTGGCACGGGTGGTTCAATACGCTGCTGTGTTGGTGTAGGTATCACCCCCCTCGTATCGCCACCCCTTGGACGCGTAGGAGGAAGAATCTTTCCCGCCTGAATAAGTTTAAGACAGTTTTTACAATATACTGCACGTTTTGGATCGGGTTGAAAAGGAATTTGTGTTTCTGCGGTACAGTTCCAACATACGGCATTAAACATTTCTCGTTGCGGTTGAACACCCATATCACCCCCTCTCTCCCCCCCTTCACGGGAAATTGTCTCAGAAGCACTACCATCAACGCCCGCTTCTTTATCAGAAACAAAACTAGTGCTTAACCATTCATTTATAATCTCATCCACACGCTCACGTGTTATAGAATACGTAGAATAAGAATGCTTTAAGATTTCGTTACGAAAACTCATTTCTGGGCGCTGTGCAGGAGGAAGTGTAATCGCCGAAAAAGGCGGTGATGTTGCACCATCAATCATAAGCCTCATAATGACCTGCGCGCGTGGAAGATTCACTAAATCTGTCATGAGAAAAACAGGAAACATTTCTTTTTCGAAAAACTCAGCATCATCAGCACCAATACGAAACACGATCATCGTCCCAACGTTTCCTACAACAGCATCACGCACGGTCTCATCCATTTGTGTCATATACTGATTAGCGACTATAAGGTTGAGATGAAACTTTCGCGCCTCGGCAAGAATAGAAGCAAAAGATTCTGTAGCAAAATGTTGAAACTCGTCAATGTATAAATAGAAATTTCTCCTATCTTCTTCACGTGGAATATCAATCCTACTCATCGCCGCAAGCTGAAGCTTTGTGGCAAGCAATGCACCAATAATTCTGCTATTATCTTCACCGATTTTCCCGCGCGAAAGGTTTACCAAAAAAATCTTCCCCTCATCCATAATTTTTCGAATATCTATTGTCGATTTCGGTTGTCCAATGATATTACGAATAAGAGGATTCATGGTAAGTTGACCAATCTTGTTTTGAATAGGGGCTATCGCCTCTGTCTGAAATTGATCTTTATAGCGTGCAAATTCTTTCGTCCAAAAATCACGAATAAGAGGATCGGTAAGTTGATCAATGACATATTTCCTATAATCCTTGTCATTGAGAAGACGCATAACGCCGAGCAGAGTTGCGTCAGGAATTTCAAGAAGCGCCATGAGACAGTTGTTTAAAATGTACTCCATTCTCGCGGACCAAACATCAGGCCAAATTTTCTTAAACACACTCATAAGCCCGGAAGCGACAAGATGACGTCGGTCAACAGAAACGTTTTCCATCGGATTAAATGCGATGGCGTGATCAAGAACTGAGGGGTCAAGATAAATAACATCTTTGATGCGCGATTCAGGAACAAAATCCAAAAGCTTTTCTACGGTATCCCCGTGAGGATCAAAAAAGGCAAGACCACGTCCTGCCTCCATATCCTGGATAGCCATATTCTCAAGAAGCACACTCTTTCCCATACCACTTTTACCTATGATATAGGTGTGACGAGTACGGTCATCTTGACGAATACCAAACCTCACTCGTTGATTACGAAAATTTGTTTCACCTATAGCGAGGTCAAATTGTGCGTCAGACATTGTTAAATAGGAAGATTTGGAGGGGGTTGCCCCTTCTTTGTTTCAAGCCTCTTTAGGAATGGAGCCGCAACATTCAAATTAGGATAATGATAAATCGTTGCGAGCTCTTCGCTCGACATAACCATCTTTCCACTAGGAAACAATCGAGATCGATACGCTTCAACAATACTTCTCTTCATCATATACTCTCTCTGCTTCTTAAACAACCAAAACCACCCCCTTGAATTTGGTAAGGTATTCGAATCGGGCCTAAACGAGTTCATATTCGAAGTGTTAAAAATTTTAAACCCACCACTAAGCGCCGCAACATTCACACGAGTAAAAGAATCCCTGCGATCGACATAAATCATACGCAAGCCTGTCTCAAAAGCAAGGTGCGACGCTTTTCGTTCTACGGCCTCGAGAACCTCTTTCTTGCCTGGCGTAAGTTTTGTTGCATCAGCATCTTTTGGTGACTCCGCTTGTGATTTCCATGTGGGGTAATCAATAAGACCCTTTGCTAGATTCCACGCAAATTCAAGAAAACCATCTAATAGAGAAGAAAATGTCCCCGTTTTCTTTTTTGCTGCCTTGCCTATTAATTTATCGATAACCGCACCCGCTTCTTCTTTGAATGTCTTTTGCGCCGGCTTGATGAGAAGTTGAATCCACATCATCTCATTACTCTTTAATTGACTCATCGTTTCGATAACACTCGAAAGTGGATCAACACGACGCTCGTCTTTTATATCCTCAAAAAGTAAATATGTTTTAATAGGATATGGATTGGGTTCTGTAAATATGTAATCAGCGCCCCAAATATCATAATCTTCGTTTGGAATACTATGTGCAATGAGGTTCGTATAATCATCGACGGGCATTACCTCAGCATCAGAATACTGTGCATAAATTTGTGATTCAATAAGGTTCTTAAACTGAGCTGGAGTATGTATATAAAAATTAACACCTCCCCCAGTCCCAGCGATTTCAAAACTCACCCACTCCTGAAATTTACCTTTAAAGATCTTATCGAAATCGGAAATAAAAGCCTGTATGGCGTGCATCCCATTAAAAATCTGCTCCATTGATTTGGGAGTTTTTAAAATTTCGCGTGGAATACGTACTTCAAGTGTTATCCATTCGATCTTATTGAAGTACTTCATCTTCACATACGTCATCCACAAATCAGAGAAAACATAAAAAAGTATGAGTGGCGTTACTAGCCACCACACATACCCCCACACAATAAGTATGCTGTACCAAATTCCCTCGAGCATTACGCCTAGAAAGAACTTACCTGTTTAGCGCATTTCTTCGTCAGAAACTGTGGTGCTTGACGCAGTACTTCTTATGTACAGCTTACTCCGCTCCTCGTTTCTTTCTCGAACTGCACCAAAACAAGTAAGTTCTACTTTATTTTGTTTGAATCACCTTTTACAGTATACACCCCATCAGAGCTTTTTTGAAAATGTTGACGATTTTGAAGATTAAGCAAAATAGTATTCTCTTTAACAATGCGCTGTGCCCTTACAAGCTGCGTAAGCGAATCGAGAGGAAGAGCACCATTTTTCCGTATAAGATTTTTAAGAACATCGCGTACGGTGCCCGCCTCATATCCCCATTCCTTAAGCGCGTATACCCCACGTCCAACAAGCACGAATCGATCGTCTTTAATAAGTTCATTATGAACAGTAAGAGGATGACTCTTCTTCGAGGCAAATTTTGCCTCATTAATAAGTTGAGTTATGTGACGAAAATGAAGTGGTTTCTCATTCTTCTTGAGTACAAGAAACGCCTTGTCTCTTGCCCCATGAGGAGCAATCTCCTTCCACGAAACAAGTCCAAATTCTCCAAACACGTTATTACCGAATAGCTTTGATATAGAAATAAGATTTTTGAGATAATCGTCGGTAACCACTATCCCCTTCTTTGAAAACTGATTAATATGCTCCGAAACAAGATGTGCAGCCAAAGGACGCTCCACCTCTTCAAGATAAGCTTCGAACTTCTTGATAGTATCCTTGGCGCGTACAAAAGAAGCAGCATCTAAATACCAGGCGGGATGGAACCCTTCATTTTCTGGTAGATGTTTCAGCCCAGATTGTTCCATTACAAAGTAAAAGTAAGGATAAAAATTCTTTAATTTTTTAGTATCCTCTACACCGAAGAAGGGGGCTGCGGTGGCAAGAAGAACATCCTCCCTAGAAATACCCCCCAATTGCGCAAGGTGGTCTTTTGTCTTCTGGATAGGTTCTTCAAGACCCTCAAACACGCGATGTTTTTTTAAATTAGTAAGTGCGGCGGCCTCAATCTGACGCACACGCTCACGAGTAATACCATACTCCTTCCCGATCGCCTCGAGCGTCACAAAAGAACCCGTCTTCAAGCCGTATCTTTTTTCAAGAATTATCCTCGATCTCTTGTTTAAAATCCCCAGCGCATCATGAATTAGTTGTATAAGAGTTTTATTTTGCATAATAAATTTTCACTTACTACTGTCTTCATTAATATCTATAACACGGAGTGTTTTTAAAGTCAAACGGGTTAGTAAAACTTAACCTCTCCGCTCCTTATATAACGCAATATCAACAAGAACAGGACTAGCAATAAATATAGAAGAATATGTTCCAGTAAGAATCCCAACGAGAAGTGTCATTATAAAATATCCAAGATTTGGTTCCCCAAAAATAAGCATGGCAACGAGAACAAGAACGGTGGTAAGCGATGTATTCACCGACCTAGCAAACGTCTCAAGCATACTCTTATTTACAAGCTCTTCAAATGAAATCTTTCCAGTAACACGCTTAAGATTTTCTCTTACGCGATCGAATACCACAATGGTGTCATGTACAGAAAAACCCATTACCACAAGCATAGCAACAACGAAATTCGAATCAATCTCAACCCCCTTAAAATATCCCAAGAAGGCAAAAAGACCCGCTGGTACCACCACATCATGGAACAAAGTAAACAAAGTAATCACGCCATACACCCAGGACGGAAGCGGACGCGATACTTGACGAAAAACAAGAGCAATATAAAGCGAGATTCCAAACAAGACGAAAATAATCGCAAAAATGGCCTTCCCTCGAAGCTCACCAGATATAGCTGGTCCAATTACAGAGAACTGCTCCTCAACAAAGTCGGGATATTCCTGTTTAAGCTGGGTAGCCAGCTGTTGATGTTTCTCCTCCGTAACCTCCTGAAACCTTAGAGTACGCTCATTCCCAACCCCCTGCTCCATGATTACATTCGTAATACCATTATCATTAAAAACCTTCGTTACCACTGTAACATCCATATTCTCCGCACGCACTTGCCAGGACGATCCTCCAGTAAAATCAATCCCCAGCTTAAGCCCCCACAATCCAACAGCAAAAAGGGACGCAATAATGACCACCGCCGAAATACTATAATATATTTTTCTATATCCAATAATATTCATAAAATTTTATGCCTTTAAAAATATCCTTAGCATCGTCCTTGTAACCGTAATTGCTGTAAACATACTGACCAGTACACCTATAAGAAGAGTGAGCGCGAATCCCTGAACAATAGAGGTTGTGAAAGTATACAACACGAGACTTGTAATAATTGTTGAAACGTTTGAATCACGAATTGATGTCCATGCTCGCGAAAAACCCTCTTCAATCGCCTGTGTTCTCCCCTTTCCTTTTCTTCTCTCCTCCTTAATACGTTCAAAAATAAGGATATTCGCATCAACCGCCATACCAATAGAGAGCACAAACCCTGCAATACCGGCGAGAGTAAGCGTCACGGGAATTGTTTTAAACATTGCAAGTACCAATACGGTATAAATAAGCAAAGCAACCGAAGCAAAGAATCCAAGAGTACGATAGTAAAGAATCATGAAAATAAAGATCACCGCAAGTCCAATAAAACCAGCTTTTACACTACGTGCCAACGCGCTCTCTCCTAAACTCGCACCCACCGTCTGCTGTGCAATAAGATCAATCGGCACCGGCAATGCGCCCGCATTCAGATTGGAAACAAGCGCCTTCGCCTCGTCTAAACCAAAGTTTCCAGAGATTACTGCCTGACCTCCAATAATTTTTTCATTAACTACAGGGGCGGAAATAATAGCACCATCAATCGCAATGGCAACCCGCTTCCCTACATTGCGCGCGGTGATCTCCTCGAAAAGCTTCGCACCATCAGAATTGAATTGAAGCTGCACAGTAGGCTGAAAAGTTGTTTGGTCAAAATCAAGTGATGCGCGAGAAAGATATTTTCCGGTGAGGTTCGTTGCCTTAAAACCTTGGGTATCTTTGATCTCTACAACCCTTGATTCATCAAGAAGAATAGGCTGCACCCCTTCCTCACGAAATTCAAGATATGGCGTCGTACCAATCGCGCGAATTGCAGCCCCAACATCTTTGACACCAGCGAGCTCAACCACAAGACGCCAAGAATCTCCCACCTTCTGTGTTTCAACTCGCGGCTCACTTACCCCAAAAATATTTACACGTCGCTCAATCACATTCTTCAATCCATCCATAGTAGACGCCTGATCACCAAAAGGAACCTGAGACACATCAGCCTTATAAACAAGGTGAGCGCCGCCTGCCACATCTAAGCCCAACACATAGGGTTTATTCAAAAAATGAGGAATCGTAATCTGTTTCGCCCAAGCAAAAGGAGCCTGACGAATCTTTTCTGTAAGGTAATCAGCACCCTTATCCCACCCCTGAGGATAATCATAAAACGTAGCACCGAGGGCTAACACAAAAATAACGAATAAAATAAATATATTTTTTTTCTGCATGATGTATAAAATTTAAAATGTAAATCTCAAAATGGAAAAAGATAATTCAAAATCAAAAATATTCTTAAATGATCCCGAAGGGATACTTTAATTTTGCACTTTGATATTTAAATTTTTAATTTTCACTGTGCGCCCAGTAGGATGCGGTCACAACTTTTTTGCTTCGCAAAAAGTCGCGACCCCGCCTCGCGTGCACTTCGTGCACATGCTCCGGCTTTCGAATCCTAGCGCGAGTGAATAAATTCACTCGCTCTGTGCGCCCAGTAGGATGCGGTCACAACTTTTTTGCTTCGCAAAAAGTCGCGACCCCGCCTCGCGTGCACTTCGTGCACATGCTCCGGCTTTCGAATCCTAGCGCGAGTGAATAAATTCACTCGCT
>Ga0194131_10010155_pt1 | contig 11615 bp, 8 predicted proteins | sample TA2KigO120mmetaG_FD_148631 | JGI IMG/M metagenome (GOLD analysis project Ga0194131, IMG submission 148631) | Freshwater microbial communities from Lake Tanganyika, Tanzania - TA2015053 Kigoma Offshore 120m | ecosystem: Environmental > Aquatic > Freshwater > Lake | place: Tanzania: Lake... | reverse complement strand
CGCCGGCACCCGCGCCCGCTCCCGCGCCTGCGCCCGCGCCCGCCCCGGCACCCGCGCCCGCCCCGGCGCCTGCACCGACACCGGCGCCGACGCCCGCACCTGCTCCGGCTGCGCTCTCGACGCTGACGCTTTCGTCATCGACCGTGGTAAGCCAGGTGTCGCCAACGGGGACGGTGACACTCACGGCGGCAGCGCCCTCTGGCGGCGCCAGCGTCAGGCTGTTGAGCTCGAATACGGACGTCGCGCGCGTCCCGTCGTCGCTGACGATCGCGCAAGGGCAGACGAGTGGCACGTTCACCATCGACACCTCCACAGTGGGTACGCGCACGAACGTCACGATCTCGGCCGAGTACGCCGGATTGCAGCGCAACGCGACGCTGACGGTCACGCTGCCGACGCCGCGGGCGTCGTTCACGGTGACGTCGCCGACCAAGGGTTCGGGCGCATGCAAGATGATCTCGAACAGCGACCTCGACTGCGTGCTGAACACGAGCGGGACCGACGGGCGAATCCGCAAGTGGACGTGGACGCTCGAGGCAAAGAACACGCTGACGGAAGTCCGCGAGACCGAAAATGGTGAATGGACGCCGGACATCAGCACCGGCTGCGGCTGGATCGAAGGGGCGAGCTCGCAGACCGACAGCCAGGGCCGCTACGTCAATGCGACCTTCCGCCTGAAGGTCGAGGATCGGGACGGTACGGAAAGCAGCACGGCGTCGCGGTCGGTCAAGATCTACGTGGATGGCCGCTGCGGCTTCGACTCCGACTCTTAGAGCTAGCGCGGTTTCGACTTCTTCGTAGTGTCCGGCTTTAGCCGGACCAAGTTGATCGGCACCGCCGTGTGTGGTCCGGCTAAAGCCGGACACTACGACGTTTCAGAAACCGCTCTAGCCCCGTGTGCTGAACGCCGCAAGGGCCGCGGAGCGAGTCTCCGCGGCCACGAGCGGGAACGTCGCGAGCACGTGCGCGAAGTCGTGCTCGCTCAGGCCGTAAAGGCGCGCCGCCAGCGCCTGCAGCTCCGCATACGCCGGCATCAGCTCGGCGCGCTCGGGTCCGTCGGCGAGCGCGCGGGACAAGTGCGCGAGGCGCATGAAGGTGGGGTCGCCGGGACCGGCGACCGGCACCGGCAATCGTGACATGAGCGATGCGGTGACGTGGGTGTTCACCCGGCCGCGCACGAGGTAGTTGGCCACGAAGCTGTTGAGCAGCGCGCAGAGCACGTGCTGCGCCGGCAGCGGCAGCGCATTCCGCAGACAGAACAGTGTGTGCGTCGTGACGACGCGCGCAGGAACCACGGCCGCGATGAGCGTGAGGCGGTTGGTGGCGCTGGCGACGTCGCGATAGGCGAGTCTCGGCCGCCGCGCCACGTGGCGCGTGACCGCGTCCGCGCGCAGCTGGTGGCGGCAGCCCTCCAGCGACGTCCGGAACGGCTCGATGTGCTTTCCCTCGATGACCGGCCGCGCCTCCGCGCTGCCGTCGAACGGTGCGAAGGCGTGACGGTCGTCGCTGGCGTTGAGCTCGCGGCTGAAGTGCACGTTCCAGCCTGCGGGTGATCCGAGCAGCGGAATCTGCGCGCTGATCTTCTCGAGAATCCGCAGGTCGGCCTCCGACGTCATCTCGGGAACCGCAAGGTCATCGTCTCCGGACAGCCGCGACAGCAGCCGGCGTGTGACGACGAGCGGCGCGGTCGAGGGTCGCTCGAGATCGTCCGGATCCGTGATGCCGAAGCGGCAGGAGATCGAGTGGGTCGGGCGGCCGGCCGTACCTGTCAGCAGGACGAACCGGACTCCCCGATGAATCGGGAAGATGCCGCCCCGGTTGTCCAGCCCGGCGAGGCCGTCCACCTCCGCGTGGTCGAAGAGATGTCGCCGGAGAGGAGCAGCGCCGGCGTCCGTGACGATCCCGGAGGGCAGCACGAGGCCGATGCGCCCGCCAGGACGGACCAGCTGCAGGGCGCGTTCGACGAAGAGCTGATAGCGGTTCACGTGAGAGCGGCTCCCGACGCGGTACACGCCGGACGCACGAACGAAGTCGGTGAACCGCTGCGCGTCGGCCCTCCGCCCGGACCGGATGCCCCCCTCGCCGCTGTCGCCGCGCACCATGTCCCACGGCGGATTGCCGAGCACGGCATCGAAGCCGCCGTCGCCGCGCGGTTCGCCATCCTCGTGCCAGAAGACTTCCGGGAACGCCAGCGGCCAGTGATGAAAGCGATGGCCGGCCGCGAGCGCGGCGGCATGGTCGAGCAGACGTCTGCTCGTCTGCGCCGGCAGCGCCGAGCGCGCGTGCAGCAGCGTGTCGCACAGCTCCGCGAAGAGAGGGGAGCCTGGCGGCGCACCGTCGCGCCAGAACCATCCGGCGCACCAGAGATCCAGTACGTCCGTCCAGCGCCGGAGCGGTGAGCCCGCCGCCTGCAGCGCGGCGAGCGTCCGTTCCTTGCCGCGAACAGTCGCGGCGGAATCATCCGGCTCGTGAGCGAGCGTCACGCGGGTCCGCACCGCGTCCTCAATCGCGGTGGCCATCGCGTGTCCCTCGAACAACGGCAGCGGCGCGGGCCGTCGCCCGGCCCGCGGCCCGCGCGTCGGCTGGCGCCGAACGTCGTCCGGCGTGGCCCCGACGAGACTGTCGCCGACGACGAGGCGGTGATCCAGAAACGTCAGCGGCAGGTCGGCGGCGAGCGTGGCCAGCCACAGCGACAGGCGCGCCAGCTGCACGGCCGTGGGATTGAGGTCGACGCCGAAGAGACACCGCTGCGCGATCTCGCGCCTGAGGCCCGCCCGGTCTGCAGGAGTAACGTCGCCGTGGTGCCACCGGCCTTCCCGAATGAGCGCCTCTTCCGCGGCGGCGGCAAGATACCGGCAGGCGGCCACGAGAAACGCGCCGCTGCCCATGGCGGGATCGACGACGCGAAGGCGGAGGATGTCGTCGGACGAGCGGCCTTGCACCAGCGGGTCGAGTGTCCGCCGGACCAGCGACGCCGTCACCGCGCGCGGCGTGTAGAAGGTCCCGGTCGCCTTTCTGGTATCGCGCGTCCGCTTCAGGGTTGCGGCGCTGCCCGGCGCCGGCTCGTACTCGAGGACGTGTTCGTACACGGCGCCGAGCTGCTCGACGTCCAGGTCGCGATAGGCGATTCGCACGCGGGCACCGCTGGTGCGCGGCTCGGTCGTCGTGCCGACGGAGAGCAGCGCGCGCCGCAGCACCTCGTCGCTCACGCGGACACGATCGAAGCTCGTCGCCCGTTCCGCGGAGAAGAGGCGCCCGTTGAACGCGGTGACCTTCAGCTCGCCGGCCACGCATCCTGCGGACACGAGCCGCGAGATGGCGCGAATCGCCTGCCACAGGCCTCGATACCGTCCTCCTGAGAGCAGCGTGGTCACGATGGTGTCGATGCTGTAGCGGTCGCGGTAGATCGGGTGCCAGAGCGGCACGAGGCCGCGCGCCTCCGCGAACAGCAGGAAGAGCACGCGGTGCAGCACCGTCAGCGAGTCCTCGAACACCGCGTGAGGTGACGCAGCCGCGCGACGCTGCGACATCGCGCCGAAGAGCCCCGTCACGGCGTCCAGCACGCCGGTGCCGAGCGCGCGGCACACGATGACTCCGTGCTGCGCCGACTGTTCGACCGCCCGGTCGAGCAGCGGCGGCGAACCACTCATGGCGTCCGCCCGCGCGACCGCCCAGAGCAGCCCCGCCGCGTCCTCGTCCGCGCCGAGGACCCTCAGATCGAATTCGAGATGCCGGCGCGCCCACGTCCGCTGGGAATCGACGATGCGGAGTGCCGTGCCGTTGCAGCAGAAGCACCATCGCGCATCGAGACGGACACCGTGGAGGACGGCGGAGCGCCACGCGGTATCCAGCGACTCGTCCCAGGGCACCACGAGCACCGGGATGGCGATTCCACGAGGAGCCACCGCCTCGACGACCGCGGAGACGCGCACGTCGTAGCCCAGTGTCCTGAGCAGGGGCGCGATGAGCGCATCCGTGAGTCCGCGCACGCTCGTGGCCGGTCCGGCGGCGGCGTCGAGTCGCTGCGCCCACAGCGCGAGGCGGCGCAGGACGGGCCGCGGCGGCGCTTCGTACCCCGCCAGCTCTGGAAGACGCGTCCGCGCGAACGTCTCGCTGATCAGCCTGCCGCGAACGCCTGCCGCCATGTCAGTCGATGGCGACGCCGAACACGAGCGCGCACGAGTCCACGTGCAGCGTCGAGGTGGCCGAAAGCTGCTCGAGCCGGAAAGAGGACGCAGCGAGCGCGTCGTCCAGGAGCGCGGCCTGCGCGGAGGCCGCGCGCTCGCGGCGGCGGCCGAAGAGGCCAGGTTGAAGCAGATCGGCCGACAGGCGCGCCTGCTGCCGGACCAGCTCCTCCCTGAGGGCGCGTTCCCTGTCGTTCTGCACCTGCAACGTCCGCTCGCTCGCCCGTTCCGCGGCTCTGGCGAGTTCGGCGACGCCCCTTTCCCGGGTCAGTTCCACGAGCGGCTGAGCCGGATCCAGCAGGCGGCGCGTCCACGCCGCGGACAAGTCCAGTCGCGCGACCGCAGCCGCGCCAAGCGGGAGGCATGCGGTCGCGACGATCCGTCCATCGGAGGCCGCCAGCAGCAGACGGAACAGCCAATAGCAGCTCGTGGCGCCTGTGCGGCGCCGCGGGCGAATCCGCGTGAGCTGCGGCCCCTCGACGCTGCTCGGGGCAGGCCGCTCCGCGTCGCCGTCCTGCTCGCCGGCGATCAGCAGGCGCGCGGCTGCAATCCGGGCCGCCTCCGTCTCTGCTTCAGCGCGCAGATCGACGACTCGGGTGTCGTTGCCGGCCAGCTCCGCGCGGGACCGTCGATCGGCGAGCCGCGCGAGCATCGCCTCTTCGCTCGTTCCCTCGGCGACGAGGCTCACCGCGTGCACGCGCCGCCGCTGCCCGATGCGGTCCACGCGGCCGACGCGCTGCTCCAGGCGCAGCGGCGTCCACGGGAGCTCGAGGTTGATCACCAGCCGGCAGCGCTGATGCAGATTGAGGCCTTCGCTGGCGGCGTCGGTCGCCAGCAGCAGGCGCGCCCGGCCGGCCGCGAAGTCCGTCAGGGCGTCCGCGCGCTCGCGAGGCGTCAGCCCGCCGTGCAGCTCGACGATCGGCTCGCCGGGGAGTCCGCCGCGCAGGTGCCGCAGCGTGTCGCGGTATTCCGTGAACACGATCGCCGGCTCTCGGACGCGCGCGAGCAGACGGCGAAGAGCCGCGAGCTTGCTTTCTGCCCGGCCGGCCGGCCGCGTCAGCGTCAGCACACGCTCGAGCCGCGCGCACTCGTCCACCCTGTCCGCAAGCCCGGCCGCGCCCAGTACCTCGTCCGGCTCCTCGTCGTCGCGCTCGTCGCCGAAGGGAAGCGGCGTCTGCAGCGAAGCCGCCGGCGCCGGGGCCCGCAGCAGCGTGATGCGCCGCTCGATCGATCGTGCGAGCGAGGCCGCGCTGCTGCACGCGCGGCGCGTCAAGACGGACATCGCGAGCCGCGCGCCGTCGGTGGCCGCGCCTGGTTGATCGCAGACGAGCCGTACGTAGGCGGCAAGCGCCGCGTGCATCGCGCGTTCGGCTGGCGTGAGAGCGACGCGGAGGGTGACGGCTCGCCGGGACCCGCTGACGGCAGCGTCGGTTCGGCTGCGTCGAAACACGAGCAACGGTCCGTCGCTCCCCAGCCGCCCGATGCCGCACATCCGGCGGAACGCGTCCTCGTCGCCGGAATGTGGCGTGGCGGTGAGCAGGACGACGGTCCGCGCCCTCCGCGCGAGCGCGTCGGCGGCGGCCGCCCGGTCCGAACGCCCGGACAGCGCGTGCGCCTCGTCGAAGACGATCAAGTCCCAGAGCAGCGCTTCGTGGCAGCGGATCACCTCGGGGCGCTTCACGTAGTCGCTCGACGTGATCGCCAGGCGATGGATCGCCCACGGGTTGGTGCCGCCGGCCGCGCCGGCCCGCGTTCGCGCCAGGCCGGCGGCGTCGAGGATCGCCGCCTGGAGATGAAAGCGGTCGCGCAGCTCGTCGCGCCACTGTTCACGCAGCCCCGCCGGCGTGACGATCAGCACGCGCGCGTCGGCGTTGCGCAGGAGCGTCTCGGCCGCCAGCAACCCGGCCTGCACCGTCTTGCCCATGCCGACCGCGTCCGCGATCAGGCACCGGCATCCTTCCCCGCGAAGGAGCGCGAGCACGGGCTCGAGCTGGAACGGAAGGACGTCGAGGCTCGCGCGCGCGACCGCGTGGATGGACGTCCAGGAGGGAGCGGCGCCCGCGAGCGCGACGCGCGCGGCGTGGCGCCATCTGGCGGGACGAACCACGCGCGGCTTCGACGACCGCGTCAGGCAGTCGACAGGTTCGTGCGGGAGCAGGAAGCGCGCTTGCGCCCCCCGGTTCGACCGGTCGCACCCGCGGACGTCGGCGACGAGGGCGGCGCCGTACACGGCAACGCCGGCGACCCGCCATTTCTCGTCGCGAATGCGCACCCGATCGCCCGCCTGGAGTCGTCGCATGCCGGCCCCTGACGGTGCATGGAGCGTTCCGACGGTTTTCTGGCCGGATCTGGCGGCTTCGCGGTCAGGAGGTTGCAGTTTCCGCAACCTCCCGGCGCCGCCGACGTGGCAGTTATTGCAACCTTTGCGAGGTGGCGAGCAGCGCCCGCCAGTTCAGGACGACGAGTCGCGCAGCCGCGCCACCGTGGCGCCGAGATGCGACTCCGGCGCGTCCCAGAACTCCACCACGAGCTCGTGGCGCTCGAGCGCCTGCTGGACGATCCCGCGCTGGATGCCCTTGCCGCGGCCGTGGATCAGGCGCACTTCACGCAGTCCCGCCTCGTGGGCGGCGGAGACGTATTCCTCGACAACGGACTTGATGTCGCGCGGGGCGAACGCGTGGAGGTCGATCGAGTCGTTGATGGGGACCCTATGGGCCATTTCAACTCCCAACGCCCAACTCCCAACGCCCAAGCTCTTTTGGGAGTTGGTTTCTTGGGAGTTGGGAGTTATCGATCGGCCACGTACGTGGCCGTCACCACCGTCTTAATCCCTCCGCGGACCGAGAAGTCGCCGACGACGGTCATGCGGCGCGGCTGGCAGGCGGCGACGAGGTCGTCGAGGATCTGATTGGTGACGTGTTCGTAGAAGATGCCGCGGTTGCGGAACTCGATGATGTAGTACTTCAACGACTTGAGCTCGATACAGCGGTCGCCGGGCATGTAGGTGATGCGGATCTCGCCGAAGTCGGGGAGCCCGGTCTTGGGGCAGACGGAGGTGAATTCCGGACAGCTGATGGCGATCTCGAAGTCGCGCTCGGGCCGCGGATTGGGAAACGTCTCGAGCGGCGCCGCGCTTGACATCGCGCGGAAATTCTAGCACTTTGGCCTGCAAATCGCGGATTTTCAGGCGCGCTTCGTTGACACTCATCAACGTGCGCGCTAGCATTAGCGGCGTTTGCCGCGAGTTCCCGCCGCAGTTTCAGCGCGCGCAACTGCGACGCGGCCGACAGTTGGCGCGCATCAGCACTAGGGGGACGTGATGGCAGAGGCCCGGAGAATGGGCAAATCGGAGTTGTTCTCACACTTCGCGGAGCGCTTCGACGTGAAGCGCACGCAGGCGCGCGAGTTCTTCGACGAGCTGACGACGCTGTCGGAAAAGGAGCTCAAGCGCTCAGGTGAGTTCGTGCTTCCCGGTATGGTGAAGCTGGTGGTGCAGAAGCGGAAGGCCCGCATGGGTCGCAACCCCGCGACCGGCGAGGCGATCAAGATTCCGGCGAAGACCGTCGTCAAGGCGCGCATCGCCAAGCAGTTGAAGGACGCGGTTCTGCCGAAGAAATAAGGCGACGGAACCACACTCCCCCCTGGTCTGCCGGAACGCCTTGCGGCGTGCCTTCGGAACCCGACGCCCCGTTGCGCCGGGTTTCTTTTTGTACAGCCGGCAGCGGGCGGCACAGCCCCTTTCTAGCGCGGTTTCGACTTCTTCGTAGTGTCCGGCTTTAGCCGGACCACACACGGCGGTGCCGATCAACTTGGGCTAAAGCCGGACACTAAGACGTTTCAGAAACCGCTCTAGACGGCGGCGAGCTTGGTGGAGGGACGGGCCTTCGTCAGCGGGAAGCGCAGCGTGAACGTACTGCCGAGGCCGACCTCGCTGGCCACCGAGATCGTGCCGCCGAGCTGCTCGACGACTTTCTTGGAGATGGCGAGGCCGAGGCCGAGACCGCGGCGCTTGGTGGTGACGAAGTCGTCGAAGATCGTCTCCAGGCGTTCGGCCGGGATGCCGCAGCCGGTGTCGGCCACCTCGATGATGGCCTGCTCGTTCTGGCGCAGCGTGCGGATCACCACGCGGCCGTGCGGCGGGGTGGCCTGCATGGCGTTCATGAGCAGGTTGCGATACACGCGATTGAGCGCGAACAGGTCGCCTTCGATGTAGAGCGGGCCGAACACCGGCTCCGCCTCGATCGTGAGACCGGCGCTTTCCGCGGTGGTCTGCATCGACTCGAGCAGCTCGAGAATGGCCTTGTTGATGTCGAGCGGGAACCGCTCCAGCGGCAGCGGCCGCGCGACGTTGCGAAGGTCGTCGAGCACGCGCTTCACCTGGGCGAGCTCGCGTTCCACCGTCCGCTTGAAGCTCTCGCGGTACTCGACGTCGTCGAACATCTTCACGATCAGCTTGCAGCTGTTGCCGATGTTCTGAATCGGGTGCGACAGGTCGTGCACGAGGCTGATGGCGATGCGCCCGAACATCGCCTGCCGCTCCTTCTTCCGCACGTCCTCCTGCAGCTCGACGAGGCGGTCCGCCATGTTGTTGAAGGCGTTGCCGAGCTCGCCGATCTCGTCGGTCGAGTCGACCCTGACGCGCTCGTCCAGGCGTCCTTCGGCGAGCGCGCGCGTCCCGCGCGTGAGCGCGAGAATCGGGTCGATGAACTGATGGCCCCAGACGTAGCCCGCGACGAGCATCGCGAGCAGCGCGACGCTGATGGCGATGCCAAGCTGGGTCTGCATCCGGATCGGAATCGCAAAGGCCTCAGTGACCGGCTGTTCGACCACAACCGTCCACCCGAGTGTCGGCAACCGCGCCGCAACTCCGAGGACGGGGCCGCGCTCGTCTTCGTACTCGGCGGAAGCGATCTGCGCGCGATCAGGCGCCGAACTCAGCTGCGTTATGAGGGGATGCTCGCCGAAGGTGTCCCCCCGGGCGACGCGAGACTTCGCATCGGGATTGCCATGGGCGAGGAGCTGTCCCTCCCCGGTGACCACCAGCGCGTATCCCTGCTCGCCGACGCGGATGCGGTCGACCATCCGCCACATGGCTTCGAGATTGAGGCGGCCGACGAGCCATCCGCCTTCCGCGAGTCGAACGGCCACGATTGACGTCGGGAGCAGGTCATCGTCCAACGAGAAGCGCGACATCAGCGCGCCTTCGACGTTCACGCTTTCCGACCCGGGGACGGTGACCGTCGGAACGCCCAGCCTGCTCGAGACAATCGGCGTGCCGGCGTCATCGATGAGCGTGAGCTCCTGAAATTCCGCGAACTCCAGCACGAAGTTCTTGACGATGCGATCCTGCTGCCACCGTTCCAGTCCGGTTTGCTGAAGATCCGCGGCAAGCGCTTTCAGAATACGGACGCTGCCCGTGACGTACAGGTCGATCTGCTCAGTCACCTGACGCGCCACGTTCTGGTTGCCGAGGACCACTGCCTGACGGGCACCCGTTCGGAGAGACACGATTGAGACGGCGCCGTACGCGAGCAGCGGCAGTACGGCCGCCGCGGCCATCAGCAGCGCGAATCGCGTCGAGATCCTTTTCATTGAGTGGACGTGACCGGCTCGCTGGAATGCGTCCAACGCCACAGCGTGAGCAGCGGGTCGCGATCGGGCGCCTGTACCACGTTGAACTCGCGTCTTACGGCCGGCGTCCGGCGGCTCCAGACCAGGAACAGGGCTGGCGGGTCATCGAGCATGACCGATTGCAGCCGCCGCGTGGCGGACCGAACGGCGCCTTCGTTCGTGGTCGTGCGCAGAACCTCGAAGAGACGCTCCGCCTCGGGGTTTTCGTAGCCGAACACGTTGAAACCTTTGTATCGGCGCGTGGACTGCCAAAAGATATACGGCCGCGCCGGCGTCGGTCCGCTGATGATGTCGATCAGCGCCGCGTCGAACGTGCCTTCACGAAAGAGCGCGTCGAATTTCTGGAACGGCACGACCTGAAACTGCATGTCCACGCCGATGTTGTAGAGTTCCTTCTGAATCTCCAGCGCGAGGCGCTCCCAGACGCTGAAGCCCTGCGGAATCAGGCAGGTGAAACGGAGTCGAGCGGGGGAAAGTCCGCCGCCCCGGGGCGCGGTCGCTTCGCGGTACCCAGCGCTTTCAAGGAGCGACTGTGCCAGGCCCGGGTCATACGTGTAAGGCGCGATCGAGTCGTCGTACGCCCAGTACTGCGGCCACAGGGGCCCCGTGGACGGGGATCCGCGGTCCTGCAGTGCGTTCCTGATCAGGCCCTGACGATCGACGGCAAGATTCAGCGCGCGGCGGACCACCGGGGAATCAAACGGCGGCCTCCGCGAGTTGAACGCAATCAGGTACTGGTACCAGCGCCCAAACCCGATCACCTGAATCTGATCGTTGCGGATGAACTCGACGGCGTCCGGCGGAACGTCGGTGACCATATCCACTTCGTCGCGCAGCAGGCTGGTCCAGGCAGTCCGTAGCGTTTCGAATGGTTTCAGGACAACGCGCTCCACTTGCGGTGTGCCCAGGTAATACTGATCGAACCGCTCGAAGATCAACTCGCCGGAATCACTCTTCACAGGCCGAAATGGTCCAGACCCCACGTTGTTCGGCCCGATTCCAAGCGAAAGATCGAGATCCTCCGGCAGAAACGCCGATGGTTCGGACAGTTCGATGATGAGATCGCGATCCGTGTCCGCCCTGACCTCGGTAATCGCGCTGAATGACGGGTACAACGCCCGGTTACCCGGCCGGCTGATTTGCGCGCGCAGGGCGTCTGCAACGCGTGTGGCGTCAGGTGTACTGCCGTCGTGCAGAATGACTCCGCTTCGGAGCGTCAGGCGGAGCCGTCGAAAGTCGTTCTCCCAAACCCATTTCTCCGCGAGGCGAGGCGTTGCTTTACCGTCAACTCCGACCTGCGTGAGACCTTCGAGGCTGAAACCCGTCGTGAGTTCCCGCATGCCCACGTTGGGCCCCCCGCCGGTGCTCTCAGGGATACCGATGGTGAGGGTGTTCTCCAACGCCGGAGCGGCACGCTCAGGCGAAGAATTGCACGCCGCCATGGAAAGCGGAATCGCGCACAAAAAGAAAACGCTGCACCAGGCCCGCAGGGCGGTGCAGCGTTGAAAGGCAAACGAATGCCGGGCAGAAGCCCGGGCCGGGCTTCTTAATTCTTCTTGTCGGCCGGCGCGTAGTCCTCGATGACCCACGGGCAGAAGTTCTGGGGCTTCCGGGTGCTCGTTGCCTTCTTGATGACGGTGATCTTCATGAGTTTACTCCGTTTCTGGTGAATGGCCGATTGGTTGCTAGTACCCCGTCGCAGGGATTTTGACTGATTCACGCGGCGGCCTCCCTGCCGGCAACAGCCGGGTACGCGTGACCCAGCTTGACGCGGGCTTGCTCGATGCCAAACATCCAGCG
>Ga0194131_10010153_pt1 | contig 11620 bp, 13 predicted proteins | sample TA2KigO120mmetaG_FD_148631 | JGI IMG/M metagenome (GOLD analysis project Ga0194131, IMG submission 148631) | Freshwater microbial communities from Lake Tanganyika, Tanzania - TA2015053 Kigoma Offshore 120m | ecosystem: Environmental > Aquatic > Freshwater > Lake | place: Tanzania: Lake... | reverse complement strand
GGATGATATTGAAATGAAAGGTCAAAAATTTGAATCAAAAGATGAAACCTATTGTATATCTCTTATAGAGTCTATAATGGATTCTGAAGATTTTTTAGGATGGCCATTTGGTGATAAAAAACCCAACCGTTAAAGCACTTTTATCAAATTAAAAAAAATATAAGTTATGAAGAAAAAGGATGAAATATTTTTAGGAGGAGGTGCAAACCTCAATATTCAAACATCTAAAAATGTTGAATTATTGGAAACTTTAGTTCTTATTAATGGGAAAAAAGAACCGATTGAATTAGAAGTAAAAATAAGTGCTGACTTTGATACTGTAGATGAAAAATATCATGAAGTATTTTTAAATCTTATGACTTCTAAGTATTATGGTAAAGTATCATTTGGGGATAATCCATTTAGTCAATGTCTTCCACCTAAAAAGAAAAAGTGGTATCAATTTTGGAAATAAATAAAAATTAGGTTATATGAAAGAAGAATCAGCAATTGAATTTTGCGAAAGAGAATATCCAGAAATGATGGATGAGTTCAAAAAAATACAAGCCGAAATGTATGAAACATTCTGTAAAAAACAAAGAAATTACGGGCCAGCTAATATATCGGTAGGTACGGCGTTAAAAACAAAAGAGGATATTAAGTTATCCTTAACAGGTCTTTGGTTTAGAATCAATGATAAAGTACAGAGATTAAAACAAATGGTTGTATTAGGTCAGCCCGATGAAGTAGGAGAAACTATACAGGATACTTATCAAGACCTATCCGTTTATGGTATAATAGCACAATTAGTACAGAGAGGAAAATGGGCTAAATAATATGGATTTTATAAAAAATGATATAAATAGTTTTGTAGATAATTTTGATTTATATGAACTTAAAGATGTAAAAAATATTTTTGTTTTAAAAACTAATTCTTTTATTTTTTATCAACTTAAATTTGAATTAGAAAAGTATTTTGAGAATGTTATTAGCAAATATAAAAAAATCATAATATTTTGTCCAGAAGAATTTCAGTACAATATTATAGTTAAAAATGAAAAAGGAGAAGAATACAATTCAATTTCATATTTTATATATTTGTGCATGCAAAATAATATTCAATTATTTATTTATTCATTCAATTGTGCTGTAAATAACTTTTTTAAAGTAAAATATCCAAATGAATACTCTACGAAAATTTTAGCAAATAGTCCTTTTACATTATTACGATGTGATTCATCGCATATAATAGATACCGAAAATATAAAAAAAACTAAAAAATTAGTTTTTTTAAATTACAATAGAAAAATCAACAGAGATTTAATAATTACTTATTTAAAAAATTGGAACGAATTATTTAAATCAGATAATATAATTTCATATCATAATAACTACACAATTGATTCAAATACATATAAATCAATTTATAAAGAGTATGCCGAAAAAAATGGAATAGATTTTGAATATTTAGATTCACTTAAATTAGTGCCAGAAGAGGTAGATATTCATAAACAAAATGAAGCACAAAACAAAGCTCAATTACTACATATTTACTCAAAATTCAATATAGTATGTGAACCATTTTTTGGATTGAGTGATGACCCAACAGAATATGAATATTATAATCATACAATAAGTAGAAAGTTTATCTATCCTATTTTATACAATAATGTTATTTTTGTTCATGAGCACAGTCCAATACTTTCTCAAATTTTAAAAGAAATAGGATTTGAATTATTTTTTGATAATATAAATGAATTTAAAAATAATATGACAGATGAATTTTATTATTCAGATGAGACTCAAAAAAAATTAAATCATAATAAATTACTATTGGAAAAGTATATGCATATATGTAATGAGAAAAAAATACCAATTTATCGAAAAATACTTAAACAAGAAATAATAGAATTTTTTAATAAATAAATTTGGTATATTCAAAAAAAAGTCGTATATTTACTATGTAAAAAGCCAAAAAGGTTATATTTAGTTATGTAGGTAGTAGCTACTTAAACCTTAAACTTTAAACAATTTTTTAAACCTTAAAATCTAAAAACAATGGACATTTCATTGGCGCTAAAGAGATTTAACTCTTTGCAAAGCAACACAAAAAAGTCTGACTCCATTTGGAAGCCAGCAAACGGAAAATCGTTAATTCGTATCGTTCCTTACAAATTTAATAAGGACATTCCGTTTATCGAACTTTATTTCCATTACAACATTAACAACAAAACGTACTTGTCACCAATGTCATTTGGTAGACCTGACCCGATTGTTGAGTTTGCAGAAAAACTCAAAAGGACAGGTGATACTGATGATTGGAAAGCAGGTAAAAAGATGGAACCAAAATTGAGAACTTTCGTACCAGTTATCGTAAGAGGTAAAGAAAACGACGGTGTAAAGTTTTGGGGATTTGGAAAGACAGTTTATCAGGACATTTTAGGATATATCGCTGATCCTGATTACGGAGATATTACAGACCCAATGACCGGTAGAGATATCGTATTGGATGTAACATCTGCCGAAGAATCAAATGCAGCATATCCAACAACTGCAATCCGTATTAAACCAACCCAAACAAAACTTTCAGATGACCCAGCTATTGTAAAACAATTGTTGGAAAATCAAAAGAACATTACTGAATTGTATCAGGAGTTATCTTACGCTGAACTAAAATCAGTATTGGAAAATTGGTTGAATCCAGGTGCAGCAACATCAGAGGATGAAATTGTTGAGGAATTAGAAGCACCAAAACCAAAACCCCAACCAGTTGCTAAAAAGCAATCTGAGGTATCAGTTGATATGGGTGGTACACAAGAATTTGGTGACCTGCCTTGGCAAAAAGAAGCACCTGCTAAAAAAGCAGATGATGTAGCATCGGCATTCGATGATTTATTTAACAATTAATAAGTTACAATTATGGCTAAAGTACAGGAGGACTTGGCAAGCATTCTTGCCGATTCATTAAACAAACAAAATAAGGATGGTAGAATTGCATACTTCCTTACGGATGGTGGGGGTGATGCTCCAACTAACGTAAAAGATTGGTTATCGACAGGTAACGCTCTTTTGGATGTAGCAATCTCTAATAGACCTTATGGTGGTTTGCCTGTTGGCCGTATAGCAGAAATTACGGGTTTAGAGCAGAGTGGAAAATCTCTGCTCTCTGCCCATCTGTTAGCTGAAACACAAAAGAAAGGTGGAGTAGCCGTATTGATTGATACAGAAACGGCCGTTAATAGGGAATTTTTGGAAGCAATTGGTGTTGATATTTCTAAATTACTGTATGTTTCGGTAGATACGGTCGAAGGTATTTTTGAAGCTTGTGAAACTATTATTGAAAAGATTAGGACTTCTGATAAGACCCGATTGGTAAGTATTGTAGTTGACTCTGTTGCAGCAGCATCTACAAAGAAAGAATTAGAAGCCGATTATGATAAAGATGGTTATGCTACTGATAAAGCAATTATTATATCGAAAGCAATGCGTAAAATTACGAATATGATTGGTAGACAAAATATTTGTTTAGTATTTACTAATCAACTTCGTCAGAAAATGAACGCAATGGCATTTAGTGACCCTTGGACAACATCTGGTGGAAAAGCATTAGCATTTCATTCCTCTGTAAGATTACGTCTTAAGTCTATGGGGCAATTAAAGATTGCAGATAGAATTGTTGGTATTAAAGTTAGAGCACAAGTTGTAAAAAATCGTTTAGGACCACCTTTAAGACACGCAGATTTCTCTATTTTCTTTGATAGAGGAATTGATAACTATGGAAGTTGGTTGGGTGTAATGAAAGATAATAAGCTTGTAAAGCAATCAGGGGCATGGTATGAATATATTGATACAGAAACAGGTGAAGTAATTAAATTTCAATCAAAAGATTTTTCAGAAATTCTTAAAAACGAAGATATAAAAGACCAAATTTATCGTAAGATATGTGAGGTTTGCATATTACAATACAAAAATTCCGCTTCAGAGGAAGTTGATGAAACAACGGATGTAGCAAATGAGTCAGATTAATAAAAAGTATTTAGATATACTAAAGCAAATAGATGAGGAACATAAAAGTTTTGGTTCTTTACACAAAAATTCCAAAACCCTAATTATTGATGGTCTTAATACCTTCATTCGTTCCTGGTCCACCGCACCAAATCTTAATGATAATGGGGACCATATAGGAGGCATAGTCGGTACACTTAAAAGTATCGGCTACGCTATCCGTATGATTAATCCAACAAGAGTTATCTTAACTTTTGATGGTAAAGGTGGTGCAAAAAGCAGACAAAATATTTACGCAGGATATAAGGCGGATAGAGCTAAAAACAAAATCCGACTTAATCGTGCTATCACCGGTGGAGATATGAATCCTGAAGATGAACAAATCTCTATGAGAAGGCAAATGGTAGCATTGGCAGACCTTTTATCGTATCTACCCGTTACTATTATGTTATATGATGGTATTGAAGCAGATGATGTAATGGGTTATATTGCAACTCAACTCCGACAAGATGGTGAGAAAGTTGTATTAATGTCCTCTGATAAGGATTTTTTACAATTGGTAAATAAAGACGTTTCAGTATATTCACCCTCTAAAAAGAAAGTATATACACCAGAAGTAGTTTTGGAAGAATTTGGTATTCACCCACATAACTTTATTAACTTTCGTATGATTGATGGTGATAAATCGGATAACATTAGTGGTGTAAATGGTTTAGGTATTAAATCAATTATTAAAGCATTTCCAATTCTTGCAGAGGAAACTTATCACTCAACAGAAAGTATGTTGGAATATGTAAAAGGATTGGATAAGAAAATTAAAGCACACGAATTATTTGAAAGTAATTTGGAAATTTGCAAAAGAAATCGTAGATTAATGCAGTTGGCAGAGCCAGAGTTTAGTGGTAATCTTCGTATGAAAATTATGGATAGATATGATGAAGTGACACCAAAGTTTAACAAGCAAGGTTTTCTTAAAGTTGGATTAAAAGCCGGTGTTGTAGATTCATTTAAAGATATTAATGATTGGTTACAATCAACATTTGGTCATATAGCAAAATTTTAAAATTATGAAATGTATTAAAAACGAAAAAACAGGCACAATTATTAGAGTTGAAGACAGTCAGGCTAAACAATTGGTTGGTCTTACATGGAAATATACTTCTAAATCGGAATGGAAAGAAAAATTTAGAGATGTAAAAACAGAAAAGCAAGAAGTTGAAGAAGAAAAAAAATCCGAAACAATTGCAGAAAAGCAACTAAAAAGAAAAAAACTTAAAGAAAAACAAAGAAAATAATGGAAGCAGTAGATACATTGGTAAAATATGGTCAATCGTATCAATCTAAAGTTGTTGCTTCACTAATCACAGACGTTAAGTTTTTAGAACAGGTAAACGAAATTACTAAACCTAACTTTTTTGAATCTCAAGCAAATCAATGGATTGTAAATGAGACACAAACTTATTTTGATAAGTATCGTGGTACACCCACAATGGAAGTTTTCAAAATAAAAGTTGGTGATATTGAAGATAAATTACTTAAACAGACTGTAGTTGAACAATTAAAGTCCGTTTATCTGCTAATAGGAGCAAATGATTTACCTTATGTAAAGAATGAATACCTTACTTTTGCAAAAAATCAAAAAGTAAAAGAGGCATTATTAAAATCAGTAGACCTTTTAAAATCCGGTCAATACGATAAAATTATTGATACAATGACCGCAGCATCTAAAGTAGGTGTTGAACATGATTTGGGTTTGGATTTTGTAGAGGATTTTCAAAGTATATTGGATGATGTAAAAAGAAATTCAGTTTCTACAGGTTGGGATGTGATTGATGAATTGATGGATGGTGGTTTAGGACCAGGCGAATTAGGTGTAGTAATGGCACCCTCTGGTATAGGTAAAAGTTGGTTCTTATCCAAAATAGCATGTTCAGCATTACAAAGGGGTGCAAATGTTTTACATTACACTTTGGAATTATCTGAAAATTATGTAGGGCAAAGATATATTACGATTCTAACTAATATTACTACTGCCGACCAAAAGATAAAAAAAGATGATATTGTTCGTAAAGTAAAACAAACGCCAGGTAGAGTAAAGATTAAATACTATCCACCACAATTTGCATCGGCAAAAACCTTATCAGCACATATTGATAAAGTGAGAGCAAGTGGTTTTAATCCACAACTAATTATTATTGATTACGCTGACCTTCTTAAATCAGCAAATAGAGCTAATGATGGATTATACGCAGAGTTGGGTGGTATCTATGAGGAATTAAGAGGACTGAGTGGTGAGACGGGTATTCCGATTTGGACAGCAACACAAACAAATAGAGCAGCAATTGACCACGAAGTTATTCAAGCGGACTCGGTAGGTGATTCATATAAGAAAGTTCAAACAGCGGACTTTATTATGAGTGTGAGTAGAAAAACTAAAGATAAACTATCAAATACAGGTCGTGTTCACATAGTTAAAAATCGTTTTGGACCTGATGGTATGACATTCCCTGCAAAGATTGATACATTTCATGGTATTATGAATGTGTACGCAGCCACTTCAGTAGATGGTATGGCAGCGGCAAAAGATAGTAAGGAAGGAGAAAACTTAGAAAAGAAATTATTACATAAAAAATATGTAGAAAATATGGGATAATAAATATATTAAAACAAAAAAAATCGGAGAAAAATATTTTTTAACATTCTATAAAATTTACTAAAGAAAATGAGGTTATAGCCCAACATACCTTATATATATCTTTACATTTTCTGGTTTTTCAGAGAAAAAATACCAACATTAAAAAATACAAAATTTACAAAAAATGGATATTTCACAAAGAATTTTATCGGACGTTACGGTCTATATGAAGTACGCAAAGTACAGACCAGATTTAAAAAGAAGAGAAACTTGGACGGAATTAGTTACCCGTAATATGGAAATGCATATAAAAAAATATCCTAATCTAAAAAAAGAAATTAAAGAAAATTATAAATTTGTATTTGATAAAAAAGTTTTACCTTCTATGCGTTCTATGCAATTCGCAGGTAAACCAATTGAAATAAGTCCAAATAGAATTTACAATTGTGCTTTTGCACCAATTGATGATTATAGAGTATTTGCAGAAATTATGTTCCTACTATTAGGTGGGACAGGTGTTGGTTATTCAGTACAAAAACATCATGTAGAACAATTACCTGAAATCAGAAAACCAAACGCTGATAAGACAAGAAGATTTCTTATTGGTGATTCTATTGAGGGTTGGGCAGATGCAATTTCAGTTTTAGTCAAAGCATACTTTTTTGGTGGAAGTAAACCGGTATTTGATTTTAGAGATATTCGTGCAAAGGGTGCAAGACTTGTAACTTCAGGCGGTAAAGCACCAGGCCCTCAACCTCTCAAAGAGTGCTTAATAAAATTAGAAGGTATATTAGATTCTAAAAATGATGCAGATAAATTGACACCTATTGAAGTGCATGATATGGTTTGCCATATTGCAGATGCTGTTTTAGCGGGTGGTATTCGTAGAGCGGCATTAATTTGTTTGTTCTCTGCAACCGATGAAGAAATGATAAGTTGTAAAAGTGGTGCATGGTGGGAGAAACATCCACAAAGAGGTAGAGCAAATAATTCTACAGTCCTAATGAGACATAAAATCACAAAAGAATATTTTATGGATTTGTGGAAACGTATAGAAGCAAGTGGAGCCGGTGAACCGGGTATCTACTTATCAAATGATAAAGATTGGGGAACTAATCCTTGTTGTGAGATTGCATTGAGACCTTTTCAATTTTGTAATCTATGTGAAGTAAATGTAAGTGATATCATAGAACAGAATGAGTTGAATGCAAGAGTTAAAGCAGCATCATTTATCGGAACATTACAGGCAGGCTATACCGATTTTCATTACCTAAGACCCATTTGGCAAAGAACAACTGAAAAAGATGCACTCATTGGTGTATCAATGACAGGAATTGGAAGTGGTGCAGTATTAAAATTTAATATGAAAGAAGCATCTAAAGCTGTAAAAGAGGAAAACATACGTGTTGCTGATATAATTGGAGTTAATCAGGCTGCCAGATGTACAACTGTAAAACCTGCAGGAACAACATCTTTGACTTTAGGAACATCATCTGGTATCCACGCTTGGCATAATGATTATTATATTCGCAGAGTGAGGGTTGGTAAAAACGAAAGTATATATCAATACTTAAATCTAAATCATACTGAATTGGTAGAGGATGAATATTTTAGACCACATGATACGGCAGTAATTGGTATTCCACAAAAAGCACCGGAAGGTTCAATTTTCCGAACAGAGTCACCAATACAATTACTTGAGAGGGTAAAAAAAATACATAGTGAATGGGTAAAACCGGGTCACAGAAGTGGAAACAACACACATAACGTTTCCGCTACAATTTCAATAAGAGAGCATGAGTGGAAAGCCGTTGGTGAGTGGATGTGGGAAAACAAAGAATATTACAATGGATTATCAGTATTACCTTATGATGGTGGCACGTACATTCAGGCACCATTTGAAGATTGTACAAAAGAAAAGTATGATGAATTAATGAAAACCCTACATGAGATAGATTTAAGTGAGGTTATTGAGTTACAAGATAACACAGACTTAAGTGGAGAATTAGCTTGTACAGGGGGTGCTTGTGAAATTAAATAAAGATGACAAATCGCTATATTATTTGGAAAATGGTAAGGTGGTTTTTACCCCTATCTACCATATTAAACGAGGGTATTGCTGTGGGAGTGGCTGTCGCCATTGTCCATATGGCCCAAAACATTTGAAAGGAAATCATAAATTAGATGATGTTATACAAACTAAAAAAAGAAAAATTATCTGATAAAAAATATGAACATAAATTAAATTTTTATGATTCAAATAAAATTATTTTTAATTTATCATTTTTTTTAAATAATGATCCTGAATACTTTAATAATGCTGAAGAAATTATTAAAAATAATTTACATAGAAAATTTTTTATAGTTGATGCGACTGAACCAATATTTCCTTATATAAAAAATATAGAAAATTTTTTAAAAATAACAAAAGAATATAATAAACCAGTTACCATAATCACAGGCCAAAATTCAGAAACTATGATTGATTTATATAAATCATTTGGTGCCGAAGTGGTATTAATTCCATTTTTAAGTTATTTAATATATGATTCTCACACATTTAATTGTCCATATATTAAAAAAAATAGTTTAAAAAAAAGATATGTAACACTTAATAGAACATATAAAGAAATTAGAGATTTACTTTTTTATTATTTAGAAAATAATGATTTATTAAAATATGGAGATTATTCTTTTTTATTTTTAAATAAACGTTCATTTTCTGAAAAAGAAGAACCTTCTGATAATTTATACTCATTTCCTTCAATATTTGGCAAATATGAATTTAATAGTAATTGTTTTTTGAATATCGTTGTTGAAAGTGTAAATCAAGATTATTTTTTATATGATAATAAAAAGATAATTACAAATTTCGTTTCTGAAAAAACACTAAAAACATTATTAAATGGGTTACCATTTATGATAGTAGGAGAACCATACTTCGTGCAAAGCTTAAAGTCTTTTGGCATAAAAACATTTTCAGATTATTGGGATGAAAGTTATGATTTAGAAGAAAATATTACAATCAGAACAGAAAAATATTTTAATAATATAAAAAATATTTGTTATGAAAAGCAATCTATAATAGAAGAAATTTATAAAGAAACTGAAAATATTTATGAATATAATAAAAAAAGGTTATATTCTATACAACAAGAAAATATAAATTTATTAGAAAGTATATTCATTTAATTAATTTTTTAAATTGTAGTTATGGCTGAAAATCAATCATCAAAACATAAAGAGTTGACAGATAAAATCAGAGAAGAAAAGCAAAAACCAAAAGGACCTATTAAGTTTCAACTTCAATTAAATGAAGAACAAAAATTAGCAAAAGAAAAAATACTCAATAACGCAGTGACTGTGTTAAGTGGTAAAGCTGGTAGCGGTAAGACACTTTTAGCTTGTCAGATTGCATTGGATTTATTATTTAAAAAAATTATTCAAAAAATTGTTATTACAAGACCTACTGTAAGTAAAGAGGAAATTGGATTTCTACCAGGGGATTTAAGAGAAAAAATGGAACCGTGGATGCAACCAATCTACGCAAATTTTTATCAACTTTATAACAAAGAAAAGATTGATGAAATTCTTGAAAGTGGGGTAATTGAAATCGTACCCGTTGCATTTATGAGAGGTAGAACATTTTTAGAGTCATTTGTAATTGTAGATGAAGCACAGAATTGTACTACCGACCAAATGGAAATGATTGTTTCTCGTTTGGGATTGAGAAGTAAAATGGTAATATGTGGAGATACACAGCAAGTAGATTTAAAAACCAGAGGTGAAAGTGGATTTAAATTTCTAATATCAGTAGCAACAAAAGTAAAAGATATGGCATCACAAACTTTATTAACAAATCATAGACATCCAATAGTAGATGCCCTATTAGATGAATATGAATATCTAAAACAAATAACGAATGGTAACGGTAAAAAAGTTTAGCGCAGTATGGTGTGGACCATGTAGAATGTTAATACCGGTAATGAACGAATTAAAAACTAAATACCCAAATGTAAAGTTTGAGGAGTATGATGTGGATAATGAAGTGACTGAGGTAGAACGATATAGAGTAACATCAGTGCCGACAATAATTGTTGAAAAGGATGGACAACTACATGAAAGATTTACAGGTCTTCAATCTAAAATGGCATATGAAAATTCTATCAACGAAGCAAAAGCAATAGGATAATGCGATTAGTTACATTTGGTGATTCATTTACCGCAGGATATGGAGTTAGTCAAAGTAAAAAGTGGGCAGGAAGAGGTGCAACCAATAAATTTGAAGATTTTTATAGAAGAATGAACTCTTGGCCAAGGTTTTTGGCAGAAAAGTTAAATATTCCTTTTATCAATATGGGAATGTGTAATAACTTTGGCAATAATGATATTTACAAATTAATTAATGAAAATATAAATGAATTATTAGAAAATGATTTAATAATTGTTGCGTTTTCATTTCCGTACAGAAATCTTACAACCGCAAATTCAGATTATAGAAATATAGATAGAATATTAAATTCATATAATAGATTTTATTTTAATGCATTTTATCCAATCTTTAATGATGAAGTGCCTGAACCGGATTTAAATTTAACTAATTTTATAAAACCAAATTATACATTTTCGGAGTATTTAGGTGAAATTGAACTTAAAATAAATAAACCATTATTTCAAAATAGTTCTTGGTATGATAATGAAAGTAAAGATGGTTCACAACATCCAAATTTGAATGGTTATAGGTATATAGCTAAGTTTATTTATGATAATATAAAAGATAAAGTAAATTTGTAATAGTGAAAAAAATTCCGTATATTAGGGTTATGTTAAAGGGCGAAGCACATCCAATGCACAAACTTACTGAAAAGCAAGTTGAAACGATTAGAGAACTATGGAAAGTTGGACATCGTAATACAAAAGTATTAGCACAAAATCACAAAGTTTCGCCGGCAAACATTAAAAAAATAGTTACAAACCAGACATGGACACACATGCTGAAAT
>Ga0194131_10010152_pt1 | contig 11622 bp, 8 predicted proteins | sample TA2KigO120mmetaG_FD_148631 | JGI IMG/M metagenome (GOLD analysis project Ga0194131, IMG submission 148631) | Freshwater microbial communities from Lake Tanganyika, Tanzania - TA2015053 Kigoma Offshore 120m | ecosystem: Environmental > Aquatic > Freshwater > Lake | place: Tanzania: Lake... | reverse complement strand
TGCCAGGATATCAGGCCGCACGCCTGAGTTGGACCGGCCGCGGCCCCGGTCAAGCCGGCTTGGCGGCGGGTGGGGCCTTGGTGCGCAGCAGCACGAACTCCTCGGCGGCGGTCGGGTGCAGGGCGACGGTGGCGTCGAACTGCGCCTTGGTGGCGCCCGCGGTCAGCGCCACGGCCAAGCTCTGGATGATCTCGGCGGCGTCGGCGCCGACCATGTGGGCGCCCAGCACCCGGTCCGTGCCGGCGTCCACCACGAGCTTCACCAGGGCGCGCTCGTCGCTGCCCGAGAGCGTGTGCCGCAGCGGCCGGAAGCTCGACTTATATGTGTCCACCGCGCGGCCCCCGGCCCGCGCCTGCTCCTCGGACAGTCCGACCGAACTGACGGCGGGGGAGCTGAACACCGCCGTCGGCACCTGCGCGTAGTCCAGGTGGCGGCCCCCGCCGCCGTACAGCAAGTCCGCGACGGCGCGCCCCTCGGCGATCGCCACCGGGGTCAGGTTGCGCCGCTGGGTGACGTCGCCGATGGCAAAGATGTTGGCGACGCTGGTGCGCGAGTCGGCGTCCACCGCCACCGCTCCGCGCGAGTCGACCTCGATCCCGACCTCCTTCAGACCGAGGTCCGATGTGTTCGCCTCGCGCCCCATGGCGAACATCACGCCATCGGCGGCGAGCACCTCGCCGTCATCCAGGATGGCCTGCACCGCGTCGCCCTTGTGACCAAGCCGCTTGATGGTGCGGCCGGGCCGGAAGGCGATCTGCTTCTTGCGCAGCTCCTCGATGAGGAATGTGCGCACGTCCTCGTCGAAGCCGCGCAGCACCTTGTCGGCGCGATGCACCACCGTCACCGCCGCGCCGAGGCCGGCGAAGATGCTGGCGAACTCGACGGCGATGTAGCCGCTGCCGGCGATCACGATCCGGGTGGGCAGAGCGCGCAGATGAAACGCTTCGTCCGACGTGAAGCCGAGATCGCCCCCCGCAATGTCCGGGACGAACGGGCCTGCGCCGGTGGCGAGTAGGATGTTCGCCGCGCTGACGGGCTTGCCGCCCACCTCGACGGTGTGCGCATCGGCCAGGCGGGCGCGGCCGCGCAGGAGCGTCACCTTGCCCTGCTCCAGGAGGCCTTCGTAGACCTGGTTGAGCCGCTGGATCTCGCGATCCTTGGCGGCGATCAGGTCCGCCCAGCGGAAGCCGGGCCGCACTTCTTCCCAGCCGAAGCCGTGGGCGTCGCGGAAGTCCTCGCTGTAGTGCGCGGCGTAGGCGAACAGCTTCTTCGGAGTGCAGCCGCGGTTCACGCAGGTGCCGCCCACCCTGCCCTGCTCGCAGATGCCAACGCGGGCGCCGTGCAGCGAGGCGCGCCGGCTGGCGGCAACGCCGCCCGAGCCGGCGCCGATGACGAACAGGTCGAAGTCCACGGCGGGAACCTACCACCGATGTAGATATTTCGGCCGATGCCGCGGCGGCGGTGCTCACCCTATGTTTGGGCGATGCGAACCATGGTCATTGCTTTGTGCGCCGCGGCCGGCCTGGCCGCCTGCACCACCCCTGAGCAGCAGCTCGCCGCCGATCAGGCGACTTGCGCGAGCTACGGCTTCAATCGCGGTACCGACGCCTTCGCCAACTGCCTGCTGGTGCTGGACCAGCAACGCAAGGGCGGCCCGCCGCGGTTCAGCTTCGGTGTCGGCGTCGGGACGCGGTTCTAGCCACTACTCGACGGTGACCGACTTGGCGAGGTTGCGCGGCTGATCCACATCGGTGCCCTTGTGCACCGCGACGTGGTAGGCGAGCAGCTGCACCGGGATCGCGTACAGGATCGGCGCGACGAACGGGTCCACCGCCGGCAGGGTGAGCCGCCGCCAGGCGAGCTTGCCGGTGGCGGCGATGCCGCGCTCGTCCGAGACCAGCACCACCTTGCCGCCGCGGGCGATGACCTCCTCCATGTTGGAGGCGGTCTTGGCGAACACCGCGTCGCTGGGCGCCAGCACGATGACCGGCACCGTCTCGTCGATGAGGGCGATGGGACCGTGCTTCAGCTCACCGGCCGGGAAGCCCTCGGCGTGGATGTAGGAAATCTCTTTGAGCTTCAGCGCGCCCTCGAGGGCGATCGCGGCGGCGGTGCCGCGCCCGATATAGAGGACGTCGGTCGCCTCGGCGATCTCGGCTGCCAGCTCGCGCAGCGTGTCGTCGTGGTTGAGGATCTCGGAGGCGCGCGTCGGCACCTCGGCGATGGCGCCGCACAGGCGCTCCTCGTCCTCGCGGCTGAGCGCGCCGCGCGCCACGCCCGCGGCAAGGGCGAGACACGCCAGCACGACGAGCTGGCAGGTGAACGCCTTGGTCGAGCACACGCCGATCTCGGGTCCGGCCTGGGTGCGCAAGACGACGTCCGCCTCGCGCGCCATGGTGCTCTCGGCGACGTTGACGACCGTGACGATGTGCTGGCCCTGCTCGCGGGCGTAGCACAGCGCCGCCAGGGTGTCCGCGGTCTCGCCCGACTGCGAGACGAAGACGGCCAGCCCGCCCTTAGGCAGCGGCGCGCCGCGGTAGCGGAACTCGGACGCCATGTCGATCTCGACCGGCACCTTGGCGATCTGCTCGAACCAGTACTTGGCGACGGCGCCGGCGAGGTACGCCGTGCCGCACGCGACGATGGTGATCTTGGGCACCGCGGCGAGGTCGAAGGGCAGCGCCGGCAGCAGCACGTTGCGCGTCAACGGGTTGAAGTAGGTGTTCAACGTCTCGCCGATGACGCTCGGTTGTTCGTAGATCTCCTTCTGCATGAAGTGGCGGAAGTTGCCCTTCCCCACCTGCGCGCCGGACACTGCCGTCAGGCGAACCTCGGGCGTGACCTTGGCACCCTCCGCGTCGCGCACCTCGGCGCCGTCGTGGCGCAGCACCGCCCAGTCGCCGTCGCGCAAGTAGGTGACGCGGTCGGTGAAGGGCGCCAGCGCCATGGCGTCGGAGCCGAGGTACATGGAGTCCTCGCCCCAGCCGATGACCAGCGGGCTGCCGCGGCGGGCAGCGATGAGCAGGTCCTCGTGGCCGGCGAACAGGATGCCGAGGGCGAAGGCGCCCTCCAGGCGGTCGAGCGCGGCGCGGGTCGCGTCCTCGGGCGAGTAGCCCTGGTCGAGGTAATGGGTGATGAGCTGGACGGCCGCCTCGGTGTCGGTCTGGCTCTCGAAGACGTGGCCGGCGGCGGTCAGCTCCTCGCGCAGCTCGCGGTAGTTCTCGATGATGCCGTTGTGCACCAGCGCCACCGACTGGGTGGCGTGCGGGTGGGCGTTGGTCTCGTTGGCGACGCCGTGGGTGGCCCAGCGCGTGTGGCCGATGCCGGTGCTGCCGTCGAGCGGCATGGTGCGCAGGAGCTGCTCGAGGTTGGTGAGCTTGCCCTTGGCGCGGCGGCGCTCGATGCGCCCGTCGATCAGCGTCGCCACGCCGGCCGAGTCGTAGCCGCGGTATTCGAGGCGCTTGAGACCTTCGGACAGGACGATGGCCGCTTCCGCCCGTCCGACTACACCGACAATTCCACACATCGTTCGTACCCTTACGGCTCTTCCTTGACCTTGTCCTTGGCGCCCGCGTGGGCACCGTGCGCCGGCGCCTTGGTGCGCGACTGGCGGCGCTCCTCGGCCCAGCCCTCGATCTGGTGCTGCGGCGGGCGGGTGAGCGCCAGCGCCCCCGGCTTCACGTCGCGGGTGATGACGCTGCCGGCGCCGACCACGGCGCCCTCACCGACCTTCACGGGCGCCACCAGCGCGGTGTTGGAGCCGACGAAGGCGTGCGCGCCGATCGCGGTCTGCGACTTGGTGTAGCCGTCGTAGTTGCAGGTGATGGTGCCGGCGCCGATGTTGGCGCGCTCGCCCACCACCGTGTCGCCGAGGTAGGTCAGGTGGTTGGCCTTGGCGCCCTCGCCCATCTGCACGTTCTTGGCTTCGACGAAATTGCCGATGCGGGCGCCGGCCTCGAGGCGCGTGCCGGGGCGCAGGCGCGCGAACGGACCGACCGAGGCGCCGGGGCCAATGGACGCGCCCTCGATGTGCGAGAACGCGCACACGATGGCGCCGTCGGCAAGCGTGACGCCCGGGCCGAACAGCACGTTCGGCTCGATCACCACGTCACGGCCGACGCGCGTGTCGTGGGAGAAGTAGACGGTGCCCGGATCCAAGAGCGTCGCTCCCGATGCCATGGCCTGGGCGCGCAGGCGCTCCTGCACGATCGCCTCGGCGGCAGCGAGCTCGGCGCGTGTGTTGACGCCGAGCATCTCGCTGATGTCGCCGCGGATGACGGCGCTCGGCTGGCCGCGCCCGTGGGCGATCTCGACCACGTCGGTGAGGTAGACCTCGCCCTGGGCGTTGTCGCTGCCGACCTGGGACAACAGGTCGAACAGCCGCGCGCGATCGCCGGCCATCATGCCGGAGTTGCACAGGGTGATGGTGCGCTCCTCGGCCGTCGCATCGCGCGCCGAGACGATGCGCGTGAGGTTGCCGCGTGCATCGAGCACCAGGCGTCCGTATTCATGCGGCAGCGCCGCCTCGAAGCCGAGCACGACGACCGCGGGGCGGGACGGCGCGTGCAGCGCCTCGATCATGGCGCGCATGGTGTCCGTCTTCAGGAAGGGCGAGTCGCCGTAGAGCACCAGCACGTCGCCGTCGAAGTCGGCGAGCGCCTCGCGCACCCGCTGGACGGCGTCGCCGGTGCCGCGCGCGTCGGCCTGGGCGATGGGGACGGCGCCGGGCGCCGCGTGCGCCACCGCCTCGCCGTCGGGTGCAATCACTACGTACGTACGGTCCGGCTTCAACAACGCAAGATTGTCGATGAGGTGGCCGAGGATGGTGCGGCCGGCAAGGCGATGCAGGACCTTGGGCAGGTCGGACTGCATGCGCGTGCTGCGGCCGGCGGCCAGAACGATGGCCGCGAGCGGACGCGCGCCCTCATTCCCATGCGAACGCGGCCCGGAAGCAGTTTTTCGATTGGTCATCGTGGCGTTGCTTGTCTATACCACGGTCGCTCGGGGCCGGGGGACCGGGGCGTTACGGGCCCTTCTCTACCTTTCCAGACCAGCCCAAGTCAGTGTTACCACGAGGGGGCGAACGTGCGATTTCCCGGACACGCAGTCATCTTCGACCTGGACGGCACGCTGGTGGACACGGCGGCGGACCTGTCCGGCGCCGTCAACCGCGCCCTGAAGGCCATCGGCCGGCCGGCGGTGCCGGTGGAGGTCGTCAAGTCGATGATCGGCGGCGGCTTTCCCAACCTGGTCAACAAGGCGCTCGAGCACAGCGGCGGGCCGCTCCCCGCCGACCAGCTCGGCCCGTTCGTCGACAAGGCGCGCACCGACTACGAAGCCCACGTGGCCGATACCAGCACGGTCCTGCCCGGCGTGATGGAGGCGATGCGCGCCCTGCACATGCGCGGCGTCCTCATGGGCGTGTGCACCAACAAGCCGGCGGCGGCGTCGAAGAAGCTCCTGGCCGCGGTCGGGTTGGACAAGTACATGCCGGTGCTGGTGGGCGGCGACAGCCTGCCCATGAGGAAGCCGCACCCCAAGGTGGCCCAGGAGGTGCTGAAGCGCCTCAACACGACCGCCGATTCCGCCGTGGTGGTGGGTGACAGCGAGACCGACGTGAAGCTCGCGCGCTCGGTGAACCTGCCCATCATCCTGGTGGAGGGCGGCTACTCGACCACTCCTGTCAAACAACTCGGCGCCGACCTGGTGCTGCGCACCATGGCCCAGCTGCCGCAGTACCTGCAGACGTAACCGCAAGACGGGCGACGCCCGGAACCCAGGTGCCGCGCATCGAACGATGACGATCCGCTTCCATCCCCACGCCTTGGCCCGCACGGTGGAGGGGGGCGCGACGGAGTCGGAGGTCGCGGCAGCCATTGAGCACGGCGAGCGGTTCCCGGTGCGATTTGGCCGCGTTGGTTACAGGCGCACTTGCCCTACCTCGGGTACCTGGCGAGGCCGACCGTTCACGACCAAGCATCTCGAGGTCTATGCCGTCGAAGAGGGCGGGAGACTGGCTGGCAATCACCGTCATCGTCAAGTATTTCTAGTGCTAGAGGCGCCCCGCTATGCGGCTGACATTCGACCCGCGCCATAACATTGCGTACCTGCGGCTTCGCCAGAAGACGGCCGAGGTCGAGACGATTCATGTCAGCGACGAAATCAATATCGACCTCGCTCCCGATGGCTCCGTCTACGGGATCGAGCTGTTGAACGCGTCGGCCTTGCTGCATGCCGCCGACGGCGGCCGACTGACCGTCGTTGACGAGGCCGGGGGTCAGAAGACCGACGTTCGACTGCCTGGTTGAACCCGGTCGCACGTCTTCACAACGGTTTCGGTATCGGAAGTGCCCTGGGGCCGCCGCAGGGAACGCCCACCCCTGCGTAAAGAATACGCGCGCCCGTCGACTTGCCGGCCCCGCCGTCGCACCGAAATAACGGGTGGATTACGTGCCCCGCCCCCGCCCCCGCCGCGTTGGCGCGGCACTTCGTAAAGAATAAGAATGCGACCTTGTGCCGCCACGCGCCGCCGGCCCAACAGCGGCCGCAACCGGTGTGCTTCCTTGACTTTGCGCGGCGCGGACACGACTCTAAGGGCTCTCGCCACCGCGGTACGGGGTTGTAGCTCAGCGGTAGAGCGCTCGTTTCACATGCGAGAAGTCCCTGGTTCGATCCCAGGCAGCCCCACCATCGCTTTCCCGGCAGATGTGCGCCACCCCTCGCAGCGCCGGGCTACCGGCTCCGGGGCATAGCGGCGTCCATCGGCGCAGGCGGAGCCGCGGGCGCGAACACGAGCGGAGGGGAACCAACCTGTGACGAAGCCGACCCTGCGGGAGCGCCTGCGCAAGAAGGAGCTCGTGCTCGGCTCGTGGGTGACGCTGGCGCACCCGGCCATTGCCGAGATCCTGTGCGCGGCGGGCTTCGACTGGCTCGCGGTCGACCTCGAGCACAGCGTCATCACCATCGGCGAGGCCGAGGAGCTGATCCGCGTCATCGAGCTGGCGGGCACGACGCCGCTGGTGCGTCTCACCTCCAACGACGCCAACCTGATCAAGCGCATCATGGACGCCGGCGCGCACGGCATTATCGTGCCGATGATCAACACGGCGCAGGACGCCGATCGCGCGGTCGCCGCCGTGGCCGGGCCGTTCCCGCCGACGTGACGCGCCCGCTCGCGGTTGAGCGCGTCAATGGAAGTCGCGCGAGGCGAAGCCGGCGGCGACCTGGGCCGGCAGCGGCGTGAAGCCGCGCGCCAACGGCGGCAGCGGATCCTTGAGTGCGGTCAGCCGTGACGAGAGGTCGACGAGCCGATTGGCGATGATGTGGATGACGATGCCTTCGCGCTGCAGGCGTCCCGTCGCCGCCACCACCCGGCCGCCCAGCACCGCCTTGCGGTAGCGCTCGAACGTCTTCGGCCAGACGATGAGGTTGGAGATGCCGGTCTCGTCCTCGAGCGTCATGAAGATCACGCCGCTCGCCGTGCCCGGGCGCTGGCGGCACACCACCACGCCGGCGACGGTGACCAAGGAGTCCTGCGCCGCGCCGGCGAGCTCGGCGGCCGGCAGCGTGCCCGGCAGCGCAGGGCGTAGCAGCGTCATGGGATGCTCCTTCAGCGACAGGCGCACGGCGCGATAGTCGGCGATGACTTCCTCGCCGAGGCCGGCGCGCGGCAACGCTACGGCAGGCTCCACGCCGGGCGGCGTCACGGGCGGCGTCTCGGGCGGCGTCACGGGCGGCCTCGCTGGCGCCAGCGGCGCCTCCCCGGGCCTGGCGAACAGCGGCAGCGGCGGCGGACCCAGCGGGCGCACCGCCCACAGCGCCTCGCGCCGCGACAGCCGCATCGAGCCGAACGCATCGGCCTCGGCGAGACGCTCGAGCGCCGCCGGCGAGAGCGCAGCACGCCGCCACAGGTCGTGGGGATCGCGGAACGGAACGGAGGGATGGCGGGCGTCGTCCCCGCCGTCGCGCGCCTCGACCAGACGCTGCGCCTCCGTCTCGCGCAGTCCCTGCACCTGGCGGAAGCCGAGGCGCAGTGCCACACCATCGCCCGACGACTCCAGCGTGCAGTCCCAGCTACTCAAGTTGACGTCCACCGGCAGCACCCGGCCGCCATGGTCGGTGAGGTCGCGCACGATCTGCGCCGGCGCATAGAAGCCCATCGGCTGGGCGTTCAGGAGCGCGCAGGCGAACGCCTCGGGGTAGTAGCGCTTGATCCACGCCGAGACGTACACGAGCAGCGCGAAGCTCGCCGCGTGCGATTCGGGGAAGCCGTACTCGCCGAAGCCCTCGATCTGCTGGAAGCAGCGCACGGCGAACTCCTCGGCGTAGCCGCGCGAGGTCATGCCGATGATGAACTTGTCGCGGAAGTTGCCGATGGTGCCGTTGCGCCGGAAGGTCGCCATGGCGCGGCGCAGGCCGTCCGACTCGGCCGGCGTGAATCCCGCCGCGACGATGGCGATGCGCATCGCCTGCTCCTGGAACAGCGGCACGCCGAGCGTCTTGCGCAGCACGGCCTCGAGCTCGTGCGACGGATAGATTACCGACTCCAGCCCCTCGCGCCGGCGCAGGTAGGGATGCACCATGTCGCCCTGGATGGGGCCGGGGCGCACGATCGCCACCTCGATGACGAGGTCGTAGAAGTTCTGCGGCTTGAGCCGGGGCAGCATGCTCATCTGCGCGCGGCTCTCGACCTGGAAGACGCCGACCGAATCCGCTTTGGACAGCATCTCGTAGACGCCGGGATCCTCCTTGGGCACGTCGGCCAGCGCCAGCGGGCGGCCCCAGTGCTCGCCGATCAGCCCGAGCGCCTTGCGGATGCAGGTGAGCATGCCGAGGCCCAGCACATCGACCTTGAGGATGCCGAGCGCGTCGAGGTCGTCCTTGTCCCACTCGACCATGGTGCGCTCGGGCATGGCGGCGTTGAGGATGGGCACCACCTCGGACAGCGGCCCGCGCGTCAGCACGAAGCCGCCGACGTGCTGCGACAGATGCCGCGGGAAGCCGTGCAGCTCGCGCGTCAGCGCCAGCGCCTGCGCCAGGCGGCCGTCGCCGACGTCGAGCCCCGCCTCGGCCGCTTCCTTCTCACCGACGCGGTCCTGGCCCCACACCATGCCGACCAGGGCTCCGGCGATGTCCTGCGACAGGCCCAGCGCCTTGGCGACCTCGCGCAGCGCGCTGCGCGTGCGGTAGCGGATGACGGTCGCGGTCATGCCGGCGCGGTGGCGGCCGTACTTCTGGTAGATGTACTGGATCACCTCCTCGCGCCGCTCGTGCTCGAAGTCGACGTCGATGTCGGGCGGCTCGCGCCGCTCGTTCGACACGAAGCGCTCGAACAGGAGCTCGACGCGGTCGGGATCCACCGCGGTGATGCCGAGGCAGTAGCACACCGCCGAGTTCGCCGCCGAGCCGCGCCCCTGGCAAAGGATCTCCTGCAAGCGCGCGAACGAGACGATGTCGTGCACGGTGAGGAAGTACGGCGCGTACCGCAGCTCGCCGATGAGCTTCAGCTCGTGGGCGACGATGCCGCGCACCTTGTCGGGGATGCCGCCGGGATAGCAGCGCGCCGCGCCCTCCCAGGTCAGCTTCTCCAGCTGCGACTGCGACGTCTCGCCTTCCGGCACGTGGTCTTCGGGGTACTCGTAGCGCAGCTCGTCGAGGCTGAAAGCGACGAGGCCGGCGACCTCGTTGGTGCGTGCCACCGCATGCTCGTAGCCTTCGAACAGGCGCAGCATCTCGGCCGCCGGCTTGAGGTGCCGCTCGGCGTTGGCGCCGAGGCGGAAGCCGGCCTCGTCGACGGTGCAGTGCTCGCGGATGCACCACAGCACGTCCTGCAGGGGACGCCGGGCTGGCGTATGGGCGCGCACGTCGTTGGTGGCGACCAGCGGGATGCCGCTCGACTCCGCCAGCGCGGCGAGCGTGGCGAGACGCGGCGCGTCGTCACCGCGGTAGAGACGCTGGCCGGCGAGATAGAGGTGCCGTTGCGCGTGCGACAGCCGCTCGGCCAGGCTCTGCAGAACCTCGGCAAACCCGTCGAGCGTGTGCTCGGGCGGCAGCACGATGAGCACCTGGTCGAGGGCGCCCTCCATCTCGGCGCCGAACACGTCGTCGAGGTGCAGGATGCAGGTGCCCTTGTCGGCGCGCAGCTGGCCGAGGGTCAAAAGGCGGCAGAGACGCCCGTAGGCTTGGCGGTTGCGCGGGAAGCACAGCAGGCTGGGCCCATCGGCAAGATCGAGGCGGGCGCCGACCAGCAGCTGGATGCCGGCTTCCTTCGCGGCACCGTGGGCGCGCACCACGCCGGCCAGCGTGTTGCGGTCGGTGATGGCGACCGCGGCGTGCCCCAGCGCCGCGGCGGTGATTACCATCTCCTCGGGATGGGAGGCGCCGCGCAGGAAGCTGAAGTTCGACGAGACCTGCAGCTCGACGTACGGAGTGGCGTCGCCCATGGCATCGCAATCCAGCAACGGGTCAGGCGAACAGCCCGTGCACGAACCAGCGCGGCGTCATGCCGGGAAGGAAAGGCTCCCCACCCTCCTCGTCCTGGGCGGGCGCCGTGGCCAGCGGATACAGGCCCTCGCGGTACACCCAGAAGCGGCGCCCCGACTCGTCCTCGACCCGATAGTAGTCGCGCGTCGTCTCCTCCCACGGCGTCATCCACGCCAGCGAGGTGCGCCACCACTCGGGCGCGATGCGCTCCGGCCCTTCGGCGCGGGCGATGCGGTGCAGCACCCGCCGCCAGCGGAACAGCACCGGCGGTCCGTCCGGCACCGGCGCCACCGCCTCGATGAGGAAGGGCTTGGGGAACAGACGCAGCGGCCGCTCGCCGCGGCCGGCGGGCGGGGTGACCGGCTCGGCTGGTGCGGAGCGAGCGGCCGCAACGGTGATGCCGGCATGTTCCGGCACATGGCTTTGGCGCTCGGTGAGGCGCACGACTGCGTCCGCGCCCAGGCGATTGGTGAGGCGATCGACAAGGGCGGCGACGTTGGCGCTCGCCAGGGCGTGCTCCAAACCTGGGCCCGGCATCTCGAGCTGGTCGGCGGCGAGCGCCTCCACCGTCTGCGCGGTGAGTGTCAGCACCTCGATGCCCTCGCCGAGGTCGAGCCCCTCGAGATGCTCGGCGAACAGGCGCGCGAGATGCTTCGGCTCGCGCACCGGACGGCTGGTGCCGATGCGCACGTGGGCGACGTTGCCGTCGACACGGAACAGGGCGAAGTCAAGGCGGCGCACGCCCATGTAGTCACGGTCAAGCCGCGTGCACAGGTCGGTCAGCAGGTGAGCGAGCACCGCCTCGATCGCCTCGCGCGTGCCGATCGGCTCGGCCAGGCCCAAGCGTTCGCGATACGGAGCTTCCGGCACCAGCGGCGAGATCGGCTCTTTCACCACCCCGAGCGCGCGGTCGAGACGCTCGGTGACGATGCTGCCGAACCGCGCCACCAGCGGCGCCCGCGGCATGGTGACGAGGTCGCTGATGCGGCGGATGCCCAGCACCGCCAGTCCTTCGATGGTGGGTCCGGGCAGGCGCAGCCCGGCGATCGGCAACGGCGCCAGCGCCGCCTGCGTCTCGCCCGCCGGCACGAGCACGCAGCGCGAGTCGCCTTCCGCGCCGGCGGCGCCGAACCGCGCGAC
>Ga0194131_10010148_pt1 | contig 11628 bp, 8 predicted proteins | sample TA2KigO120mmetaG_FD_148631 | JGI IMG/M metagenome (GOLD analysis project Ga0194131, IMG submission 148631) | Freshwater microbial communities from Lake Tanganyika, Tanzania - TA2015053 Kigoma Offshore 120m | ecosystem: Environmental > Aquatic > Freshwater > Lake | place: Tanzania: Lake... | reverse complement strand
AGCGCACCGGGTCGACGCGGCGCTCTCGCCCGAGCAGGATGCGCCGACCGGCCTCGGGCGCGCCGTGGCTCACCCGCTGCGGCCCGAAGCGGTTGGGCACCCTGAGCATCGTCGCGAGGCGACGAGCGGCCACCACCGGGCTGCCGCCCCGGATGCGCAGCACGAAGGTGTTGCCCTCGAGCTCGCCGGGGCGGAGCATGTGGCGCGTGGTGCCGCTGTCGAGCAGCTCCGCGCCGACCAGTCGCGACACGGGCCGTCCCCCGTCGACGGTGAAGCGCTGGGTCACGAGCGCCTCGCGGTCTTTCAGCCCGGCCCAGCTCACGCAGTCGGGCCCGACGTGGGCGGCGCGGGCGAGGTCGCGCGCCACGTCGATGGTGTCGCGACCAGCGCGGCGAACGAGGTACCAGCGCACGCCCTTGCCGGGGGGGCAGGCCAGCGGGCGCTCCTCCACCACGAAGTCGGCAGGCTCGGCCTTCCAGGTGCCGCCGGCGCCGGGGCCGGGCCACCATCGCGGGAGCGACGGGTCGCGCTGGTAGCCGCTACCCATCGAGGTCTTGCTCCACCACCACCTTGCCGATCGCCTCGCGGCGCTCCAGCATCGCGTGCGCCTCGCCCAGTCGCGACATGGGGAGCACGGCGTGTACGAGGGGACGCACCTGTCCCCGGGCCACGAGCGACCAGGCCGCCAGCATGTCGGCGCTGGTCCCCATGGTCGATCCGAGCACGTCCACCTGCTTGAAGAAGAGCGCCCTCAGGTTGAGCGGCACCTCGTGGCCCCCGGTGGCGCCGCAGCACACCAGCCGCCCGCCCCAGCGCAGCGCCTTCATCGAGGTGGCCCAGGTGGGCGCGCCCACCGTCTCGACCACCACGTCGACATCGCGAGCGCCCACCTTGTCGTAGGGCCAGGGCGTGGCGCCCAGGGCGGCGATGGCGGCGCGCTTGGCCTCGCTGCCGGCGGTGGCGTGGACCTCGCAGCCGTGGGCGCGCGCCAACTGTATGGCCATCACACCCACGCCGCTGGCGCCGGCCTGCACCAGCACCCGCTCGCCGGGCTCGAGCCGGGCCCGGGCGTGGAGCATGTGCCAGGCGGTGAGCAGGGCCAGCGGGAGCGAGGCGGCGCCGGCGAGATCGAGGCCACCCGGCACCGGCAGGCACATCCAGCGCGGGACGATCACCTCGGTGGCGCAGCCGCCGTCGGCGCTCTCGCCACGGATCTTGAAGTCGCGACAGCGATTCTGGCGGCTGCCGAGACAGGCGGCGCACGCGCCGCAGCCCCAGGAGGGGTGGAGCACCACGGGCCGGCCGTCGACGGTACCGGCCACATCGGAACCGGGCACGCGCGGCAGGTGGAAGTCGTGACCCGGCACGCCCCGGCGCACCCACACGTCGAGGTGGTTGAGCCCCACGTGCGACACGGCGACGCGCACCTCGCCGGGGCCGGGCTCGCGCCCCGGGAGTTCCTGGGCGTCGAGCACCTCGGGACCGCCGTGGCGCTCGATGCGGATCGCCTTCATGCCGGGGCCGTACCCCGGTCGATTAGGATCGTCCCGTGCGCACGCCCGGCGGCCTTGGCCCCTTCGAACTCGCCCGCCGCGTGCTCGCCGCGCGGCGCGGCGACGTGCGCGCCAAGGAAGACCTGTACCACCTGCGGGGCGTCTTCCGCTTCGTGGCCCTGTTCGCGGCGACGATCGGCCTCCCCGGCGCCTTGCTGGCCTACTACGGCATCCAGGGCATCAGCGCGCAGCAGCAGGCGGGCGCGGCGCGGGTAGAGCAAGACTCCGTCCTCGCCGCCGACGCGGTGGGCGTGCAGGTGGAAGCCGTGTTCCGCGCCTTCGAAGACGCGGCGCTGAACCGCCTCAAGTCAGGGCAGTCGCTGCACGCCGGCCTCGGCGAGATGAGCGACGCGCTGCGGGTGGTGTACCGCTTCGACAAGGACGGCAGTCTCGCCGCGCCCTTCGTGCGCGACGCCGCCGCCGGGCCCGATCCCGAGCGCTGGCGGCTCTCGGAGGCGTGGCGCGCGGCGGCCACGGCCGAGGCCAGCGGCGAGTTCCGCGAGGCCGCGAGCCTGTACCGCGCCTTCGCCGAGCGCCAGGCCGACCCGATGGCGCGCGGCGACGCGAGCTTCGCGGAGGCGAGGGCGCTCGCCCGCGCCGGGGAAACTCGCCCGGCCGACGCGGCGCTGGCCACGGTGGAGCGATCGTGGTCGGCGGCGCGATGCCCGGAGGGTTTCCGTCTCGGCGACCTCGCCCGGCTCAAGCGCGCCGAGATGTTGCTCGCCCACGACTCCGCGGCGGGCGAGGCCGCCCTGCGGTCGCTGGCCGAGAGCCTGCTGGTGGAGGACTGGGTGCTCGGGCGGGGGGGCGAGCCCGCGGTGGCGCGGCGGGCGCTCGACCTGGTGTCGAGTCTCGCCCCCCGCGACGTGGTGGCGCGGCTCCGCGGCCGCCTCGAGGAGCGGGCGATGCAGCTTTACTGGGCGGGCGAGCTGCTCGACGAGCTCGACTCCCTCGGCGCCAAGGGACGGCTCTTGCGCCAGGAGCCGGGCACCTTCAGCTACCGCGCCACGCCGCGCGCCCTCTGGGCCATGACATGGACCGACAACGACCAGTACGTCTTCGCGCTGGAGCGCGACGCCTTGCTGGGCGAGCTGCGCTTGCTCGCCCAGCGATCGACGGGCAACCGCAGCGACGTGGCGGTGGGCATCATCGACGCGAACGACCCGCCCCCCGCCGACGTTCGCGTGCATCGCCCCTTCGCCCGCGCGCCGAGCTGGTCGCTGATTGCCTACCCGCGCAACCCGGTGGAGCTGAGGGCGCGCCAGGGGGATGAGGTGCGGCGGGCGATTGGCATCGTGGCGATCTCGGTGGCGATGATCCTGCTGGGGCTGGTGGTGAGCGCGCACCTCGTTCGCCGCGAGCTCGACGCGGCGCGCTTGAAGTCGGAATTTGCCGCCAACGTGTCGCACGAGCTGCGCTCTCCGATCACCCAGATTCGCCTCAAGGCCGAGGCCCTCCAGCTTGGCCTCGCGGAAACGAACGAGCAACGCTCGCGACATCACGAGGTCATCGTCCGCGAGGCGGAGCGCCTCTCGCGCATGGTCGACAACATGCTCGACTTCGCCGCGATCGAGCGGGGCCAGAAGCGCTACAACCTTCGCCACGGCGACCTCGTCACCACCGTGCAGAACGTGGTGGAATCGGCGCGCGTGGCGATGGAGATGCGCACCAAGACCATCGAGGAGAACTACCCGGAAGACCTCCCGCCGGTGCGCCACGACGCCGACGCCGTGGCCCAGGTGCTGGTGAACCTCTTGTCCAACGCCGCGAAGTACGGTGGCGAGGTGGGCTGGATCGGCGTCACCGTGCGCGCCGCCGCCGACGAGGTGCTGGTGGAGGTCGCCGACCGCGGCATCGGCATCGCGCCCGACGAACGATCCGCCATCTTCGATCAGTATTATCGTAGCCCCGATCCCAGTGCCCGGCGCCAGAAGGGCACCGGCATCGGCCTCACCATCGTGAAGTACATCATGGAGGCGCACGGGGGCCGTGTCTCGTTACGGTCTACACTCGGCGTCGGCACCACCTTCACGTTGCACTTCCCCCAGGGAGACTGACCCATGGCCCGCATCTTGTTCGTCGAGGACGAAGAGGATCTTCTTAGCTCCCTCGTGTCTTTTTTCGCGCGCGAGGGTTTCGAGGTGTTCCACGCCCGCGGTGGCGACGCCGCGATCCAGACCGCCGCGCGCATGAAGCCCGACATCGCCGTGCTCGACGTCATGCTGCACGAGGGCCCCGAGGGCCCCAATGGCAAGGACGGCTTCGAGGTGTTGCGCGCCCTGCGCGACCGCGGCTTCGACGGGCCGGTCATCTTCCTCACCGCGCGCACGCTCGAGACCGACAAGCTCCTCGCCTTCGACCTCGGCGCCGACGACTACATCACCAAGCCCTTCTCGCTCCTGGAGCTCCGCGCCCGCGTGCGCGCCGCGCTGAAGCGCGCCGGAGGCGCCAAGTCGGTTTACCGCTACGGCGGCGTGGAGGTCGACCTCGACAACTACGTGATTCGCCACGGCGCCCAGGAGGCCGACATCGAGCGCCTGTCCAACCGGGAGCAGGAGCTGTTGAAGTACCTCATCGAACATCGCGGCAAGGTCCTCCAGCGCGACGAGCTGCTCACCAGCATCTGGAAGTACAGTCCCGGCGTGACCACGCGCACGGTGGACACCCACATCCTCAACGTGCGCAAGAAGTTGCGTGACGACGCCGCCACGCCGCGGTTCATCGAGACGCTCCACGGCATCGGCTACAAGTTCATCGCCGCGGAGCACTGAGCGTGTCGAGCGTGGCCCTGATGGTGGCCACCGGGCTCGCCCGGGCCGACGACCCCGCCCGCGACTGGGGCACCCTGCACGATGCCCTGCTCGTGGAGGTGGCCGACGGCACGCCAATCGTGGCGGAGGAACTCTACCGGGAGCTGCTCGACGAGCGGAAGCCGTCCGACCCGCTCTATGGCGCCGTGGCCTACTGGCTCGGCCGCAACCGCGTGCTCGCGGGCGCCATCGACGACGGCACCGCGTTCGAGGCGCTTGGTGCCGCCGCGGCCCAGCCCACCCTGCGACCGGCCGCGCTCACGCTGCTGGTCGCCGCCGACCTGCGCCGCCACGAGATCAAGCGGCTCCCCGCAGAGTTCAACTTCGAGACCGGCACCTTCCCGGCGGTGCGGGTGCGCCCTGGCGGGATGGCCAGCGACATCGGCGTGCGGCGTGACGCGGGGCGCGTGGTGCTCGCGTGGAAGACCACCGTGCGCCCGGGCGAGCCCGACGGCCTCGGCCTGCGGCTCGCCGCCGGCCTGGCGCTCGACGAGGTCTGCTTCTCCGCCCGCGCCGGCAACCATGACGCCGTGCTCCGGGTGACGGCCCGCGACGACGACGGCGGCGCCTGGCATTCCGGCGATCTCGTCCTCGCCGCCGGCACCTGGCGCGACGTCGTGCTCCACCGGCGCGACCTCGCCCCCGACCCCGGCGTTCGCGGCCCGGTGGCGCTCCGCCGCGTGTCGGAGCTGGTGATCGAGGACGTGTCGGGCGAGCGCGGGGCGGTGCGCGGGGAGCACACCCTGCTCATCGACGACGTGCGGCTGCGCTGATGTTGCTGGTGCAGAAGTACGGGGGCTCCTCGGTGGCCGACGTGCCGCGCATCCGTCGCGTGGCGGCGCGGGTGGCGCGCGCGCGGCGCGCCGGTCACGACGTGGTGGTGGTGGTGTCGGCGATGGGCAACACCACCAACGAGCTGCTCGCCCTCGCGCGCGAGGTGAGCAAGGCGCCGGGCCGCCGTGAGCTCGACATGCTCATCTCGGTGGGGGAGCGCGTGTCGATGGCGCTCCTGGCCATGGCGCTCCAGGAGGAGGGCGTGCCCGCGCGGAGCTTCACGGGGAGCCAGTCCGGCATCATCACCGACGGCGCCCACGCCAACGCGCGGGTGGTGGAGGTGCGGCCCGGCCGCGTGCGCGAGGCCCTGGCCCAGGGCGAGGTGGCGATCGTCGCGGGCTTCCAGGGGGTGAGTCGCGACCGCGAGGTCACCACGCTCGGCCGGGGCGGCAGCGACACCACGGCGGTGGTGCTCGCCGCCGCGCTGCGGGCCGACGAGTGCGAGATCTGCAGCGACGTCGACGGGGTGTGGAGCGCCGACCCGCGGGCGGTGCCCGAGGCGATCAAGCTCGACGCGCTCACGCTGGACGAGGCCCTGGCCATGGCGCGCAACGGCGCCAAGGTGCTCTACGAGGAGGCGGTGGCCTGGGCGCACCGCGAGGGCGTCGTGATCCGGGCCTCCGCTACCGCGAACGACGGCGGCGGCACGGTGATCCGTCCCGGGGTGGCCTCGCCGCGCGTGGTGGCGGTGGTCCGCGACACCGAGCTCGCCTCGGGGCCGCTGGCGTTCCTGTCCCAGCTCCCCGGCCCCTGCGTCCGGCGCGCCGACGATCGCGGCCTCGTGGTCGACCTGCGCAACCTGCACGCCGCGGTCCCCGGCCTCGAACCCGTGGCGACGGTGGCGGTGGTCGGGACTCGCGTGGGCAGCGACCCGACCCTGCTCGCCGCGACGCTCGCCGCCGCCGAGGGGCGTCACGAGGGCTTCTGGGCCGGCGCCGACGAGGTGGTGTTTCGTGTCAAATGTTCGGGCGCGGCGTCACTGGAGGGTCACCTGCACTTGGCCTTGCTCTCGACTTCCTGTATGAACGCCGCGCCATGATTCGCCAGTTCCTCAACCCGCCCAACTGGTTCTCCTCGGCGAGCCTCTTCTGCGGTCTCTACGCGATCTTCCTCGCCGGCCAGGCCAACGGCGACCCCAACGCCTTCTACCAGGCCGGGCTGTTCATCTTCTACGCCGGGCTGTTCGACGCGCTCGACGGCCGCGTCGCCCGCCTCTTCGGCACCGGCAGCGCCTTCGGCGTGCAACTCGACTCGCTCATCGACATCATCAGCTTCGGCGTGGCGCCGGCCACGCTCGCCTACTTCTGGCGGCTGCACGAGCTGGGCGGCATCGGCGTGTTCTCCGCCTTCTTCTTCATGCTCTGTGGCGCCTTCCGCCTCGCGCGTTTCAACATCATGAGCGACGGCAAGGTGCACAGCTTCGCGCCGGGCTCCACCATCACCATGTCGGGCGGCACCCTCGCGGCGATAGTCATGTGGCAGGCCGGCGGCGGCGACGGCTTCGAGATGAGCACAGTGTTGCTGGCCGAGATCGCGCTGGCGATGTCGCTCCTGATGGTGTCGAACGTGCCCTACCGCACGCTCAAGACCATGCGGAAGAACGTGCGCACCTTCGCCGGGATCACCGTGTTCGCCGGCGCCTTCGTCTACGTGGGCGTGATGATGGACATCTCCACGGTACTGGTCGCGATGGGCTCGATCTACGTGCTGAGCGGCCCGGTGGAGCTGGTGCTCGGCTACCGCATGCGCCGCCGTCGCAAGCTGGGCGAGGCGGCGCAGGAAGAGAAGTAGCTACGGGTCGATCGACTTCTCGCCGTAGACCCCGGGGTGCCCCACCACGCGGCCGGTGAGCCCCATGCGAACCATGGTGGCCGACGCCCAGAGGCTCACCAGCAGCCAGCCAGCCAGGAGGCGCGTGCCGACCGGCAGGCCTCGGAGCGCGCGGAAGGCCACGTAGCCCCCGGGCGCAGCGGCAGCCAGGCCGCTCACGGTCGCAAAACGCGCCGAATCCTCGTGGGTTTCCAGCGCGTCGTGATCGTAGCCGGGGCGCTCCTCCACCGCGTGCTCAGCGTCTTCTCCCGAGAAGTAGGAGGCGACACCGCCCACGCCCCCGAGCGACAGGATGATGGCCGACGCGAGCATGAGACCGGGGTCGCGTCGCCACGCGAGGGTCACCCCCACCAGGACCGTGCCCAGCATGATGCCGATGATCGGCAGGTGGTTGATCGCAAGATGCAGTTGGCCGCCGTCCACGAGTCACTCCAGGGTTTGCGTGCGCGGTGACGGGTACTTCAGTCCCAACATCACCGTCAAGGGCGCGCCGGGCCGGGCCCCGTACGGGCGGAGCGATTCCAGCGTCACGGTGTCGAGGACGTTGCGCACGAGCAGGTAGGCGCTCGCGCTGCGCGTGATGTCGACGTCAGTGCTGATGTCGAACACGGTGGCGGCGGGGAGTCGCTCGGTGGTGGGCACCTTCCCCTGGCCCGCGACGTCGCGCATCTGGCCGCGGTGGGTGCCGCCGATGGTGATCCGGGCCCGGCGGCCCTCCAGCTCCACCTCGGCGGCGCCCTGGTGCCCCGGGACGTAGGGCAGCTCGTCGCCAACCTGCACGTAGCCCCACTGGGGAAAGTCGGAGTAGAACTCGCTCTGGAACGCGGCGTAGGTGTAGGTGTAGGTCAGGCGAGCGGAGAGAAACAGCGAGCGGGGTAGCTCCACGCCGTGCCCGAGGCCCGACTCCACGCCGGCTACCCACGCCTCGCCCCCGTTGTACTGGGTGTCCACGGCCTCGTCGGCGCAGCCGGCGGAGAGTGAGCACTGGCCGTAGACGTTGTCGTAGAGGCTGCCAAAGCCCACCAGCTCCGCCGAGAAGGGGCCGGAGTAGGCGCGCAGCCCGGCCTCGGCGTTCCACGCGGTCTCGGGGAGAGTGTCCTCCGAAGACCCGGGGGCGACGGGGGAGAAGCCTCGGTGTACGCCGCCCAGCACCGCGAGCCAGGGCGTGGTGTTCACCAGCACGCCGAGACCGGGAAGGAGGATGGTCCGCGCCTGGGGGTCGATCGGGCCGCTGTCGCTGTCGCCGGAGGCGGTGACCACGTGCTCGAGGCGGAGCCCGGGGACGAGGTGGACCGGGCCGAGCGCGAGGTCGTCTCGCGCCCAGGTCGCGAGCGCGCGGGCCCGGGAAACGCTGTCGAGGGTGGTGACGGTGGGGTTGCCGTTGTCGACGAGCGTGCCCGACACCATGCCCTGGGGGTCCTCCGTGTGCAGCCGCGTGGCCTCGTCGTCGTGCAGCCGGACGCCGACCTCGAGCAGGTTGCTGCGCTTGCCGCTGCCGGTCCACCAGCGGGCCACCGACTGCAGCCCGAAGTTGTGGAACTCCCGGGCGTTGGTGCCGACCTGGAGCGCCTGGTCGGCGGAAGCGCTGTCTTCCTCGCCGCGGAGGATGGCCACGTAGGTGGCCGCCTGCCCGGCGTCGGGATCGAGCAGGAGCGCGTGCATGTCCGGGCCGCCGGCGAAGCCGTTGAGCTTGGTCCAGTCGCGGTCGAGCCAGTTGTGGTAGGCGACGGTCCGGACCAGGAGCGTGTCGGCCGGGCGGACTTCCCAGCCGAGCGAGGCCTGGGTGTGTTGCCACTGCATCACGTCGCCGGCGCTGGCGGCGTAGCGTCGGTAGGGGTCGTCGGCGAAGTCGTCGAGGGTCAGGCCGAGGTAGGTCTCGTAGGAGAGCTCGCGGCCGTAGCCGAGCTTCGCGCTGAGCAGCGAGGCGCCGAGGTCGAGCTCGCCCTTCGCCATGAGGTCCTGCCGCTCGAAACCAGCGGGGCCGCCGCCGTCGATGTGTTTGAAGCCCGCGGATGAGAGGTGGGCACCCTCCAGCAACAGCCCCCCGCGCTCGTCACCCGTGCCCGCCCAGCCGTGCAGCTTGGTCGTGGCGTGGGAGCCGCTCGCCACGTCGATCGCCGCCGCCGCCGCGCGCGGCACGTCGCGGGTGAGGAAGTTCACCGCGCCGCCGATGGTCTGGGGGCCCTGCGCGATCGAGGAGGGCCCCTTGAAAACCTCCACGCCCGCGAGGCGCGTCGTGAGCGGAAAGTAATAGGCGGCAGGGGCGGCGTAGGGCGCGGGCGACAGCGGCACGCCGTCCTCGAGCAGGGTGACCTTGGCGCTACGGTCGCTGTTGGCGCCGCGCATGCCGATGTTGGGGCGCAGGCCGTGACCCTCCTCCCCGCGAACGTAGACGCCGGGCACCTTCGCGAGCACGCGGTGGATGTCGTCCTGCTCGTCGCGCTCGAGCGTCTCGGCGCCGATCTCGTGCGCCGCGCCGGTCGGGGTGGGCGCGCGGCTGCCTTCGACGATGATGCTCTCGCCCGGCGTGTCGAGGTCGTCACCGGAGTCGGCCGGGGGCGGCGCGTCGTCAGCGCGGGCGGACCAGCTGGCGAGCAGGCCCGCGGCGGCGAGCGCGCGGCCGCGTCGCCCCCCGCGCAGCCGGCGGGCCGATTCCCGGAAGGGATCGACGAGCGCAGACCAGAGTTCCTGGACGTGGTTGGACTCGCGGGGGCCAAGGCCGAGACGCTCCGGCGGGCGGTCGCCGGAGGGGCGGAGGCTGCCGCCCAGTCGGTCCCAGACCGCGAGCCAGGTGCCGTAGTTGCTCTCATGCTCGGCCCAGGTGGCGCCGTGGTGGCGCTGGTGCTGGGCGGGAGACAAGAACCAGCGCTCCAGGGCCGCAGGGAAGGGGAGCCAGACGTGGCTGTGCCGCAGGTTGCCGACCGCGAGGTTGAACGCGAAGCCGACCGCCTCGACACCGAGCACGGAGAGCACGGTAGCGTGGCCACGCCAGAGCCAGTACGCGAGCCCCGCGAGGGTGCCGGTGACGAGCACCCCGCGAAGCTGAAAGAGCAGCGACTCGACGGGGTGGATGCGGTGGAAGGACAAGGGCGTCAACACCGTGGCCGAGTGATGCACCTTGTGGAAACTCCACAGCCAGGGAACGCGGTGCGCGGCGCGGTGGAGCAGGAAGCGGCTGAGGTCGCCGACGATGAAGAGCAGCGACGAGTAGATCGCGATCACCAGCGGCACGGGCAGCGACGGCGTGGCCGGCCGCCCGAGCGCGTGGTCGAGTCCGCGGACGATCGCGAGCGCCAGCCCCAGCGCGGAGCCGATCTCGAGCAGCCCGATGAACCGGAGCAACTGCCGCACCGCGAGCAGCTGCACGTCCAGTCGCGCCGAGACCTCGCCCCAGAGGTGTGCGCCGAGCGCGCGGCGCAAGGTCCAGCCCCGGCCGGCGCGACGGCGTTCCACCGCGAGGGCCACGAGCGCCGCCACCAGCAGGCTCGGCGCGTAGGTGCGGCTCGCGGGGCTCGACAGGGGCTCGACCAGCGCGTGCAGCACCGGGGACAGCACCCCCCAGAGCTCAGTCGTTGTCACCAGCCGCCTCGGTCGGAACCTGCAGCGCCAGCGCGGTGGCGATGTCGCCCTTGAGCAGGTCGGTCAGCACGTTTACCGCGTCGTAGTGCGCCTGCACGCTCGCGGGGTCGCTGGCGTCGAGCGGCGCGGGGAGGGCGGAGGCCTTGGCCCCGGCGAGCGCGTCGTCGACCGCCGCGGCGAGGTCGTCCTCGCCGATCGAGACGAGGAGATCGTCGATGCCCGCGCCCTCGGCACCAGCGTAGAGGGTGCCGAAGGCGGCGAGGTTCTCGGCGATCCAGGCGCTCGAACCGCCGGCGAGGGGCGACTCGATGTCGTCGAGGCAACTCTCCGAGGCGCAGGCGCCGGTGCCGAGCGCATAGCCGAGCTTGCGGTCCTTCACGGTGATTTCCAGGTAGAAGAGCGCGTCGAACACCCCGTTGAGCGCGAGCTGCGGGCTCTCGTAGATGGAGCCCGTCTCGCCGGCCGTGGCGAGCTGCGCGCCGAAGTTGCCCGCGGCGGGGTCCCAGCGGGTGGCGAGGTCGGAGACGGTGCCATGCAGGTGCGCGGCCAGCGCCAGCGCGTAGGCGGCGCGGTTGCGCTCCACGCCGTCGACCCCGAGCGCGTCCCAGCTGCCATCGGCGTTGATGTCGACCTGGCCGGGGCAGTCGTTCTCGCCGCCGGGCGAGTACAGCAGCACCTCGAGCGCGTCGAGGCCGTAGACGTTGACGAGGCTCTCGTCGAAGAACCCCTCCTCGGCGTAATTCTCGTAGACGGTCTCCTGGTCGACGCGGCAGCGGTTGACGCTCGGCCACGAGTAAGCCTCGTCGCGGAGGCTCTCGCCGCCGAGGGCGGTGAGCGAAGACGCGGCAGGGCCGATCGACATCACCTCCGCCGCCTGCCACGCGGTCATCGCGGCCCACCACGCCGCCTGGGCGTTGGCCTTGGCGGCGGCAGGGTCGGCACCGGACGCGGCGGCCGCGTCCCAGGCGGTGCACGCGTCGAGCAGCGCCCCGGTGGCGGCCTGCGCGCCGGCCAGCGTGGGG
>Ga0194131_10010145_pt1 | contig 11635 bp, 13 predicted proteins | sample TA2KigO120mmetaG_FD_148631 | JGI IMG/M metagenome (GOLD analysis project Ga0194131, IMG submission 148631) | Freshwater microbial communities from Lake Tanganyika, Tanzania - TA2015053 Kigoma Offshore 120m | ecosystem: Environmental > Aquatic > Freshwater > Lake | place: Tanzania: Lake... | reverse complement strand
CAATATATCCCCGTTTGGTTTGGAGGATGGTCGAAAAATTCTGAAAAAAACTGCAACCGCGGGCTTATTCTTACGAAGTCGAGAGTTCTGCGGGGGAAGAGATTTTTGCCCCTTGGTGAGAACCGAAAAAAGACTGGCTCGTCGTACATCGCAACGGGCTCCGCATCGAAGTCAAATGGTATCGTTTTATAAGCAGCCCGTTACACTTGCCGTCACCGAAGGGAGCGCCCGTGATTCCGCGCATCGTCCTGGTGGGACATTCGCCGAGCATCCTGCGGCAGCGCTGGGTTTCCGAGCAAGACTTCGAAATCGGGCGCTTGCCGGACGCCGCCATCTGCATGAACGACAATTCCGTCAGCCGCACGCACGCGTCCGTGCTTCTCCAGGAGAACGGCTGGGTCATTCGCGACCAGGGCAGTTCCAACGGCACGTTTGTCAACGGCACACGCGTCGGCCGCACCGGGCAGAAACTGCGCGAGAGCGACGTCATCACCATCGGCGAGGTCGACCTGCGCGTGGAATCTCTGGTGGATGAAGCGGCGGACCGAGTCAAGCTCTCGGCCGTCAACAGCGTGCGGATTCAGGCGTCTGCCAGCCGCTCGTGGGATGTCGCGCTGGATGGCCTGTTTCCATCGGAAGAACAATGGGGACGGCAAGGCAAGGAGTTTTTGAGCTTGCTGCGCAGCGGCTATCGCATGTGTCACGCCACCTCGATGGACCAATCACTGTCCGAGGTGCGCGAGGCCACGATTGCCTTTTTCAAGGCGCAGCGCGGCGGCATTCTGCTGGCCGAACCGGCGAGTGGCGAGCTGGCCGTCCGCGCCCTGGCCTTCGCCCGGAAAACGCAGGGCGAGTCCAGGACCATGAGCAAGACGCTGGCAACGCGAGCCTTCCGCCATGGCAAATCGCTGCTCTACCAGGATTGCAGTCAGGACGTGGAATTGCAGGCCATGCAGAGCGTGGCGCGCAGCTCGATGGCGTCGATCGTCTGCGCCGTGTTGCGGTCTCCGGAAAAGCCGCTCGGCGTGCTGCATCTTGACCGCGGCCCGACACAGCAGCCATTTGCCGAGTCCGACCTGTACCTGGCGGATTCTCTGGCCGTGGCGCTGTCGCTGAGCATCGAGCGCTTGCAGATGTCGCGCGGGCATCAGGATCTGTTCGTGCACACGATTACGGCCCTGGCGCAAGCCGTCGAGATGCGCGACGAATCCACCGGGCATCACACCCATCGAGTAACAACCTACTCACTCATGCTGGGCGATGCCCTGGGCGTTTCGGAGTCCGAACGACGTCTTCTGCAAGTGGCGGCTCCACTGCACGATATCGGCAAGATCGGCATCGAGGATCAGATCCTGAGAAAGCCCGAGTCGCTATCGAGCGAAGAATTCGGCAAGATGAAGTCGCACGTCACGCGCGGCGCCGACATCATTCAGATGATCCCCGGCCTGGCCGACGCCATGCCCATCATCCGCCATCATCATGAGCGCTGGGACGGCACCGGCTATCCGGACCGGCTGGCGGGAGAAAAGATTCCGCGCCTGGCCCGGATCGTTGCCGTGGCCGACGCCTTCGACGCCATGACTTCTGATCGGCCCTACCGGCTGGGCCTGTCGCTGGATCACGCCTTTGCCGAGGTGGCACGACAAAGCGGCACGCACTTCGATCCGAAAGCGGCCCAGGCGTTTCTGGGAATCCGCAAGCAAATCGAGGCTCTGCTGCAGAGCGAGCAGTCGAAGCGGCAGCTTTCCGCAACGGTCGAAAGAACGTTGCAGCGCGCCGAAATGTTGCAGATCGTGGAAGAAGTGCGTTCTGCCGCCGGGCCTGAGAAAGCACCGGTCTGAGCGATCGCCGACACATCACAATGCGACGCATCACGATTTCGACACATCACACTTCACGGAGCCGGTAGCCCACGCCGCGGACGGTCTCGATGTAGTCAGGATCGCCACCCAGTTTCCTGCGCAAGGTCTTGATGTGCACGTCGATGGTGCGTTCCAGCACCACGGCCCCCTCACCGATGGCAACGTCCATGAGCTGGGAGCGTGTGAAGGCTCGGCCAGGCTGTCGCAGCAGGCACTCCAGCAGCCGAAACTCCGTCGGCGTCAATTCCAGCTCGCGACCTTCGACGGTCGCCTTGTAGCGGACGCGATCGATGCGGATTCCCAGATGCTCGATGACCTCACCGGGCCTGTCCCTGGCCTCGACACGGCGTTGCAGGGCGCGGACGCGCTGCAGCAGCACCTTGACGCTGAACGGCTTGGTCACGTAATCGTCCGCCCCCAGGGAGAAACCGATGATCTGGTCGGTTTCCTCGGCCTTGGCGGTGAGCATGAGGATGGGAATGTCGCGGGTGCGCTCGCCGGCGCGCAATTCGCGGCAGACTTCGAGGCCGTCCATCACGGGCAACATCAGGTCGAGAATAATGACATCGGGAATCTGATTCTGGGCCTTGCGCAGTCCGTCGCGGCCCTCGTGGCAAACGGTCACTTCGTAGCCGTCGCGCTGGAAGTTGTAGCTCAGCACCTCGGTGAGCGCTTTTTCGTCTTCAATGATCAAGATCCGTGGTTTCGCCATGTTGGTCGCGAGCGGCTTGGTCTCCGGGTACTCGATCTCTGCAATACTCCGCATTGGCCTCAATCCTCCTCGACAGGCCGGTGCCTGATGATTTCTCCCTCGACCAGATAGACGACATCCTCGCCAATGTTGGTGGCGTGATCGGCGATGCGCTCCAGATGCCGGGTCGCCGAGAACAGCGAGATACCCGGCTCCACCATGTCCGGCGATTTCTTCATGGTCTCGATCAACTCGGCAATGATGGCAACGTTATAGGTGTCCACCTCGTCGTCCAGCCGGCACACGAGGCGGGCTTGCCGGGCATTTAGGTTTACGAAGGCATCCAGGCTTTGCCGCACCATGGTCGTCGTCAGATCGGTCATGCGTTGCAGCTTGGCGGGCACCGGAATGGGCGGCAACTCGGCCAGGTGCAAAGCACGTTCGGCAATGTCCTCGGCCAGGTCGGCCATGCGCTCCAGCTCCGTGTTGATCTTGAGTGCGGCGGCAATGCGGCGCAGATCCACCGCGACCGGCTGGTGCAGCGCCAGCAGCTTGAGACATTCCTCCTCGATCTGGCTTTCCTCGGAGTCGATCAAGCTATCGCCATCGATGACCTCGCGGGCCACCACAATCTTGCGGTCCTTCAGGGCGCGGATGGCCTTGTGGATGGCTGCCTCCACCGACGAGGCGAGAGTGAGGATGCCCCGTTGCAGCCGATCCAGGTCGCGTTGCAGGTGTTTTGACATGGGTTGGAACCGAGGAAAGTTAACCGAAGCGCCCGGTGATGTAGTCTTCGGTTTGCTTGACGGTAGGGCGGGTGTACAGCTGATCGGTCGGCCCCAGTTCGATGAGGTGCCCGTGGAAGAAGAACGCCGTCAGATCCGATACCCGCGCCGCCTGCTGCATGTTGTGCGTGACGATGACGATCGTGTAGCGCTTTTTCAGCTCGTAAATGAGGTCCTCGATGCGCGTGGTGGAAGCGGGATCGAGTGCGGACGCCGGCTCGTCCATGAGCAGCACTTCCGGGTCGGTGGCCAGGGCGCGGGCGATACACAGCCTTTGCTGCTGGCCTCCGGAAAGGTCCAGGGCCGAGTGATGCAGCCGATCCTTAATTTCTTCCCACAAGGCAGCCTGCCTCAGGCAGCGTTCCGCGATTTCTTGAAGCAGCGAGCGGTTGCGCACGCCCGCCACGCGCGGCCCGAAGACGACATTCTCAAATACGGTCTTGGGAAACGGGTTCGACTTCTGAAAGACCATGCCGACGCGGCGCCGCAGATCCACCAGGTCATTTCCTCGCCGAAAAATATCCTGGCCGTCAAGCAACACCTCGCCGACGTGCCGTGTCCCCTCGATCAGGTCGTTCATGCGATTCAGCACGCGCAGAAACGTCGATTTGCCGCATCCGGACGGGCCGATCAGCGCCAGCACCGATCGCTCTGGAATGGCGAGCGAAATATCAAACAGGGCCTGCGTCGCGCCATACCAGAATGAGAGTGCCTTGACATGGAACTTGTTGTCCACACCGGGCGCAACTGGTACGCGGCCATTCTGGTGGCGTTCGGAGATGATGGCGGAATAGGACAGTGTTGACACACAGCACCGCGTCAAAGCCAGCTGCCCCGAACGAGTCGGAGCGATACGTGCAGCCATGATGGGACCTCCTATCCGCATCGATGGAGATTTTAGCGACTCATTGTGTAGATTCCGTGAAGATGGCTTGAAATGTTCGGCAGGGTCAGGGGCGGTCAAGGCAGCGTCCTTGGCGGGCGTGCGTGAACGTCCAGCGCGTTACGCAAAGCAGCGCTTGTCAGAAACCAAGCCCCTGCTTTATACTGGGGCCGTCTTCCAATTCAGTTGAAGGAGCGAATATGAGCTTCGGCGGCGACGGCGAGTCCGCGGTCGGCTACAGCACGGCGCGGGGGCGGGATTACCCCAGCGTCCGCCAGTTCAACGTCTTTCTTGAGAATCGTCTCGGTGCATTGCTCGAAGTGGTTCGCCGCTTCGACACCTCCGACAATCGCATCGTGTCGCTGACGGTGGTGGACTCGGCCGATTGCGCCATCATCCGTATCGTCTTGCAGGATCCGGAGCGGGCCCGCGAGATCTTCGAGCAGGCCAAGTTGCCCATCACGGAGAGCGATCTGCTCGTGGTGCAGCTGCCGTCCGGGTCTCAGCCGCTCCTGCAAATCTGCAAGGCGCTGTTGCTGGCCGAGGTGAATGTGCACTACGCCTATCCGCTACTGGTTGGCCCGCAGGGGCATGCCGCGCTGGCGCTGCACGTCGAGGACATGGAATTTGCCGCCCAGACGCTGCAACGCGCCGGCTTCGTCCTCTTTGCCGAGAATGATCTGAATCCATGATTGCCGGTCGCTGGCACGGCGGCAAACCCCAGATCAGGCTGCCTGGGGCCGCCAGCGCAGCGCCGCGATTTCCAGCGCGACGAGGTATTGCACGATGCGGTCCGCGCTGGGGCGATCCTTCGTCTGGCGCGATAGCAGCCGATGCGTCAGTTCCACGAGACCGGACGGAAATGCCAGCCCGTGCCTGCGTAAATCGCATGGCGGATCGGCGTGGTGCCGCTTCAGAGTTTGCGAGGGCGAGCCAGCCGGATACGGCAGCTGCCCGGTGAGCATCTCGAACAAGGTCACGCCCAGGCTGAAGAGATCGCTAGCCTTGTCATCCAGCGGGTCGGTGCCGCACAACTCCGGGGCCAGATAGTTGACCGTTCCCAGCACGTAGCCGCGCTTGAGCAGGGCGGTGTTTTCACCGGGCCGGTGGGCAAAGCCCAGGTCCAGAAGCAGTGCCTCTCCTTCGCCGAGCACACGGATGTTGTCCGGCTTGATGTCGCCATGAATGAAGCCGGCGCGATGCAACGTGGCCAAGGCCTCAGCCATCTGACGGATGATCCAGAGCGTTGTCGTGACATGCAGTCGATAATCGCGCCGCAGGCGCCGTCGCAACGACTCGCCCGGCAACAGGTCCATCACCAGGAAATAGGGCGGTTTGGTGACATGGGCACGCCGCAACGCGATCAGGTGCGGATGCTGCACGGCCATGCAGGCGCGGGCCTCGCGTTGCAGGAGCTTGATGGCCGTCGGCTGGTCGGCCCAGTCCGGCCGCAGCACCTTGACCGCACACTGCGTGTCCGCGGACAGCGAACGGGCGGCGTAGACCGAGGTCAACATGCCGCCGCCCAGACAGTTCAATAGCTCGTACCCGGGAACTCGCGGAATGGCCATCATGGCGTGCCAATCTCGGTTGAAGGAAAACGGGCTAATGAGTGGTTTCTCTTTCGAGATCGGCAGAGCCACCGTCAAACTTGAGGCAAAATACCCAGCCAAGCGGCATTGCCCACCCAGACAAGCGTCGCACATGTCGGTCGGGATTATCCACGCAGACAGGCGTCAAGCTCACCGCTCGGCGGTTTCGTGCACACGGTGACTCGCGGAAACGGCACCGATTTCCATATGACCAAGGTGTCGACGTTTCCGTCAGCCAGACCCCGCAGCAGCGACAGCCGCGCAGGTGTCAGCCGGTGATTTCGACCACGTCGCCCGGTGTGATTGAGTCCAGCGCCGCAAGCGCTGACGGAATAAGCGGCCTTAGATCCACCAATCGATTCGTGGTTGCATGAGCACGACTACGGCGATGCCCGCGGCTTTGAGGTTTTGTTGATGTCGCAGATTCTGATCAACGGTCAGCAAGACCTCGAAGCCCTGCCCGGCGAGGGATTGGAGCAACTCACCATTCTTCTTGCCGGCCCAGCCCATCTCGGCCACGGTGTGGACATCGTGTTCGGGCAATTCGCGCCGCAATCTGCGCGGCACGCATTCGTCAAGCAGGATTCGCATGGGCCACCAAGATGCGCTTGGCGAGTTGCAGTGCCGCAACGGCTTGCGCACGCGAGACCGTCGGAAAATCCTCCAAGAACTCGCTCAGCGAGTCGCCAGCTTCCAGGTAGTCCAGCAAGGTCTTGATGGGGACGCGCGTGCCGACAAACACCGGAGTGCCGCCAAGGATATCGGGGTCGCAGTGGACCACGGATGAAATTTCCGTCATGGCTCTTGCCCTCCTGGTCCATTGTAGCACGCGAGTCATTGCGTCGGGCCTGACGCGCTTAACGGTTTCGCGCACAGGGTCACTCGCGGAAACGGTCGCCGCGTTCCTGGATGCCTTCCGAGGATGGCTCGCCGGGAATTGCGGGCGCCTTCGCTTGCGCACTGTCGTCCCAGGCGTCGCCGGCCAGCGCTTCCTCGATTTGATGCGGCATCCTGGCGTCGCTGGCGCGCTCCGGCGGGTGGAAGAAGGCGAGCAACAGCACCGCGGCGAACAGGGCAATGCCGGTGGGAACCAGGAACAGGCCCTGGAAATCCACGACATCGCCGGCCTTGTAGACATCGCCGAGCATTGCCCAGATAAAGTTGCCAACGAACGGCCCAAGTCCCAAGATCAGGAAATTGAACAGGCCCTGTGCGCTCGACCGGGCGTCCTTCGGGAAGAACTCATCGACAAAGATGTAGACGGTGGCGAAGAAGAATGCATAGCAGATGCCGTGCAGCAGGTTGACGATCACAGCCGGCGCCGGCTCCGGCCAGAAGGCAAAGACGCCGAAGCGCACGGCATGCCCCAGGATGCCGATCACCATCGTCGTTCGCCAGCCCAGCTTGCGCAGGCAGAAACCAAGGAAGGCCATGGTGCCGATTTCCGCAATCTGGCCGATGCTCATCACCGGCATCACCCAGTTGCCGGGAATGCCGACGCTTTCCAGGTATCGACCCGTCCAGAAGAAATAGCACGAATGCACCGCCGCATCAAAGAACGTTACCAGGAACAGCACGAGAATGAACGGCACGCGCAAGAGCTTCATCGCCTCCAGCCAGGCGAAGCGCTCGGCCCCGGCCTGTACCGGCCGCGGCGGCGTGTGCGGTAGCGCCAGGCTGAAGGCCGCGAGCACGAAGGAAGCGATGGCGGACGCCAGGAAGGTGTAGCGCGTCGCATCGCGCAGGGCGGCGCCGGTCTTGCCCGTGCCTAGCGCGGCGCCGAGCCAATCAATGGTACTGTCGAACTGAAACGGGGGCACGCGTTGCCAGTCGACCAGGATGAACACAAATGGCCAGCTCGCCGCGATCCAGCCGATCGTTCCCCATAAACGGATGGGGCCGAACTCACGCTGCGGATCCTTCACGTTTGCAAAGGCAATGGAATTCGTGATCGAGATGGTCGGTACGTAGAAAAGCGAATGAACCAGCATGAGCCCGAAAAATGCCCAGAAGCTCAGGTTGATTTGCCAGTCGAGCAGCGTCGTTGTCCAGCCTTCCTTGACCCAGAACAACCCCAGGATGGCGACTCCACCAATGAGCTGACTGACCGCCAGGAAGCGCTCGGCGGCGAAGTTGCGGTCGGCGAACTGCGTGCTGAAGAACATGGCGGTGAACGATGCCAGCGCGAAGGCGTTGATGATCCACGCCTGCTCGACGGCGTCGAAGCCCAGGCTGGGCAGATAGCCGAAGATGAGCGGCAGCCATGCTCCCCAGATGAAGAACTCCAGGAACATCATTGCCGACAGTCTGAAGCGATACAACGTGCCACCTCCCGAGTGCGCTCTTGGCCGCGGAAACCTGAGGCGAATGGCAAGCGTAGCCTAGCGAAACGCCAGCGAAAATCGAGTCCGGGGCCGCCGAATCAAGACAGCTTTCCGGCCGTGCCTTTTCCGCCTCCTCGTTCCTGCTACGATGAATGAGTCAGCCGACGCTGCCGAGAGAACACCATGCACATCGACTTTTACAACCTGGGCTTCGACACCCCCCGCGCCACGTTCTATCTCTGGTCCCCATGGCGGTCGTCGGCCCTGGAGCATCGGCTGTTCGAGGTGGTCACCGGTCTTCTGGGGGGCAAGCCGGAGCAGGAGGCCGATGAATGGCGGCTGAACGTGACCGATGCCAAGCCGTTTCACGCGGCCTTGCAAGCCGTCTGTCGCGTGCTCAAAGGCTGGCAGGAGGAGGCCGACGCCGGCCAGGAACGCCGCGCCTGGCGCTGGCTCTTCGAGGGCGATGTCGATGCCCAGGGCTACGACCACCAGGGCGAGCGCGCCTGCATCTGGGCCTACCTGCGGCTATCCATCGACCGCAACGGCGTCGGCGAGGCCGACAAGGGCGAGGACATCGACCTCAACGGCTTCGGCGTCCGCATCTGGCCGAACGGCAGTTGACGTGGATCAATGCGACACGGCCCCCCGGCACCGAATCCGATCGTGGCTGGAGAGTCGCAACTTGCCATTAAACCAGAGGTTGCGCCCACGCGCCCTGGATCGGATTCGTTGCCGGGGTGCAGAGAGGGGGGTGGAAACGCAACGAATCTGGGAGACTCTTGGATGCCTGCACGTGAGAAGGTCCTGTTCTCGTGGAGCGGCGGCAAGGATAGTGCCCTGGCCCTGCACGAGTTGCTGCGCGACGACCGATACGAGGTGACGGCCCTGCTCACGACGCTGGCCGAGGGGTTTCGCCGTGTCAGCCATCACGGCGTCCGCGAGGAGTTGCTGGATCGACAGGCCGAATCCATCGGTCTGCCGCTCGAGAAAGTCTACTTCCCGGTCCATCCGACGCACGCGTGCACGAATTCCGAGTACGAGGAGATCATGGGCCGCGTGCTGCGAAAGTTCAAGGATCAAGGCGTGACACTGGTCGGCCATGGCGACATCAACTTGCAGGACCTGCGCGACTACCGTGAGCGCAACCTGGCGACCATCGGCCTGCGCGGAGTCTACCCGCTCTGGCAACGGCCGACAACCAGGGTCATGGATGACTTCATTCGTCAGGGCTTCAAGGCTCATGTGACGTGCGTGGACGGGCAAAGGCTCGGTGGTGAATTCGCGGGTCGATTGCTGGACGCAGATTTCGTGAGCGACTTGCCGTCCGGCGTCGATCCAGCGGGCGAGAATGGCGAGTATCATTCCTTCGTGTTTGCCGGCCCCATCCTTCGCACCTCGATTCCGGTTCGCGTGAGCGAAATCGTCGCCATCGACAAGCGGTACTATGCCGAGTTGCTGTCTGGCGACGCGCCCGCCGAGCCCGTCTCCATTCCACCTGTCTGAGCCGCAGTGTCGCGACCGGGAGAGCACGGTTGTGCCTCGCGCCACGAACTTGTGGCTAGCGGCGTTCGGTGATGATGACGCGGCGCACGCCGGGAAGATGGGAGACGGCGTGCGCAAAATCGTACAAGGCCGGCGACGGAGCGCCTGCGAGCGTGACCAGAGCGTCCCTAACCTGGACATGGATGGCCTGGAAGCGCTGATGGCTCTGCAAATCGCGGGTGGACTTCTCGATGGTTCGATCCAGGGCAGCCGAGGCGGGATCGGAGAGCGGCGGCGTTGGCACACGCAGCGACGGCAGGACCATCTCGAACTCACGGTGATCGGGCATGCGTGGATCCTGCGCAGGCCGGGCTGATTGCCAGGCGCCTTCGGTGATTGCCGGCGAATCGGTTTTGGCCATGGCGGCAGGGGCGGCTGATTCGGGCACGCGCACCATCATTGCCGGTGTCGATGAAACTGCTGGCAACGCCATGGCAACTGGCGCCGAGAACGGCAGACTCTCATCCGCGACGTGCATATCGTTCTGCACGCGCACGAGTTCCGGCAAGGTCGCCAGCATGGCGATGGCCCGCTGGGCGGTCGCAAGCGACGGCACGGGCCCCCAGAGCGTGGCGACGCGCCGATGCACGCGCACGCCGAGATTGAGTGAGGCCAGATCACGATCGTCCAGCAGCGCCTTGCGCGCCAGCACCGTGAGGAGGAGGTCGTCGGTCGAATCGGCGGCGATGGCGGCGCGCGCCGGCCCGTCGTGCAGCCAGAGCGTTGCAGGCAGCAGAACCAGCAATCTCGACAGCGTCAGCAGCTTTACTGCCAGCCAGCGCCGGATGTCGCTCAAGCTGCTGTCACACTTGCCGCTAAAGAATGGAAGTCGCATGACTGTCCTTTCAGAGAGCCATCGCCAGATAATCGGCGGCTCTCTCCTGACATTGTTGCCGGGAGATGCGCGACAAGAAAGGGGCGCGGCCGACAATTGCAGCGATTCCGGGCATGCAGGCCTTAAGCTGTGACCGATGTGCCGGCTCTGCCGCCGGTCCATGAGCCACATCGGTGCGGTTGCGCGAATCCGCCTCAAGTCGATGCGTTATTCACCGGAAGCTATCGGCGCCGGCAGCTTTAACAGGCGGCGCCATTCCAACGCCGAAGTTGCCTCCAGGCCGGTTAGTTCGCGCAGTCCGAAAAGCGCGGCTTGCTGGTATGGCGAAACTCTGCCGGCAGCGCCGGGCTGCAAGCGCTGACGCAGCGCGGTTGCCTCCGCCGCGGGCATGTTTCGCGTCCGCACCAGGAAATCGAAGCGCTGGAAGTCGGGCCACGGGGCCGCGTTTTCCACGGGCAACATCGCCGAGAAGTCCTGGCGGAGGTAGGTCACGTCCACACGTACCAGTATGCGTTCCATCTCGTGATCGCCCCGGTAGGTGTCCTTCCCCTGGTCGAAGGAGCGATTCGGCAGCGGCATGGGGGCGAGCAGGTTCTCGCGCTCCTCACGCAGTTTGGCTTCGCGCAACACCTTGCTCACCTCGTCCCGGAGCGTCTGGAGAGTTTTTAGGCTGGGATCGCGAAGGCGAAGCAGAGTGTTCTGCTTGGCCGGCGCATGGCAGAGCAGACAATTGCGATGGTGATTGATGCGCACCAACTCGCGGACCTGCCAGACGCCTTCGCGCTGCTCCGGCAGCCGTGGATCCGGCGCTTCCAGCGTTGCGATGAGGTGCAACAACAGATCCTTGCGCTCGAGGCGAACCAGTGCCTCGGCGGCACGGCGAGCCACGACCGGCCAGGGATAGCGCAGACCATCGAGCAGGATGGCCGTGTAGTCCTGATCGCGGCGGATCCTCAGTCCGCCGGCCGCCGCCTCGCGTGCCTTGGCGTCACTAGGGTTCTTGACTCGCAAGACTCATAGTGAATGAGTCAAGTTTTAAGCAACGAGTTTCTCCTCATGGAGCCATTGTTCGATGGCTTCATCCAATTGATCGAAAGATCGGCGTAAGGTTGTGTTGT
>Ga0194131_10010143_pt1 | contig 11637 bp, 7 predicted proteins | sample TA2KigO120mmetaG_FD_148631 | JGI IMG/M metagenome (GOLD analysis project Ga0194131, IMG submission 148631) | Freshwater microbial communities from Lake Tanganyika, Tanzania - TA2015053 Kigoma Offshore 120m | ecosystem: Environmental > Aquatic > Freshwater > Lake | place: Tanzania: Lake... | reverse complement strand
GGGGCCGCAAACCACCACGGATGCGCCCATCGTGCGAAGTCCCCAGATATTGGACCGGGCGACGCGGCTGTGTGAGATGTCTCCCATGATCGCTACGCGCAGCCCCTCTATTCTTCCCATATGATCCCGGATCGTGAGCAGGTCGAGCAACCCTTGCGTGGGATGTTCGTGCGCGCCATCGCCCGCATTGACCACCACCGCACGTTCCAGACACTGGCTCAGAAAAAGCGGCGCGCCCGACGCCGAATGTCGAACGACCACGCAGTCCACTTTCATGGCTTCTATGTTACGCGCCGTATCGCGCAAGGTTTCGCCTTTGACGACGCTGCTTGCGCTGGCCGTAAAGTTGAGCGTATCCGCGGAAAGCTGTTTTTCGGCGATTTCGAACGAAAGGCGGGTGCGTGTGCTGGGTTCGAAGAACAGATTGACGATGTTTTTCCCGCGTAGCGCTGGGACTTTGCGGATCGGGCGTTCAATGACTTCTTTGAACGAATCCGCCGTGTCGAGAATCAGTCGGATTTCTTCGCGTGAACAGTCTTCCAGCCCCAGCAGATGCCGACGGTTCAGACGCGGCGTCTCGTCTGCGTTCATGTTGGTTTCCGTTCTACGGAGACGCCGTCCTCTCCGTCTATTTCACGGACAAGCACCACCACCGTCTCTTCCGGGACGGTAGCCACGTATTCTCCCGTGTAGTCGGCTTGTATGGGCAGTTCACGACCGTCTCTGTTGATCAGTACGCCGAGTTGGATGCGTCGTGCTCTGCCAAAGTCGTTGAGTTCGTCCAGTGCGGCGCGGATCGTGCGTCCTGTAAAGAGTACGTCGTCTATGAGTACGATGATGCGTCCTTCTACCTCGAAGGTAATCTCCGAACGCCGCACCACCGGCTGTGCCGCACGTACCTGAAAATCGTCTCGGTACAGGTTGATGTCGAGCGCGCCCACTGGAACCTCGGTTCCTTCGAACTCTCGGATCATGGCGGCAAGGCGTTTTGCCAGTTGGTCCCCGCGTCTTCGAATCCCCACGAGGGCAAGCTGTTCCGTGCCTCGGTTACGCTCGACGATCTCGTGCGCCATGCGGGTTAGGGTGCGCGACACCCCTTTTTCATCCAGAATAGAACGCGAAGCTGTCATGGGTTATATTCGTTTCATCGCTTCGGTCAGCGTTTCGAAACTTTTGCGGGCGATGGTCTCTGCGCCCGGAGAAAAATCGAACACCTCGACCGAGGCGTAGCCTTGATAGCCGACGTCGCGCAGGGTACGAAGAATGGGAACAAAGTCCACGTTCCCAAAGCCGGGGCCGCCGCCGTTGGCATCGTTGAGATGAAAATAGGCCATTTCCTTATGGACCGCCCGGATCGACGCTACGATGTCTTCCCCTTGGCACAGCGTGGAGCGTACATCTACGATCATGCGAAAATGGGGATGATCGATTTCCTGCACCATGCGGGCGGCTTCGGCGGGTGTATTGATAAAATCGGTCTGCGCCTTGTCCAGCGGTTCGATACAAATTGTGATGTCGTGCTGTTCGGCGACCGGAAGACAGTTTTCGAAAACGGTCTTCGTCCGGTCCCACGTCGCCTCGAATGTCTGTCCCGGAACGATATTGCGTTGTTTGGGCGAGCCGACGATCATGTATTTTCCGCCGATGTCTCCGCAAAACCGGACAAGGTGTTTGAGATATTCCTGTGTCGGCAGACGGACGGCGTCATCGGGATGGTTGAGATACAAACCTTTCGGGCAGATAAACAACCAGTGTATCCCCGTGATGTCTAATCCGAACCGGGCGGCCTGCTCTCGGATATCCCTGCGCCGTCCTGCGTCGAGGTCGGTCACTTTCTCGGCAAGGGTAAACGGTGCGATTTCGACACCGTCGTAGCCCGTTTGGGCGGCGGTTTCGAAGACTTGTTCAAGCGCGCGGTTTTGAAACATCTCGTTACAGAGGGCAAACTTCATACGACCGTCTCCGTTTTGGCGACGGGTTCGAGACCCAGAATTTCCCGACCCTGACGAGCATAGTCGTTTTTGAGGTCTTGAGGCAAGGTCCGCCATACGAGAAACCGTTTGCGGAGGACACCCAGAAACCGGCGATTGATGCGTTGCCACGAGGCTACGTCACCGCTTTCGCGGTGAATTTCCACCCATACCGCGTACAGCGCGTTTTCGTTTTCCGCTGGGGCCGCGCTGAGCGACACCCGCTGGCTGATGCCGAGATCGTAAGGGGCGAGCCACGTCATCATCGAGATGTCGTAACGCCGATGTCCGTTTTCCAGTGTAGACGTCAGCCGGACGTTTTCGGTGACAAAAGCGCCGAGCGATCCCTCTTCGTAGGATTCGAACACCTTGGTCAGATAGGCGTACATACCGAGCGCTTCGACACTGCCGATGGTAAAGGGAAAATCGAAACTCCAGCGGTCGCCTTCGGGTTCCGGGAATTTCCATTCCCTTCCGACGTCGGGTACGGCCATGTCGGCCGCTTTTTTGGCGGGATAGAGCGTGGACAGAAACACGGTCGCCATGACCACTACCGCCGACCAGATGGCCGACAGCGACGAATAGTTGAGCGACAACCCGCTCATCAGGTCGAGGTTGACAAGCGCCAGCGTCAGCGACTGGCCGACCAGATAGCCCATGACCGCGCCGAGGGTGGCAAATACCGCCGACTCGGCGAGAAACAGCGCGGCGATATGGCTGGGGGCCAGCCCTACCGAGCTGTACACGCTGATTTCGCGGAACCGTTCATGCACCGCGCCCATCATGGTATTGAGTACGATCATGGCGGCTACCAGTATGGGAATGAGAAAGTTCTGAATCCCGCCAATCGACGTGGAACCGATCGAGCTATAGACGTTGACCGTCCCGTCCTTGCCTACGAACATGGTCATGGCCACACGCGCCAGGAAGTTCTCGATCTCTTTGTCGAAATTGGGGTTGGGTTGGCCGTTTTCGTCACGAAATCCTGTGATGGCGACCGACTGGAGTTTGCCGTCGAGTTCCATGACCGTTTCATGCGGCAGGATCATGACATTGTTGGATTCGAGATGGATAAACGCTTCGGGGGGTGACTCGGCTTGAAGACGAGGATCTTCGCCGATGCGTTGCTGGATTTTGCCTTTTTCCTGCACCAGATCGACGGGAGTCAGCTTTTCGTCGTCAAGGTCTTTGATCTGGTTAAAGCGTTTCGAGTCGATAAGCCCTACCACCTGAAAACGGAGACCGAACATGTCGATAAAGGCGGAGTCCATGCCAGCGGGGGTGATGCCCACCACCTGTGCCACGTCGTCGGGGAGAATGGCGGCCTTTCGTTCACCGGGCGCAAACCAGCGGCCGGCCAGCAGATAGGTATCCAGTTTTGTAGCTTTGGGTTCATCGGCGCTGAGTCCGAGTATGCTGTTGACATAGCTTTCGTTGGATGCGCGGTCGGAGGTAAAGGAGAAAAATCCTTTTTCCCCTTTGACCTGCGACATGTACCAGGCGCGGGGGATCAGCGTCGCTCTGTCTTGAAAAGCGCTTTTGAGATATTCGTAGACCGACGGCTGAAGCCCTTTCCAGTTACGGTCGCGCACCAGCGTGCCCTCGTAGGTGGCCGGATTGTCGCGTTCCAGTTTGAAATACTTGAGCGAGGTTTTGATCGACGTAAACGACAGCACGGTAAAAGTAAGCAGGGTGATGGTCGCGGCGGTAAGACCGGTGCGGAGTTTACGTTTTCTCAGGTTGGACACACCCAGTGAAATGGCTACGGCGGTGGCGCTCAACCGGCCTATGTCGGCTTCGTGCATACCGGTTTGGGCGCGTTTGATCTTCTGTACTTCTTCGTTGAACTTTGACAGAACGATGACCAGCACGATACTGCCAAGCGCAAAGATGACAAACGCCAGAAAGATCACATAGGGCGAGGTGCTGAGCTTGAAGGCCGGGTGGACCAGCTGAAGAATGAGAAACACGGCCACAAAAAACCCGGCAAATCCGGCGATCCGCTTGTTGATCGAGGCAAATCCGAAAATGAGCCGTTCCATAAAAAACGAGAAGGGAATCAACAGGATAAAATAAAAGATCACACCTTTTACCGTATCGTCGGCGGTGGCTTTTACATCCGGATAGCCGCGGGCTTCGAGTCCCCACGCCTTTCGCGCCTTATCGATAAACCGGTCGTATTCAAGGTTTTGCAAATGCTCGCGGGCCTCGATGAGATTGACGCGGGCCTCGTCGTGCAACTGCTGGATGCGCTCGTTTTCGACCCCGAAGCGCGACAGTTGCTTAAGACGGGCATCGTCTACGACCCACATGTCTTTCGCCCCCTGATACGAGGGATTGACGATCAACCCGGCATCGATCGGATAACCTTGCCCTTGCGCGCGTTCCAGCAAGGCAAGGTCTACGTCTTCGGGTTTTACTGGATCGGTGAGGAACGAGTCGGGCGCATTGGTGAGAAGGTATTTGACACCAAACAGGCTGGTTCCCATGAGCAGTTTGAGCTGTTGCCCCGGTTTGGCGAAAACCACCGCCGCCGGCACGGTGCGTCCTTCCCATCCGCTCTGGCTTTCGATATAACTGTGGCCGTACCACTGGGGTTCGGCGTCGTTCTGTGCCAATACCGTGAGGTTGTCGAGCGCGGTCAGATAGCGGGAGTCGATGATCTCGAAGATATCGAGCGCACGGCAGGGGAATACCACTTGCAGGGTCGAGTTTTCCCAGCTTCCGCTGGCGGCGTCGAGCGGATAGGTTTTGTCGCCCTCTTGGCCCCGGTCCGAGGCAAAGATGATTTCTCCGGCATCGTCGAAGCGATAGGAGCGGGCGCGTATGGTCCCGATGGACCGAAGCGGGCGGAAGTGAAACCGTCCCAGCGAGTCGGCTTTGGTAACCATGACGCCGCGCACGCCGACATTGGTATGGTTTTTGAAGTAGGTCACCAACGCACCGGGAACGGGTTTTTTAGGCACAAAAAAGTTGACATCCCTGTCGAATTCGTAGACGGTTCCGGACAGGTCGTGGGCTTGGTCCTGAATACGCAGTTTGGTTTCTTCGAACAGTTCGGCATCCGAGGTGGCACGGGCGATCATGGCGGCGAGCGAACGCGCCTGTTCGGTGATGTTGGCGATGTTGACGTGCTCCAGACGGTCATGCGGGGTATCGACTCGTTCACGCGAGCCATTGGGCGTGACAAACGACATGCCTTTTTTGCCAAAAAAGGTCACCGCTTCGTTGTCGAGCGCGATGGGAACCGGCATGAAGTCTTTCCAAGTACGCTGCGCCGGGACAATGGCGTTTACATAGCGCGCCGAATCCGCACCTGCGCCAAAAGCCTCTTGGATATAGGTTCCGAATTTTTTGGAGTACGGGGCAAAGATATTTTTGATATAGTGGTTGGTCGCCCATGCGCCATTGTCGAAGGTGCCAAAGGCAAAGCTCCCCACACGCCGCTCGTGGCTCGACAGGTCGATCCCAAAAAATACGTCGAAGTCGATCTTGTCCTCTGCCGGGATGCGGTCCATGAAATAGCCGCTGGCTCTTCCGTGTCGGTACAGCCAGTTGTTGATACCTTCAAGACCCAGAAAATGGCCGGAGGTTGCCAGAAAAACGACCGAGTATTTGGGTTTGTATGCCTTCACGGCTTTGGCGACTTCAAGCATGGCGGCCAGACCGGTGGCGCTTTCCGCGCCCGGCGCCAGTGACGGCACAACCGACATGGCGTCGTAGAAAGACTCGACGACTACGACATGGTCCTTCCATTTGCGCTGTTCCTCTTCCGCGCCTGGCATGACCTCGTCAAGTCCGGTAATCCATCCGTAGACATTTTTCCCTTGTACGTTTTCCCACTCCATGCGCGACGTTACCGTTACCGGCGCAGCGGTCGAGTCGGCAAGCGCGATCAGGCGTTGCGCCTCTTCTTTTCCGACCCAGTAACGTGGAATGTTGGTCGGAAGCCCCATAAATTTCCGTTCCGCTTCGCTCCGAGTTACGGGTCCGTTTTCTAAAAAAATGATCGCTTTTGCGCCGAGCATCCGGGCGTTGATATAGTTCTCACCCGAATCGAAGTCCATAAGTATGACACTACCCTCGATTTCATGTCCGTTGAAATGGGCGAACTCGCCCTTCTTCGCATAGACGATAGGGCCGGTAAGTCCGTCCGCAGGCGTGGTCGGGGTGCGGACATGGTTGGGCCACAACGCATGAAGCCGAACCTGCTCCCCGGTGTCTCGGATGGTAAGGGTCGAGCCTTTGTCGATCGGAACGGTGACGGTAAACGTATCGACACGGATATTTTCGAGACCGATCGTCTCGAACTGTCCGCGTACATACGTATAGGCCGAGTCCGCGCCCGCATAGCCCACGACGCGGGATTCGAACGAGGACAGTTTTGCGACGACCGCCTGTACCGCCTGCTCGCTGACAACCTGCACGGCATTGTTAAACGGCTGATCATTCGCTACGACGATGGGTTTGGTTTCCACCGTTTCGGGCAGGGTGATAAACTTCATGAGAATGTTGTCGGTAATATCTTTCGGGTGAAAAATCGTTACCGAAGACAACATCAGCACGGCGATGCCTATACCAATGCCGGATTTAACTTTGGCCCACATGACGGTCTCCTCGTCTTTCTAACGGGCGGAGCAACTTTGAATGTAACGGACCGCAAGCGTGTACGGAAATCTCCGATACACCGGGAAGATCAAAACAGGGTATAGATAAACGGCGCCAGGGCAGAGCCTTGCGTCAACACGATCAGGGTACTCAGCAATACCAGCATAATCATTATGGGAGCCAGCCACCACTTTTTTCGGACCTTCATAAACGCCCACAACTCACCGAATATGGAAAACTTGCTCATGTCATCCTCATTTTGCGGAATGTGTTTCCAAGCCCCAGGCTTTACCCTTCGACCCGTTCAAAACTGTCTTTCGAAATGTTCCTTTATCGACCCGCTCCGTTGCATGGGGTTCCAGTAGGTAGCGGCTTTTTTGTCGAGTTTTTCGCCGAGAATATCCCCTTTTATCACCCGCATCAGCAACCCGATCGGCGTCATGACGAGATAAAAGATCAGGGTGATCAGTATCCGGGTGTTTACATAGGCCAAGCCGTGCGCCAGCTTCATCCAGCCTTTGTAGACGGGCGCGAGAAGCGTAGGAAGCACAAGCCCCAGCGCCGTCAGCGCGCCGCCGACCGTCCAGAGTACCAGGCGTCCCGTTTCGAAATCGCCTTTGTACAAACGCCACAGTCCGAAGGCAATGAAAATCGGGCCGACCATAAGACCAAATTGCCGCAACTGTCTGCGAGAAGGAGCGGGAGTGTTCATCTCAATCTAACTCGAACTCGGAGCGCCAGTCCACCTTTTCTTTCCATTCGGGCTGATTTCGTTTGTCCAGCACATAATTTCCCAACACTAAATAGTCGATATGGGTGCGCATAAAACATTTATAGGCGTCCTCCGGGGTGCAGACGATCGGTTCGCTGCGCACGTTGAAACTGGTATTGACGATGACGCCGTAGCCCGTGAGGTCTCGGAATGCCTTGATAAGCCGGTAATAGCGGGGATGTTCCGTTTCGGAGACGGTCTGTATCCGTGCGGAATAGTCCACATGGGTAATCGCCGGCAGATCGGATCGGGGGATATTGAGTTTTTCGATACCGAAAAGGGACTCCTGTTCGGGTGTCATGGCAACGCGTCGTGCTTCGCGGACCGGGGCGACAAGCAGCATGTACGGGCTGTCGGAGTCCATTTCGAAGTATTCGGATACGCATTCTCGCAGTACGCTTGGGGCAAAGGGCCGGAAAGATTCTCTAAATTTGATCTTGAGGTTCATGACCGACTGCATTTTGGGGGTGCGTGCATCGCCGATGATCGAGCGGTTTCCGAGCGCTCTGGGGCCGAACTCCATGCGATCCTGAAACCATCCGACCACGTGTTCGTCGGCAAGGATGCGGGCCACCTCCGGGAACAGGGTATCGTCGTCGTATCGCGTGGCCGGGTATCCGTTCGTCTCTAAAAACCGGCCTATTTCGTCGTCGTCAAACCCCGGTCCTAACAGGGATGCCTTTTGCGTATCCCTGCCGTTTACCGTCCGGTTTCCGCCGGCATACACATGGTAGGCGTAAAGCGCTGCGCCGAGCGCCCCTCCGGCGTCGCCTGCGGCCGGTTGTAGCCATATATCGTCGAATAGCCTTTCGCGGAGGATTTTGCCGTTGGCTACGCAGTTGAGCGCCACGCCGCCCGCCAGACACAGGTTTTTCATACCGGAAACCTTACGGACATGCCGCGCCATGCGAAGCATGACCTCTTCGGTAACTTCCTGTACCGACCGGGCAAGGTCCATGTCACGCTGGGTCAGCAGACTCTCCGGCTTACGGGGCGGACCGCCAAACAGTCTATGAAACCGATCGCCCGTCATCGTCAACCCGGCGCAGTAGTTAAAATACGACATGTCCAGCCGAAACGAGCCGTCTTCTTTGAGATCGATCAGATGATCGTAGATAAGCTGGGCGTATTTCGGCTCGCCATAGGGTGCAAGTCCCATGACCTTGTATTCGCCGGAATTGACCTTGAAACCCGTATAGTATGTAAAAGCGCTGTAGAGCAGACCAAGGGAATGCGGAAACCGGATTTCGTTTTTGAGTTCGATCGTGTTGCCGGTTCCGATGCCCCAACTTGAGGTCGTCCATTCGCCTACCCCATCCAGCGTAAGAATAGCGGCTTCTTCAAACGGCGACGGATAGAACGCGCTGGCGGCGTGCGATTCGTGATGATCGCAAAACAGAATCCGTCCTTCGTAACCAAGTTCTCCCCGGATCACGTCCGGCATCCAGAGTTTTTCCTTGAGCCAAAGCGGCATGGCCATCATGAAAGAGGCGATGCCGGATGGGGCATATCCGAGATAGGTTTCCAGCAGCCGTTCGAATTTGGTCAAGGGTTTGTCGTAAAAAATGACATGGTCGAGTTTTTTAGCAGAGATTCCGGCTTCGTGGAGACAGTACGCTACCGCGTTCGAAGGAAAGCGGTGGTCGTGTTTTTTGCGGGTAAACCGCTCTTCCTGTGCCGCCGCAACGATGTCGCCGTCCCGAACCAACGCTGCGGCACTGTCGTGGTAGAAGGCGGAGATGCCGAGGATGGTCATGGGATGAAGGGTGAAGTGTAAAGTGTAAAGTGTGAAGAAAGACAGATCATCTCAGCCTTGCCTGACGGTTTATCTGGGTTTGTACGGATGAGGGCGTACAAATTTTTACCCATAGCCACTTGCCATACAGATAGTTGGGCCAATATAGAGGGGAGACGCCGGAACTTCAAGCAAAATGGATAAGCATCATTACGACGGTCAAAGGATTGACGGGCCTCTTACCCGCCAGTATACTCGTCCGTATTATTTACGATATCGTTTAAAACACAGTCGAAACGGTCGCTCACCATCCGGCGTATCGGAGAGACGTGAACGCTTCTTCCTTTCGCGCAGAAACGGGACCCTCTATAACCCGTCGCACCGTCGCCTGTGGGCTTATACTTGCGGCGGCGATCAATGTCTGGGTTCCGTACGCCTCGTTTCTGGTCCATTCCTCGCGTATGACGCTTGCGCATCTGCCTATCGCCGTGCTGATCCCGTTTTTTCTTTTGTTGCTTGGTGTCAATCCCGCGCTCAGACGCTGGCGGCCCGGTGCGGCGTTTTCGCGGGGCGAGCTGACGTTGATCTTTATCATGATGTTTGTCGCCTCGCTTGTCCCCGGCAAGGTAATGGTAGCCTATCTTTTAGGCATCATCGCCACACCTTACTACTTTGCCCGCCCCGAAAACCAATGGGAAACCACATTTTTCGACTATCTGCCCGACTGGCTTCTTGTCAGCGGTCAAGGCAACACGCTCGTCTGGTTTTACGAAGGCATGCCGCCGGGCGCGTCCGGCATACCGTGGGGACCGTGGCTACCGCCGCTGTTCTGGTGGATCACCTTTTTTATGGCGCTTTTTTTTATCGGCGGCTGTATCGCGGCGATTATGCGCAAAACATGGGTGGAACACGAACGATTAGCCTTTCCGCTGGTTCGTTTGGCCGCAGACCTGATCCGTCAGGACGGACGCGGGACAAGCGCATTTCCGGCGTATTTTCACGACCGGATGTTTCAGATCGGGTTTGGTGTGACGCTAAGTCTGATGCTTTGGAATATCACGGCGTTCTGGGGCGCCATCCCGCCGATTCCCATAGGCAGTCTGTACGGGACCATGTTGCCCGTGCTTCAGGGTGCGCAGGCGATCAAGATAAGCGTCAATATCTACGCCCTTTGTTTCGCCTTTCTCGCGCCGCTCGAAATCACCTTCAGCCTTTGGTTTTTCGCGTTGTTCGGCACACTGGAAGGTGGCGTTTTAGGGCGCATCGGACTCGAATACTCCGGTAGTCCGGTAGGCGCGAATGCGGTGGTCAAAGCACAATTTTTTGGCGGGTTTATCGTGTTTGTGCTGTGGCATCTGTGGACCGCGCGTCGACAAATTCGTGAGGTAGTCCGACGAGCGATGGACGGCGCGCCGGCGGACGACTTCGAACTGATGTCCTGTCGGACTGCGGTTCTCGGTCTGCTCGGCGGAATCGCCTATCTGATCGCGTGGCTATCGGTCTCCGGTCTCGAATGGTGGGTCATCCCGGCGCTGTTGGCGTTTCTGTTTATTTTGTATGTTGGTATCGCCCGTATCATCGCGCAGACGGGTTTAGCATTTATGGACCTGCCCGTCAATGCGCATCATTTTACGATCTCGTTTCTCGGCTCCGGCAACCTAAGCCCGCAGAGCCTGACCACGCTCGGTCTTGCCTCCGCCTATGCCCGGAACTGGCGCGGGATGGGCTTTGGGACCATCGCCCAGTCGGACAAACTGCTGTCGGATATGCTACACACCAAACGTGGTTTTTTTGCGCTTATGGCGCTGACGTTTTTGGTCGGCATCCTGACCTCGGTGCTCTACACCATCTACATCGGCTATACGATGACCGGGGCGTACAACTTTGGTACACGCGACGCTTTTGGCGGCATCAACGAGTCGTATTACGACGATATCGTGCGATGGATACGCAACGCGGACCAGTTCAAACCGCCGGAATTTCTGTTTATGCTGATCGGTGGCGTGGCGATGTTGGCTCTGACTTCGCTCAACTATCGTTTTCCCGGCTGGCCGCTCGCGCCCGTGGGCTTTACGGTGGCCTTTGCCGACGTAGTCCGGCTACTCATGTTTTCGCTATTTCTGGCGTGGCTGGTCAAAATGCTGATCATGCGTTTTGGCGGAGTGATCGCCTATCGGCGGGCGCAGCCTGTGGCGTGGGGCGTGTTGGCCGGATATTGCACCGGGGTGTTTATCGGGTTTTTGGTGGATTGTATATGGTTTCCCGGCCAGGGTCATGCCATCCACGAATGGGTGTAGGGGCAACCCCCTGTGGTTGCCCCACATTTTGACGAATATACCTTCCCAAAGGGACCCTGGCGTAAAATGCCGCCATCCAAAATCCAAAGCCTTTTCCGGGAGCCTGTCCATGTCTGAAATCTTCGGATTCGATGCCTACTCGCCCAAAGAAATCGCCGGGCGTGTCGAGACCATAGGTGTTGCCAAGGCGCGTCTGCCGTTTTTTTCGATGCTCATGCTTGGCGTGCTCGCCGGTGCGTTTATCGGGTTTGGCGC
>Ga0194131_10010140_pt1 | contig 11640 bp, 7 predicted proteins | sample TA2KigO120mmetaG_FD_148631 | JGI IMG/M metagenome (GOLD analysis project Ga0194131, IMG submission 148631) | Freshwater microbial communities from Lake Tanganyika, Tanzania - TA2015053 Kigoma Offshore 120m | ecosystem: Environmental > Aquatic > Freshwater > Lake | place: Tanzania: Lake... | reverse complement strand
CTCCAGGCGCTCGCGGCGGCGCGCGACCAGGGCCACGTCGGCGCCGGCGATCGCGAGCGCGCGCGCGAGCTCCACGCCGAGCCCGGCCGACGCGCCGGTGATGAGCGCGACCTTGCCGCGCAGGGAGAAGAGGTCGTCGAGCGTCTGCATACGCGACGGCTAGCACGCCGACCGCACGCGGTCAGCGGCGGCGGCACGCTCAGCGGACGGTCGCGACGAGCTTTGCGTCGACGATGCGTGGGTCGCGGGTGAGCAGCGGTGCGTCGCACACGCGTGCGGTGGCCACGATGATCCTGTCGGCCGGATCCCGATGGCACGACGAGGCGGATCAACCGGCGGGCAGTCCGATCCAGCTGAGCTGCCGCCCGGCGACCGCACCCTCGCGACGGAACGACGCGAACGGTCCGCCGCCGCAGAACGTGCACGGGCCGACGCGTGCGATGCCGGTCTCCGGGACGCCGGCCTCGGCCAGCACCAGGGCGTTGACGCGGCGCAGGTCGAGGTAGCCCTTGCCGGGGCGCGCGCCGTCGCGCCACGCCGACCAGATCCGGCTGCCGAGGTCGTTCGCGAAGCGCTCCGCGATCGCGCGCTCGATCTCGTAGCAGCAGCCGTCGATCGACGGTCCGAGGGCGGCGCGGACGCCCTCCGGGTGGGCGCCGCGCTCGATCAGCGCGCGTACGCCGACCGCAGCGATCGCGGCGACCGTGCCGCGCCAGCCGGCGTGGACCGCCGCCACGGCACCTGCAGCCGGGGCGGCGAGCAGGACCGGCACGCAGTCGGCCGTCGCGACCGCCACCGCGACGCCGGGCCGCGTGGTCACCAGGGCGTCCGCGTCGCCAGCCGGGGAGGCCGTCCCGAGGTCGGCGGCGAGGCAGGTCGCGCCGTGCACCTGTCGAACGCGCACGAGGTGGAATCCCGCGGCGACGTCGCGGCCGGGGCCGGCGAAGCCGTGCGGGATCCTGCCGTCGTCCCAGGCCGGGACGCGCACCTCGTCGCGCATCGCCGGGGCCTTATCAGGCGGCGGGAACTCTGTCGCGCGGGCGCGCACGCCGCCTGCAGGGGGGCGCGGGCGCACGGCCAGCCGGCGGGGGCAGCCGCAGGCATCGCCCGCCGGCCGCCCGCCACGTCGAGCGCGTGGAGCAGTCCGGTGCGCCCGTCGAGCGCGTGGAGCAGTCCGGTGCGCCCGTCGAGCGCGTGGAGCAGTCCGGTGCGCCCGTCGAGCGCGTGGAGCAGTCCGGTGCGCCCGTCGAGCGCGTCTCGACCGAGCGCGTGACGCCGCGAGCGGAGAGGGATATCTCTTGCAGACCGCATGAGAGGCCTGCTCGATTCCCTGCTCGAGATCCGCCTGGCGGATGCCATCGACATCCTGCTCGTCACGTCGCTGGTCTACGCGGGCATCGTGTGGATCCGACGGACGCAGGCGGGGCTCGTCGCCGGCGGCATCGTTATCCTCGGCGGGCTCTACATCGCCGCGCAGTCGATCGGCCTGCAGCTCACGGCGTGGCTGCTGCAGGGCTTCTTCGCGATCTTCCTGATCATCGTCGTCGTGATCTTCCAGGAGGAGCTGCGCCAGCTCTTCGAGCGCCTCGCGCTGTTCAGCCTGCGCCGCAACCGCCGGGTGAAGCCGCCCGCCGGGATCAACGACATCCTCGTCGAGGCGATGGCGGACCTCGCGCGGGACCGCATCGGCGCCCTGGTCGTTCTGCAGTGCGAGCAGCCGCTCCGGCGCCACGTTCGCGGCGGCATCGAGATGGGGGCGAAGCTCAGCGTGCCGCTGCTCAAGAGCATCTTCGACCCCCACTCGCCGGGCCACGACGGGGCGGTGATCGTCGAGAACGGCCGCATCGCACTCTTCGCGGCCCACCTGCCGCTGTCGACCAACTTCCAGCAGCTCACCGGCGTGGGCACGAGGCACAGCGCGGCGCTCGGGCTCGCCGAGCTGACCGACGCGCTCTGCCTCCTGGTCTCGGAGGAGCGCGGGCGCATCTCGGTCGCGAAGGACGGCACGCTTGCCACGCTGCGCGACGCCAACGAGCTCGCGCGGGTGCTCGCCGCGGAGCTCGACGCGCGACAGCCGGAGCGGAGCTTCCGGCGCACGGTGCGCCAGCTGCTGTTCGCGAACTGGTTCACCCGCCTCGCGTCGCTCGCGGTGGTGCTCGGCATGTGGCTGCTGTTCGTGCCCGGCTCGCGACCGTCCGAGCAGATCCTGCGGATGCCGGTGGAGGTCGTCAACCTGCCCGACGGCGCACAGGTAGAGTCGATCGAGCCATCCGAGGTGCAGGCGACGTTCGCCGGACCGCAGCGCGCGTTCGCGCTGCTCACCTCGCGCGACCTCGCCGTCACCATCGACGCCCGTCGCGCGCGGCCCGGCCAGAAGACGTTCGCGATCGCCGAGGAGAATCTGCGCCACCCGCCGAGCCTGTCGGTGCAGAACCTGCAACCGCGCCGGGTCAAGGTGACGCTGGTCGAGGTGCCGACGGTCCCGGTGCCGGCGCCGACGCTGCCGGGCGCCAAGGCGTCCGCGGGCGACTGAGCGGCGCCACAGATCCGCGAAGGGAGGCCACGATGGAGACCAGGACCCTCGAGTGGGACACCCCGATGTACCGCCTCGCGGTCGCGCAGCTCGACCAGACCGCGCAGCTCATGGGGCTCCAGGAGAACCTCTGGCACCGGCTGCGCACGCCGCAGCGCGCCCACGTGGTCTCGTTCCCCTTCCGGCGAGACTCGTACGACGTGGTGCAGACCGTGTTCGGGTACCGCGTGCAGCACCTCACCACCATGGGCCCGACCAAGGGCGGCATCCGCTACGACCTCGGCGTCGATCTGGGCGAGGTGACGGCGCTGGCGATGTGGATGTCCTGGAAGTGCGCCATCATGGGCCTCCCGTTCGGCGGCGCGAAGGGCGGGCTGCGCATCGACCCGCGGCAGTTCTCGCCCGCCGAGCTGCAGCGCATCACGCGCCGCTACACCTCGGAGATCATCGACGTGATCGGCCCCGATCGCGACATCCCTGCGCCGGATCTCGGCACCGACGAGCAGATCATGGCGTGGATCATGGACACGTACTCGCAGACCAAGGGCTATGCGGTTCCGGGGGTCGTGACGGGCAAGCCTCTGGAGATCGGCGGATCGCTCGGGCGCAAGGAGGCGACCGGTCGCGGTGTGGTGACGTGCATGGTCGAGGCCTGCCGCGATCTCGGCCTTCCGGTCGAGGGTGCGCGCGTGGTCGTGCAGGGGTTCGGCAACGTGGGCTCGGTCTCGGCGCGGCTCGCGCACGCGGCGGGGGCGCGCGTCGTCGCGGTGTCCGACGTGGCCAGCGGCATCCACGATCCCGCGGGGCTCGATCTTCCCGCCGTCGACCGCTGGGTCGCCGAGCACCGCACCGTGCAGGGCTTCCCCGGCGCGGAAGGCGTGAGCAATGCGGATCTGCTCACGCTGCCGTGCGACGTTCTGATCCCGGCCGCGATCCAGGGGCAGATCGACGGCGACAACGCGGCGAAGCTCCGGTGCAAGCTGATCATCGAGGGCGCCAACGGTCCGACCGACCTCGACGCCGATCGGATCCTCGCCGAGCGCGGCATCCTGGTCGTGCCCGACATCCTGGCCAACGCGGGCGGCGTGACCGTCTCGTACTTCGAGTGGGTGCAGAGCCTGCAGCACTTCTTCTGGAGCGAGGACGAGGTGAACGCACGCCTCGTGCAGCTCATGACCCGGGCGTTCACCGACGTGCTGGCCACCGCACGGCAGCGCGGCGTGGACCTGCGCACGGCGGCGATGATCCGCGGCGTCTCGCGCATCGCCGAGGCGAAGCGCCGGCGCGGCATCTTTCCCTGAGCCGGACGTGGCCGGGATGAGCGACGAAGCCGTCGGTGCCGCAGGTCCGATCGCGGCGGTGCGTCACGACGCGTCGCTGCTCGGCGAGCAGGACGTCTACCTCTTCAACGAGGGCAGCCATCTGCGGCTCCAGGAGCGGCTCGGCGCCCACCTCGGCGTGGTGGACGGCGTCGCCGGCGCGCACTTCGCCGTGTGGGCGCCCAACGCGGCGTCGGTCGCGGTGATGGGCGACTGGAACGGCTGGAGCAAGAGTGCGCAGCAGCTGCGCGTACGCGGCGAGTCGGGCGTGTGGGAGGGCTTCCTCCCGGGCGTCGTGCGCGGTGCCGCGTACAAGTATCACGTCGTGTCGCGCCACGGCGGCTACGCGGCCGACAAGGCCGACCCGTTCGCGGTCTACGCGGAGGTCGCGCCGCGCACCGGATCGCGCGTGTGGACGCTCGACTACGAGTGGGGTGACGCGGAGTGGCTCGCACGGCGCGCGCGGTGCAATGCCGTGAGCGCGCCGATGTCGGTCTACGAGGTGCACGTCGGCTCGTGGCGCCGCGATCCGCGCGATCCGTCGCGCATGCTCACGTACCGCGAGCTCGCACCGCTGCTCGCCGAGCACGTCGCGCGTCTCGGCTTCACGCACGTCGAGCTGCTGCCGGTGATGGAGCACCCGTACTACCCGTCGTGGGGCTACCAGACGACCGGCTACTTCGCGGCGTCGAGCCGGTGGGGCACGCCGCAGGACCTGATGTTCCTGATCGACTCGCTGCACCAGGCGGGCATCGGCGTGATCCTCGACTGGGTGCCGTCGCATTTCCCGACCGACGAGCACGGCCTCGGCTACTTCGATGGCACGCACCTCTACGAGCACGGCGACCCGCGCCAGGGCTTTCACCCCGACTGGCAGAGCTTCATCTTCAACTACGGTCGCAACGAGGTGAGGAGCTTCCTGCTGTCGAGCGCGCGCTTCTGGATCGAGCAGTACCACGCCGACGGCCTGCGCGTGGACGCGGTCGCCTCGATGCTCTACCTCGACTACTCGCGCAAGTCCGGCGAGTGGATTCCGAACCGCAACGGCGGGCGCGAGAACCTCGACGCGATCGACTTCCTGCGGCGCATGAACGTCGAGCTCTACGGCGCGTTCCCCGACGTCCAGACCACCGCCGAGGAATCGACTGCGTGGCCGCTGGTGTCACGACCGACCTACGTCGGCGGGCTCGGCTTCGGCTTCAAGTGGGACATGGGCTGGATGCACGACACGCTCGCCTACATGTCGCTCGACCCGATGCAGCGGAAGTTCGACCACGGGAAGCTCACGTTCCGCGGCATGTACGCGTTCTCCGAGCACTTCGTGCTGCCGCTGTCGCACGACGAGGTCGTGCACGGGAAGGGCTCGCTGCTGCGCAAGATGCCCGGCGGGACGGTGCCCGGCGGGACGGTGCCGGGCGACCACTGGCAGCGCTACGCGAACCTGCGCCTGCTGCTCGGCTGGATGTTCGGCCAGCCCGGCAAGAAGCTGCTCTTCATGGGCGCCGAGCTCGCGACGTGGAACGAGTGGTACCAGGAGGTGGGGCTCGACTGGGACCTGCTGGCACTGCCCGCGCACGCCGGCGTCGAGCGCTGGGTTGCCGACCTGAACGCGCTCTACCTGCGCGAGCCGGCCCTGCACGAGCTCGACTGCGACCCCGCCGGCTTCGCGTGGATCGACTGCAGCGACAGCGAGAACAGCACGCTGGCCTTCCTGCGCCGCGGACGCGACGCCGGCGAGGTGCTGCTCTTCGCGTGCAACTTCACGCCGATCCAGCGCCACGCGTACCGCATCGGCGTGCCGCGCGCAGGCTTCTGGGCGGAGGTCCTCAACGGTGACGCGGCGGACTACGGCGGCAGCGGGGTGGGTAATCTCGGTGGCGTACGAAGCGAGGATGTTGCCTGCCACGGACACGCGCAGTCGATCGCGGTCGAGCTGCCGCCGCTGGCGGTCGTGGTTCTGGCTCCGGAGCGGCGGCCGCAGCGCTGACCTCGAGCTCGTGCGTACTCGGTAGTTGACTATGCTCACGGCCCCGGCGTACACGTCTCCGGCGTGTCGCGAGACCCTGCCCAGCCCGATTCCGGAAGCGGCGGTCCGGCCACCCGGCACCGGCGCGCACCCGCGATCGCCGCTGCTGGAGGGTTCCTTCTCGCCGCGCTCTGGTGCCTGCATCCGGTCCTGACGGCACCGGCGACCCTGCTACCGACCGCCAGCGCCGGGTCGCGCCTCGTCCAGCTCGACGAGTCGATGGTGATGTCCGTCGTGGCACGGAACGCGGATCTGCTGGTTCGCGACCCGGGCCGGATCTTCGGGCTTGGGCAATGCTACCCGCTCGACGGGGCTCTCGCGCTCGGCGAGCACATGATCGGTGAGGGCGTCCTCGCGGCAGTGCCGCGGTGGCTCACGGGAGAGCCGATCCTCGCATACAACGTCGCGCTGCTGCTGAAGCTGTGGATCGCGGGGCTGGGGATGTTCCTCTTCGCGCGCGACCTGACCGGGCGCGCCGGGGCCGCGTTCGTCGCGGGTCTCGCGTTCGAGCTCAGCCCGCCGCACCTCGCCGATCTCGTACATCCCTATCTTTCCGGCGATCACTTCACGCCTGCGGCCGCCTTCTTCCTGCGTCGCTTCGTCGTGCGTGGTGGCGGGCGCGACGCGCTCGGCCTCGCGCTCTGCGGGACGATGACGATGCTCGAGAGCCTCTATTCGCTGGTCGCATCGGGGATCATCCTCGGGACGTACGCAGTCCACCTGGCGTGGCGGTACCGATCCCAGATCGCGCGAAGATGGCTGCTGCTCGTCGCGATCCTCGCCTGGGCGGGGCTCGTCGCCCGGACCGTGTTCGGGCCCTACCTGGCGCTGCGAGCCTCGATCGGAGTGCTCGCCGGACGCGCCGCGTTGCTCGGTGTGGTGGGGCTCCTGCCGAGTTTGCACCTCGCCGCCATCCTCTCGGGGGTCGGCCTGGCGGATCGGATGCGCGGCAAGCGTGCGCGCGACGGCGACGATCCCCGACTGGCGTTCCTCGTGGCCGGCGCCGTGTCGACCTGGTTCGGGCACAGGCTCGCAGTCGGCGGTCTGGTCATCCCGTCCGCATACGACGCGCTCGCAGGCGTCGTCCCGGGGTTCGACGCGGTGCGTGCGCCCGGTCTGATGGGGCAGAGTGTGTGGTTCGTCTCCGCGTTGCTGTCGGCCTTCGGTGTCCTCGCGCTTCTGGAGACGCGCCGGACACCCGCGTTCGCGCGGCTCGCCACCGCAGTCCTCGCGGGCGCGCTGTTCGTCGAGCGTGCCACGCCGGCAGCAAGCGCACTGGTGTTCCTGCGGCCGTTCGCTCCGTCCGCATGGGAGGCTCGTCCGCCGGAAGAGGATCTGCGGCTACTGCGCCGCACGACAGGCCCGATCGTGCACGTTCCGACGCTCGCGGTCGGCTACGGCGTGCTGGCGTCGGCCGATCGCCTGCGGCTCGTTGCCTTCGACGGCCGCGACACGTCTGCCTGCTACAACTCCTTCGCCTCACCGCTGGTCGCGCAGGTCGGCGCGCTCGCTCGCGGCCTGCCCGCGAGCGCCGCCGCCGACGCACTTCATGCCCTCGGGTTCGAGACCGTGCTCGTGCACGTGGACGAGATCGGCCCGTTTCGCCGAGCCGCCTTCGAGCAGGGGCTCACGAAGCCGGGTGTCGAGGGGCGTCTGGTCGAGATCGGCAGCACGGAGCGTCTGCGCGCCTACGCACTGAAGAGCCCGCAGGCGGTACGGTCCGACCCCGGCGTGCTCGTACCGCAGCTGCCGCTGCAGCGGGCGACCGTGCAGCGCGTGGCGGCGCGCTCTCGAGTGGTGGTGCGCTTCGTCGTGCGAAACTCGAGCAACGAGACGTATCTGCACCCCGGGCCGCTGGTGCCGACGGCGGTGCGGGTGCGCTGGCTGCGCGGCGGAGTCGAGGTCGCGCGCGATGATCTGCGCACGATGCTCCCCGTCGCGATCGGCGCCCGCGCGCGTGAGACGCTCGAGGTCGAGCTCGAGTCGCCGGGCCCGGGAGAGTACCGCGTCGTCTTGAGTTCGATCGGTGACCGACCCAACCCGATCGCGTTCGAGACCGTGGTCGTCGACGCTAGCGCCGAGCGCGACGCCACGCTCTGACCGGCGTCGCCCGCGCTACGTGATCCCGAGCCGCTCGCGCGCGACCCCCTACGCGAGGCCGCCGCTCGGCATCCGCCTGTTCAAGCCCTGGCGCGATGCGCCCGCGACGCAGCCCTGACTTTCCTATTGCGCGGACCCGTCGCGGTGGTGTTGGCTGCGCCGATGCCACGCAACGACACCGCGCTCCTCCGGGGGCTCTCGATGCTCGCCGTCGTCGCCCTCGCGGGCGCGCTCGTCCTCGGCGCGGTGAGCACCGCCGCCGCCGCCGAGGAGCGCAGCGACGCCGTCCTCGCGGCCGTCAAGCCGTAGCGGCTGAACATCCCGCGCGGCCGGGCGAGCGCCACCCGGACCTTCGCCGTGCAGGTGAGGAACGCGAACCAGCGTACGTCCGGCGTCGGCTCGGGGCCGATCACCGTGAACGTGCTGGCGAGCGCCCTCGACTGTCCCGGCGGGACGGTCGTGACCGGCGCGGACTTCGACCCGAAGGCGGCCGGCGCGCAGCCGGTGGTGACCGTCGCGCAGGGCGGCTCGGCGCGCGGCAAGGTGTCGGTCGAGGTGCCGGCGTCGGCGGTGACGACGCCGTCGCCGCGGGCGCCTTTCCGCTGCCGCGTCCGCGTGCAGGCGGCCGTGACGTCGCCGGCGGGCAACGTCGATCCGCGCGCGACCAACGACTCCGTCGAGGTCGAGCTCGACGTGGTGGATCGCAACGACCGGGGCGTACCGCCCGCGTCCGAGACGGTCGCGAGCCCCGTCAAGCCGCTCCGTGTCACGCTGCCGGCGGCCGGTGCGCCGAAGCCGCTGCCCGTGAAGGTCAAGCTGCACAACGCCGCCACGACGCCGGCCGCGCTCACGCTGAGCGGCGACGACGGCGACTGCCCGGCGGGCACGATCGCCTCGCTCGACGCCGACGCGAAGTCGCCGGGCGTGCAGCCGGGCGTCACGCTCGGCGGGCGCAAGAGCGCGACCGTCACCGCGAGCCTGCTCGTCCGCCCGCCGCTGTGGTCGACCGCGGACGGCGCGTCGCCGGCGCGCTGCACCGTCCGCGTGTCCGCGAGCGGCGCGGTTGCCGACGCCGAGCCCGGCAACGACACCGTCGCGATCACCATCGACACCCTGGTCCCGGATGACGTGTCGGGCGCGGGCTGCCCGTCGTACGCGACGCCGGCGACGTCGGCCGGCAACCCGCCCGCAGTGCTGCCCGAGCTGTCCGGGCTCGCCGCGAGCCGCAGCCTTCCCGGCGTGTACTGGGCGCACAACGACTCCGGCAACGCGTTCGAGCTGTACGCGCTCGCGGCGGACGGCACCCTGCTGCAGAGCTACGCGCTGAGCGGTGCTGCGGCGGTGGACATCGAGGACGTCGCGGTCGCGCGCTGCGGCGCCACCTCGAGCGCGTGGTGCATCTACCTCGCCGACGTCGGCGACAACAACGCCGTGCGCGGCTCGGTCGCCATCTACCAGCTGCCCGAGCCCGACCTGACGCCGGGCCAGACGCTGCCCGTCACCGTGCTGCCGTTCACCTACCCGGGCGGGCCGCGCGACGCGGAGTCGCTGGTCGCGGAGACGCTCAGCGGACGGCTCTTCGTGGTCAGCAAGATCCTCACCGGCTTCGGCGAGGTGTTCCGTCTCGATGGTCTCGGCCAGCCGGGCGGCAGTACCGCGACGCTGGTCGCGACACTGGGGCCGTCGTCACCGAACGACCGCTTCCTGACGGCGGCCGAAGCGCACCCGAGCGGCGAGAGCGTGCTGCTGCGGAGCTACGGTCGCGTGTGGGAGCTGCGCCGGCCGGGCGCGCTGCTGCTCGAGGAGGTGTTCGGCGCGCCGCTGGCGCAGGTCGTGGCGGCGGCGCAGCCGCAGGGCGAGGCGATCGCGTTCACGGCCGACGGGCTCGGCTACCTGCTCGGCAGCGAGCAGCTCGCGCCGATCCGACGCGTCGGGTGCGCAGGCCCAGATCTCGTGACGTCGGGGGCGGCCACCTCCGGGATCTCGCGCGATCGGCGTCCGCTCCTCCACGGGTCCGAGCCGGCAGGTACGGGAAGGCGAGACCGTCGATCCGGTAGCCACTCCGGTCCGTCGCTTCAGCGCCTGTCAGGCGGCACGGTGGCTCGCGGCACGGATCCGAGCCCGAAGCGCGTCGGGGCATAGCTCGTATCCGTTTGGCCACGCCAGCGCACCTGCTTCGACGAAGCAGCGGTCGAAGAGCTGGCCTCGGCGGATCTCGAGCGGCAACGGCCGGCGACCCGGACGACGAAACAATTCGCTCAAACCGACGGTCCCTCGAGATCCATCGATGAATTCGAGGGTCACGCGGAAGTTCTCTACGTCGCAGGAGACGATCCGCTTCAACCGATGTCCAAACTTCATGAGCTACCCCACCCTTCATTCGAGCGGTTTGACCCGACGGGGTGCCTGGCCCGCTTGTGCTTCGAGCCATGCCCGCCCCAGTTCGCTACGCCGCGACTGGCGCCACTCCTCCACGAGGCGCCGCACCCGAGGGGGGAGCCGCCCACCAAGCAGGCGGCCCGTAGCGATCTCGATGACCCCGGCGTACTCCCCATACTCGACATGGATGTCGGCGGCGGGTGATCGTCGTGAAACACACGTATGACGATCCCCAGGAACACGGAGACGATCGGCACGTCTCACGCGTAGCACGAACCCTGAGAGCATCGAACTCCCCGCGAGCGATCGCCCGGCCCTGACGGGGATTGACGTCCGCACCGGCTTCGCCGACCACGAAGGATGAACCGGCACGGCCGATTCATCTGACGACGAGCGGGCAGCTGCGGTCGGCAAGGCGATCTCCGCCCACGCGAACGCCACCGGCAGCGTCGTGAATCCGAGGACGGTGAGGGCCACTTGCGGCGGACGCACCCGTTGCGGGCTGGCAGGGTGGCACATCGCGTGCCACCGTTGGTGGGTCGTGAAGGAGCCGATCCGCATCGTCGGTGCGCGCACGCACAACCTGCAGAACGTCTCGTGCGAGATCCCGCCCGAGGCGCTGACGGTCGTGACCGGCGTGTCCGGCTCGGGCAAGTCGAGCCTGGTGTTCGACACGCTCTACGCGGAAGGCCAGCGCCGCTTCGTGCAGTCGATGTCCACCTACACGCGCATGTTCCTCGAGCGCATGGAGCGTCCGGACGTCGACTTCATCAGCAACATCCCGCCCGCGGTGGCTCTCGCGCAGAAGAACACCATCCGCAACGCGCGCTCGACGGTCGGCACGATCACCGAGATCAACGACCACCTGCGGCTGCTCTACTGCCACGTCGGCGAGACCACGTGTCCGGCGTGCAGCGGACGCGTGGTGCGCGACGACGTCGACGGCGCGCTGCGCGAGGTCGCCGCGCTCGCCGAGGGCACGCGCGTGCTGGTGGTCGCGCCGGTCGACGTCGGCGGGCTGCCGCTGGCGGAGATCGTGAGCGGGCTGGTCCGCAGCGGACAGACGCGGCTCTGGCTCGACGACGCGATCGTGCGGCTCGACGAGGTTGCGGTCGAGGAACTCGCACGGCGGCTCGGCGCTGTCGCGTCCGCCGCGCCGGCACCCGCCGACGCGACGCCGGACGCGCCGTCCGGCAAGCGCAAGCGTGGCCGTCCGGCGAAGGCGAAGAAGGGCGCGGCGACCGCAGCGCCCACGCGCGACGACGAGCCGGCGGCGGACGGCG
>Ga0194131_10010137_pt1 | contig 11641 bp, 11 predicted proteins | sample TA2KigO120mmetaG_FD_148631 | JGI IMG/M metagenome (GOLD analysis project Ga0194131, IMG submission 148631) | Freshwater microbial communities from Lake Tanganyika, Tanzania - TA2015053 Kigoma Offshore 120m | ecosystem: Environmental > Aquatic > Freshwater > Lake | place: Tanzania: Lake... | reverse complement strand
CCGAAGGCCGCGGCGCCGATATCGTGCTCGAAGCCGTTGGCGCGACTTCGCCGATTCAAACCGCGCTCGATTGCGTGCGCAAGGGCGGTGTCGTGACGCTAATCGGAAACATCACGCCGCGTATCGACCTGCACTTGCAGAAAGTGGTTACGCGCGAGATCCGTCTGCAGGGTACTTGCGGTTCGAACGGCGAGTATCCGGCCTGCATCGACTTGCTCGTTAAAGGATTGATCAAAGTCGACAAGATCATCAGCGCGAAGGTTTCGCTCGATGACGCGGCCAACGCATTCAACCGGCTTTACAATCACGAACCAAATCTGATGAAAGTGATCGTGCAGCCCTGATGAATCCAACTCCATTCTTCAACCTCACCGGCCGCGTGGCCGTGGTGACAGGCGCGAGCCGCGGGCTCGGCCAGTACTTCGGAAGGGCGTTGGCGAAGTCCGGCGCCGACCTTGTGATCACGAGCCGCAAGAAAGACGACTGTGCCGCGTTTGTAAAGGAGATCGAAGCTCTCGGTCGCAAGGCGATTCCCGTCGAGCTCGATGTCCGCAACTACGACAGCATCGTGAAGTTCGCGGAGGAGGCCGAAGCCGCCTATGGCAAGATCGACATCCTGGTGAACAACGCCGGCTGCAATGTGCGCAAGCCAGCCGTCGATATTAGCTGGGACGAGTACAACCTCGTGCTCGAAACCAATCTGCGCGGAACCTTCTTCGTGGCGCAACAAATCGCGAAGAAAATGATTCCGCGCGAATACGGCCGCATTATCAACATCGGTTCGGTAACAAGTGTGTTCGGCTACGCCGGCATCGCGCCGTATTGCGCCTCGCGTGGCGGTGTTAAGCAGTTGACTATGGCTCTTGCCGACGAGTGGGGCAAAAACGGAATCACCGTGAATTGTTTGGCCCCGGGTTGGTTTCGCACCGAGCAAAACAAAGTGCTCTACGACAACCAGGAGTGGCTTGAGTACTTGAAGGAACGTATTCCGGTCAAACGTCCGGGCCAGCCGAACGATCTCGACGGCGCGGTCGTATTCCTCTCTTCCGAAGAGAGCCGGTACGTCAGCGGACAGACGTTGCTGGTCGACGGCGGCATCTCGACCGGTGCGACGCGGGCCTCCGTGCAGTCTAAATAGAGGAGATGCGGTTTGGCATAATCGGTTGCGGGCGGGCGGCGGACTCGCTTCATATCCCCGCGCTGCGCCGCACCCCCGGTGTTAACGTAACCGCATTGTGCGATCTCGACGTCGGCCACTCCTCCTGCGCATGCCTCCCGCCATAACGGGCGCATTTCCGCCCGGATGTTCTTGAGCGCCGGTTGACCGGCGATCGTGACCGACAACAACGCAATGCCCGCCCTGATTTCGGGAATCCGGAACGTCCCATCCACGCCGGTCACCGCGCATCGATTCGTGTCCTGCACACACACTTGCGCGCCCGGCGCTGGTTGACCACCATCCCTTTTGACTACGCCGCTAATCGGACCGGTCGCGGTTGTATCTTGCGGCCACGCCGCGGGCAAAAAACAAAACAGGAAAAACGCACGAGTACACAGCATCTTTGAAATGCGACCCCGCGGCGATTGCCCGCGATTTGTTTTCCGGGCGGACCGTCAGCCGCTCGACGTCGCGTATTGGGGAGTCCAAATCCAAGGCAGAACATTCGTCTTCCGCGCCCATTCTTCCCACTGCCGTGCCATCCTCGCGACGATCTCCGGATGCTTCGCCGCGAGATTGTGCATCTCGGTTCGATCCTTCTCGAGATCGTACAACTCCCACACCCCGGCCGGCCCAAGGGCCACTAACTTCCAGCGGCCATCTCGCATCGCACGGTTGCCCTCATGCTCCCAATACAAAGGACCGCGCTTCACGGGCTTGCCTTGCAGCACCGGGAGAATGTCGACGCCATCGGATGAAACCGGCGCCGCGCCCGCGATCGCCGCCAGGGTCGGCATGAGGTCGATTATGTGTGCGGGCCGATGCGAAATCAAACGATTCAATCGCGCGGGCCAGTGCGCGATGAACGGCGTCGTGATGCCGCCTTCGTGCCCGTAGTGTTTGTACAGCCGCCACGGCGTGTTGGATGCATTGGCCCACCCGCTGCCGTAGCTGTGATACGTTCCCGGTTGACCGATCTGATTCAGTTCCGCGCCCTTGTGAAGTTTATTGTTCGGACCGGAACTGCCATCGAAACCGAACGGATCCCATTCGGCGCATGCGCCGTTATCGCTCAGGAAAACGATCAATGTGTTTTCCAATTCGCCGCGTTGCTTCAAGTCGCCGACGATCTGGCCGATGTTCGTGTCCATTCGTTCGACCATGGCGGCGAAGGTGGCCATTCGCCGCGCAAGATCTTTGCGGCGGTCCTCGGTAAGCGAGTCCCAGGCTGGGTTATCCTTGCCCGCCCATCCGGTCTCGCCGTTGAAACGGTTGGCCGGAATTGAGGATCGCGGCGTCTCCTCCCATCGTGCGTCGATCAACTTCATTTCGCGCAGCCGCCGCAACCGCTCCGCACGGATCGCATCCCAGCCTTTCTCGTACACCGGCGCGTACGCGTCGATGATTTCTTTGGGAGCGTGCAACGGAAAATGCGGCGCGTTGTAGGCGAGATAGAGAAACCACGGCTTGGCCTCGCCGCGCGCATTTGCGATGAAATCGAGTGCGTGATCGGTGATCGCATCGGTTGCGTAGAAGTTCTGGGAAGCGCGCACGGGCCGGTCCTTCGGCAGACGCGTGTAAACCTGCTCGTTCCAAAAACTGTCGAATCCGTGGATCATTCCATAGAACTCATCGAAGCCGCGGTCGATCGGCGTGAGGTTCGCGCCCAAATGCCACTTGCCGCACATCAGCGTTTTGTAGCCCGCGCGCTTTAGCGTTTGCGGAAGCGTTAAGCAATCGGCGGCCATGCGCGGCTGATAGCCGGCCTCGGGCCGCGCCGGTGCATTCGGCCCTCCGATCATCGCGCCAACGCCAACGCGGTGAGGGTACAGGCCAGTCATCAGGGCCGCGCGCGACGGACAACAACGCGTGTAGTTATAGAACTGCGTCAGCCGCACGCCGGCGCCCGCGAGCGCGTCCAGATGCGATGTCTTGATTTCGCCGCCAAAGCACCCCAAATCGCTGTAGCCGAGATCGTCGGCGAGAATCAGCAATAGATTCGGCTTGCGTGACTGCGCCGCGGTCGCGGTTACGCTAGCAAGAAAGGCCCGTCGTGTCATGGTGCGACCGCTTGGACTCCGGTGACGAAATATTCAGTCTCCCCGAAACAGCTCGTCGGAAGACCTTTGTGTTGTTCGTAGGTGATGCGAACCTTCTGGCCGCTCGACATGCGGATCTGTCCCGCTACTGCTTCGTCGCGCACGGTGAATTGAAACGTCTGCGCCGGAACGCCCGGCGCGGTCATCATCGTCAATTCGCCTTCCCAGGTCTTGCATAGCCAGCCCTTGTTCGAAATCTTTTGCACATATCCGGTTCGATCGCCCGTCGAATAGGCAAATTTCAATGCGGCCCAAGCCCACGCACCAACGCCGATCGCGGGCACGACGACGATGAGCAACAGGGCGATAATGATCCAGCGGCGCATGGGAACTCAGTATAGCGGAAACGCCGGCACGCGGTCAGTGCGTCGCCAGCCGCTTTTCCGCTCCGTAGATCGTCAATAGCGGATGCTTCGCCCACGCGCGGTACTCGTAGATGCCCGCGGCGCTCAAGCCGTTCAACTCGAGCGAAAACTCGCCCGTCGATGTGCGCGTCGTCGACGGCCCTTGCTGCCACGGAATCGAGCGGTCGCTCGCATCGAGACCTATGATACTCCGGAATTCAAACCCAACTTCAAGGCTTGCCGACTTGCCGAGATCGGTAAGATCTCCGCGCACGGTTGCGGTCCCGCCAGAGAACGTCCCTCCGCCCGTTTCGATCTTCGGCGGCGCGAACGCCGGCTTCACCTTGGTGATCTTCAACACAATCGGATTCGGCCAGCGGCTGTTGTCCTGCAGGCGGTGCGTGAACATCGCGCGGATGTGGAGCCCGTCGTTTTCCTGTTTGAGCGAGGGCGACGGATTCGCTTCTGGCCGGTACTCCAAGACACGGCCGTTTTGTCCAAGCACGGTAACCTGCGTCTTCTCCGTTGCCGCGACGCTCTTCAACACGAAATCGCGCCATTGTCCGCGAATCCACTGCGGCTGCTGCTTGACGATCGCATAGACGGTGTCGGCGTTCTTCGACTTGGTGAACCAGATGTTCTGTTCGTTGGTGATCACCCACGGTCGCACACCGTAAATGGCCTCCTGATTCACTTGCATCCACAACGCGAGTTCCCGAAGCCGTTCTTCCTGCTCGATCGGAAACTCGCCGTCGGGTTTCGGACCAACATTGAGCAGCAGATTGCCGCCCTTGGCGCGTGTTTCGACCAGAAGGTCAATAACTTGCCCGCCTGTTTTGTAGGTCTCGTTCCGCGGCTGATACTGCCACGCCGTGCCCATTGTGAAACAGGCTTCCCACACGCCGTCGAGCGGAATGCCCGGCACATAGAGTTCCGGTGTTGGAATTGCTCCGCGCGTGACAATCGTGTTTGGTTGGAGCGTCCAGGCGATTTCGCGGAGCTGATGCGCCTCGCCGTCGAAGAACACGAAATCGATCGGACCGTACTTGGTCATCAATTCACGGACTTGATCGCTGTCGAGTTTCAGGAGGCCCGGATTATTGCTCGGCTGCACGGAGGGAATGTTGCGCTGGATGTCGATTTTGTTCTTCCACAGCCACCAGAAGTCGTCGGGGGAAAAGTAGATGCCAGGCCGGATGCCGTGTGTTTTGAACGCGTTCAAAACCTCGCGTGTGATATCCCGTTTGAACGGAGTCTGCATGATTCCGAAATCGGTCGTCTTGGTGTCCCACATCGCAAAACCGGAGTGATGCTTCGTTGTGAAAACGACGTAACGGATCCCCGCCAGCTTCGCTAGCGCCGCCCAATCTTCGGGGTGAAACTTGCGCGGGTTGAAAGTCTTCGGGAGATCGTTGTAGAAGCGGTTCGTATAGGCCTCGTCGGCGCCCGCCAGCGAGTGCGAGATGACCACGCCGGTCTGCGAATCCACCGACCAGTGGATGAAGAGACCGAAGCCGAGGTCGCGAAACTCTTCAAGCCGGTCGGCTTTGTTGAGGTCGGGTTGCGCGGACAACGTCGCGGTCAGCAGGAAGGCGATCGGAAGAAACTTCATCGAAGCCATTGTACGCCGCCTTTGGGACGGGGTTCGCGTCAGCGGGCGCTGGCGGTTTAGGCGGCCTCGGAGAAACCTCTCCGTTTGCGCGTCGCCAATACCGCCGGTCGCAATGACGGGGGTTCCCTGGAATTAGAATCCGTCGATGGCGCCGCGGAAACTTTGTCCTCGGACCGGAACTGCCACAACGACGGAGGCCATGGACAAGTACTCGGCAGTTGACGCACGCCAAGCAACGCCGAAAAACTGATGTCGTTGTATTTGGCCGTGACGCGGGCTTACCTGACGGATGATTAGCCCGAGCTGGGCCAGACTGCCGGGACGCAGGATTTGTCTCGTGGTTGATCAGCCGGAGTACGGATAGTCTGCCGCGACGTCAGCTGGCTGCCGGAAGGCACGAAGACCGGCGGAGTGCGGTTCGTTGTGAAATGCTCCTCGCGGGTGTCTCCAATCGTCTCGCGAGCGACACGCATCGGCCACTACCGGCGCGTTACCGGAAACTTCTGCGCCTCATCCGGACCAGGGGACGCATAGCGAGGATCCTTAGCACGAATCAGAAGCTCTCCCTTGACCACGCGGACATCGAGCGGCACCAGCGTTAATCCTTGCTGGTTAATCGTCTGCGCGTCGGCGGAAAGGTCGCGTCCTTGTATCCCCTCGACCCTGACGGGCGGAACATTCGCGTTGTAAAAAGCCGTTGACCACCAACGGCCCTGCTTGTCTTGAAACGGCGTGCCGTGGCCCAGAAACCGGCCGACAAATTTTCGCTCGCTGTACGGACCGGTAATTTTGTCAGCGACCGCATAGTAGAGGTTGTAAGAGCCTTTCCGCATCTGGCCGGTCGACCAGCCGGTTCCAAACAGAACGTACTTTCCCGCGATTTTCTTGATGAGACAGCCCTCGTGGCCCATCTTGGCGAACGCGCCCGACGGCCCGATCTTCACCGGATCGGCCGCGAACTTCTTGAAGTCTTTGGAAAGCGGTGCGATCTCGGTAGCGCCCCAAATCATCCACCAGACACCGTCGTCGTCCTTGAACAGCGACGGGTCGTGTCGGATTCCGACGCTCGCTCCCAGCGGGTTCGTCCATGGGCCTTTCAACTCCGAGCCACTCGTCAGCGAGAGATTTGCGCCGCGCACCGGCACGGGCGAGGTGTGCACGAGCGCCCATCGATCGCCCAGCCAGTGCAGTTCGGGCGCCCAGAGCCGCCATTCCGATCTGGCGGCTTCGTCGAAGCGGCCGCGCTCGGCTTTGTACCAAATTCCATCTTCCAGCGAGAATGGCGTTCCGAGCGATTCCCATTCGACCAGATCGCGGCTCCGCCAAGCCTGAACATGCCAGCCGACGAGGCTTTTCGGCCCGAGACCAATGTTGTAAGTCTCTTCCGGCTTGCCAGGGGTCTGCGTGGTACCGGTGTAATAGTAGTAGCCATCGGGCGCCAATGCAATAAACGGATCCCGAACCCATCCGTCTTTGACCCAGACTGCGCGATTGTGTTTGGACAGCCCTTGGCGGATTCTCTGCGGAAGCTCGGCGGCGAAAACGGCCAGAACGCATCCAGCTAAGACCGCGGTTTTCAAAGTGGTTGATCCCAACTCTTGATCGCCGCGAGCACTCGTTCAACTTCGTCATCAGTCATGTACGGATGAATGGGCAGACTGACTTCCTGTTTGGCGACCCGGCGCGCATTCGGCAAGTCTCCGTGCGTCACGTAATTAACGCCCTGCATCGCGGGTTGGTCGGGAATAACTGCCGGATAATGCTCGCCGGTACCAATTCCGTTGCTGCGAAGATGGGCAAGCAGCGAAGCCTTGTGCGGAGTGAACACTGGGAACAGGTGCCAGCAGGCGTTTTCGGGAACAGCTTCGGCGATTCCAATATCGTCCCGTCTCCAGGCGGCGCGGTATCGCGAGGCGATCGTTCTCCTCCGTTCGGTCCAGCCAGCCAGCCGGGGAAGAAATGCCGCGCCCAGGATCGCCGCGTGCAGTTCATCGAGCCGGCTGTTCCAGCCGATTTCAGCGTGAACATACTTGGCGGACTGACCGTAGTCCCGGAGCCGCCGTATTCGCGCGGCCAGCTCGGCGTCGTTTGTGAGCGTGGCTCCGGCGTCGCCCATGGCGCCGAGATTCTTCGTTGGATAGAAACTTGTTGCCGCGGCGTGCCCGATCAGCGATGCGGCCAGAATCGACTGGGAGCAGTCTTCAACGCAAGTCAGCGCGAACTCGTCGATCAACTCTCGCAGCCGCCGCGTATCGAGAGGAATCCCATAAAGATGAACCGGCAAAAAGTAGCGGATCTCGGGGAAGGTCCGCAGCGCATCGCTGGCTTCGTGGAAGTCGATGAGGCCGTTTGAATCGGTATCGCAAAACACCGGAATCGCTCCGAGTCGAATGATCGCCATCGTTGTCGCAAACGCCGACATCGGAGTTGTCAATACCCTGTCGCCTCGCTCGACGCCGCAGGCTTTTAACGCGATTTCGATCGCATCGAGTCCGCTAGCAGTCCCGATGGCCTCGGTCGCCCCCCAGCAACGCGCAAGCTTCGCTTCAAAGTCGAGCACCTGCTGGCCGAGGACGAACCAGCCACTCGCGCCTACCGTCTCAACGGCCCGGAGCACGTCGGCCCGGGCGTCCGCCCACTGGCGGCGAAAGTCGTTCATTAAGATCGGTTCGTTGGCCAAGCTTCTATTATGCCTAGAGTTTGAACCTCCCAAGTTCGGCTGCGACCTCCCGAAGCAGATCCGGCCATGCGCCGGGGCCGCGCTGCCGGAACAACCGGGCGCTGCGGTACCAAGGCGAGTCTTCGCGATCCAGCATCCAGCGCCAGTCGGGTGCAAATGGAAGCAGCACCCAGACCGGTTTTCCGAGCGCTCCAGCCAAATGAGCTACAGAGGTATCGACGCTTACGACGAGATCGAGATTGGCGATCAGCCCGGCCGTATCGGCGAAGTCGGCCAGCACCGCTGCAGCATCGCGCATCGCCATCGACTCGGGCGGCGCATCACCCTTTTGCAGATTGACCCACTCGACACCCACGGCGGACCCCAACCCCTCCAAATGCGGTACGGGGATCGACCGGTTCCGGTCGTTCTTGTGATTGGGGTTGCCCGCCCACACCAGCCCCGCTCGGATCGCATCTCGGCGCGGGCCCAGCCACTCCGAACATCGCTGCACCGCTGCCGAAGGCGCGTGCAAATATCCCTCCGCCGACGGAATCGTGTCGAGCGTGGTCTGTGCGACATGCGGCGCGCTCAAGAATGGGAGTTGAAAGTCGGTAGCCGGCAGGTGATCGATCGGCTGCGGGCCTGATCGGCCGGGCTCGGGGGCCGGCGCGGCAACCCATTCGGAAACTCCAGGCAAACTGCGCAGCAGCGAGATCAGCCCGAACTGGCATTCGACGATTACCTTGGCGCCGCGTTTGGCGAACTCTGGCGCATAGCGGACGAATTGAATCGTATCGCCGAGTCCCTGCTCGGCGTGCAAAAGCAACGACCGGCCTTCCAATGACTCCCCGCGCCATACGGGCTGGGAAAATGCTCGGCGTGGAGTCGCGCCCTTGACATCAAACCGCCGTTCGTAACCCGCCCACCCATCGGAAAATTCGCCGGCAAGCAACGCCGCGATCCCGAGGTTCCATTCCGCCGCGGGCTCGTCTGGCGCCAGACGGAGCGTCTCCAGGTAACACGCGTTGGCGGCCGCGATATCGTTATGCGCCAACCAGGCGTTGCCGAGGTTCGTCCACGCCGCGGCGTGGTTCGGCTCCTTTTTCAGAAGTGCGCGAAACGTGTTTACGGCCTCTGCCGCTTCACCGGACTCGTGCAGCGCGGTGCCGAGATTGTACAGCGCGGCCGAGTAATTTGGGTCGGAAGCAACCGCCATCCGGTAGGAGGCAATCGCGTCAGTATACTGTTTGCGCAATTGAAGCAGGATGCCGATGTTGTTCGCCGCGCGAGCGTGATTCGGCTCTCGCGCCAGTGTGTTTTGAAAGGCTTCTAACGCCTCGCCAGCCCTGTCCAACTGCGTGAGCGCGACACCACGATGAAACGTGGCCTCGACGTTTCGCGGGTCGATCGCCAGGACGCGATCGTACTGTACCAGCGCCTCTCCGCGCTACCCTCGCAGGACGAGCGCGTCCGCCCAATGCGCCCGTAGCGCCGCTTCGCGCCGATCGCCCGGCTTGGTGAGTTCCACCGCGCGATGCCAGCAGAACGCGGAATCTCCGTGCCGGCCGAGCGCAGTGTGTATCGCCGCGCGCTTCTCCCAAAGTTCACGGTCATCTTCGTCTTCGGAAAGGGCCTGCCTGTAACAAGCCAGAGCGGATTCCGTATCGCCCTGTCGTTCGAGGACAACCCCCAGATTGAGACACAAATAGGCACGCGGCCCTTCGATAGCGATCGCCATGCGCAACAGTTGGGCAGCCGCATCGGGCCGCCCTGTCTCGGCGAGCAGCAGCCCGAGAAAGTGCAGACAATTTGAATCCGCTGGATTGGCGTCCAGAAGCCGCACGTACTGCGTTTCGGCGTCACGGAGCATCCCCCGCCTGTGCAGCGATTGAGCGAAATCGAATGTTGGCGGCGGCTTTGCCATCTGTAGGATCAATCGGCGCACCGTTGCGGGGACTGAAGGTCAGATTAGTCCGGTCAACAGACAAGAAAAACCCGGGGCCTTCGCGAAGCTAGTCCCCGGGTTGTTAGTTTCGATCGTTGGTTAGTCCAGCTTCGGATTAACCACGGAGTAGTGCGAGCACCTGTTGCGGCGACGAGTTAGCCTGAGCGAGGGCCGAGATACCGGCCTGCAACAGGATCTGGGCGCGCGTCAGCGACGCGGCCTCTTCGGCCGGGTCGGCGTCACGAATACGCGACTCCGAAGCGGCGAGGTTGGTCAACTGCGATTGAGCCAGGTTCACGGCGAAGGTGAACTGGTTCTGACCGCGGCCGACGACGGCTTGCGCGTTACCGAGCGAATTGACCGCATCGGCGAGGGCGTTGACTGCCTTCTCGGCGCCGGCTTGCGTCGTAATATCGGACGTCGAACCCGTGCCGGTCGTCGCAGCCGTGACGACCGTGCCTTGGCCTCCAACGCCGGTGGCGCCTTCGTTGGTGCCGATGGAAACGCGGAAGTTCTGGAGCGTCGAGATGAATCGGATTCCTTCCGCACCGCCGGAGCTCGCTTTGTCTTTGACGGCGACGATCTTTTGCAACGTCGTGTCGTTGGATTGCTGCAAGGCGGTGTTGATGGCGTCAATGGCCTCGTCGACGGTTCCCGCATTGCGAACCGTGCTGTCGTTGCGCAGCACGACGGCAAGCGAGTGCTCCGCGCCGTTGGTGTCGTTGGCCAAGACGGTGATCGTCTGATCGTCGCCTCCGCCGCGGATCGCCGAGAAACTAAGCAGTGATGTTTGCTGTGATCCACCGGCCGCGAAGAAGTTGATGTCGGTGTTGCCGGCCTGCGTTTCGGCCACGTCGGCGACGCCGGTAGCGACTGCGGAGTTAAAGCCGAACACGTTCGCCGCGCCAACTGTATTGAGCCGGAATTTGGTGCCGTTCGAACTGGTGATATCGATTTCTCCGCCATTGGCCGTCGCAACTAAACCCGCTGCCGCCAGTGTAGCGTTCGCCGCGAATGCGGCGTTGAGTCCCGTTAGCGCCGCCGCTTGGGTCGCCGCCGCCGACCGAGAACTCCAGCGTTTGCGCAGCCGCCGCATACGTCGCGCCGCTGCTGGTAACCACGCTGTAGTCGAAGGTGCCCGAAGCGCCGCCGGAACTGCGGAAACTGCCCAGCCCGAGGCGATTGTTGAGGTCGCCGGAAGCCTGCACTTCGAAGCGCTCGCCGCGGTTGGAGGTGAACACGAGCGCTGAGCCGGCCGCGGCCGTGGTCGCCGTGATGCCCGCCGCTTGTAAAGAACTGTTGGCCGCAACCGCCGAAGTCAGACTGGTCAAAGCCGCTTCGATCGTCGTGCCGGCAATAACCGCGAGCGAGATGTCGACCGGGCTCGCCAGACCCGCGCCCTGGAAACGAACCGTTACGGTGCCAGCGCCTGAGGCGCCGAAGGTAGTAGCCGCCGCAGCGGTCGCCGAGCCGCCGGTTCCGGTATTTGCCAGCGTCTTGCCGGTGGGATCGGAGGTCGATGTCACATTGCCGAGCAATGCGTTCGACAATCGGTCGCCCGCCGCCACCTGGAAGCCCGTACCCGAAGAAGTAAAACCTAGCCAAACACATTTGAAATGTTGAAACCATCGGTCGTCTGTCGGATGATCTTGTTGTCAAGACGAGAACAGGAGACTGGCGACCGATGGAAACGTTCACAAAGCTGTTTGGCAGCCTGCTTGTATTTGTATACCACTGCTTTGACCGGATTGTGATCCACGGCTATCTGAGCGGATTGTCGCGGCCCGATCAGGTGGTGTACTTTTTCCGGGACGTGGTCG
>Ga0194131_10010128_pt1 | contig 11650 bp, 7 predicted proteins | sample TA2KigO120mmetaG_FD_148631 | JGI IMG/M metagenome (GOLD analysis project Ga0194131, IMG submission 148631) | Freshwater microbial communities from Lake Tanganyika, Tanzania - TA2015053 Kigoma Offshore 120m | ecosystem: Environmental > Aquatic > Freshwater > Lake | place: Tanzania: Lake... | reverse complement strand
GATTCGAGAGCATGACCTCGATGACGGCGCCGGGCCGACCGTCCGCGAGCGTCACGCGCCGCAGGGTCGCGTCGCAGGTGAAGTCGTCCACGGCGATCTCGATCGGCGGATCCACGCGCAGCGATCGCCCCCGATCGGCGGTGAACTCGAGTTCGACGCCCACGCGCTCCGGCCCCGTGATCTGCGAACGCGGCAGCGTGAGGCGCGTCGAGACGATCGTCGCGGCGCCCGGCGCGAGCGTGAATCGCTGGAATCGCGGCACGAACGACCAGTCGGTCGGCGAGACGAAGCGAAGCATGCCCTCCATCGTGACGTCCCATGGATTCGCCAGGTGCATCGAGAGGTCCTGCTCCGCGGTGGTGCCCTGGAGCCGCTTCGGTTCGAAGCGGATCGCGGCGAGGAACGCGCCGAGGGTGGCGTCGACGCCGTCGACCACGATCGGCGTCGATCCGATCTCGGTGGACACGGCGCCCTGGCGCCGTTCGAGCTCGATCGTCGCGCCGAGCGCGTCGACGGCGCGCATCGACTCGCCGTCGAACGGAAGCGCCGTGCGAGACGGCGGACCGCCGTCCCGCCGCCAGAGCAGCACGCGCGCCGTGCGCTCGCACGAGAGCAGCAGGCAGCCGAGCTCGCTTCCGGCGTCCAGGTCCGCGATCGAACGGGCGCCCCGCGCCGCCGACGCGAGCGCGCTCCACGCGAGCGCCGCCGCGCCCGGCTCCTCCGCGATTCCGCCTCGCAGCGCGAGCATCGCCGCGCCGCCGCGCCACCGATCGATCGCGGAGCCCGCCACCGAGTCCGCGGCGCGCCGCTCCGTCGACGGCGCCGCGTCGATCGCCTCGACGATCCCCTCGCACTCGAGGAATCCCGGCACCAGGCCGTCGAGCCGCGCGCTCCAGGGCGGCGTTCGCTTCTGCGTCGACGCGATCATCCAGCGCCGCTGCACGTGGCCGAAGCGCTCGAACCACGCGCCGTAGGCGCGTCGCCACGCATCGCCGTCGAGTTCGAAGATCGCCGCCGGATCGTCGACTTCCAGGTGCAGTTCCGCCGCAAGCGCCTTGGGAATCCGCGAGATCCGAAGCACCGGCTCGATGCCGTCGAGACGCAGCGAATCGCACCAGCGCCGCAGCGATGCGAGCGACATCGCGTTCGTCGGCTCGGTCGCCGCTTCGCCGAGCTCGATCACGACGAAGTCGGGATGCACGAGCTGGATCGATTCGAGCATCGCCCGCGCCGTCCGCTCGTCCGGCCGATCGATCCAGATGCCGAAGCGGATCGGCGCCTCGTGCTGCGGCGCTCGCCGCGCCGGGCGCTCTCCCACCGCGATGCCGTGCGTTCGCAGCTCGAGCGCGCGATCGCCCTCGAGCACGGAGGCCTCGACGGCGAAGCTGCCGGGACCGAGCGGCGGGAATGCGATCTCGAACGAACCCGGCTGCTCGAGGGTCCACGAGCCGAGCTCGCGGTTGTCCGCGTCGAACAGGCGCAGCGACGTCGTGCACGGGGGCGCCGGATCGTCGATCGTCACGATCGCGCCGCGCGGCGCCTCGCCGATCGGCGCGCCCGCGCGATCGATCTCGATCCCCACGCGCGGCACGCGCCAGAGTTCGAGATCGTCGAAGACCACGCTGCCCGACACGTCGCCGGTGGCGTCGTCGCGCTCGATCGGCCGCACCTCGAGCGCCACTTCGAGCGCTCGCGTGCCAGGCGGCATGGGTCCCGTTCGCAGCGAGAGTCGCTGCCAGCCGCGCGAGTTCCCCGCCATGCCCGACCAGCGAGCCCCCTCGATCGGAGAACCGCTCTCGTCGACCGCCATGAGCGCGACGCCGGCTTGCGAACGCTCGAGCCCGTCCACGAGCACCGCGATCGTCGCGTCGAAGACCTCGCTCGGAGCCGCGGAAACCAGGCGCGGCTCGGATGCAACCGTCATGCCGCCGCCGGCGAGCTCGAATGCAAGTCCCCATCGACCTTCGCAGGCCTGCGCATCGGTGGCGCCGATGCGGCCGAAGGGCGGAAGCGCGTCGCGCTCCTCGCCCGCGTCGAGCACGCGCACGAACCCGGGCGGCAGTTCGCTCGGAAGCGCCGGATCCTGCTCGAATCCGATGTCGAGCGCACGGTGCCGCGGCGACCCGGACGACGATGCGCTTCGCGGCGCCGGCGCCTCCGGCTTCGCCTGCACCTGCACCGCGCTCGCTGGCACTCTCGCCGGCGCGCTCGACGGCACGCTTGCCACTGCGCTCGCCGCGCTCGCGACGATCGCCGCCACGGCCGCCGCAACGGCGCGGGCGGCGGCCCTCGATGTCCGGCGGGCGACTCGTCTCCGCATCGGCTTCGATATCGGCCGTCCGGGCCGGGTTGCGCCAACCCTTGCGCGTTCCGAACGGGGAGCCTCTACCCTGCGGCTCGTGCAGGTCGTCGACCTCCGTTCCGATACCGTCACGAAGCCCACCGCCGCCATGTGGGACGCGATGCGCCGCGCGGATCTGGGCGACGACGTGCTCGGCGACGAGCCGACCGTGGCCGCGCTCGAGGCGAAGGTGGCCGCCCTGCTCGGCAAGGAGGCCTCGCTCTTCACGCCGAGCGGCACCATGGCGAACCAGCTCGCCATCCGCGGCGCCTGCGAGCACGGCGACGAGATCATCGCCCATCGAGACAGCCACGTGGTGCACTACGAGACCGGCGCGCCCGCCGCGATCTCCGGCTGCATGATCGCGCCGCTCGACGGCGACGGCGGTCTCTTCGGCGAGCCGGATCTCCTCCGCGCACTCAGGGGCCGCGACATCCATTCGCCGCGCAGCCGCATGGTGGTGATCGAGAACACCCACAATCGAGGCGGGGGAACGGTCTGGCCGCTCGAACTCGTGCGCGAGGTCTCGGGCGCCGCGCGCCGCGCAGGACTGCACGTGCACGTCGACGGCGCGAGGCTTGCGAACGCGTCGGTCGCCGGCGGCTATTCGATGCGCGAGGTCGCGGAGCTCGCCGACACGGTGAGCATCTGCTTCTCGAAGGGACTCGGCTGTCCGGTAGGGAGCGCGCTCGCGGGACCGCGCGCATTCGTCGATCGCTGCCGGCGCTTCCGCAAGATGCTCGGCGGCGGCATGAGGCAGTCCGGTCTGCTCGCGGCCGCCGCGATCTTCGCCCTCGACCACCATGTCGAGCGACTGGCCGTCGATCATGCGAACGCCCGGCGCCTCGCGCGCGGGCTTGCGAGCGCCGGAATCTCCGGGCTGCGCGTCGAACTCGATCCCGACTCGATTCCGTCGAACATGGTCTTCCTCGCGCTCGGGCCCGAGCACGGCAGCGCCGCGGATGCGGCGGCTCGCCTCGCGGCGAGGGGGCTGCGCGTGATTCCGATGGGACCGCAGCGCCTTCGCGCGGTCACGCATCTCGACGTCGACGGAGCGGCGATCGATCGCGCGGTTTCGATCGTGCGCGAGGTGCTCGGGTCCGCGCCGCGCGCGGGGCGCACGGCGGATTCGAGCCCCCCCGCCGCCATCTTCGATCTCGACGGCACGCTCTTCGACACCTTCGACGATCACTTCGCCGCGTGGCGCGAGGCGTGCCGCGAGCAGGGCCTCTCGCTCTCGCGCGAACAGTTCGCGCGGACCTTCGGGCGCCGCAATGAGGAGATCATTCCCGAGCTCTGGACCTCCGCGGGCCGGCCGGCGCCCGCGCCCGCGGAGCTCGATCGCGTGGCGCAGCACAAGGAGCAGCTCTTCCGCGATCGATTCCTCGCGTCGCCGCGGCCGATCGCGGGCGCCGAGCAGATGCTTCGCGCCCTGCGCGCCGCGGGATGGCGACTTGCCGCCGGAAGCTCGGCGCCGCCCGCGAACGTGCAGTCCTTCCTGCGGGCGATGCCGGCGCGACTCACCTTCGACGCGACCGTGTCCGGCGCCGATGTCGTGCACGGCAAGCCGCACCCCGAGGTCTTCCTCCGCGCCGCGGAGCGGCTCGGCGTGGAGCCCGCGCGCGCGATCGTCTTCGAGGACGCGGCCGCGGGCGTGGAAGCGGCGCATCGCGCGGGCATGAAGTGCGTGGCGATCGTCTCGCCCGGTCGCACGCGCGAGGAGCTGCGGCACGCCGACCTCGTCGTCGACGACTTCCACTCGGTGACGCCGGGAATGCTCGCGACGCTGCTCGGAAAGGAATCATGCCAGGACTCGCGTTCGTCGCCGGCGCTTCCGCGCTCGCACTGAGCTGCGCCGCGCCGCCTGCGGCGAATGCCGCGGTCGCGCCGCGCCAGGATCAAGGCCCGCGCCCGCATCTCGTCATCGCGCCGGAGCGCTTCCGCGAGGCGCTCGCGCCGTACCTTGCGTGGCGGGCGGGGACGCCGCAGAACGACGGCGTGGTCTTCGCGTCGCTCGAGTCCATTCTCGGCGACGCGCCGCCGAGCGATCGCGATTCGCCCGAGCGCCTCAAGCGCTTCCTTTTCGATCGCTGGCGGCGCGGCGCGCTCGGCACCTGCCTGCTCGTCGGCGACGGCGACACGATTCCCGTCCGGTTCATGACGCTCGATCGAAGCGACGCCGCGGCCGCGAACTGGGCCTTCTACCCGAGCGATCTCTACTACGCGGACCTCGCGGAGGCCGACGGCGAGTTCGAGTCATGGAACGGCCGACGCGACGACTTCCACGATCGCTACTTCGGCGAGGTGCACGGGGAGTCGAACAAGAGCGGACCGATCAACGCCGACGCGTGCGATCTCGATCCTGAGATCGCGGTCGGGCGCTGGCCGGTCTCGAACGCCGACGACGCCGCGGCGATCGTGCGGAAGACGATCGAGTGGGAGCAGTCGACCGGAGCGCGGTTCGGCGCTCGCGGCGGGGCGGACGCCGGGCACGCGGGCGGCGAGCCGACTGCGACGAACGGCGGGAGCGCCGCTCCCGACACGCCGCTCGGCGGCGCGATCTTCGCCGTCGGCGGCTGGGTCGATGTCCGTTCCCGCGCCAGGGCGATCTCGACGACGCTCGATCGCGCCCTCGTCGGCGGCTGCCTTGCATTCGTGCACGACGACGACGCGTCGCCCGCGCCCGACGTCGAAACCATGAAGCGCTCGCTCGCGCGCGCGCCGCTGCTGCTTCTTCACTCCGGGCATGGCCAACCGTGGGGCTGGGAGCACTGCCTCTCGGAAGCGGTGATCGACGGCGCGAATCTTCCCGAGTCGCTTCCGCCGCCGATCCTCTTCTCCGCAGGCTGCTCCACCGCCGAGTGGTCGGCGCTTCCGCCGTACACCGCCTACCTCGACGAGTCGGGCGCCGAGCATCGCGGCACGACGGCGGGCGAGCGCTTCGAATCGCCGCCGCCACCGCCGGGGCCGATCCAGCCCGGCTCGTTCGATCGCTCGTCGTTCTCCGAACGGCTCGTGCGCCGGCCGCGCGGCGGCGCCATCGCGGTGATCGGCTGCTCCACCGGCTCCCAGCCCTGCGCGATCTCGCTGCTCGAAGGATTCGTCGACGCCTGCGACGAGCTCTCGCGCGAAACGGCGACGCCCACCCTCGGCGAGGCGTGGCGCCGCGCCGTGCGCGACTATCGCCGCCGCGAACGGCTCGACTCGCTCGTTCCCACCGAGAGCTGGTACCCGCCCAGCATCTTCTTCCAGGGAATGAAATTCGTGCTGCTCGGCGATCCCTCGCTGCGGCTGCCGCTGCAGCGGCGCGCCGACCCCGCACCGCCGGCCGCGCCGCGCTCGCTCGAGCGGTAGCATCGGGCCATGCTCGACCCCCGACTTCGCACGCTCGCGCGGAATCTCGTCACGCACTCGGTCAAGCTCGGCCGGGGCGAGCATCTGCTCGTCGAGACCTTCGACTGTCCGGACGAAGTGGCGATCGCGATCGTGGAGGAGGCCCGCCGCGCCGGCGGTCACGCCCACGCGGCGCTGCGTCGCACGCGCGTGATGCGGGCGCTCAACAAGGACGCCGCCGACGAGGACCTCAAGGTCTGGGCCGAGTGCGATCGCGAGCGCATGAAGCGAATGAAGTGCTACATCGGCGTGCGCGGCTCGGAGAACGTGAGCGAGATGTCGGGCATCGCCGATGCGCAGATGCAGAAGGTGGCTCGTCTCTACCAGAAGCCCGTGCACTTCGAGCAGCGCGTGCCGCACACGCGCTGGTGCGTGCTGCGCTGGCCCACGCCGTCGATGGCGCAGCTCGCCGGCATGAGTTCCGAGGCGTTCGAGGACTTCTACTTCGACGTCTGCAACCTCGACTACGGGCGCATGGCCGGCGCCGCGGAAAGGCTCGCGGCGCGGATGCGGGCCGCCGATCGCGTGCACATCAAGGGGCCGGGCGACACCGATCTTCGCTTCAGCATCAAGGGAATCGGCGTGGTGCCCTGCTGCGGCAACGCGAACATTCCGGACGGCGAATGCTTCACCGCGCCGGTGCGCGAGAGCGTCGACGGCGTCATCCACTTCAATGCGCCGACGATCTACAACGGCACCTCGTTCACGAACGTGCGGCTCGAATTCAAGGGCGGGCGCATCGTCTCATGCCGCGCCGATCAGCAGCAGAAGACGCTCGAGTCGATCTTCGACACGGACGCAGGCGCCCGCTTCGTCGGCGAGTTCGCGATCGGATTCAATCCGTACATCCGGGAGCCGATGAAGGACATCCTCTTCGACGAGAAGATCGCCGGCAGCTTCCACTTCACGCCCGGCAACTGCTATGCGGAAGCGAACAACGGCAACAAGAGCGAGATCCACTGGGATCTCGTGGCGATCCAGCGCCCCGAACACGGCGGCGGCACGATCTCCTTCGACGATTCGGTGATCCGGCGCGACGGCCTCTTCGTCACCGACGATCTGCGCGCACTCAACCCCGACGCGCTGACGGCGAAGTGAGACTCGGCCGCGCTCTCATCGAGCGACCGGCCCGCTCCCATTCGGCACGCGCTCACTTGCCCTGCTTGTTCTTCTCGACCTCTTCCTCGATCTTCCGGTTGTACGCGGGGATCTTCTCGTCGACGAGATTCTCGGCGACGTCGTAGGCCTTGCCGTAGGCGCTCTTGCGATGGCCGCTGATCGGATTCTTGCCGGCCGCGCCCGCGTCCTTCGGAGGTCCGTTCGGATTGTCGGCGGGATCGACCGCCTTCACGACCGGCGTCGGTCGATCCTCGTCGCACGCGGCGACGAACGCCCCGACGAACGCTCCCAGGAGCGAGCCGGCAAGCACGACCGACCAGGCCGGGCGACGGTGATTGCCTTGCTTCATTGCCACATCGTATCCCGGTCGCCGCTCATTCCGTGCCGAGCAGTTCGATGTCGAAGATGAGCGTCGCCTTCGGCGGAATGGGCCCGCGTCCCTCCGCGCCGTACGCAAGGGCATAGGGAATGATGAGCTTGCGCTTGCCGCCGACCTTCATGGTGCTCACTCCCTCCGACCAGCCCTTCACCACCCGATTGAGCGCGAACGAGGTGGGCTGACCTCGATCGACCGAGCTGTCGAACTTCGTTCCGTCGACGAGGTAGCCGGTGTAGTGGACCTTCACGTTCGAGGACGGACCCGCGGGAGTGGCGCCCGTTCCTTCGACGACTTCGATGTACTTGAGTCCGCTCGGCAGGGACACCATCTCCCCTTCCGCGAGCACGCCCGGGAATCGGCCCTTGATCACTTCCTCGACGATCTCGCCGCTCGTCGCGTCGATCGAGAGTTCGTGAACCTTGCCGGCCGCGAGCACCTGGACCACGTAGAGCGGCGGATCGGCGAGCAGGTTGCTGTCGGCCACGCGCACCACGCCCGGCGCCCGCTCGAGCGCCTTGGCGATGGCGGCGTTGAGCGTGATCGTGGCGGCGGTGACCTTTCCGCTCTGGCCGTCCACCTCCACGCGCTTCATCACGCCGCCGGCGGTGCACATGAACTCGTAGGTGACGGCGCCGCCGCTGCCGATCACCGCGCGCGCGGAAACCGCCGCGCCGCCCGCGGCCTCTTCGGCGCTCGACATCGCCTTCGACAACGAGACGGGAGCGCCCTTCAGCGCCGATTCCGATTCCGTCACCGCCGGCGGAATCGTCTCGAAGTCCGCCTTCGAAACGACCGACTGCGCCGTGGCGGCGGCGGCGACGAGCGCCGCCGGCGCTGCGAGCGAGAGACCGACGCGACGCATCCACATCCTCGAATTCCGTGACATTTCGTGACTCCTTTGCATCGGTCCGACCGTTCGTCGTGCCGCGCCGATGCGGACCGACGGACGGACCGTCCATTCGATCATCGTTGCGAACCGTTCGGCGACGCGCCGATCATGTGCGGTTGAGACCTCCGCCGACCCGCTGCCATTCCCGGTAGCGCTCGGGATGCTGCTCGATCGCGGCCACCTTGGCGAGGCGCCGGCGGTGACGCTCCTCGGCCGTGTAACGGGCGCCGAGAAACGCGCGAACCATGTCCTGCGCCAGCGCCGCGCCCACGATGCGCCCGCCGAGCACGAGCACGTTCATGTCGTCGTGCTCCACGCCCTGGTGCGACGAGTAGTAGTCCTCGCAGTTGCCGGCGCGGATTCCCGGGATCTTGTTCGCGGCGACGCTCGCGCCGACGCCCGAGCCGCAGAGCAGGATGCCTCGATCCGCGCGGCCGACCAGAATCTGCTCCGCCACCTTCTCGGCGAAGTCGGGGTAGTCGACGGGGTCGCGGGAGTTCGTGCCCACGTCGATCACCTCGTGCCCGAGCGAGCGCACGAAGGGAATCAGCGTCTGCTTGAGATCGAAGCCGGCGTGGTCGCTGCCGATCACGATCGCGGCCGGCGCGCCGCCGCCCGAATCGCCGCTGCGCGAGTCGCCGCCGTGCGCGCCGCTCACGGCTTCGCACCCTTCGCGCTGCGGGCGATCGTCTGCTTCGCCACCTGCGCCACGTGCGCCGGCTCGAATCCGAAGCGCTGCTGGAGCTGCCTGATCGGCGCGCTCGCGCCGAAGCTGGTCATGCCGATCACCGCGCCGTTCTCGCCGACGTAGCGCTCCCAGCCGAACGAGCTCGCCTGCTCCACGGCCACGCGCGCCGTGATCGACGGCGGCAGCACCTGCTCGCGAGCCTCTCGCGACTGCCGCTCGAAGAGCTGCCAGCACGGCAAGCTCACGATGCGCACGCGCACGCCGTCGCGCTCGAGCAGATCGGCCGCCGCCACGACGAGCGGGACTTCGCTGCCGGTGGCGATCAGGATCACCTGCGGCGCACCTCCCGGCGAATCGCGCAGCACGTAGCCGCCGTTCGCGGCGCCTCGCGCCTCCGCGAACTTCGTGCGATCGAGCGTCGGCAGATTCTGCCGCGAGAGCGCGAAGATGGACGGTTCGTGCGTCGTCGTCATGGCGACGCGCCAGCACTCGAGCGCCTCGTTCGCGTCGCAGGGGCGGAAAAGCAGCACGCCCGGCATGGCGCGGAGGCTTGCAAGCTGTTCGATCGGCTGATGCGTGGGGCCGTCCTCGCCGAGTCCGATCGAGTCGTGCGTGAACACGAACGCGACCGGCAGCTCCATGAGCGCGCTGAGGCGCATCGAGCCGCGCATGTAGTCGCTGAAGATCAGGAATCCGCTGGCGAAGGGGCGCACTCCGCAGAGCGCGAGGCCGTTCGAGACCGCGCCCATCGCGTGCTCGCGAATGCCGAAGTGGAGGTTGCGGCCGATCGAATTCGGCAGGAAGTCCCCCGCCTCCTTGAACTCGAGCCGCGTCTTCGTGCTCGGAGCGAGGTCCGCCGCGCCGCCGATCATCCACGGGACGCGCTGCGCAAGCGAGTTGAGGATCTTCCCGCTCGAGACGCGCGTGGCCATGCCCTTCGAGTCGGGCGGAAACGGCGTCAGCGCCGATTCCCAGCCCGCGGGCAGTTCGCGCTTCCACATGGCCCGGAGTTCCGCCGCCTCCTTCGGAAACTTCGTCGCGTAGCTCGCGAAACGCTCGTTCCACTGCTTCGCGAGCGCGGCGCCGCGTGCGCCGACGCCCTCGGCGAAACGCTCGCGCACGCCGTCGGGAACGAGGAACTTCGCGTCCTCCGGCCAGCCGTAGAAGCGCTTCGTGGCGCGAATCTCGTCCTCGCCGAGCGGCTCGCCGTGCGCGGCGCTCGTGTCCTGCCGATTCGGCGCGCCCCAGCCGATGTGGCTGTCGACGATCACGATCGTCGGCCGATCCGTCGTGGCGCTCGCCTCGCGCAGCGCCCGCTCGAGCTCGTCGAGATCGTTCGCGTCTCCCACGCGCAGCACGTTCCACTTGTAGCCGAGGAATCGAGCCGCCACGTCGTCGGAGTAGGCGAGATCGGTGTGCCCCTCGATCGTGATGTGGTTGTTGTCGTAGATCCAGCAGAGGTTCGAGAGCGCCAGATGACCCGCGAGCGACGCCGCTTCGCCGGTGATTCCCTCCATGAGGCAGCCGTCGCCGCAGATCGCCCAGGTGCGGAACGTGAAGAGCTCGAAGCCGGGACGGTCGTAGGTCGCCGCGAGCCAGCGGGCGGCCATGGCCATGCCGACGCTCGTGGCGACGCCCTGCCCGAGCGGGCCCGTCGTCGTCTCCACGCCGGTCGTGAGTCCGTGCTCGGGATGTCCCGGGCACCTGCTGCCGAGCTGTCGAAACGCGCGGATGTCGTCGAGACTCACCGCGTTCCTGTCGGAACCGTCGCGCTCGCGCACCTGCGCCAGGTGCAGCAGCGAATAGAGCAGCATCGATGCGTGGCCGTTCGAGAGCACGAAGCGATCCCGATCCGGCCAACCCGGCGCGCGCGGGTCGTATCGCAGCATCCGCTGCCAGAGCGCATACGCCACCGGCGCCAGGGCCATCGGCGTTCCGGGGTGTCCCGAATCCGCCGCCTGCACCGCATCCATCGAAAGCGTGCGAATCGTGTTGATCGCCAGGGCGTCGATCTCGGGCACGTCCGCGGGCGTGCCCGCCACGGGTCGTCGCGGATTCACGCTCTTTGCGGCGGTGTCTGCGGAGGGACTCACCACGCGCGGATGCTACCCGGTCGTTCGCGGCGCGCCGGCGCCGCGCCGCTCGCGGCCGCGAGGGCGCCCGCGAGTGCTACGATCGCGTCGTCGCGCCGGCCGCGGACGAGTCCTCGGAGCGCGAGCGCGTCGAGTCGCCGATCGCTTCCACCGCGTCCATAGCACGCAGGAGTCCACCATGAGCTCGAGCCCGAATTCGTCGTCGCCGCTTCGTCGAATCGCACTGCCGTTCGTGACGGGATCGATGCTGAGCGGCGCGATCCTGCTGCTCGCGGCGTCTCCCATCCAGAGCGCGGGCTCGGGAGGCGGGTCCGGAGCGAGCGGCGGCGCGGCGCAGAACAGCGACCGCGAGATCCCGGGGCCGCCGACGATGACCGAGTCGGGAACGAGCGTCGAGATCAAGGGACCGCCGCCCACCGGCAACCAGGGCGCCGCCTCGAGCGGACCGATGGGCTACAACAATCCGGGCGGCATGGTCGACGCGGCGGCGCTGCAGGCCGCAGCAGCCGGCGGCATCCATTACCACGTTCACTATCACGGAATGCCGGGACAGGGCGGTGCGGCCATGGCCGGTTACGCACCAACCACCTTCGTGAATCCGGCGGCGGTCGGCGCCACCACCAACGAAGGCATGTACGTGCCGGGCTACGGGCCCGGCAATCCGGGACCGCTCGGCAGCGAAGCGGGTCTCGACACGAACCCCGCCGTCGGCTCGCACACCTACACGGGCTTCAGCGGATACGGCGCC
>Ga0194131_10010127_pt1 | contig 11650 bp, 15 predicted proteins | sample TA2KigO120mmetaG_FD_148631 | JGI IMG/M metagenome (GOLD analysis project Ga0194131, IMG submission 148631) | Freshwater microbial communities from Lake Tanganyika, Tanzania - TA2015053 Kigoma Offshore 120m | ecosystem: Environmental > Aquatic > Freshwater > Lake | place: Tanzania: Lake... | reverse complement strand
ATGCATCTCCTTCAGAGGCAACTTGAGACAGTTCAATCTCTTGTTGTTCAACTGCGTTTGTATTTTCTTTTTTACAAGAAAAAAGTATTAGGGTAAAACCTAATAATAATAATAGTTTTTTCATAGTTTTGATTTTAATTTTTATTCAATATAAATCACAATTTATTTTTTCAAGCCCTTGTTTTTCACGATAATCATTTATAGCTGCTTTAATTGCATCTTCGGCTAACACAGAGCAGTGAATTTTGACCGGAGGTAAATTCAGCTCTTCGACTAAATCCATATTATCAATTGTGACAGCTTCATCGATACTTTTACCTTTTAACCATTCTGTTGCTAAAGATGATGCTGCGATTGCTGAACCACAACCAAAAGTTTTGAATTTTGCATCGGTAATGATATTATCACTAACTTCAATTTGTAATCTCATTACGTCACCACACTCAGGAGCTCCGACTAATCCTGTACCAACACTTGGACTAGATTTGTCAAGAGTACCCACGTTGCGTGGATTTGTGTAATGATCAAGTACTAAGTCTGAATATGCCATATAATATCTTATTATATTACAAACATTTACCGAGGTTTAACTTAAGCCTCGGGTCTAGACTCCGGCTGAATAGAGTCAGTATTAGTGGAATCTGCTTGTTTGCCACCCACCACGTTTTTTACTCCAAGTAGAGCCGCTCCGATTGTGGTAAACATCACAGCTTGGTTAATAATATCGATTGATTTATCAAGAAACATTTTATCAATGCACCCCAATAAAAAACAAAATCCACCAATAAAAATAATATAAACGCCAGCCGTTGATGTGGCAGAGGTTTTACCAGTATTGTTTGATGTCATTTCAGCAAACGAAAATTTCTTGATATCTCCAATTTTAGATATAGCCATAGCCGAACTTGTTTTTTTATTATTTATCCGACAAATAGTCTTCTAGGAGTTCTTGTAGAAAATCTGTACCGGCCAGCCCAAGATAGTCTAATTTATACTGTTTTGAAAAGCGCTCGATTAAAAGATTTGCGGCTTTGGTTTTACCATTTTGAATAAGTAGATTAATTCCTACCCAGTCTGCCTCCTGTTCCTGTCTTTCAGAATAGTAGGGTTCTCCTTGATGATTTGCAATTGAGTGACCAATTTCATGGGCCTCTACTGCAAACATATGATCCTTTGTAAAATAGTCTTCGCTTACCTCAGCCCCATCAAAATAAATTCTCTGATTTGCCAGATTGGCAAAGGCAATGCCCAGTTTTTCAAAATATGGCTCTAATTTATTATAGAGAGAATCGTTTGGATAGCTGATAACTAGAGTCCACGCAGGGTCTAAATTTGATTGTGTAGTAATTGGATTTTCTAGGCTTTCGCTTAGGTCCCTAACCTCATCTTCAGTATCTTCACTTTTGGTAAATGGCTCTTTAAATATGACTTGACCTTTTACTTTACTTGCATGACGCCCCATTAGGTCTCTCCACAATTCTCTAACATCAGGCTGGCCCATTTGATCTGCCAATACCGCCGAATAAAATCCTGTATCTTCAAGTTGAGCAAGTTCAAACCATCTTTGAACCCCTATTCTTTTGCCATGTTTATCGCGAATTGACGAGAGGTGTTTAAATCTAAGAAAAAGATCAGTATTATAGGTGTCACCAACGTACTTTCGCTGGGGATTTAGCTCAGCCAATTTTTTAGTATATGGCTTGGCCACACCTGCCTCGTCGATCCAAGCTGTAAATTTAGTAACTTTCATTTTTCTTCAAGTTTAATTAGATCCTTTTCAAAAGTGGTGACAAAACATCCGGTTTTTGAATAGAGGACCTTATAATGAGTATTTGAGGCATAGAGTTTGGTCCCGTTCCAATATGGGTTAATTTTGGAAATTTTACCTTTTCCAAATTTCTCACTGAATACCGGTGTTCCAACTTTCCAAGTCATGGCTTCTTATACTACATTATTATTTATCGTCACTAAGATAGATAAACTAAAATAACGAGTCTATCCTGATGAAACCTAGATTCCGCAAAGAAGACGATTTGGAATTTAATCCAGACGACTTTGACTCCATCCCAGCTTCAAAATTTGATTTTGAAGACGAATTTGAGCCAAAAGAAAAAGAAGAAATCCTGCCGGGTTCAGGCGATGAGGCCGAACTTAGAGAACTTCAAGCTAAGCTTAGAGAGTTACCAAAGGGCCACCCAATGAAAAAAGACCTTGCATCAAGAATTCTTGATCTACATAAAAAATTAGCAGACGATGCGGGTTATATTAAAAGACGAGAAATGTCCATGGCTAAGTCTAAAAAGGCGGCGCTCAAAAAACAACAGTGGATGGACTCTGTATTAGATGAACCCGAATACGATGGGTTTGAAAGCAAAAGAGTTTTACGCTGCTCAGATTTTATTATTCTAGAAAAAAAGAGAGCAGAAGTTTTAAAGGACGCCGATAAAAAATATCCTAACTTAAGCAAAGGCAAAATGAAAGAAATACTTAAGGATCAGGAAAAAGGCGCGAAAGACTTTGACAAAAAGGCTAAAAAATATTTTAGTTGGGCCAAGGATCCTTCAGCAGCCGCTGCGGCCTTTATTAGAAAGGCAACTGGAAAAGAACCTAAAGATCTTTAATAAAAAATAAAGCCGAGGTTTTCTCGGCTTTTTTTAGATATGGTAAAGCGGCTTATATTTGCGCTATCTTTAATTTTTAATTTAAACTATACACATGCCCAAATTGTTGTAGATAAGGGCGGGGATGATTGGGCAATCAAAGTAGATTCAGCCCTTGCCATTATCAAAAAAACTTCGCCAATTCATTGGAAAACGGTAGAAGAATCGTGTAATCAAATTTCAATGTGGAATGGCAAAGTGTCTACCACGCAGCCCGGTAAAGGCTCAGAAAAGGGCACAATCGTGATCTCTAGGAATGATTTTAAGTTTAATTCAATAAACAATATTGCTGCGGTAATTGTACACGAGAGCAAACACCTATGGATATCCAGAAATGGTCTGGTTTATAATAGTACAAATCTTGAAGAGGCAGACTGCTATTTATGGGAATTAGAATTTTTGCAATTAATTCCAGATGTTGAGCCGTGGTTGATACAGCACGTTTTTAATCAATATATCGGTAATAGCAGCCAAAATAAAAAGGGCAGAGAGTAGCGAATTCCATGCCCAACCCGTGAACTAGTCGCGGTCCTAAAGTGAGGTGCTTACCTCAACTATCTTAATCTTCGTCTTCCTGATACTCTTCTTCATCGTCTTCGTCCTCATCATCGCTAGCGTATTGACTAGAAATCTCATCTAATTCTTCTTGGGTTCGTTGCTGTAATTGCCAAGTTTGTTCGTCAATCCAGCCATTGAAGGTTTCAACCATTTCTTTTCCAACTGCTTCAATATCACTTAAGTCATTCATTTGACCTCCAGTAATATCATCAATTGAAATAAATTCATATTCTGATACTCCTTCTTGAATATCTAATTGATCAACATCCTTTGAGTCAACGCCAAACGACCAAATATAATAAAATCCATTAATTAATTCGCTGAGAGGGGCTAGGCCTAATTTCCAAAGCCTAACTAATTCGGGTGACATTTGAGTAGGGTCATCCTGAAATGCAAGTTTTAATCTTATTTCATAACTTGCATAGACTCTAGGTTCGTCTCCTTCAAATTCCAAATCTTCAATATTCCAATCTTGGCCAATATGTAGAGTACTTGATTCTTTATTGAGATAGGTGCTCCAGCCACCAAATTCTTCTTCAATTGCACTTGCAATTTCCTCTAATATTTCATTAAAGCTTTCGTCGGCTGGTTCATCAAGATAGTCCTCATTTTCATTTATAAATTCTTTAAATTTTTGAATTTTCATTCTATCTTAAGTATTTTGATAATTTACTTACTTCAGCATAATCACCCGCATCAAGCGCAGCATCGATCATTTTTTCAATTTCTCTAGTGCTTAGAGAAGAAAGAGCTTGAGGTTCTGCCTCTTGTGAAGGAGTTTCAAAATCTGGAACCTCTTCGTCAAATTGACTACGCTCCCAATCTTTAATCTCCTGCTCAATTTCTAAAACAATCGATTTCATTTTATTGATTGCGCCAGCGTCTTCAGTAAAAATCTCTTTCATTAATTGTAAAAATGCTTGGGTGTCTTCTTTTGCAAGACCCATCAACTTTCCAAAGACATGTTCTCTAATATTTTCAACCGAAGAATTGGTAGTAAAGCGGTTTACGAAATCTCTAAGGTCGGCTGCTAGATAAGGACCATACCTTAAATCTTCCAATTCATCACTAAGGGTTCCGGTATTTGCAATAACTTTTTTTGCCTCTTCTTCCTCATCAGGAATTGAGGCAGTTCCAATCAATTTATAAATCCCCTTAATTGCTTCATGTAGCAGCATTGCAAAATCTGTTCCAAGTGCAGTAATAGTAGGTTCCATTTCAGCCAGCGCATCTTCAATTTCTTGAGTTTCAATATCACCACTTTCTAGCGATTTAATAATTTCTTCTGCAGTTTTTTCATCCTGTTTAATTGGTTTAAAATCGACACTAACTGATCCACTAAATCCACTCTTATCTTGTTCCCACATTTGTTTTTGAACCTCGATTGGGATTTTCCAATCTAGGGCAGAGGCAATATCTGTAATTTTCTTTAGCAGCCCTACCATTTTTGCCGCATCGGCTGGACCAAAAATTTTAATCATGCCATCCATTGTTTCAGGTAGAGCCAGCATGCGTTTTGCATTTTTAGCTTCACCCTGCATAATAGCATTGCCAATTTTACGAGCATGAATTTTAGAAATTGTTGCAGAGTCTTCAATCTCTTTTTGAGGGTCTGGGGTTTCCATTTCAACTGGTTCCATCATATCTTTAATTTCTTGCTCTTTTGGAAACTTAATAATTAATTTGGTTTGACCTAGAATTGAACCATATTCTTTCATTATAACGTTCTTTGCAAGTTTCTCCAATTGAGTTTTAACTTGAGGGGTCTGCATGCTTTGTACTTGCGAAACAAACTGCATAAACTGACCCATTTCTCTGCCGAGCCGCTGTTCGGTACCTTCAACATCCTGCAGTGCTCGGCGCTCAACCCCCTTTAAATATTCATCTGGGGTTCCGGGGTTGCCCTGTAAACTTGCCTCCTGTAAAAATTGTTTTAGTGTTTTCATGTTACTTAAGGAATTCCTCCGGCGTAGTACCTAATTTTTTTAATTTAGCCAAAAATACATTAACTACATCCTCAGCAGTTGCACTGGGTTCAGGATTGACCGATGGTTTTTTAACTGGAATTGGCCCAGGTCTTGGTGTTACCTTAGGTTTTGTCGTGGGTTCTTTAATTGCAGGTTCGGCTGCATAAAATTCATTTACTACACTTTCACCAAGCAATTCTAAAATTTTAGGTTCGCTTTTAACAGCATTTAGTAATTGTGGATATTTAAATAGTCCAGTACTTGCATAACCCTTAATCTCATCTAAAATTGCCTTGGCATTTTGGATAACCTCAGCTCTTTTTTGAGAATCAATATTAGGTAATAGCATATTAAAGAGTTTTGCTGAGAAAATTGACATTACTCCAAATTTCATATAGAGCGCAATAATATCCTCTTCTTTAACCGCTGGCGCAATTCTTTCCATTAGGATATTAAGAATTACTCGAGCCGAATCCTGATCGTCTTCTGGATTTACCCTATAACTTGCTTTAATAACTGAATCTAAAACCTGAATAGGCGACTTATTGTCAAGGTTAAGCTCGGTAATTACCTTTTTAATCATTGCCTCAATTGGAAAAACTTTAATTAGAGTATTGATCATTTTATCCGGATAACCAAATTTCTTAAGGTGTTTTTGAATATTATCAGTTTCTTTAACGCTACGATCATTAATGTCATGACTATAGGTAACTTTACCATCATATGAAATAGTGGTTCCAATAAGGTGATGTGGATCGGTTGGCGGTAATCCAAAATCAAATGTATTAATTTGCACCGCACCTCCACCGTATGACCGGTTATTGAAACTTCCTCTATTAATACACCAGTTTGCAACTGAACATAATTCCTTTTGTGCTTTTTCTGTACGCGCACTTAACATTAAGTAACGATCGTCTGCATAGATTACAGACCCCTCTGGTTCTAATTCTTCTAACTTATCAATTTTACTTTGAACATTAGAATTTAAATAGCCCTTAACATAATTTTCAGCATAAACTACAAAATCCATTGGATCAGTAAAGGCTTTGGCTTTCTTTAAGAGACGAGTTTTAACCTCTTCACCAAGATCATTCATAAGCGTAGCAGCATTAAATAGTCGCTGTAAATCCTCTTTTGGAAGCTCTCTGGAGGCTCTACGTAAATTTCCTGGCAATTCATTAAGAATCCATTTTGCTTTACGGCGAGTTTCAATAAGATTAAATTCATCCATTAGAGCCTCAAATGGAGGAACTCCATTTACCCTGTCCTGATTTGGAAATTCAATAATAGGTAACGATAATTCTCCTAAAAACTGAGAATTTGCCTTAATTTTTTCAAGCAATTCTTTTAATTGTTCAAGCGAAACTCTGTGCTCAAATCTAAACTTAACAAAAGTATAGGCATAGCCCGGAAGAGGTTGGATAAGTTCAATTACTTTTTTATAATCATCATTGCCAAAAATTCTGGCCTGATCTTCAGGTCCAATCTCTTCAATATTAACTCCTTTGGCTTGAGCAAAGCGCTTTAGCATATACTGCTTAGCTGCTTTTATATTTTCGTTTAAGATTCGATTGGCCCTCTTCCAACTATTAAATGATTCAATTATTCTCATTATTAAAATAACCTTGTTTAGTTTTTCCTTTTGTATAATATCTCCACTCTGCTGGATTACCAGCTCGATGAGCCATTTCTAATTGATCCCAATCAATATGGTCGGCTGCCCATTTCATTGCAACTCTATAAAATTCAGAGTCGGTTGAATAGACATTTTTTGGGATTTTTTTAATTATAATATCCATTGATCCACGCATTCTCATCCAAACACCAAGATTAATTCCCTTTGGAGTCATTCTGCGAATTATTCCTGTTCCAGGATAAAATCCTAGCCCCCAACCCTTTGCTGTAGTATATCCAGGCTTTGCCCAAACTAGAGTACCATTTAAGAGTCGAGTTGGGCTTGAAACAATTTCAAGGCCCCTATCTTTTAATAATTGGGCTTCAGGTGAATTTATAACTTCGCGTATTTCTGGAATAGCTGTTCCGGCATATTCACCCCGGTCAGTTGCTGCCAGCATTGCATCTTTTTGGATTGTCCTAGAGTCTTCTCTGTATTGAACAGGGTCTAATAAACCAAGATCCTTTAATCGAGCAAGCTGAGCAAGCTTTTCTTCTGAAGATTCTTCTTCATTAAGAAATTCAGTAAATCTTTTTAGATATGGCATTCTTAGATCCTATTTGTAGTTATTTATCCAGAGATCTAATACTAAAGAAAGTCATTGGGTGTCCTAAAATTAGGATAAAAACCCTATATTTGCACGCAAGGTGGCGGTTAACTATAGAGCTGGCCAGTTCCAATCATATATTCAAGCCAGCCAATATCATCAATACTCTGTTCCCAAATCCACTCTTGACGTTGCTCGTATGCCTCTGCATCTTCTGAATCATCAAGAAGATCAATGTGTTTATTAATAATTTGAGAGGTCTTGTCTACTAGTGTACGGATGGCTTCATTAACCTCTGGATCGCCACCCCATTCGTCAACCATTTCTTCCCAACGCTCGTCAAATTCTTTTTTAGGAGCAAGGCCTAGGTCACGAAGGCGGTCTTCAATTTTGTCTTGATCGCCATCTCCTTCATAAAGGTCAGCTGCATACTCTGGATCGGCTTCAATTGGAAATGAATTTTCACCACACCTAGAACAGCGGCCATCATCGCCATAGTATTGGGCGCCACAACACTCTGAGTGGAGACCTTGCCAAGAACCCGGATCCCGTAAATCGATTTCACGTTTAGGTCTTAGTCCAAGCTGACCAAGCCTCTGTTTAATTTGATCAGCATTAAGCGGAGCGGGTTTGCTCTCGCTAATAAATTGAGTAAAAGTCAATGCCTTCATATTAGTTATTTATTTGTAAAGAACCCAGTATATCTAATCTAATATAAGAGATAAATTTAAAGTTATAAACTATGAAAGGTGGTCAAATTTTGGTTGGAGTGTGTGCGGTTGCTGGGATTGTACTCGCACTCGTAACCCGTGTAAATAATCGGCTTCTACTCGAGCAGGTTGGGGCGCAGCGCCAACTCATTGAACACAAGAGTGCACTCGTTGATTCGCTGCACGATGAGCTCTTTACGCTTCAAACCCAACTGGGCCGGGTTGAGCTTACGCTTGAGCACCTCAACGGGGTGGATCCCGATGCCTTTGTGGAATTTAGTCGCTACTATGACCATGAAACCGAATAGGGGGATAAATAATAAGAAAAGATTTTAAAAAATGCCACAGCATATTAAACTATTTGAAAGTTGGTTGAGCGATATTGCAGATACTGTTAAAGTTGCCTTTACTGGAGGTAAAGCTAAACCCAAATTTAGTGATGCCCAATTTAAGCAGGAATTTGAAGCGGGGATTGAGGACCTGTCGAGCGATACAACCCAAAGTAAAATTACCCAAAGTGGCGATCTTGACAAATATTTTGTAGTGCACCACACAGCTAGCTCGCCTTCGACAACGGCCAACGATATTGTTGATATCCTAAATGACAGAAACCTTGGTGTTCAGTGGGTTGTGGATCGTGATGCTAAAGTATTTAAGACCTTTCCAGAGGGCATGATTGCCTGGCACGCCGGTCATGAGGACCAAAAAGACGCGCCAGCTGACTTGCAGAATGCAACTGCTCAGGGTGTAGAGGTTATTGCTAAAAATGATGCCGATGTTCTACCAGAACAGGTGCTGGCAGTATTTAAACTCTTAAAGTATTTGGGTTATTCAAAAGACCAGGTATGGGGGCATGGTGAAGTAACCCATAATAAAGAGGCAACTGAGGGTAAAACGATTGTGGACTATTGGCGAAAAAACTGGGAAAAGAGCCCAGCTGAGGCCGAAATTGATATTTTAGGCTCAATGCGCCAAGGTTAGTAGGGCCGGCTTCCGCGGGTCTGGCACCTAGCGGTGATGAGTTGATAAAAAGACCTCTTTTTCACCAAGCAGGCTGTCAATAACCGCCGAATATTCGTATTTAAGTTGGATTTCTTCCCGCAGCCTGGCCTGGGTCTCATCCAGTTGAGCCATCTGCCAGAGGCAGAGCAGGGCCAAGCACAGGGCCAATAGACTGGGCACCTTTTCTTTTAAGCCTTTCATCCTAATTATTTATCTCTACACCCACTGGGTCGCGCGCCGCGCCGGGGGCGGGGGCCAGGCCTATCCCCAATTACGGTAACTTGCATCAAGGATAAGCTGATAGACAAAGCGGGCAAGGGCGGCTTCGGGTGTGGTACCCTCCTCAAATTTAACGAGATCACTCGAGCTCGGGCGACCAACCCAGCCAGAGGGCCGGATGGAGCCCTGAAAGATCCAAAACCAAAAACCGCTGCTGTCATTGAACACGAGGCGGTCGCCCTTTGGCGAAACCGTGGCCTGGCTCAGGGTTGGCACCGACTGATCGACCGCCTCCGCAGCCTCCATTTTGGCCCGAACAGTTTGGAGAAAATTAACCAGTTTATCACGGCGGGTTACTTGACGTGGGCTCAGCCCCTCAACCCAGCGACCGCTAAAAATAATTTTGGAAACCTCCCTTGGGGTAAGGTTTAGCACCGAGGTAAAGTTACGACTCTGACGATCAGTTGCAAGATCGCGCCATTGGACTCCAGCCTCGGCAAATACCTCCTTAAGCAGTTTAATAAAGCCAGCGCGGATAGGATCGTCGACCCCTAATTCTTTAAGCCGGCGCTTCATCTCCCCGCGATCAACAAGACCAAGTTCGGCCATGCGGTGTAGACCGGCGATCTCCTCCTCATTCTCGCCAATCCAGTCGGCTTGAGGTTGTTCGAGATCTGGCTGTAGTCTATAATCCCCGGTTAATTCTTCACCAGCTCTAACCGACCTAATGGTAACCAGGAATCTCTGGTTGCCAACCCGCTTATTATAACAGTTGGGTTCCGGGCTGTGATTGTACATGTTACCCAGTTCGGTATGATTATAACCATCTGGTAAGATAGTATGTAGTAGACCCAGATTGGTTTCGGCAGGCAGGTCAATCAGGGCAAAACAACCCTGACCATGAATAGAACTGGGTCCAACTCGATATAAGGAATTATTGGATTCCCATAGGTGATAGGGTTTAATGTATTTTAGTGTTTTCATTATACAATAGGTTTTTTTGATGGAATTGGTCTGGTACACCAGCTCCACTCGCGGGTATTAATACAGTAGGCAGCGATTTTAGACTCGGCGGCCCAAGCCCCAGGGAGGTATTTTATCAAGGCCCAGCCCAGTTGATCCCCAAACTCTTTTAGCAGGCCCAACCACATTGGGCTTTTTCTCCACTGGGTCGTGTCCGCTAATCTAAATAACTGGCTAAGGTGCCACTCAATTAGATTTGAGCCCGATGCGCTAAAAGAACTTAAGTATAGGGTCCACCAATTATCATGCGAGCCAAGCAGATCCCGATGCTCCTGATCTGGAGAGGGGTCTAGGATAAATCTGCCAATCACAGGGTTATCACTGTCTATCCAGCTATCCGGCCTGGCAGTTACCTCCCACCTAATTACCGGGCCATCATAGAGACCCAATTCAACAAGTCGACCCGCGTCAGCGGATTCAGTAATGGACTGGGGTAGAGTAATCAGCCAAATCGGGGGCTCAAGCCCCAACCCAATAAGACCCGCCAGCCGGGTATTACCACCCAGTAGATCAATTGAACCATCGCTAAACCTAACCGCAATGGGAATCTCAACCCGACCCCGACCAATTGCCTGCTTAAAGCGAGCCCGTTTGTCGGGGTCAAGGCTCCCAAAATCAAGATCCACATTACCAATCCTATCAGCAAGACTGCTCCAGTTAACGACCCCGCCGGCCCTAGCCAGGGCTAACCAGCCACGGTGGCCAATCTCCCTAAATTGAGGATAGCGCTTAGCCTCGCCCCACTCCTCCCTAAAATTAGGAAGGGTCCAATCAAGACTGTGACCCTCAAATAGGGGATAGGGTTTAATATACTTCATCACATCATTATAGTTATAAAGATATTTATTAGCAAAAAGCCCTGGATAACCTGCCCCAGGCCAGGGGAAAATGGGACCCAGGAGAAATGCCCCGAGAAAAGGCCCCGGATAGGGGTCCGTCCAGCCAAAAGGTTTCCAAAGACTCCCCAGGCCGGGGAGGAAAGAGAAAAAAGTAAAAATGCTTGCTTCCCCCTGGCTACAAAAACTTATACCAGGGATAGCCCCCGGGGCCGCCCCCGGATAGCTCCCCAGGGGCACCTGGAGGCAGCCTGGTATACCCCTGGAGCCGCCCTGGAGTCACCCCCGGGCAGTGCCCAGGTAGGTCCCCAGGCCAGCCAGGGACAGTCCCCAGGAGTGGCCTGGAGCAGTATATCGGATGCTCCTGGGCAGGCCTGGCCAGCTGTCCGGGGCCTCGCCTGTAGCTGGTCCTGTAGCTAGCCTGGCCTGTCCCTGCGCAGCCTAAACCTATCC
>Ga0194131_10010126_pt1 | contig 11652 bp, 8 predicted proteins | sample TA2KigO120mmetaG_FD_148631 | JGI IMG/M metagenome (GOLD analysis project Ga0194131, IMG submission 148631) | Freshwater microbial communities from Lake Tanganyika, Tanzania - TA2015053 Kigoma Offshore 120m | ecosystem: Environmental > Aquatic > Freshwater > Lake | place: Tanzania: Lake... | reverse complement strand
CCACGGCGGCGAAACGGTACACCGCGAGTTCCAGGATGCGCGCGCGCGTCACGTCGTCGCCGCACTAGTCCACGATCCGATCAGGTAGGCAACCAGCGAGGAATAGAATGAGCATCTGGGTGTTCGACACCGTAGCGCGAAAATCCGCTACCGCGCGCGGCGGTCCACCACGCGGCAATCGTCGCTGACGACGTAGCTGCGGCTGAATCGGAAGCTGTCGGGGTCGGCCCAACTCGTGAAAGCGAGGTCGCTCACCACCACGCGCGTCACTCCCGCGACCGTGGCCTGCTCGGTGACAACCGGGGCCACGGCCTGCCACTGGTCGCGCTCGCCGCGCGGATCGGCGCGGATGCAGTCGATGTATCGGCCCGCGTTCGAGGTGAACGAACCCGCCGGTTCAACAGACCATGGCGTGAGAAAGTATCGTCGTGTTTCGCTGGTTGTGTCGGCGGCGATCCCCGTCCAGAACAGGGGGGCGAGCGGCGCCGGGAAGGTGCGCACCGGCTCGGGCGCCTGCATGGCCGCCTGCTCCTTCATCATCGCCGCGAACGACGCCCAGCCGAGGAGCGCCAGGAACCCAGCGCGGGCCGCCGCGGCCGCTCCCCAGTGTCGCAACAGCCGCGGCAAGAGCCCCAGCGCGAGCCAGTACGCGGGATCGACGATGAAGAGCCACTCGAGGCCGAAGCGCACGTCGGAGAGCGGCCACCAGAGCAGCGTGCCCCAGGTGGTGGGCCAGTCCATCAACGCGTGGGACAAGAGCCCGGCGGTCCAGAGCTTACCGTGGTCGGCGTAGGTGCCGGTGCCCAGCAAGCGTCGCGAAAACCACGCGCCGACCAGCGCCATCCACGGCCAGCCGAGGAAGGAGTGGGTGATCCCGCGGTGGTACCAGTTCGCCACGTCGTAGTCCACCGGGTAGTGCAGCACGTCGATGTCGGGCAGGTTGGCGGCCACGACGCCCACCACCCAGCCCCGCGGGCCCACCGCTCGAGCGAAGCCGAGCTGCGACAGCCGCCAGCCGCAGAGCGAATGCGCGATGTTCTCCACGTGATCTCGTCGTTGGGGCGCGGCTCGTGATATACCGGGTTCCCCCTCCGGGCGACCTTCCCGTCGCCTCGCCTGCCCCGGCCCCATGATGGAAACGACGATCTCCCCTCTCGCCCTGGCGGAGGCGGCGCGCAGCCGCTACCTCCAGTACGCCCTCTCGGTCATCAAGTCCCGCGCCCTGCCCGACCTGCGCGACGGCCTGAAGCCGGTACAACGCCGAATTCTCTACGCGATGCACCACAACCTGCACCTCGCGCCCGAGGGCCGCTATCGCAAGTCGGCAGCGGTGGTGGGCGAGGTGATGGCGAAGTACCACCCCCACGGCGACTCGGCGATCTACGAGGCGATGTGCCGGATGGCGCAAGACTTCTCGCTGCTCCACCCGCTGGTCGACGGCCAGGGCAACTTCGGTAGCATCGACGGCGACAACCCCGCCGCCATGCGCTACACCGAGGCCAAGCTGCGGCCGATCGCGGTGGAGCTGTTGTCGGAGCTCAAGAAAAAGACCGTCGACATGCGGCCCACCTACGACGGGCAGACGATGGAACCCGTCGTCGTTCCCGCGCAGTTCCCCAACCTGCTGGTCAACGGCAGCGAGGGCATCGCCGTGGGCATGGCCACCAACATCCCGCCGCACAACCTGCGCGAGGTGATCGACGCCTGCCTCTCGTTGCTGGAGAACCCCGACACGAGCGTGGCCCAGCTCTGCAAGAAGGTGAAGGGCCCCGACCTGCCCACCGCCGGCGAGATCGTCACCTCGGCCGACGACCTGCGACAGATCTACGAGCTGGGATCGGGGAAGGTGCGCGTGCGCGGCACCTGGGAGCGCGAGCAGAAAGGGCGCAAACACTTCGTCGTCATCGACGCGGTGCCCTACGGCGTGAACAAGGCGAAGCTCGTGGAGAACATCGGCGCGCTCATCGCCGAGAAGAAGGTCCCGCAGCTCACCGACGTGCGCGACGAGAGCACCGACGTGGTGCGCGTGGTGCTCGAGCTGCGCGGCGCCGACGACGCCGAGGCGGCGATGGCCTTCCTCTACAAGCACACCCGCCTGGAAGAGCCCATCCACGTGAACATGACGGCACTGGTCCCGTCGGATCAGCCCGATGCCACCGCCCCCGAGAAGCTCGATCTCAAGCGCATCCTCATGCTCTGGCTCGACTTCCGCGTGGAAACCGTGCGGCGCCGAACCGAGTTTGAGCTGGCCGAGCTGCGCGAGCGCATCCACGTGCTCGAGGGCTTCGCCAAGATCTTCGACTGCCTCGACGAGGCCATCAAGATCATCCGCGCCAGCGAGGGCAAGCGCGACGCCGCCGAGAAGCTGATCCGCCGCTTCGGCCTCGACGACGTGCAGGCCGAGGCGATCCTGGAGCTCAAGCTCTACCGGCTGGCGAAGCTGGAGATCCTGCTCATCCAGGAGGAGCTGGGCGAGAAGTGTGCCGCGGCCGACAAGCTGGCCGCGATCCTCGCCAGCCGCGAGGCCCTGCGCGAGGTGGTGCGCACCGAGCTAGGCGAGATCCGCCAGCAGTACGGACAGCCGCGCACGACCCGCCTCGCCACCGAGCCCAGCAGCGTGGTGTACTCCGAGGAAGCCTACCTGGTGGCGGAGGACGCGGTGGTGATCGTCACCCGCGACGGCTGGATCAAGCGGCAAGTCACCGTCACCGGGGTCGACAAGGTGCGGGTGCGCGAGGGCGACAGCATCGGCTGGGCGATGCGGGCCACCACCAGGAGCACGCTCTCGGTGGTCACGTCGCAAGGCGCCGCCTACACGCTGCGCGTCGACGCCATCCCCGCCACGACCGGCTACGGCGACCCCATCCAGCGATTCTTCAACTTCGCCGATGGCGAGCGGATCGTGGGGGTGGTGTCGCACGACGTGCGCTACCTGCCCGCCGCGGGCGAGTCCGACGCCGACCCGCCACCCCCCTACTGGATGGCCGTGTCGCGACAGGGCAAGGTGGTCCGCCTGCCCACGGCGATGATCGCAGAGGCGAGCAACAAGAACGGCCGCACGGTGATGCGCCTGGAAGAGCAGGGCGACGCGGTGGTCGCCGCCTACCCCAGCGACGGCACCGAGCACGCCTGCATCGCGAGCACGCTCGGCAACGTGCTGGCCTTCCCGGTGGCGCAGGTCGAGCCGCTCAAGGGCGCCGGCAAGGGCGTGATGGCGATGAAGCTGCGCGACGACGACAGCGTGCTCGCCTTCGAGCTCTCCGCCGACAAGAACAACGGCCCCACCGTGCTCACCGCCCTCGGCCGCGCCGAGGTGGTGGCCCCGCGCGCCTACGCCGGTGATCGCGCGGCGCGAGGGCATCAGCTCTTCCGCCGAGGCTACTTCGCCACCTGGAAGCGGCCGGCCGAGATCGCGCTCGGCAAGCCCGCCACCGAGGGGGAGGCCTAGACCATGGCCAGCACCACGTACGACGCGTCCACCATCCAGGTGCTCGAGGGCCTCGAGCCGGTGCGCAAGCGCCCGGCGATGTACATCGGCGGCACCGGCGTGGAGGGCTACCACCACCTGCTCTGGGAGATCGTCGACAACTCGATCGACGAGGCGATGAACGGGCACGCAACCAGCGTCAGCGTCACGCTGCACGCCGATGGTCGCAGCGCCACCGTCAGCGACAACGGCCGCGGCATCCCGGTGGAGATGCATCCCACCGCCAAGCGCCCGGCGCTCGAAGTGATCCTCTGCACCCTGCACGCAGGCGGGAAGTTCGAGGGCAAGGCCTACGCCGCGTCAGGCGGGCTGCACGGCGTGGGCTCCAGCGTGGTGAACGCGCTCTCCGAGGAGATGGTGGCCACCGTCAAGCGCGGCGGGATCGAGTACCGGCAGAGCTTCCGCCGCGGCAAGCCGCGCAGCCAGCTGGAGAAGGTGGGCGAGGCGCGCGGCACCGGCACCACCATCAAGTTCCGCCCCGACCCCGACACCTTCGGCGACCTCGCCTTCGAGAGCGACCGCGTGCGCGAGCGCCTAGAGACGATCGCCTACATCCAAAAGGGCCTGCGCATCCTGTTCCGCGACGAGATCAGCGGCAGCTACGAGGAGTTCCGCCACGATGGCGGCATCCGCGACTGGGCGCTGGCGCTGGCGAGGAAGACAGGTCGTACGCCCATCGTTCCCGAGCCCTTCTACGTCTGCAAGGAAAACGGCGTGAAGGTGGAGGTGGCGCTGTGCTGGACCGATGGCACCCGCGAGCTGTTCAGCTCCTACGCCAACGGCATCCCCACCAGCAACGGCGGCACCCACGAGACCGGCGCGAAAGACGCGATCACCAAGGCCGTGCGCAACTACATCGACACCCACTCGCTGCAGCCCAAGGGCATCGCGCTCGCAGCCGAAGACATCCGCGAGGGCGTGGTGTGTGTCAGCTCGGTGTTCCTCGCCGAGCCCCAGTTCCAGGGCCAGACGAAGGAGAAGCTCAACAACCCTGAGATGCGCGGCGCGGTGGAAAACGCCGTGCGCACATCCCTGGAGCAGTTCCTCAACCACAACCGGACGGTGGCCGACATTGTCGTCACCCGGGTGGTCCAGGCAGCGCGGGCGCGCCTCGCCTCGCGCTCGGCGGAAGATCAAGTCCGTCGCAAGTCGCCGGTCAACAACCGGCTCAACCTCCCGGGCAAGCTGGCGGACTGCTCCAGCAACGACGCGCGCGAGTCGGAGCTGTTCATCGTCGAAGGCGACAGCGCCGGCGGCTCGGCGAAGCAGGGCCGCGATCGCGAGACGCAGGCCATCCTGCCCCTGCGCGGCAAGGTGCTCAACACCGAGCAGGCCTCGCTCAAGAAGCTGATGGAGAACGAGGAACTCTCCAACATCGTGAGCGCGCTCGGCTGCGGCATCGGCAAGGACTTCAACGGCGATCGGCTGCGCTACCACCGGGTGATCCTGCTGATGGACGCCGACGTGGACGGGCACCACATCGCCACGCTGCTGCTCACCTTCTTCTACCGCTACCTCCCCGGGCTCATCGAAGCCGGTCACCTGTTCCTCGCCCAGCCGCCGCTGTACCGCATCGACGTGGGACAACAGACTCACTGGGCCGCCGACGACGCCGAGAAGGCGCGCGTGCTCAAGAAGTTGCCGCCGCGCGCCTCGCCCGAGGTCACGCGGTTCAAGGGCCTCGGCGAGATGCCGCCCAAGGTGCTCTTCGACACCACTCTCGACCCGCGCAAGCGTCGGCTGCTCAAGGTGACCATTCCCGCCGGTGAGCACCAGTCCACCGACCAGATGTTCGCCGATCTCATGGGCAAAGACGCCGCCCCCCGCTACCAGGCGATCATGGAGTCAGGCGCCGAGTTCGACGAACTCGACGTATAGTCGCCAGTCGTGTTCCTCCTTCTCGTCGCCTGCTCCGACCCCTACGGAGCCCTGAAGGGCAGGCCCGAGGTCGAGGTCGACACCGGCGATCCCACGGGCGACGACAACGACCCTCCGGAAGACACCGTCGACACCGGCGAACCCCAGCCGCTCGACAGCGACGGCGACGGCTGGCCCGACGACGATGACTGCGTCCCCGACGACGCGACCGTCTACCCCGGCGCCGCGGAGGTATGGTACGACGGCGTCGATCAGGACTGCCTGGGCGACAGCGACTACGACCAGGACCACGACGGCTTCCTCGCGGCGGAGATCGGCGGTGACGACTGCCTCGACACCCGCGCCGACGTGTACCCCGGCGCCCCCGAGACCTGGTACGACGGGCTGGACGGCGACTGCGCGGGCGACGACGATTTCGACCAGGACGGCGATGGCGATCCCGTCCCCGGGGGCGCGGGTGACGACTGTGACGACGAGGACCCCACCGTCTCCAGCCTCGCCGAGGAGACGCTCGACGACGGGATCGACGGCGACTGCAACGGCGACCCGGACGGCTTCCGCTTCTCGCTGCTCGACCTGTCGAGCGCTTCGGGCTTGCAGGGGCCGCGGATCGCCGGCGACTCGGCCTACGTGATGATCGCCTTCATGGCTGATAGTTACGAGGAGTCGGGCACGATCTACGCCGCGGCGGGCCTGGCCCACTACCTCTCCGCCGACGAGCCCTCCGCCGGGTCGGTGGGCATGTCCAGCTACTACTGGGGCAGCGACTACGAGATCCAGGGCGGCATGGACTTCTGGGCCGACGACGACTACCAGGCCTGGGCCTACGGCCTCCAGTACGGCAGCACGCGCTACCTGCTGGTCGACGTGTACCAGGCCTCCACCGGTCTCTTCCGGGGCACGGGCTGGAGTTACCCCACCAGCAAGCCCTTCGCCGACGTGGAGCTCACCGCCGGCGGCGACGGGTCACTGCACGTGGTGGGCTGCGACGAGCAACTCGGCTTCCTCACGTGGATGCACGCCACCCCCGACGGCTTCCTGGGCAACACCGACGTGTCGGGCGACGACGCCAGCGACGCCGACAGCACGGCCTGCGTGCTCGACCTCGCTGCCGAGGAGATCCTGGCGGGGCAGCCGGGCAACAACCGGACGCTGGTGTACAAGTACTTCGACGAGGCCGGGCTGGCGTACGATGGCGCCGACCCCGGGTGGACCGCCTACGACATCGAGACCGAGGCGAGCTTGGGCCAGAGGGCGCTCGCGGTGGCCGAGGGGAGCAGGGGGGTGCTCGCGCAGGTGGACGGCTCCACCCAGCGCCTCTCGGGCGGCGGCGCCACCGCGGTCGACATCACCGTGGGCGCAGCCGGCAACGCCTACGTGGTGTACGCCGACGGCAGCGGCGAGCCCTGGCTGGCCTGGGGCAGGCCCGGCGCGATGAACGAGCTCCAGTTGGACACCGATCTGGCCGCGGTCGACGATGTCGACCTGTACCTCACGACCTCGATGAAGGTGGTGGTGGCGGCGCGGGCGGGCAACCGCGCGGTGGTGGGCGTGGTCGGCCTGTAGGCCGGGCGCCGCTACCCGCCGTCCCCTCCCCCCTCGTCGCCGGCGCCGGGCTCCGCGGCGTCGCCGCCGGCGTCCTGCCCGGTCCAGGTACGCCAAACCATGTAGGAGAGCTTGTCCTCCTGCCACCGCACGCGACTGGTGGCCTTCGATTGCAGGGCCTCGGACTCGGCGGGATCGACCCAGGGAGCGCAGTAGAAGTGAACCCCGTGGCGCAGGTCGCTCACCCCCTGGATCACCTCGCAGCCGTCGTGCCGCTTGCGCGGCCCGAAGTTCGCGCGCGGCTCCACCCACCACGTGCAGTCCGGGCAACGCTGCATCAGCCGCAGCGCGGCCCGCTCCCAGTGATTCCCCGCGATCTCCCGCCGCACCCGCCACCAGCCATCGAACACCATCATGCCGAGCAGGAGGAGCAACACGCCGATCACCCCCCGGACGCCCACCCGGGCGGCGAGGCGCTCGATGCGGCCGGAGGGCTCGGCCTCGCGGCACGCCACCTCCCACGACCGGACGAAGCCCACCGCGCCAATCGGCGCGAGCAGCATCACCGGCACCACCATCATCCGCGACATCGACCGCTCGAGCGCGATCATCCACGCGCAGGTGATGGCGATCTGCACGCCTAGCCAGGCCCACAGGAGACGCTTCCACCGCGCCGCCACCAGCGGCGCGCCAACCACCGTGCCCACGATCCACCAGAAGGCCCCGCTGTCCCAGGTGCGCTCGATGTTGTAGCCGGTGTCGCGCAGGAAGATCGCCGGCGAGAAGCGCGTGAACATGCCTTCCCAGTCGCGAATGTCGACCGGCGAGGCCTTGTAGCCCGTCCAGTGCAGGCCGTACTTGCCGCCCAGCCACAGCGCGATGCCCCAGAGCGACAGGAGCGCGCGAGGGTCGCGACGCCACAAGATCCACACCGCGACGAAGGGCCAGCCCTCGTAGCGGACCAGACCCGTGAGTCCCATCAACAGGTCGGCGACAAACCAGCGCTCGTAGGTGGCCAGCAACAGGGCGCCGGTGGCCACGGCGAGGAAGACGCCCTCCTGGTAGGGTGCGATCGTCCAGCAAGCGTGCGGCCCGTAGAGCGCGAAGGGCACGAAGGCCCAGGCCGCCTTCCAGCCGCCCAGGCGTCCCGCGAGGGCCGTGGCCAGCGCGATGCCGAGCGCGCCCACGGCGGCCAGCACCGTCCGCGACTCCGCCAGCGTCAGGCCGATCCGGTCGCAGGCGTAGAGCACCGCCTGGAAGGCTGGCAACCAGCTCTGCACCAGCACGTGCTCGCGACCGGCCCAGCGCTGCAAGCCGTCGAAGGCGTAGTTGCCCGGGTAGGCGTACACGAGGAAGGCGCGCCAGGCGAAGGCGAGCACCAGAGCGTGGAGCACCGCGGCCGTCACTGACTTGAGGCGCCCGGCCAAGCGCTACTCCTCCCCGCCGTCGCCGCCGGTGCCTGGGTCGTCGGCCGGCATCTCGGGCGGCGAGGCGCTGCCCCCCGGCAGGTGGCGCTCCATCACGTACTCGCGCTTGCCGCCGTCCCACCGGAGGGTGCCGGAGCAACTGGAGTAGAGGCGCATCGCCTGCTGGGGCTCCACCCAGGGCGCGCAGTAGAACTCTTCGCCGTGGCGCATGTCGGTGACACCCTGGATCACCTCGCAACCGTCGTGACGCTCACGCGTGCCCATCTTGCGGCGCGGCAGCACCCACCAGGTGCAGCCGGGACAGTCTTCCATCAGGGCCACGGCGCCCCGCTCCTTCATCACCCGCCCGCTCTCCACCTTGGCGCGCCGACCGCCGTCACTCACGTGGACCGCGAGCGTGATGGCCAGACCCACCGGCACCAGCACCCGGGGCACCCTCGTCTCGAGGTAGGCCACCGCCGTGGCCCCGAGCACCAGCATTAGGCCCGTGGGGACCACCAGCATCCGCGAGGTGCTCACCTCGAGCCCAGCCAGCCACGCGAGCGTGGCCGCCACTTGCGTGAGGTAGATCAGGGCGAGGAGTCCCGGCCCGCGCAGGCCGCGGCTCACCCACAGGCCGAGCCCGCCCAGGAGGGTCCAGAACAGCGAACCGGACAAGGCCACCCGGTACAGGAGGTTGCCGAGGTCGTGCCGGTAGGCCTTCCAGTCGAAGCGCTCGCCGAGGCCCTCCCAATCGGCGAAGTTCACCGGGCTCGCGTGGTAGCCCTCCAGGCCCGCGCCGCGGATGGCGAGCCAGGTGAACACGCCCCAGAGCGCCACCGCCGCGCCCAGCTGCCGTCGCCACGCGATGTAGAGCAGGATGCAGGGCCAGCCCTCGTAGCGCACGAGGCCGAGGCACCCCATCACCAGGTCGGCCGCGCGCAGGTGTCCCTGGAGCGCCAGCGCCAGCCCCGAGAACAACACCAGGAGGAAGGTGGACTCCTGGTAGAAGACCGTCCCCCAGCTGCCCCAGGGGCCAAACACGCCGGCCACCACCATCGCCCACCCCGCCACCGCCGCGCCGTGTTCGCCCCAGCGCTGTCGAGCGAAGTGCTGCGCCAGGACGCCACCCATCACCGCCGCCAGCGCCGCGACCGTCGACATCACGATGCGCCCCGCGTGGATGCCCCCGCCGAGCTTCGCAACCGCCCAGATGATGACCTGGGTGGCCGGCAGCCAGTCTTGCACGAGGATGTGCTCGCGACCGGCCCAGCGCTGGTAGCCGTCGAAGGAGTAGGCGGTGGGCCACTGGTAGAGGATGAACAGGCGCCACGCCATCGCGACGACGAAGGTGACCAGCAGCGGCACGCGAGGGCTCACGGCGCGGCCAGCATCTCGGGGAGCGAGGTGGTGTCGTAGTCGCCGGAGCGAAAGCGCGCGGAGGCGAGGATCTTCTGGTGGATGCCGACGCTCGTGGGCACCCCCTCCACCACCATCTGCGCCAGCGCCGCCTCCATCCGCGCGATCGCCCCGGCACGCGTGCGGGCGTGGACGATGAGCTTGGCCACCATCGAGTCGTACTGCGGCGGGATCTTGTCGCCCTCGTGGAGGTAGGTGTCGACCCGGATCCCCTCCCCCTCGGGCAAGACCAGTCGCGACACCAGCCCGGGGACGGGCCGGAACTGGTCGTCTTCGGCGTTGATGCGGCACTCGATGGCGTGCCCGGAAAAACGGGGCGAGACCGACAGGGGCTCGTTGGCGGCGGAGCGCAACATCAGCTCCACGAGGTCGAGCCCGGTGACCATCTCGGTGACCGGGTGCTCCACCTGCAGGCGGGTGTTCATCTCCATGAAGTAGAGCGCGCCGGACCGGTCGCGCAGCATCTCCACGGTGCCGGCGCCGAAGTACCCCGCCTTGCGACAGGCCTCGGCGACCATCGGGCCCATCGCCTCGCGATCGGCGGGCGAGAGCGCCGGCGAGGGGCTCTCCTCCAGGAGCTTCTGGTGACGGCGCTGCACCGAGCACTCGCGCTCGCCGAGGTGCACCACGTGGCCGTGACGGTCGCCGAGCACCTGGAACTCCACGTGTCGCCCGCCCTCGATGAGCTTCTCGAGGTAGAGCGCCCCGTCGTTGAAGGCGCTGGCGGCCTCGGCGGTGGCTTCCTGGAACGCCGCGGCCATCTCGCCCGCGCTCGCCACGCGGCGCATGCCGCGCCCCCCGCCGCCGGATCGTGCCTTGAGCAACACCGGGTAGCCGAACTCGTCGGCAAGACGACAGGCTGCCTCGGCGCTGTCGACCGGCCCGTCGGAGCCCGGGATCAACGGCAACCCCAGCGCCTTCATCGTGGCCTTGGCCACCGCCTTGTCGCCCATGCGGCGGATGCTGTCGGGCGAGGGGCCGACGAAGCGCAGCCGCGAGGCCTCGCATCGCGTGGCGAACTCGGTGTTCTCCGACAGGAAGCCCCAGCCGGGGAACACGGCGGCACAGCGATGCGCCCGCGCCGCGTCGATGATCGCGGTGGCGTCGAGGTAGGCGCGGGGGCCGCCGATGCGCGCCACCTCGACCCCGGGGGTGAGCAACCACTGGGCGCTGGCGTCGGGGTCGGCCACGCCCACCACCGGGGTGATGCCCATCCGCAGGCAGGTGCGCACGGCGCGCACCGCCACCTCGCCGCGGTTGGCGATGAAGACTCGACGAAACACCCGCTAGCCCACGAGTTCGCGCGTGATCAGGGTGCGCGCGAGCGCGGCGTCGATGTCGGACTTGTGGGTCTTCATCAAGACGCCCATCACCTTGCCGAACTCCCTGGCGTTGGTGGCGCCGCTGGCGGCGATCGCCTCGCGCACCCAGGCGAGCGTGGTGGCCTCGTCGGCGAGCTGGGGGAGGAAGCCGTCCACGACGGCCAGCTCGGCGCGCTCGGCGGCGGCGAGCTCGGCACGACCGGCCTGCTCGTAGCTCTGGATGCTCTCCTCGCGCTGCTTCTTGAGGCGACGCAGCGCCTCGAGGCAGCGATCGTCGGTGACCTCGCCCTTGCCTTCCTTCGCGAGCTCGATGAACGCGGCGCGGATCATCCGCAGGGCCATGGTGCGGCCGGCGTCTTTGGCCAGCATCGCCTTCTTCAGCTCGTCGGAAACACGGTCGACCAGGGCAGACATCGGCGGGCCTCGCGGGGAGGCGCGGGTCTAACCGGGTGGCCGAAAGGCCCGCGAGTTTCTCTCTCGCGTCCAAGCCGCGACAACGCCTTGCGCCTCGACGACGTCGCGGCTCGCGACTCCGACGTCCTGCCCCGCTTGGCGCGCCCCGCGGAGCAGCGCTCGCATCCGGGCCGGTGGCAGC
>Ga0194131_10010120_pt1 | contig 11663 bp, 9 predicted proteins | sample TA2KigO120mmetaG_FD_148631 | JGI IMG/M metagenome (GOLD analysis project Ga0194131, IMG submission 148631) | Freshwater microbial communities from Lake Tanganyika, Tanzania - TA2015053 Kigoma Offshore 120m | ecosystem: Environmental > Aquatic > Freshwater > Lake | place: Tanzania: Lake... | reverse complement strand
GTACTCGGTGACGCTGAGCGAGGACCAGGGCAACTTCCGCTTCGGCGGCACGGAGCTGCCGGACGAGGCGAAAGCGGCGATCGACGGCATGATCAACCAGCTCAAGGCCAGTCCGCAGAACGTGTACTTCGAGATCGAGGGGCACACGGACAACGTGGGCGGCGCGGAGCTGAACGAGCGCCTGGGCATGGAGCGCGCCGAGGCCGTGAAGCGGTATCTGTACGAGACCCACCAGATCCCGCTGCACAAGATGAACGTGATCAGCTACGGCGAGGACAAGCCGGTGTCGCCGAACAACACCCGCGCCGGCCGCGCCCAGAACCGCCGCGTCGTCGTCAAGGTCCTTTCGTAAGGGCTCGTGGGGCGGGTAGGGCTCGTGGGGCGGGTGGGGAAACCCACACGCCCTGCACCCACCCACCCGACCCGCCTCACCCGCCTCACCCGCCTTACCCGCCTCACCCGCCTTACCTCACCGTCCGCAGATCCAGCCTCGCGCGAACGCCTTCCTGTCCCGGCTCACTGACCACCACGTCATAGATCCCGTTCGGGTTCAGCGCGCTGCCGTCGAACGACGCGACGACGGTGCCGCCGAGCACCGGCCCCTGACGGCCGGACGGCGCGCTCGGAGACGGCACCCCCGGAGCCTGCCCCTCCACGCGCGGGCCCAGGCGCGGAATGCGTTCGAGCTCCATCGGGGGAATGGACGGCCCGGTCGATCCCACGGGCACGAGCGCGACGACGTACGGCGGCACGCCGACGAACGTGTTCAGCGGGTGAAAGGTCATGTCGACGTGGAGCTGCAGCCGTCCACCCATTGCGGCAACGAGCGCGAGCCCGTCGCGCTGCGTCAGCGGACGATCGCCCGTGCGCCGCCGCGCCTCGGCCGCGAGCACGACGCGGCGGAACGGGGTGACGACGTCGATGACATCGATCGGGGAACGGTTGACGAGCAGCCGGTAGGGAAGGTGGAAGCGCGCGCGGTCGCCGTCAGCCCGCGATTGGCCGATGGCGACTGCGTCCGAGACGTCCCGCGGATCGAGTGACGGATCGAAGGCCGCGATCGCGGCGAGCAGAAACAGCGTGTGCGCCACGGGAGGGGATCGTAGCGCACACGCCTCCTGGGCGCCGTTACGGCTTGGTCGGCGCGCAGACGTTGATGCCGAAGAACGGGTTCCCCGCGCGGCTGTCGAGCGTCGGGCAGAGCTGGATGCGGACCTCGCCGCCCGGGTTCTGCGTCGTGTGGAAGTTCAGGTAGCAGGCGCCGCTCGAGCAGGCTTCGATGACATCGGCCATCTTGGTGATGCCCTGCGCCTGGCGCAGCGTCAGGTCGCGCTCGGTCCACGTCCAGGACAGGGCGAAGTCATCGGAAATCCGCAACGGCAGGCTGGGGATGTTGAACATCACCGGTCCGGCCACGCCGGCGCCGCCCACGTGAATGTGCCCCGCCGTGAGATCGACGAGGTTGTGCACGCGGGCCGTGCACTCAATCTGCAGCGCCGCGCGATTCAGCGTGCAGCTCGCCCACGCCACGCCGCCGGTGGCGATCCCCGGCGTCTCGAACGCGCTCGACCCGCTGCCCTGAACCGTCATCGTGTCCTGGGCGAACGCCGTGCCCGACAGGGCGGCGAACACCGCCACCATCACGAAAAGTCTGAACGTCCTGCTCATGTCGCGTCTCCTTCGAACACCGGCGCACCGGTTGGGATATGGCGCGGCCTGCGGAGCACGAAACAGACCAGTCTTGCCCCACGCGGAATCAACGACTTACACACGCAAGCGCTTACGGGACACGAAATGACTTTCAACAAGTAGACTGACGCCCGATGGAACTCACCGACCGGGTAGTCCTCATCACCGGCGGCAGGCGCATCGGTGCGATGGTGGCCACCGAGCTCGCCCGCCGGGGCGCCGATATCGCGCTCGTGTACCGGTCGTCACGACGCGAAGCGGAAGAAACGGCGGCTGCCGTGCGCGGGCTCGGCCGCCGTGCGGTCGTCCTGCAGGCGGACCTGCGGGCGCCGGACGCCTGCGACCGCATCGTGGACGACACTGTCGGCGAGCTGGGACGCCTCGACGTGCTCGTCCACATGGCGTCGATCTATCAGCGGCGCGCCTTCGACGAGGTGACCGTCGCGGACTGGGACGCGCAGCTGTCGGTGGATGTGCGGTCCGCGTGGCTCTGCGCCCGCGCGGCCGTGCCCCACATGCGGCGCGCGCGGGGCGGACGCATCGTCAACTTCGCGGACTGGGTGGCGCGCAGCGGCCGGCCGCGGTACCAGGGCTATCTCCCGTATTACGTCGCGAAGGCGGCCGTCGTCGCGCTGACCGAGGCGCTGGCGCTGGAGCTGGCCGGGGATCAGATCCTGGTCAACGCCGTCGCGCCCGGGCCCATCGTCGCGCCCGAGAACCTCAGCGACGACGAGTTCGCGTCAGTGGAGCGCGCGACGCCGCTGGGACGCTGGGGCGGCGAGATCGAGATCGCGAAAGCGGTCGCCGCACTCGTCGAGAGCGACTTCATCACCGGCGAAACCATTCGCGTCGACGGCGGCCGCCATCTGAAATAGGGTCCTAGTCACGCATGTTTCACCGGTTCGTGGACCGGTTCCATTTCAATCGAGGCTCGGCTTCTCATGCGAGCCGGCCGCGCACGACGTCCGCCTGAAGGCTGCCTGAAGGCGGACATTACGTACGTAGTGTCCGGCTTTAGCCGGACCACACTACGCGTGGGCGCCGACGCGCTCGAGGATGGCGTTGAGCGTGGAGGCCGCGCCGAGCAGCGGCAGGTTGCTGATGTAGAAGTGCTGCGCTCCGAGTTCGATCATCGCGCGCACGGTGCGCGCGCAGATGTCGATCGGTGTTGCGCCCGACGCGAACTCGGCGGTCAGCCCCTCGATCGGCACCGGCAGGAACTGGTTGAGCGCGGCGAGCGTCTTCGGGTTCGCGCTGCGGTAGTAGAAGACGCCGAAGATCGCCGGCGCGCTGTCCACGCCCCGCCGGCGCACCTCCTCGAGAAACCGCCCGACCGGCGCGATGTTCAGGTGGCTGACGATCTGCGTCAGGTAGAACTCCGCGGTGAACGACTCGTCGGCGATGAAGTCCACCTGCCGTGCCGCATCCGCGTACGGGTTGGCCCATCCGCCCAGCGTGAGCTTCGGCACGTGCTGCCGGATCTCGCGGCGCAGCTCCCACGCGTGCTCGACACAGCGCGGCCGGCCGACGGCGCGGTCGCCGCCGAGCACGACGAGCGCCGGGAAGCCGTGCTGCCAGGCCTGCTCGGCGTAGCTCAGGCAGAAGTCGAGCGAGTGCTTGCTGGTGAGGAAGGGCACCACGCGGTCGCGTGGCATGTCACGCCCGAGATTGTTGACGAGATGGCGGAGGTTGTTTTCTTCCTGCGTGCCGACCGCGCTGTCGGTCAGGAACACGGCCACGTCCTGCCGGGTGAGCGTGCGGACGCCGTGGTACATGTCGATCCACGCGTCCATCCCCTCGGTCGAGCCGAGCTCCGCGCGGGGCGGCCGCAGCTCGGCGGCGACCACCGCTCGCGTGGACCGGAGCGAGGCGAGCAGCGACACCGGCCTACCGCGAGGCCGGCGCGCTCGTTCGCATGAAGGCTTCGATCTCCTCGACCGTCCTCGGGACGCGCTCGGACAGGTTGCGCAGGCCGGTCGCCGTCACGACGTAGGAGTCCTCGAGCCGCGCGCCGATATCCCTGTACTTCTGCACGGCCGGCCGCACCTTCTCGACGAACGCGGCGTTCTCGGCCGTCTTCGGCAGGTTCTCCAGCGCGCTCTCGCGGATGTAGAGCCCCGGCTCGATGACGAACGTCATCCCCGGCTCGAGCGGCCGGCGGTAGTCGCCCACGTCGTGGACGTCCATGCCGATCCAGTGGTTCGAGCCGTGCGTGTACCAGATGCGGTACTGGTCGCCCGACGTGTCGGTGATGAGACCGAGCTTCAGCAGCCCCTGCTTGATGACGTCCACGCTCTTCTGGTGCACGTCGCCGACGACCATGCCGGGCTTTGCCATCTTGCGCGACTCCTCGTGCGCCTGGTAGACGAGGGTGTAGATGTCGCGCTGCGCCGGCGTGAAGCGTCCGTTGATCGGATACGTCCGCGTGATGTCGACGGTGATGTACTTGTAGTTGGCCGCCGCGTCCACGAGCAGCAGGTCTCCGTCGCGCATTTGCCGGGACGAGGCGTTGTAGTGCAGCACGGTGGCGTTGGGACCGCTGCCGACGATCGACGGATACCCCCAGTCGAAGGCGCCGTTGCGCTTGTAGGTGAACTCGATCGCGGCCTCGACCTCGTACTCCCACGCGCCCGGCTTCGCGGCGCGCATGCCGGCCATGTGCGCGTCGCTCGAGATGCGCGCGCTCTCCTCCATGACCGTCAGCTCGTACGCCGTCTTCACCTGGCGCAGGCCGTCGATGATGGGCGTCGCGTCGAGCGCGGTGAAGCCGTCGTGCCGCTCCTTGAGGCGGTTGACGAACCGGTACGGCTCGGTGATCTCCGCCCCGACGCGCGGCGCCGGCCCGAGCAGCAGCGCGACCTTCGCGCGGTTGTTCTCCAGCGCGCCGAAGAACGACTGCGCTTCCTGCGCGTTGATGGCGCCGGACCCGCGGCGCGACATCACGCCCGCGAGGAACGCCTCGAAGTCGCCGGTGCGCTCCACGGTGGCGATGCCGCTCGTCTCCGTCGCCTCGCGCGGCGTCAGGATGTGGCCCTCCCAGTGCTCGCGCACGGGGTTCGGCGGCAGCACGAACAGGATCTCCTTGTGCTGGCGGTTGCCCGGCATCAGCACGAGGATCGTGTCCGGCTGGTCGATGCCGGTGAGGTAATACAGGTAGCTGTCCTGCCGGAACTCGTACTCCACGTCGTTGGAGTACGTCCTGACCGGGGCGCTCCACAGGATGAGCATCGACTCGGGCCCGAGGCGCTCGAGCACGCGGGCGCGGCGCGCCTTCAGGTCGTCCTGGAACTCCGCCGCCGCCGCCGGCGCGGCCAGCAGCAGCGACATCGTGATGCAGATGAATCGGGCTAGCATGAGGAGAGATTAGCAGATCACCATTCGCCCTTGACCGAGCTCACCTTCCTCGGTGCGGCCCGCACCGTCACCGGTTCCAGGCACCTGCTCGACCACAACGGCACGCGCGTGCTGGTCGACTGCGGCCTGTTCCAGGGCCTGAAGGAGCTGCGGCTGCGCAACTGGGAGCCGTTCCCCGTGCCGCCCCGCTCGATTCACACCGTCGTGCTGACGCACGCGCACCTCGATCACGTCGGGTATCTGCCGCGCCTCGTGGCGAGCGGATTCAAGGGCCGCGTGTTCTGCACGCCCGGCACCGCGGACCTGTGCAAGCTCGTGCTGCCCGACTCGGCGCGCATCCAGGAAGAGGACGCGCGGCAGGCGAACAAGCACCGCTATTCGAAGCACGACCCTGCGCTGCCGCTCTACCTGGAGACCGACGCGTGGCGCGCGATGTCGCTGCTGCAGCCGGTCGGCTACCAGCGGCCGATCGAGGTCGCGCCCGGCGTCACCGTCGAATTCCACCCGGCCGGTCACCTCCTCGGGTCGGCCTTCGTCGTCGCGCGCTGCACCGGCGGCAAGACGATTCTCTTCGGCGGCGATCTCGGCCGCTACGGCCGGCCGATCCTGCCGGATCCCTCGCCCGGCGTGCAGGCCGACGTCGCGCTCGTCGAGTCCACGTACGGCGATCGCGATCACGGGGCCGACGACGACGGCGCCGCGATCGAGGAAGTCATCAAGGACACCGCGCGCCGCGGCGGCAAGCTGATCGTGCCCGCGTTCGCCATCGGGCGCGTCGAGGAAGTGCTCTACTGGATTCGCCGGCTGGAACGCGAGCGCCGCATCCCCGTGCTCCCCGTGTATGTGGACAGCCCGATGGCCACCGAGGCGCTCGCCTTCTACACCGCGCGAGTGGCCGAGCTCGACGAGGACATGCGGCCGCAGCAGAAAGAGGTGTCGACGTTCGCCACCGCGCGCTTCCAGACGATCGCCTCCGCGCAGCAGTCGAAGTCGCTGACCGCGAACCCCCGCAGCGCCGTGGTGATCTCCGCGAGCGGGATGGCCACCGGCGGGCGCGTCCTGCACCACATGGCGGCGGCGCTCCCGGACGCGAGAAACACCATTCTGTTCGTCGGCTACCAGGCGGCGGGCACCCGCGGCCGCAAGCTCGTGGACGGTGCCCGGGACGTGAAGATTCACGGCCGGCTGGTCCCGGTCGCCGCGCGGATCGCCCGCATCGATTCCATGTCGGCGCACGCGGACCGCGGCGAGATGCTGCGCTGGCTCGGCACGCTCCCGGCGGCGCCCGGACAACTCTGTCTGGTCCACGGCGAGCCGGGCCCGATGGACGCGCTCAAGGGCCTCGTGCAGAGCCGGCTCGGGTGGACCGTGCAAACGCCCGAGCACCAGCAGCGGATCACCGTGTAAAGATCGACGGGTGCACGACTCGCGTCCCTTCCTCCTCGAACGCATCGACGACGTGGCCGTCGTCCAGCTGTATGCCGACGGGTTCGCGTCGCTGCCGCTGGGCGACAGGATTCTCGTCTGGCACCTCTATCTCGCCGCGCTTGCCGGCCGCGACATCTATTACGACCAGCGTCACCGCCAGGGCCTCGAGATGCGCGACGTGCTCGAGGCGATTCTCGTCCGCGGCCGGGGAGTCGATGCGCGCGTCCTCGCCGAGATCCGGCGCTACACGAAGCTGTTCTGGATCAACACGGGTCCGTACAACAACCTGACCGCACGGAAGTTCGTCCTGAACGTGACGCGCGACGAGCTCGCCGCGGCCGCGGCGGCCGCGGGCGTCTCCGAGGAACGCGTCGATCGCCTGGCGCCGATGTTCTTCGACGCTGACGTCGATCCGATCGTCACGAGCAAGTCGCCCGGGCCCGGGCAGGACATCCTCCAGGCGAGCTCCAACAACCTCTACGCGGGCGTCGCCTCCGCCGACCTCGCCGGCTTCCGTGAGCGTCACGGCCTGAACTCGCGCCTCGTCAAGCGCAACGGCGCGTTGAGCGAGGAGGTCTATCGCGTGGGCGGGCGGTACGACCGCGAGATCCGCCGCATCATCGGGCACCTGGAAGACGCGATTCCGTGTGCCACGCCGGCGCTGGCGGACGCGCTGCGCGCCCTGATCCGTTACTACCAGTCCGGCGAGGACGCGGACCGCGTGGCGTACGACGTGGCCTGGGTGCGCGATCGGGACTCGCCCGTGGACACCGTCAACGGGTTCGTCGAGGTCTACCTCGACCCGCGCGGCGTGAAGGGCGCGTGGGAAGCGCTCGTCTACTACGTCAACGCCGAGAAGACCCGCGCGATCCAGACGCTGGCCGCGCACGCCAGCTGGTTCGAAGCGGCGATGCCGTGGGAGCCGCGGTTCCGCAAGGCCGATGCGGCCGGCGTGACGGCCAGGGCCATCGACGTCGTCGTCGAGACCGGCGACGCGGGTCCGGTGACCGCGATCGGCGTCAACCTGCCCAACGACCAGGCGGTCCGCGAGGCCTGCGGCAGCAAGTCCATCTCGCTGTCGAACGTCACCGAGGCGCACGAGCGCTCCACGCCCGAGGCGATGCGTACCGAGTTCTCCTGGGACGACGCCGAGGCCGAGCGGGCGCGCCGCTGGGGCGCGTTCGCGCAGGAGTTGAGCACCGCGATGCACGAGGTGATCGGCCACGGCTCGGGACGCATGGCGGACGGCGTCGCGGGCGCGCCGCAGCAGTATCTGAAGGAGTGCTTCTCGGCAATCGAGGAAGCGCGCGCCGATCTCGTCGCCCTCTACTTCCTTGCGGATCCCAAGCTCGTGGAGCTCGGCCTGGTCACCGCCGCCGATCATGACGAGGTGGTGCGGACGGAGTACGAGTACTACGCGCGCAACGCGCTGCTGCAGCTCCGGCGCGTACGCCACGGCACGCAGCTCGAAGAAGACCACATGCGCAACCGGCACCTGATCGTCAGCTGGCTGATGGCCCACACCAACGCGCTCGAGCGGCGCCGGCGCGACGGCAAGACGTACTTCGTGCTGGTGGACGCGCGGGCGTTTCGCGAGGGCGCCGGACGCCTGCTCGCCGAGGTGCAGCGCATCAAGGGCGAGGGCGACTACGCCGCCGCGACCAGGCTGCTGGACACCTACGCCGTCCACGTCGATCCCGCGCTGCGCGACGAGATCGTGGCGCGGGCCGACGCACTGAGCTTGCCGTCCTACACCGGCTTCGTCATGCCGCGCCTCGAGGCACGCTACGACGGCGACGGGCGGATCGCCGACGTCGAGATCTCCTACCCGGGCGATCTCGAAACGCAGATGCTGGAATACTCCGCCTTTGCGCGTAGGGGCGACCCATGGGTCGCCCGTGAAGAAACCGATGTTCTCCCGTCGCATTCCGCGGCACGCGCAGACTAACGCGCTGGCGGGTGCGGTCGAGGCGCTGCGGGCGTCGGGGACCCCGTTCGCGGACCTGACCGAGTCGAACCCGACGCGCGCGGGGATTCCGTATCCCGCCGGCCTGCTGGCGCCGCTGGCCGATCCGCGCGCGTTGCGCTACGAGCCGCTGCCGTTCGGCCTCGGGTCGGCACGCGCGGCCGTGGCCGCCGACCAGCACCGCCGCGGCGCCAACGTCGATCCGGAGCAGGTCGTCCTGACCGCCAGCACGAGCGAGGCGTACTCGTGGCTGTTCAAGCTGCTGTGCGATCCCGGGGAGGCCGTGCTCGTCCCGAGGCCCAGCTACCCGCTGTTCGAGCACCTGACGCAGCTCGAAGGCGTGCGTGCCGAGCCCTACGCGCTCGAGTACCACGGACGCTGGGAGATCGACGTCTCGACGCTGGCCGCCGCGCCGTCGGACGCGCGCGCGGTGGTCGTCGTCTCGCCGAACAACCCGACCGGTTCGTGCCTGACGGCGGCAGAGCTCGACCGGCTGGTCGCACTGTGCCGCGACCGCGAGTGGGCGCTCATTGCCGACGAAGTGTTTGCGGATTACCTGTTCGAGTCAGGAACCTTGCCCCGAGCGAGCGCAGCGAGTCGAGGGGTGACCGATATCGCGTCACGCGCCGGCGTGTTGTCCTTCACGCTGGCGGGCCTGTCGAAGACCGTGGGGCTGCCACAGCTCAAACTGGGGTGGATGATTGCGGGCGGGCCGCGTGCGGAGCGGGACGCGGCGCTGCGCGCGCTCGAGCTCATCGCCGACAGCTTCCTGTCCGTCGGCACGCCGGTCCAGGTCGCGCTGCCGGAGCTGCTGCGAACCGGCGCGCCCGCGCGCGCCGCCATTCAGGCGCGAACGTGCCACAACCTCGACGTGCTCCGCGATCTCGCGCGCGGGTACCCGGCGTGCGATGTCCTCCACACGGACGGCGGATGGTCGGCGGTCATCCGTGTGCCGTCCACGCGCACCGAGGATCAAGTGGTGCTCGACCTGTTGTCGCACGAGCGCATCCTCGTGCACCCGGGTTACTTCTTCGACTTCCCCCGCGAAGCCTTCCTCGTCGTCAGTCTGCTCCCCGATAGGGATGTCTTTTCTGACGCCGTGGCGCGGCTGTTGCGTTTTTGTTGACCAGACGTTGCCCGCCTGATGACGCGTCGCGCCGGAGTTCTTGTTCCCCTCTTTTCGATTCCCTCGTCCCGCAGCTGGGGCATCGGGGAGATCGGCGACATCGCCGCGGCGTCGCGGTGGCTGGCATCGGCCGGCCAGCGCCTGCTGCAGCTCCTGCCGATCAACGAGATGCCGCCCGGCGAGACGTCGCCGTACTCGGCGCTCAGCGCGATGGCGATCGACCCGCAATTCATCACGCTCGAGGGGCTCGAGGACTGGGAGGCGATCGGGGGCGAGGGCAGCCTCGACGCCGCGCAGCGCGCCACGCTCGAGGCCGTCCGCCTCGCGCCGGCGATCGACTACGCGCGGCTGCGTCCGCTCAAGCACGGCGCGCTGCGGCGCGCCTTCGCGCGCTTCCGCGAGCACGAGTGGGACCGCGACACGCCGCGTGCCGCCGCGTGCCGCGCGTTCGTCGACGGGCAGCGCTGGTGGCTCGACGACTACGCGATCTTCCGCGCGCTGCACGCGCGCCACGAGGAACGCCCCTGGACGGAATGGCCCGAGCCGCTGCGGACGCGCAACGAGCATGCGCTGGCGACCGCCCGGCGCGAGCTCGCCGACGACATCCTCTACCGCCAGTACGTGCAGTGGGTTGCCGGCGAGCAGTGGACGCGCGCGCGCCGCGAGGCCGGCCGCGTGGCGCTCTTCGGCGACCTCCCCTTCATGGTGAGCGGCGACAGTGCGGACGTCTGGGCGCGGCAGGACGAATTCCGCCTCGACGCCTCGATCGGCGTGCCGCCCGACGCCTTCAGCGACACCGGACAGGACTGGGGCCTCCCGGTCTACCGCTGGGACGTGTTCACGCAGCGCGACTTCGACTGGCTGCGGGATCGCGCCCGGCGCAACGCCGATCTCTTCGACGGCTACCGCGTCGATCACCTCGTCGGCTTCTACCGCACCTACTTCCGCCCGCACGACGGCAGCGCCGCGGCGTTCACGCCCACCGAGGAGCACGAGCAGGTGCGGCTCGGCGAGCGCGTGCTGACCGTGTTCCGTGAGCCCGGCACCGAAATCATCGCGGAGGACCTCGGCATCGTCCCCGACTTCGTCCGCGAGTCGCTCGCGCGGCTTGGCGTGCCCGGCTACAAGGTCTTCCGGTGGGAGCGCCGGTGGCACGATCCAGGGCAGCCCTTCAAGGATCCCGTGGACTACCCGGCCGCATCGGTGGCCACTTCCGGCACGCACGACACGGAGCCGATAGCGATCTGGTGGGAGAGCGCCCCGGAGGAGGAGAAGAACGCCGTGCGCGCGATTCCCTCCGTGCGGGAACGGCTCGGCGCCGACGGCCGCGTCTACGACGCGCTGGTCGAGACGTTGTTCGCCTCGGGATCGGATCTGCTGATCCTGCCGGTGCAGGATCTGTTCGGCTGGCGCGACCGGATCAACCAGCCCGCCACGGTGTCGGACGCGAACTGGACGTGGCGGCTGCCGTGGCCCGCCGACCGGCTGACGACCGAGCCGCAGGCGATGGCCGTCGCCACGCAGTTGAAGGAGTGGGCTACGCGGTACGGGCGTTAGCGCGGTTTCGACCTCTTCGTAGTGTCCGGCTTTAGCCGGACCACACACGGCGGTGCCGATCAACTTGGGCTAAAGCCGGACACTACGACGTTTCAGAAACCGCTCCAGGAAAGCCCAAATCCCAAATCCCAAATCCCAAATCCCAAGTTCCAATCCCGACCCTGACTCGTCTCCGCGACGCTACGGGAGTGCTGAACCAAAGCGGACCGCCAACGAAAGTGGCGGGCTGTCTGGAACGATTTCCGCAACCTGGCTGATGCGACACGCGTGACCCAGTCCGCATTCCATCTCACGCCATCGAGGATGCAACGAACTGCACGCAGGCCTCACTGTATTCCTGCTGGCGTCAGGCTCGGGTGGGTCTCGCGCGGAGACCACTTCGTCGGCGTTTCGGAAGCGCATAATTGCAGCAGCCGACGCTAGCGCGGTTTTGACTTCTTCGTAGTGTCCGGCTTTAGCACTACTTTGTCAGATTCATTGATTCGTACATCGTGATCCAAAACTTCGTACTGTACTTTCCGATCGACGTTTCTTACGCTGTGG
>Ga0194131_10010119_pt1 | contig 11664 bp, 10 predicted proteins | sample TA2KigO120mmetaG_FD_148631 | JGI IMG/M metagenome (GOLD analysis project Ga0194131, IMG submission 148631) | Freshwater microbial communities from Lake Tanganyika, Tanzania - TA2015053 Kigoma Offshore 120m | ecosystem: Environmental > Aquatic > Freshwater > Lake | place: Tanzania: Lake... | reverse complement strand
GAGCGCCGCGTGCGCGCTCGTCGGCGTGGTCGGCGGGAGCCTCGGGTCTGCACGCCTGAACGACGCCGCGCTGGGCCTCTACGACCGGTGGCGCGACCGGGCCGACCGCCGCGTCCACCACGTGACGGGGCCCCGCCGCTTCGAGGCGTGCGCGCGCTCGCTCGAAGCCAGACGGCGACCCGACGACCGGCTGGCCTACGAGCTGGTCGCCTACGAGGAGCAGATGGACCGGCTCTACGCGGAGGCGACGCTGTGCGTCTGTCGCGCCGGGGCCGTCACCGTGGCCGAGCTGGCGGCCGCCGGCGTCCCGTCGGTGCTCGTGCCGTGGCCCGGCGCGGCCGACGACCACCAGAGCGCGAACGCGGCCGCGATGGCAGCGGCCGGAGCGGCGATCGTGCTTCCCGACGCGGACTGCACCGGCGAGGGGCTCGCGGCCGTCGCCGACGCGCTGCTCGACGACGCCGACCGGCTGGCGGCGATGACCGCGGCGGCGCGGTCGGTCGCCCGGCCCGACGCGGCCGACCAGCTCGCGAGCCTCGTCGAGGAGGTGGCCGGTGCCCGCGCCTGAGCCGGGGAAGCCGCTCGACCTGTCGGGTGTCCGTCGCCTGCACGTCGTCGGGGTCGGCGGCGTCGGGATGAGCGCGTACGCGGCCATGCTCGCCGAGCTGGGCCATCGCGTGAGCGGCTCCGATCTTCGCGAGCTGGCGCGCTTCGAGCGGCTTCGACTGCTGGGCGTCGACTGCCTCGTGCCGCAGCAGGCCGAGAACGTGCCGACCGACGCCGACGCTGTGATCGTGAGCAGCGCGGTTCCGGCCGACAACGTCGAGGTGGTGGCCGCGAGGGCGGGCGGGATCCCAGTCGTCTCGCGGGCCGACGCGCTGGCGGGGATCGTCGCCACCCACCGTGCGCTCGGCGTCGCGGGCACCCACGGCAAGACGACGTCGTCGTCGATGGTCATGCTGATCCTGCGCGCCGCCGGGCTGCAACCCAGCTTCCTCATCGGAAGCGAGCTCCACGAGGTCGGTACCAACGAGGGGCTCGGCGCCGGCGAGTGGCTCGTCGTCGAGTCGGACGAGAGCGACGGGACCTTCCTACGGCTCGGGCTGCAGGCGGCGGTCGTGACCAACGTCGACGTCGACCACCTCTGGTATTGGGGCGATATGGAAGCGGTGCGGGCCGCGTTCACCCGGTTCGTCGACGGCGTCGACGGCCCGGTCGTCCTGTGCGCCGACGACCCGTTCCTCGCGGCGCTCGCCGCCGATCGGTCCGCGGTGCTCACCTACGGCTTCGCCACCGGGGCGACGGTGCGGGTCTCGGACTACGCGAGCGGCCCGGGCGGGTCGGCCTTCACGCTCGAGCGCAACGGTGAGCTGCTCGGCGAGCTGCGGCTTCCGGTGCTCGGGCGCCATCACGCGCAGAACGCGGCGGGCGCCGCCACTATCGCACTCGAGCTCGGCGCCGGGTTCGACGCGGTGCAGCGCGCCCTCGCCGGCTTCGGGGGCGTCGCCCGCCGGTTCCAGCACCGTGGCGAGGTGGGCGGCGCCGCGATCATCGACGACTACGCGCTGCTGCCACCCGAGGTGCAGGCCACGATCCGTGCCGCGCGCGAGGGCGGCTGGCGCCGGGTCGTGGCGGTGTTCCAGCCCTTCCGCTACTCGCGCACCGCATCGATGTGGCGTGACTTCGCCGACGCGTTCGTAGGTGCCGACCAGGTGATTCTCACCGACGTGTGCGGCTACCACGAGCAGGCCGTTCCCGGTGTCAACGGACACTTGCTCGTGCGCGCCGTGCTCGACGCGCATCCGGAGCTGCCCGTCGCGTACTTCCCGCACCGTGCCGAGCTCGCGGAGCTCGTCCCTCGCTACGCGGGGTCGGGCGACGTGATCCTCACGCTCGGCGGCGGTGACATCACGAACCTTCCCGACGAGCTCGTCGCGCGTGAGCGAGCGCGGTGACCATGGGTTCCGTCGACCTCGGTGTGCTCGGGGACACGCTCGCGGCCACCCTGGGCGAGCAGGTCGTGCGCGGTGAGCCACTGGGACCGTTCACGACCTACCGCGTGGGCGGACCGGCCGCGGTGCTCGTGCACGTGCAGCGGGTTGCCGAGCTGATCCCCGTAGCCGAGGCGCTGCGCGTCTCGGGCGCGCCGATGGTGGTCGTCGGTCGTGGTTCGAACCTGCTCGTGGCCGACCGGGGCTTCGCCGGCCTTGCCGTCGTCCTCGAGGGCGAGCTGGAGGCAATCAACTTCACACCCACACAGGTACGGGCCGGCGGCGCGGTGGCGCTGCCGGTGCTGGCCCGGTGCGCCGCCGCCGAGGGCCGCGCCGGGCTGGAGTTCTACGTCGGGATCCCGGGCAGCGTCGGCGGCGCGGTCCGGATGAACGCCGGGGGTCACGGGCACGAGACGCGCGACGTGCTGCGGTCGGCGACGATCGCCGACCTGGCAACCGACGGGGTCGCCCGAGCGCGGCCGGTGGCAGACCTGGGGCTCGGATACCGGACCTCGGCCCTCGGCCCGACCGAGGTCGTGGTGGGCGCGGAGCTCGCGGTCGAGGTCGACGACCCGGCGGCCTGCGAGGCGCGTCTGACCGAGGTCGTCCGTTGGCGCCGGCGGCACCAGCCCGGCGGGTCGAACGCGGGATCTGTGTTCCGGAACCCACCGGGTGACCACGCCGGACGGCTGGTCGAGGAGTGCGGGTGCAAAGGCCTCCGGGTCGGAGGCGCACAGGTCTCCACGAAGCACGCCAACTTCATCCAGGCCGAGCGCGGAGCGACTGCGGCCGACGTGCGGACGCTGATCGAGACGGTGCGGCGACGGGTCGCCGGCGCGACCGGCGTGGAGCTCGAGACCGAGCTCCACCTCGTCGGCTTCGAGGAGAGCGGGTGACCGGGACCGAGGTGCCGCCGCGGGAGCGGGGTCCGCGCCCGAGCATGGACGAACGGATCCGGGACCGGCGCGTGGCCGTCCTCCGCGAGCAGGGGCGGCGCCGGCTGCGCGTCCTGCTCGGCCTCGTCGTCGTTGCCTCGCTCGTGGGGATCGCCTGGCTCGTCGTGCAGTCGCCGCTGTTCGCGCTCGAGGGCCTTCGGGTCCGCGGGACGGTCCAGGCCTCACGCGCCGAGGTCCGTGAGGCGGCCGGGGTGGAGGCGGGAGACGCGCTGCTCTTCGTCGACGAGGGCGACGTCGCGCGCCGGGTCGAGGAGCTGCCCTGGGTCGCGTCGGCACGCGTGCGCCGGGACCTGCCTCACGACCTCACGATCACGGTGGCGGAACGCACGCCGATCGCCTGGGCCCGCCGTCTCGTGCCCGCGGGCGTCGATCCCGCCGCGGTGCCGGTCGTGCTCGTCGACCGCAAGGGTCGGGTGCTGGCCGAGTCCCCGACGCCACCCGAGGGTCTCCCCGAGCTGGTGGGCGCGACGCTGGTGCCCGACCCGGGCCGGCGCCTCGCGCCTGTCGGGCTGGCCCGGGTGCCGGCCGCGCTGCCCGAGGCGCTGCGCGCGCACGTGAGTGCGATCACCGCGTCGGATGGCGCGCTCGTCCTCGCGGTGCGCGCGCCGGCCGGGGGGACGCCGCCGGCCGGGGAGGTGCGGCTCGGCGCGCCGAGCGCGCTCGCCCGCAAGGGCGCGGCTGCGCTCGCGGTGCTCGACGTCCTGGTCTCTCGTGGCGAGCACGTCCGCTACGTCGACGTGCGGGTGCCGGGCGCGCCGGCGACCGGATGAGCGGCGCGCCCCGGCGGGTGATTGAAGGGGGAACCGCGGTCCACTAGAGTCTCCACCGTCACCACAGGTTTACATAACTCTCGACCTCGAGTCGAGGTCGAGAGTTTTCGACTTCCTGGGAGAGCAGGTCCCGATGTTGGGTGCACCGCAGAACTACCTGGCCGTGATCAAGGTGGTCGGCGTCGGCGGCGGCGGCGGGAACGCCGTCAACCGCATGATCGACGCCGGCCTGAAGGGCGTCGAGTTCATCGCGGTGAACACCGACGCCCAGGCGCTGCTCATGAGCGACGCCGACGTGAAGCTCGACCTGGGCCTTGAGCTCACCCGCGGGCTCGGCGCGGGCTCCGACCCCGAAGTGGGAAGGCAGGCGGCCGAGGAGCACCGGGCCGAGATCGAGGAGGTGCTCAAGGGCGCCGACATGGTCTTCATCACCGCGGGCAAGGGCGGTGGGACCGGCACCGGTGGTGCGCCGATCATCGCGGAGATAGCGAAGCAGGCCGGAGCGCTCACGATCGGCGTGGTCACCCGTCCGTTCACCTTCGAGGGTCGGCGTCGCTCGGTGCAGGCCGAGCAGGGCATCCAGCACCTCAAGGAGAAGGTCGACACCCTCATCACCATCCCAAACGACCGGTTGCTCCAGGTCTCCGACGAGAAGACCTCGATGCTCAACGCGTTCAAGATGGCCGACGAGGTGCTCCTCCAGGGCGTGCAGGGGATCACCGACCTGATCACCACGCCGGGGTTGATCAACACCGACTTTGCCGACGTCAAGATGATCATGACCAACGCGGGCTCCGCGCTGATGGGCATCGGCTACGCCTCGGGCGACGGCCGGGCAGTGAGCGCCGCGCGCGGCGCGATCTCCAGCCCGTTGCTCGAGGCGAGCATCGAGGGCGCCCGTGGGATCTTGCTCAACATCTCGGGTCCGTCCGATCTCGGGCTCTTCGAGGTGAACGAGGCCGCGGAGGTCATCGCCCAGGCGGCGCACCCCGACGCCAACATCATCTTCGGCGCCGTCATCGACGACGCGCTGGGCGACGAGGTGCGGGTCACGGTCCTCGCGGCCGGGTTCGACCGCTTCGAAGGCGAGCGACGCGCCGACGCGCCGCTCGGCCTGCGCGACGAGGAGCGCGAGCTCGCGGGCGACGAGTCGGTCGACGACCTCGACCTCGGCGACGACGACTTCGACGTCCCCGAGTTCCTCCGCTGACCGCCACGCACGTCCTTTCCCTGGGGTGCGCGCGGGCGGTGTTCACCGACCGTCGCGGCGGCGTCTCGACGGGGCCGTTCGCCTCGCTGAACCTGGCGACTCACGTCGGCGACGACGGCGACGCGGTAGCCGAGAACCGCCGCCGGGCCGAGGCCCGCACGGGGCGGGTCGTCGCGCTGTGGCCCCGGCACGTCCACGGGACCGACGTGCTCACCGTCACCCGGGCACTTCCCGCGGGACGGGAGGTGGACGGTTGCGTGACCGCCGATCCCGCGCTCGCAGTCGTCGCGCTGGGCGCCGACTGCGCGCCCGTCGCGTTGGGTGATGACGCGGCCTGGGCGGCGATCCACGTCGGCTGGCGCGGACTGCGCGACGGCATCGTCGCGGCCGGCGTCGCCGCAGTGCGCGCCGTGGGGCGGGGTGCCGTCCGGGCCGCGATCGGCCCGTGCATCTGCGGGCGCTGCTACGAGTTCGGACCTGCCGACCTCGATGCCGTCGTCGCGGCCGTGGGACCGGTGGTCGCGTCGCGCACCACGACCGGAGCCCACGCGCTCGATCTCCCGGCGGGCATCCGATCCGAGCTTCGTCGCGCGGGCGTCGAGTCGGTACAGGACCTGGGCGTCTGCACCAGCGAGTCGGTCGCGCACTACTCGTTCCGGCGCGAGGGGCGAACCGGTCGTCAGGTCGTGCTCGTCGCGGGCCCGACGCCGTGACCTGGCCGTGAGGCCGCGGTGAGCTATGCGGAGGTCGCCGAGCGCGTCGCGGCTGCAGCCCGCGCCGCCGGGCGGGACCCGGGCGAGGTGACGGTGATCGGCGTGTCGAAGACCGTGCCCGTGGATCGGATCGCTCCGGAGCTCGACGCCGGCCTGTGTCATCTGGGGGAGAACCGCGCGCAGGAGCTGGTTGCGAAGGCCCCGGTCCTGGCGCGCCGAGCGACGCCACCGGTGTGGCACTTCGTCGGCCGGCTCCAGCGCAACAAGGTCGCGGGGCTCGTGCCGTGGGTCTCGTGCTGGCAGTCGGTCGACCGGTTGCCCCTCGGTGAGGCCATCGCCCGCCGGGCGCCGGGCGCGCGCGTCCTCGTGGAGGTGAACCTGGGTGACGAGTCAGCCAAGGGCGGTTGCGCGCCGGTCGAGGTGGCCGGCCTGGTCGACGCGCTCGCCCGGTTGGGCCTCGACGTCGCCGGTCTCATGACCGTGGCACCGCAGTGGGGCGACCCCCGGCGTTGGTTCGGCGAGCTGCGCGGGCTGGCCGGGCGGGTGGGTGTCGCCGAGCTGTCGATGGGGATGAGCGGCGACTTCGAGGCGGCCGTCGCCGAGGGCGCCACCATCGTCCGGGTCGGCACGGCCCTCTTCGGCGGCCGCGCCTGACCCGCACCCGCCAGCCTGCGCCGAGCGCGAGTGGCGGAGAGCCGCGATCGGTGGTGGGGTCGGGGTTAGGCTGGCGAAGCCAGCAGGAGGTCGCCAATGCCGGGTATGTGGCAGAAGACGATGGTCTACCTCGGACTCAAGGACGACGAGGAAGGCTACGAGTACGACTACGACGAGCTGGACCTCGTCGACGAGCCCGACGCGAGCTACGACCGTCGGCCCGAACGCCGAGAGCGCGAGTCGGTCACCGTGGGCGTCGTGCCCCCGCCCCCGGTGCAGACCCAGCCCCGGGTGCGCGCGGTGCGGATGGACGAGGCGTCGCCCCGTGACCTCGCGACGTCCACGATCCGACCGGTGCCGGCCACCTCGGCCCGGGTGCACGTCGTCGAGCCGCACGGCTTCAACGACGCGCAGGAGGTGGGGGACCGGCTCAAGGCCGACCAGCCGGTGATCGTCAACCTGCAGGGCCTCGGACGCGACTTGCAGCGACGCCTGATCGACTTCGCCAGCGGCCTCACCTACGCCGTCGGCGGGACGATGGCGCGGGTCGCCGACCAGGTCTTCCTGCTCACCCCGAGCGACGTCGAGGTCTCCCAGGAGGAGAAGGAGCGTCTCCAGGCTCGCGGTCTCTACCGTGCCTGAGCGCCGAACACCGTGCAAGAGCTGATCTGTGCGTTCCTCACTGTGTACACCGTGATCCTCGTCGCCCGGGCGGTGCTGTCCTGGTTCCCTCCGAGCACCTCGGGTGGTGGCCTCGTCACGCTCAACCGCCTCCTCATGGACCTGACCGAGCCTCTGATCGCCCCTCTCCGGCGGGTGATCCCGCCCGTCGGGATGTTCGATCTGTCGTTCATGGTGGCGGTGTTCGGGCTGATCATCCTGCGGCAAATCGTCTGCGAGGGGTGACTCCACCGCTGTGGGTCCCGTCGTCGCTACCATGCACCTCATGGACGTGACGCCCCAGGAACTGCGCGACATCGACATCCGCGAGGGCTTTCGCGGCTACAACCGTGACGATGTCGACGAGCTGCTCGAGCGTGCCGCCGGCACCATCGAGCATGTTCAGGAATCCGCCCGCCGCCTCGAGGAGCAGAAGGGTCAGGCGCGCGAGGCGGAGGACATCTTGCAGCGCACGTTGCTGCTCGCTCAGCGCGCCGCCGACGAGGCGGTCGCGGAGGCGCAGGCGAAGTCCCGCCAGATGCTCGACGAGGCCGAAACGACCGCGCGCGCGACGCTCGCGGAGGCCGAGCACAACGCGCGCCGGCAGGCCGAGGCCGAGCGACGGCGGCTGGAGAGCGAGATCCTCGAGCTCGGCGCGCGGCGCGAGGCGTTGCTCGCCGACGTCAACGGGCTCGAGCGGTTCGAGGCCGAGTACCGCGCGCGGCTGCGGCGTTCGGTGGAGACCGATCTCGAGTCGCTCGGGGGGACGGTGAGCGTCGCCCCGTCGCCGCGCCCCACGATCCATGACGTCGAGTTGCCGGCGGCCGCGCCTGGCGCGGCATCGGCGACTTCCCCGACGGCCGCGCCACCCGCGCCGCCTGCGGCGGAGCCCGAAGCGCAGGGCGCGCCCACTGCGGAGATCGGCTCCGTTCCCGTGTGGACCGAGCCGGCTGTGGATCCCGGGGCGCCGTCGGTGCACCAGCCTCCGCCCGACGTCCCGCCACTGGCGCCTTCGTCACCGTCGGCCGAACGGCCGCCCCTCTTCGACCGGGAGCCGGCCGAGGCCGAGTCGCTCGACGACGAAGCGTTCTTCGCGAGCCTGCGTGAGGCCGTCACCGACGAGACGCCGCTCGGGCCGCGCGACGACCAGCCCCAGCCCGAGCGGGCGCTGTTCGACCAGGACGACGCGAGGAGCGGGAGCGGACGCTTCGGCCGCAACCGCCCCTAGCCGGGGACGCGCTCCAGCGTCACCGTCACGGTCGTGCCGTCGACAGTGACGCTGGTCGGTGTCTCGAACGGCGGGCCCACCTCGAGCTCGGTGGCGAGGATCTCGCCCCCGATCCAATCGCGGTGCCGGTCGATCGCCCGGGCGACGTCACCTTCCGCGCCGAGACACACGGCGACGCGATCGGCGATCCGAAGCCCGACGGCCTTGCGCAGGTCGTTGAGGGCGCGGACCAGTTCGCGCGCGAGGCCTTCGAGGCGCAGCTCGTGGTCGACGGTCGTGTCTAGCGCAACGGCGACCCGACCCTCCTGAGCGAGCGCGAGCTCCTCGTGCGAGGTTGCGCGCACCTCGAGGTCCTCGGCATCGAGCACGATGGGTGTGCCGTCCACGTCGAGGGTGTACTCGCCGGTGTCCTCGAGCGACCTGCGCACGGCTGCACCGTCAGCTCGAGCGAGCAGCTCCTTGACCCGCGGCATCAGCTTGCCGACCTTCGGTCCGAGGCGACGGAAGCTCGGCACCACTGCGTAGTCGAGGAGTCCCTCGAGGCCGGCGATGGCCTCGAGGCGCTTCACGTTCAACGCGTCTGCGACCTCGCCCGCGACGGGATCCGAGAGCCGCTGGTGGTCGGGGAGCAGGACGAGGGCGCGGGCGAGTGGCTGGCGCACCTTCAGGCGCGACTCGGTGCGCGCGGAGAGGCCGAGCGAGACGACGTGGCGGGCGATCGCCATCTCGGTCTCGAGGGCGTCGTCGATCGCGTCCGCGTCCGCCTCGGGCCAGTCGGCGAGGTGGACGGACTCCCCGGTCGAAGCGAGGTTCTGCCAGAGCGCGTCGGCCGTGAACGGGCAGAACGGTGCGAGCAGCAGCGAGATCGTTTGGAGGCACTCGTGGAGCACGGCATGCGCGGCCGGGTCGGATGCCTTCCAGAACCGCGGCCGAGATCGGCGCACGTACCAGTTGGACAGGTCGTCGACGAGCCCGTCGAGCGCCTGCGCGGCATGCAGCGCGTCAAACCGGTCGAGGCCGTCGGTGACGTCGCGCACGGTGTGGTGCAGCCGTGACCGGATCCACCGGTCGAGAACGTGGTTCGTCTCGCCGCCCGACCTCGGCGGTTCCCAGCCGTCGAGGTTCGCGTAGGTGACGAAGAACGAGTAGGTGTTCCATAGGGTGAGCAGGAAGCGGTTCGTCGTCTCGTCGATGCTCTCGAGGTAGACGCGCTTGGGGGTCCATGGTGATCCGGCGGAGACGAAGTTCCAGCGCAGGGCGTCAGCGCCCCGCGTCGTGAGCACGCTCCAGGGGTCGACCACGTTGCCGCGACTCTTCGACATCTTCTGGCCGTCTTGGTCGAGCACGAGCGACAGGCAGACCACGTTGCGAAAGGGGGAGCGGCCGAACACGAGCGTGTTCACCGCCAGCAACGAGTAGAACCAGCCGCGCGTCTGGTCGATCGCCTCGCAGATGAAGTCGGCGGGGAAGCGCCGCTCGAAGAGCTCGGTGTTCTCGAACGGGTAGTGCCACTGTGCCGCCGGCATCGACCCGGAGTCGAACCACGCGTCGAGCACCGGCTCGACGCGGCGGGCCCGGCCGCCGGCACAAGCCGGGCAGTCGATGACGACCTCGTCGACGTACGGCCGATGCAGATCGAGATCGGTGAGCGGGAGCCCGGCGAGCTCGGACAGCTCGGCGACCGAGCCGACGCAGGTGTCGTGCCCGCAACCCTCGCAGCGCCACACCGGGATCGGTGTGCCCCAGAACCGGTCTCTGGAGAGAGCCCAGTCGACGTTCTTGTCCAGCCAGTCGCCGAAGCGGCCGTGCTTGATGTGGCCGGGATGCCAGCCGATCGTCTCGTTCTCGCGCAGGAGCGCGTCCTTCTGCTCGGAAGTTCGTGCGAACCACGTCGGCTTGGCCCAGTAGATGAGGGCGGTGCCGCAACGCCAGCAGTGTGGGTAGGAGTGCGTGTACGCCTCGACCCGCTCGAGCCGGCCCGACGCCTCGAGCGCCTCGACGAGCGCGGGGTCCGCGTCCTTGACGAACGTGCCCCGGAACTCGGGGACGCGGTCGTCGAAGCGGGCCTGGGCGTTCACCGGGTTGAGGACGGGGAGCCCCTCGGCGATCCCGACCTCGCGGTCGACTTCGCCGAACGCCGGCGCCAGGTGAACGATCCCCGAGCCGTCGTCGACGGTCACGAAGTCGGCGGCGACGACGCGCCAGCCGTCGCCGTCGGCCGGGAGCCAGTCGAAGGGCCGTTCGTAGGGAGCGCCCACCAGGTCCTCGACGAGTACCGAACCCAGCACCTCGGCGTTCTCGCCGAGCACTGCTCCGACGCGCGAGGCGGCCATCACGAGGTCGCGCCGCCCGGGCTGCGGCGCGCGCACCCGAACGTAGTCCACGTGCGGGCCCACGGCCGCGCCGACGTTCGACACGAGCGTCCACGGCGTCGTCGTCCAAACGAGCAGGTCGACGTCGCGCCCGACGAGTGGGAAGCGTACGTAGACCGAGTTCTCGGTGATGTCGCGGTACGCGCCCGGCTGGCCGAGCTCGTGGCTCGACAGCGCGGTGCCGCAGCGTCCGCAGTACGGCACGACCTTGAAGCCCTCGTAGAGCTGTGCGTGCTGCCACATCTGTGAGAATTGCCACCAGACGCTCTCGACGAACTTGTTGCTCATCGTCCAGTACGCGTCCGACATGTCGAGCCACATGCCGATACGGCGGGTCAACGCGGACCAGTCCTCCACATAACGCTGGACCGACTCGCGACATCGTTGGTTGAACGCCTCGATGCCGTAGTCCTCGATCTGCGGCTTGCCCGAGAACCCGAGCTCCTTCTCCACCTCGACTTCGACGGGCAGGCCGTGGCAGTCCCAGCCGGCCTTGCGCTCCACGTACCTGCCCCGCATCGTGTGAAAGCGCGGGTAGATGTCCTTGAACAGGCGTGCCCACGCATGGTGGATCCCCGGTCGGCCGTTGGCGGTCGGCGGGCCCTCGTAGAACACCCACTCCTCGGCCCCCTTCCGCCGGCGCAGGCTCTCGGCGAAGACGTCGTGCTCGCGCCACTGGGTGAGCACGCGCTCTTCGAGCGTGACGAGGTCGAACCTCGGATCGACGGGGTCGAAGGCCACGGGTCGTACGATATTCGCCCGTGTTCGATTGCCCGGATCTCGTCCACCCGACCGATGGCGGCATCGTGTCGCAGATGCACGTGCAGCCGCGTGTTGGACGACGGGCAGCGGAGCGACCTCCCGGGCCGAGGCGCCGGGGTCACCGCGCGCGACGCCGCCGACTGGCCGAGCCGAGCCGTGACGGCGGCTCGCCGAGCTCCCCGTTGTACCGGTCCGGGCCGGGCGCCTAGGATTCCCCGCTCTTCAGGACCCGCCCCGCGACGGGCGCAGCACCCCCGACGGAAGGGAACCCCTCGGATGGCCAAGGCCACCGGAACATCGAGCCCGGCGAGGAAGGCCACGGCGAGGAAGGCCACGGCGAGGAAGGCC
>Ga0194131_10010116_pt1 | contig 11667 bp, 14 predicted proteins | sample TA2KigO120mmetaG_FD_148631 | JGI IMG/M metagenome (GOLD analysis project Ga0194131, IMG submission 148631) | Freshwater microbial communities from Lake Tanganyika, Tanzania - TA2015053 Kigoma Offshore 120m | ecosystem: Environmental > Aquatic > Freshwater > Lake | place: Tanzania: Lake... | reverse complement strand
CGCAACGTTGCGTCAAATCTTTTTGCGTACCGTACCGGCCGACAGTGCCGTACCGGCCGACAGTGCCGTACCGGCCCGTACCGAGTGCGTACCGTACCGGCCGTACCGACAGTGCCGTACCTTGGCTTGGATATTCGGACATTCGGGTATTAATAGCTAGTGTTCCGTTGACTTTTTCTACATCGGGTAAAGCCGCTGAGAGCAATTCGATTGCCACTTTTTCACGGTATTTTGCTACCCGAATATCTGAAATACAACCAGTAGTGGTGCTAACATCCGGCCGCACAACATGTGGTGCCCAGGGGGAGGGTCTTACCCCCAAACGGGTGACGGCTGGGAGACCGCGAGCGCTCGTGTAGGTTTTTAGTACTATTCTCCGCAGTGTGGTAAAATCCCACATGTGGAGATCTACCCCTGTCCGCAGCATGGCGTCGAGTTGTTGAGTAGATTAAGACCTGAATGTCCGAAATAGTCAAGGTGCAAAGGCCCTCGGGTAACATTAGTAGCAGTTTTTGCGTTTAGTAATACTACAGTTTTCTTGCTACTAGTAGCAGTAAAATCATTTATATATATACTGTGACACACTATATATATAGGAATTTTTGCTGCTACTAATAGCAGGAGCCTTGAGGGTTATTTATTGCATTGTAATTTTACTCTTGCGCCTAACTGCTATAAATGGTACACTTTGGTTATGAGACTGGTTAATATCGACGCAGCGGAATTTCGGGGTACTACGGCGAGTAAGCACCGTGGAACCTTGGCGGGCGCTTTGAGGTCTGCTACTGCTGCTGCTGCTACTGCTGCTGCTGCTGCTGCTAATAGCCCCGGTGACGTAACCGTGAGTGCGAATAGGCCACCGGGGGTTATTGTCCATGACGAGAACCTTGTGGAGATTTGGGAATCGTTGTTTCGTGATACTGGGGTTAGTTCACAATGGCGGATTTGCGACGAGCCCATTTTGATCCTCCTGACGTTGAATATGGCTGCTGTGTACAACGGGTTGACGAATGGAACAGCGCCATCGGCGAGCACGCAAAACAACATTGTGAAGATGGCCAATTTGTTGGGGATGAATCCAGCGGCGCGGACGCATAACAAGGTGATTAAGTCTGACGGTACGCCTACCTGGGGCAGCGATGGACCTAACCGGTTTGCCGACATCGAGAACATCGCCTAAGTATAGAGGCTGCTACTAATGCCACAGGGACAAGGTCGAACAGGCTACGGTGCCAAACCCCTATTCGCACATACCGACAACCCCAATAGGTTTAACTACCGTCCTCCCAAGCGTGACTACGCCGAAATTCTAGCCGAATACTGCAACGGTGTTATTAATGGCACGGTGCCAAGTTGCATTTGGGTTAAGGCGGCGGTACATAGGTTTATTGATCTAACTAAAGATCCGAGGTATCAATACCGGCATGGTCGGGTAGAGAAGATTGCGCGGTTTGTGGAGTGCATGCCGCATGTGCAAGGGGAGTGGGCCAATAGACGGGAGTTGATTACGCTACACCCGTACCAGTTGTTCATCCTCGCCAATGTTTACGGGCTTTATATTGGCGATAGTCAGGATAGGCTAATCCAACATAGCTTGACTATGGTCGCGAGGAAGAATGCCAAGAGTAGTATTACTGCGCCCTTGTGCATTGCCCACATTACCGTGATGAATGAAGCGGGGGCACAGGTATATGCAACGGCGACTACGCGGGATCAGGCGCGGATTGTTTTCGATATTTCGAAACAAATGGTGTCAAAATCGCCTGACTTGGCGGCGCACTACGGCTTGAAAGTCCAACAGCATACGATTGTCAATAGCGACTTTGGGCGCATCATGCCCCTATCCTCCGATGCCACTACGTTAGACGGCCTTAACCCAACCTTCGTAAGTGTTGATGAGTTCCACGCCCACAAAGACTCGCGCATTATTGATGTCATGAAATCCGCTTCCGGGGCGCGGCGCAACTGCCTTATCTGGGCCATCAGTACTGCCGGGTTCAACCAAGAGGGGCCTTGCTACAGTTACGTTACTAATGGCAGAGCGGTGTTGAATAGATATGTCAGGAAGTATGAACTTGGCGAGGTCAGTGGGACAGTTTCCCCTAGTGAGCAAGATCATTACTTTTACATCGAGTACACGTTGGATAAGGAGGATGATCCCTTTGATCCCCTAGTATGGTCCAAAGCTAACCCCATGTTGGGTGTTAGCGTATACCCCAAATCCATTCACGTGTTATCTGACAGCGCTAAGGCCAAACCTGAGGACATGTCCAATTTCTTAACCAAGAGCATGAATGTTTGGGTCAATGCCTCTACCGCGTGGATGAACCTTATTAAGTGGGATCAATGTTGTATACCCCCTGCTATTAATACCCTCAGGAGCAAAGATCCGGCGGACAGGTGGACGTTTGTGGATGTTAATGGAAACAGGCTGGACAGTGATGCAGGAGTTGATATGGACTCCTGCGATATCTTCATGGGATTTGATCTTGCATCAAGAGTTGATTTAGCTAGTATCGCCCTCTTAATGCGCGTTCCCGCTGGTACCAATGGTGTAATGGAGGATAAGGTCTATGTGAAGTCCGTATCCTTCTGTCCTTGGGATACGATAACGAAGAATAGCATATATGCGAGGTGGCATGAGCAGGGATATATCATCGCGACGCCGGGTAGTGAGATTTCCTTCGAGGAGATCATGCGTGAGATACTACGCATTTGCTCGATGTACCATGTCAAGGATATTGGTTATGATCCGTATGAGAGCGTTTACATGGTTCAGCAGTTGAAGTTGACCCACGGGTTGAGTGTGCCGATGACCGCAGTGCAGGCGGGTGCTAGAGGACATAGTGAGGCGATGAAGGAAATTGAGGGAGCGGTGTATTCGAAAAGGTTGCAACATTATGGCGATAGAGTGTTGGACTGGGCCGTTAGTAACGTCGTCGCCAAAGTCGATTCGAATTTTAACGTTGCACCGACTAAGGAATCCAACGATAAGAAGATTGACCCTGTGGTAGCCATGATCTTAGCTTTCAATAGATTGATTGCCCTACCGCTACGTAAATCCTACTGGAATGATCCCGATGCGGTATTCTAGTCCTCCCAATATGCTATAATGTTTAATTAATAGGTAGTTTGTATCCTTTGGTACAAACGTAGTCTGGCGGTTCAAAGTTGATAGTACTCCTGAAAGACCGGTTGTTGATTACTCCTCCTTTCCTTGTAGTTGGCAACCGGTCCTGGAGAGGAACAGGAAACAAAATATAATGTACATCGACACTCAAAGTATGACCAACTTCCTTAGAAGTCCACTAGTGTCGCTCAAAGCCCTGTTCAACCCCAGTACATACCGCGGTGAAGGGTATTTGATCCCCGGCACACGTCAGCGCACCCCCTTTGTAACCACTCTAGACATCGCCGCTACATTACGTCGCGAAGATGACTTCCGCCGTGCCATTAATATCAGCCTGGATAACGGCTTTAGGGCTAGCGTGGCGAGTTCAGTACAGCGCCAAAGTGGGGATTACGCCGCGATGTGTTCTGCGTTTTATAGCGGCGTGAAGATTATCAGTAGGGATATCAGAAACGCTGGGGTTTATCTGGGTCAGAAGGTTTGGAGTGAGGACAAGGGCTGGTATTACGTCCATGCCAAGAGCAGCAGGTGGTATAGGATGTTTAGTACAATGGCCAATCCGGGGCTGACTTGGAACGAGTTTATCGAGTGCATGACCGCAAGGATGGTGATGTACGGGAACGCCTATGCCATCATGGAGAAGTTGTCTAACGGGGAGTATTACTTTTGGCCGCTGAGCAATGCGGATATTACCGAGAAGGTAGTTAGGGTTGGGTACAAGTATGTGAAGGTCTATACTCTGGATGGGGAAGTCATTCCTGAAGAGAGTGTGTTTGACCTTAGGGGGTTTAGCTCCAACGGGTATTCGGGGGACGATGTACGGAGGATTGTCCTCCCCACGCTGGAGCTTTATAACCAGCAACAGGCGTATGCGTCAAATTATTTCCAAAATGACGCTACACCGAGAGTTATTGTCGAGCGGCCATCAGAGCAATCGAAGATGGACCCTGACGCTGTTTCCCGTATGAAGGAAGCGTGGGTTAAGTGGCATGGGCGGAGCAATGCTAGTGGGGAGCCGGGTATTTTACAAGAGGGCATGACCGCAAAGATTGTTGAAACTGATCATTCGAAGGCACAGTTGACCGAGCAACGGGAGTTTCAAATAAAAGAGGTTGCCCGTGCGTTGCCTATCCCGGAATACAAGCTGGGGTTAACGGGACCGGATAGGAAAGCTAGTGTGGAGCAACTCGCCCAAGAGTATGTGAAATCTACCATGGAGCCCATCGCGAATAGTTGGGCCGACGCTGTGCGTCGAAAAGTTTTTGGTCCCCGTGAGGTTTACGAAAATATCCTAGAACTTGTATTTGACTTCGATTCCCTCTCCATGCCGTCAATTTCAGAACAAGGTGAGCATTTCGCCATCTTGTTAGAGAAGGGCGTGTACAAGATCAATGACGTAAGATTGCGCTTGGGCCTGCCGCCTATCCCTGGTGGAGGCGAGAACTTTATCCAGTCCAACATGGGCAGGGTTGAACAAATCGCCAAGGGGGATCACCTCAAGCAACCAACTGCCGGTGCTGTTAACCCCGCGAGTCAAAATGGCATTCCATCTCGAGTTGGGAAGTCCTCAGAGGGTAGTGGGGTTGATGGTATGGACTACTCTACTATGGTCCAGGATGTTATTAATAACATTGGTAGGGTTGTGTAGTGCACCGTAGTGATGGTATAATGTAGTTATGGCAATGAACATGAGCATTGACTTTGAGATCCTCCTTGGAAGTGCTGTTGGTGATCTAACGGCAATTGGCACTGCTGGTAGTTCTATCTACAATGGACTCGACCTGGGTATCAAGTCCCTCAAAGAGGAGGATGTTGAGCACGTAACGCGGCGCTATTCCGGTGCCCATCCTGCTAATATTGACCTCCTACCTCTAATCAAATCCGGCGAAATCATGCCCTTTACCGGTTGGTTGTCCGTTTACGGCAACATTGACGATGGACGTGAAGTCGTCGTCAAGGGCGCATTTCAAGAAGATAACGGCACCCTAATTCCCTTATTCCTCCAACATAACAACGGACTTGGTGCCTCTGCTACTAATGTCAAGTCAATTGGTATGGGACTGGTGGAGGATAACGAAAAGGGTGTTAGGTTGTATGGGTTTATTGACAAGGAGTTGCCGTATGGGCGGGAAGTGGCCCGGTCGATTAGTATGGGGTACTTAAATGCGCTTTCGCCAGGGTTTTTGGTGCGTAGGGTAGACAAGGAGATCAAGGATGGTGTTACGCATATTAACAAGGGGAAGTTGCTTGAAGGTAGCGTTGTTGCCTTCCCGATGAATAGTCAAGCGAGAATTGCGCCAGTGATTAACCCGGCCACTGCCGGTAATAATAGCACTAAGGGAGCAGATGGTGCGGATATTGGGAATCTGAACGATACTTACCGCAACGTCGTTCGAGATGTGCTTATGGATGTTTGCCGCTCACTACCCATTTACGGTATTAATACCGGCAAATAACGCTAGCTAACCTGCTATAATATCTATAGGTTTCGGTAACCGATAAATCACAAATCTACAAAAGAAGGAGCAAGTGAGATGGAACAGGCAGTAGTTGTAAGTCAACTCAGCGAGGTGTTTAAGGACTCACTCGCGCAAATGAAATCGGGGTATGAGGAAGGACGGAAGGCTGACAAAGACTTCTTTGATTCCCGCATCGCGCAACTCGAATCGCAGGTCAAGTCCTATGAGGACGCAGATCGGCAATTGGCTACTATTCGTTACGAGGACCCTGTTGCGAAAGCCTTGGCTCCTCATATGGATGCTATTCGTAACCTCTCGAAGAATCGCGGCACGATCCAATTCAACATCGAACCGCCGCTGTCAGGACGCGATGCTGTTACTAATGTCAAGGGGTTGACGAATGGGGTATTGCATCAGAAAACTACCGTTACGAATACTGCCTTAGGTGTGGGTACGGCGGGCATTTTGATGCCCGAGAGGGTGTTTGGTATTGTGGGGAATGCTTCAAGGCGCTTCACTGTCAGGGATGCGGTTCCAGCTTTCCCGATTACATCGCATCAGGTTTACTACGTCAAGGAGAATGCGTTTACGAACAATGCGGCTCCTGTGGCGGAAACGGCGGCGAAGCCTGAAAGTGCTTTGACGTTTACTGTGGCTACGGCAACGGCTAGGACGATTGCGCATTTGTTGCCTTTTTCACGTCAGGCGTTGGCCGATAGTGGGCAGGATATCCAATCATTTATCAACTTCAGGATGCGGTATGGGTTGGCCTTGGTCGAGGAAACGCAACTGCTGGATGGTGATGGTACGGGACAGAACCTTACCGGGTTTGTTACCGGGGCAACGGCGTATGATACGAACCTCAATGCTGCTGGTGATACCGCGCTCGATAAGGTGCGGCATGCGATTTATCAAATCGAGAACACTGAACTGGGCTACCCCTCAGTAGTGTTCGTTTCGCCCAAGAAGATGCATGATGTTGACTTGATTAAGGATGCGGCAAGTAACGTAGGCAATTACGTTGTTGGAGATCCCGTTAGCGGTACACGTGTTCGTACCCTTTGGGGCGTCCCTGTTATTGCTACCAAGGCGCTCAGCACCGACGCATTCTTGATGCTCGATAATCAATTCTGCGCCATCTTCGACCGTGAGGGCGTTAGCGTGGAAATCAGCACCGACTACGATGACTACTTCGCGAAAAATATGGTTATGATGCGCGTTGAGTCCCGTTTGACATCAACTATCACTCGCTCTACGGCTTTGGTTACTGGGAGTCTGTAATATGGCGCGGTATCGTTTTCTCAAAGACGCGCATAACCCGGAAGTCTATGGCCGCGCCTTCATCGGCATGTTTCTATCCAAAGAGCATCAGGATAAGCTAGTTGCTGTCAATGGTGGCCCTGCTGTACTAGCTCAGCTAATCCAGTGCGGCACCGTTGAGGAAATGTCCGATGAGGAAGCCGATGTTATCCTTGGTCCTAGACCCGCATCTGCACCTGCTATTAGTGCCAATGGCGGGAAAAAGAAGTAACGTCTGACTTAGGGCGCGTCTTGGGGTGCGGGATCAACAACCGTTATAGTTATCCATGGTGGGTTGCGGGGACTTCTCGGTAGCTATAATGCTGCACCCTTATAGGGCATGGTGGCCATGATCATGCCCCCACTATTTAGTAGCAGGCTGGTAGTATGGTAGGGTAAAGTATAGCAAGCAATGGGAATCTACATACTAGATCATGATCAATGCATCGTCAACATCGGTGCTAAAGCCACGCCGGAATACGATCCATTGCCCATACCGAAAATTAAGACCCATTTGGATATCCAGCATCAGGAGCATGATGATTTGTTGACTCAAATCCGCGCTGATGTTATTGACCTCTTTGAGCGGTATACCAACGTTGTGTTAGCGCGATCAGCATACACCGTGACGCTCGATAGTAGTACCCTCTCCTTCCTCCATAGTTCCAAGGCCTACCTGCCATTAATGCCAGTGGTGGATATCACGAGTATTAGCGTGGCGGATAAGGATGGGGGAAGTATTAGCATTGCGGCGGATAAGTACCTGTTGCAGAGTGATAGGTCGGGGCATGGGATTATTACCTTCCTGAGTCATAAGACATTACCGGATTTTGGCAACGCCAGGGAAGGATTGTCGGTGGTCATTGTGGGTAACGCGGGGTATAATACAGCATCACCGGTACCGGCTACCGCTGTTGGAGCAATGCTGTCCATGTGCGCTCAGGGTTTTATGCACAGGGGCGCGAACGAACTGAGTTTACGTCAGGAGAACATGGTTAGGGTTGTCCATGGGTACAATGAACGCCTGAATTCGTTTGTGCTCAATAACTGGTAAGCTGAGATGCCTATTAATTATAACCAAACCGCGTATAGGTTAGGGGATGCCAACACACCTTTTTCGATTTGGAAACCCACTAAGTCTACCAATGCGTCAGGGCAACCATCAACGTATGAGTTATTGGGCAAGCGCTTCTTTGCTATCGAGTTAACCAGGTCAGTAGAAAAGAATATTGACCAAGGTGTCTACGCGGATGATCAATACGTCATGATTGCCCAAGGGTACATTGCTATTGATAACTCATGCGTACTGGAGGATATGAGTGTACAACGTCCTGGGGAGGTCCTGAACCGTCGATACCTAGACGTTCTTTCTGTCAATACTACCGATGGCGTCCCGGCCGCACGATCACCTTACATTCGGCTAATGACCTCAACAAGGCAATCAATGGAACCCGTCAAGTTCGACATTCAAATTACCGATATCCAGGATGCCTTTAACCCCATTCCTCATGACAAGGAAACCTCCAACCTTGTTATTAATGTCGGCGACTCCAACCTATAAACACTATGTCTGATATGATCCGCGTCAAGGTTACTGGTGCTGCTGGGGTCAGTTCTACGCTGAGGAGTGTACTAATAGCTGCGCATTCTCCTCAGGTGAAGAGGATATTGCTAGCGGGGGCTAAGAAGTTAGCTATGGCGTCAAGGTCGGTGGCGGCTAAGTCCAAGCATGGAGACAGATGGCGTCGGGACTTCGTACCACCAGGAGCGTTGAGGGCGTCGATTGTTTGGCGTATCGGTAGGACTAAGAACCCAGCGGCGTTTGCGTATGTGGTTCTTAAGCCTGGGGGTGTTGGCATGACATCAAAGTTGCATAAGTTTGCGCCCTATGGGTTGATTATCGACAAAGGTGTTGGTGATAGGATAATTAAGAAGAGCAAGAATCCTAAACTGATTGGGAAGCGTTTAGGTCCGATTAGGGGCAGTGGGTATTTCACCCGCACGGTGAGTGTATTATCCACTGCTGTTGTCCACTCAGCCTTTAATGAAATTGACTACCTCATTACCCGCTCAATGCAGAGTTCGCGTGTCTTGAGTGCTATTAATACCTTTGGGGGTATTTAGTATACTAGTTATGTTAGGATTAGGATGGTATTAATGCCGTTGCCCAACGCAGTTAATTTGGTCGAGTCGCCATACACTTACCCCCAGGTGGTGAGGTCGGTTAGGCTACACCTAATGTCAGTGCCACAGATCACGGCCCTTGTCGAGGATAGAATCTACCCCGTTAAGCATCCTGACCTGCAACCCGAGACGGCTATGGGCCTAGTCAAAGACTTCATCCTTATACGCGAATATGGTAATAAGGGCTGGGCGGCTAATACCATTAGCTATGCAGGTAGATCGGGTTCCAAAACCTCAGTGATCGAAGTAACGGCATTCTCCGTAGACTATACCAGGATGGTATTTATAACACAATCGGTACAGTCTTTGTTAGATATGGCCCATGCTGGGTTTATTGGCCAGAATACGCTACTGAACCGGCAGATCAGGGAGGGGAATGTTAGAGTTGAGGATACGGGTGATTTGCCCCTGGAGTCCAATCCCTTTAACCTTAACCTACTAGGTTGTCGTTGTGAGGATAGCGTTGAGGAATTTGGCCGTGATAATTTTGACATTGGTCTATTTTACCGTACTATGTTCTACATCCTTATGTACGTACCTTACATCGGTGACCTACGCGGAAACCGTTGATGCTATTAATGCTTTAATGCTATAATCAAATTAGGCCTAATAGGCCGCGAAATCCAATCCAACCAACAAGGAGAATAACATGGCAGTTCCAGTTTGCGGTCAAGGTAGCGTATTCGAATACTCTACTGACGGTACCACGTTCACCGTTATCCCCGCCGTAACGGCGATGGGAATCAGCATCGGGCAAGTGAGCATGCTTGACATTAGTAACAATGCGTCGAATGGCTTGACGGAACAAAAGCCTATGAAGCGGGGGGCGCATACCATGACGGCGACTATTCAGCTTGATCCCGACGATGCCACGCACAATACCATCATGGCGCAAGTGAATAACAGCGGTATTTGTGCCGCTGCCGCGACTATTTGGCGCATGACGATGCCCAATGCCGGTGGCGCTACTTGGAAACTATCTGGTTGGCCAAACGGTGAAATTAGCCAAAGCCATGATAACATCTGGATGATGAATCTGACGTTGAATGGCACCGGAGCGCTGACATATACTCAATAAGAGTTATGTAGTAGAGGGTTATGAGGCAGGCAATGTTAGTAGAGGCAACAATAATGAGAGTATTGAAACTAGAACGATATTACCACCCGGATTTCGCGCGACCGTACATCTGTACTCCAACTGAGAAGAACCCCGATGGTGATTCAATCTCGGTATCCATCCCTATACAACGGGCGTATTCGGATAGATACCATTCTAGGACCATTGCCGATGACATTGCCTGCCTCAGTGCGCACGAAGTAGCTGCTAGGTTAACTGGCGTTACCTTCCCCGGCGATGATCAATTCAACCAGGATATCAGTGCCGTAGCCGTTTTTTTAATGTCAATTGACGTTGGCCACTGTCGTCAGGTAGTGAAGGTGCGTTATGCTTAGAAATGGAGTGAATGGTACTAATGGTGCCCAACTGCCGGTTGAGCCCGTTGAACCCATCAATGACGGTATACTCTCCGATGATGATTTCGAGAAGTTCTGTATCATCTGCGGTGGGGCCTTCTCAGCCGGGTACTTTACCAACATAACCGTAACCGTCGGTGGTGTTATCTTCGCCGACTGCCACATGCGTAATATTGTCTCTGCCCGCCATTTGGGTATCAAAAGTATATTGGTCCCCAAGGAGATTGGCAGGCCTATTGCCAACGCCCTTAAAGGTGATCCAGCCGCCATTGAGCTATTAATAGCAGCATTGGTGAGGAGTAATAAGAAGGTATTTATTGGATGGATGGGCACTACGCGTGTTGACGGCATTCCCGCCGCTGCCGTGGCCGACTTTCCTGCGCTCCACATAGCGTCTGAAATGTCAACTATCGAGGTTGGGTTGTTCCTAAGCGAGTGGGGCAATTGCATCGAGCGGTATATTCAGAGTTTGCAAGTTGAGGATGAGATTCGGACTGTTGAGAGTGGGGATAAACCCGAGGAGGCCGGGGACGACCCAAACGTAACACCGGGGTCGATGAGATTGCAGTAGATTTACCTCTACTGACCCCGGATTCAGCTATTAACTTTTGCATTGCCTACCTGGGCATGAGCCAAAAAGAAGCCAGGAAATTGCTCGTTAAGGATTTCTTTGAGCTATGGCGCATGAAGGTAGCGGAATTGCGTTTCTATGATAGCCACTTTACTCGCCTATACCTCATGGTAGCTGCCTTTGGCGGCACTCTTACCGATACTGAAAAACGCACTGCCTTCCTCATAGAATCTGGATTTATACCTGAGATGCATATCAAACGCCGAGATGGCGTTATTAATAGCATTGAAGGCGGCAGTACCATGCGGTATAATAAAGGAAGTATGAGTGTTACTATTGAGCCGCGTGTGGAAATGATCAATGGTAAGGAATATGTGCCTATGAGCTTACGATCTCCTGAGGAGAGGGCTAAGAGTGCGGCTAAAATCATGAAGATTATGGCTGGGAAAGTTAATTAGGACTACATATAATGGCATCGTACCGGGAACTGATAATCAAGATTAGCGCTGACATTAGTGGCATGGATTCTAAGTTGCGGAGGGCTGAGGGCC
>Ga0194131_10010115_pt1 | contig 11667 bp, 9 predicted proteins | sample TA2KigO120mmetaG_FD_148631 | JGI IMG/M metagenome (GOLD analysis project Ga0194131, IMG submission 148631) | Freshwater microbial communities from Lake Tanganyika, Tanzania - TA2015053 Kigoma Offshore 120m | ecosystem: Environmental > Aquatic > Freshwater > Lake | place: Tanzania: Lake... | reverse complement strand
GCCGGCCACGAGCGCCGAAAAGAAGATCTCGGCGTGCGCCTTGTCGATCCACCAGAGCATCGGCGCCGCGAAGAGGACCGCGACGGGCCCGCCACCGGTGCGCGTGACGAGCAGCGCGCACACGCCAGCCGTCAAGAGCAGGTTCAGCAGCGTGAACGCGCGCACGGGATGGACGCCTGCCGCATCCGTGACGGCGACCAGCGGCGCCGCGAGCAGGGGGGGCATCCAGAAATGCGGGAAGTCGTAGCGCCGGTCGGCGCCGCGCAGGGTGGCAATGAGCGCGCCGTCCCAGGTGCCGTCGCCGCGCGCGGCCATGTCCGCGGTCAACGCGCTCGCCTCCTCCGCCGAGACCGCCGGCGGCAGGCCGCGGGCCAGGTTGCGCGCCATGGCCACGTACTCGAAGCCGTCGCCCACGCGCCGCGGCTCCGAATCGGCGGCGGCGGCGGCAATCAGGAACAGCACGATCAGAGACAGCCGGGGTGATGCGAGGGAGCCGATCAGCAGGCGCGCGGCGCCTTCAAAGAAGAGCCGGCTCGGGGATGTCAGCGACAGGAACGACGTCTGAAAGCCGCCGGTCGCCGCGACAAGCACGGCGATCGCGATGAACAACAGGCCCGCGCCCTGGAGAGCTAATCGCAAATCACAAATCGCAAATCACAAATGGTTACAGCGGAATGTTCCCGTGCTTCTTCGGCGGGTTCCTGTCGCGCTTGGTCTCGAGCGTGGCGAGCGCGGCGATGAGCCGGGCGCGCGTCTCGCGCGGCTGGATGATGGCGTCGACGAATCCCCGCGCGGCGGCCACCTGCGGGTTGGCGAACTTCTCGCGGTACTCGCTCACGCGCGCCGCGCGCGCCGCCGCCACGTCGCCGGCGGCGTCCAGCTCGCGCCTGTACAGGATGTTCACGGCGCCCTCGGCGCCCATCACCGCGATCTCCGCCGTCGGCCACGCGTAGTTCACGTCCGTGCGGATGTGCTTGCTCGACATCACGCAGTAGGCGCCGCCGTACGCCTTGCGCGTGATGACGGTCAGCTTCGGCACCGTCGCCTCCGCGAACGCGAACAGCAGCTTGGCGCCGTGGCGGATGATGCCGCCGTACTCCTGCACCGTCCCCGGCAGGAAGCCCGGCACGTCCTCGAACGTCACCAGCGGGATGTTGAACGCGTCGCAGAACCGCACGAACCGCGCGCCCTTCACCGAGGCGTCGATGTCGAGCGTGCCGGCCAGGTACGCCGGCTGGTTCGCGACGATGCCGACCGGGCGCCCGCCGAGGCGCGCGAACCCGACGAGGATGTTCTTCGCGAAGTGGTGGTGCACCTCGAGGAAATACCCCTCATCGACGACGGCGTGGATGACGTCGAGCATGTCGTACGGCTGGTTGGGCGCCGCGGGCACGATGGCGTCGAGCGCCTCGTCCGCGCGGTCCGCCGGATCCGGGCTCTCCACGCGCGGCGGGTCGTCCACGTTGTTGGACGGCATGAACGACAGCAGCTCGCGGATGAGGAGCAGGCACTCCTCGTCGTTCTCCACCGCGAAGTGCGCGACGCCGCTCTTCTCGTTGTGCGTCTGCGCGCCGCCGAGCTCCTCCTTCGTCACCTGCTCGTGCGTCACGGTCCGGATCACGTCGGGTCCGGTCACGAACATGTAGCTGGTGTTCTTCACCATGATGGTGAAGTCGGTGATGGCCGGCGAGTAGACCGCGCCGCCCGCGCACGGTCCCATGATGGCGGAGATCTGCGGCACCACGCCCGAGGCCAGCGTGTTGCGCAGGAAGATGTCCGCGTAGCCGCCGAGCGAGAGCACGCCTTCCTGGATGCGCGCGCCGCCCGAGTCGTTGAGCCCGATGACCGGCGCGCCCATCTTCATCGCCAGGTCCATGATCTTGACGATCTTGGCGGCGTTGGTCTCCGACACGGAGCCGGCGAGCACGGTGAAGTCCTGCGCGAACGCGTAGGCGAGGCGGCCGTCGATGCGGCCGTGGCCGCACACCACGCCGTCGCCCGGCACGATCCGGTTCTCCATGCCGAAATCGCGGCAGCGATGCGTGACGTGCGCGTCGACTTCCTCGAACGTTCCGGGGTCGAACAGGAACTCGATGCGTTCCCGGGCGGTCATCGCGCGGCTGTCGCCTGCGCCTTCTCCCAGTCCTCGAGGAACTTCTCCAGCCCGATGTCGGTGAGCGGGTGCTTGAAGCACTGCTCGATCACCGCCGGCGGGCACGTGACGACATCCGCGCCCATGCGGCCCGCCTCCACGATGTGAATCGGGCTGCGGACGCTGGCCACGAGCACCTCGGTCGGGTACTCGGCGGCGTCGAAGATGTCCACGATCTCGCGGATCAGGTTCATCCCCGTCGTGCCGATGTCGTCGAGCCGGCCGACGAAGGGGCTCACGTACGACGCGCCGACCTTGGCGGCCAGCCACGCCTGCGTCGCGGAGAAGATCAGCGTCACGTTGACGCGGATGCCGTCCGACGACAGCGCCCGGCACGCCTTCACGCCGTCCCTGGTGAACGGCACCTTGACGACGATGTGGTCGTCGATCTTCGCGAGGCTCTTGCCCTCGTTGATCATGTCGGCGGCGGAGGTGGTGACGACTTCCGCGCTGACCGGGCCCTGCACGGTCTGGCAGATCTGCTTGAGGATCTGCCGGTAGTCGCCGCTCTCCTTCGCCAGCAGCGACGGGTTGGTGGTGACGCCGTCGAGGATGCCCATCGCGGCGAGCGGCTCGATCTCCTTCAGGTTGCCGGTATCAGCAAAGAGTTTCATAGGTGTCTCACCGTGCGACTTCTTCCACGCGTTCTGATTCGCCGCTCACGTTCGGCAGCGGGAGCTGGGCGTCAACCGCGACCACCGAGTAGGTATAGCGCGCGCCCGGCTTCACGTCGGTGTCCCGGAAGCGCGCGTCGGCAATCGGCGACCCGGTGAGCTGACGCAGTGTGGCATCGCTGCCTTCCCTGCGCAAGACCAGATAGCCGCCGAGGTCGAGCTCCAGGTTCGGTTCCCAGATCAGACTGATGCCGCCCTCCGACGGGACGGCGGCCAGGCCCGTCGGCGGCGCCGGCGCGAAGACGTCCACCGGCGTGATGCACAGCGGCGTGGACGGCTCGCTCGTCACGATCGCCGGCGGCGTGCCGCGCATCGCGCGCACCGTGTAGCAGCGAGGACGATCGAACTCCACCGTGTCGACCGTTGCAAGGGCAGCGAGCGGCGTCGCGTTGATTGGCACCGGCACGGGCGCAATCCACTCTGCGGGCGGCCCCACCGCTGGAGCCGCCAGCGGGTCGGGCGCGAGCTCGCGGTAGACGTTGTAGGTCGTGGGGCCCGGCGGCACGCTCTCGTCCGCAACCGGCAGAGGGGCGGCAACCGCAATGGTGAAGGCGGCGGCATCGAACGGCGCCAGTTCAGGCCCGAGCGTCCGGTCGAGGAGGAACCCGAGCAAGCCTCCCGACGGCTCCCATGTGAGCGGAACACCACTGTCCGTGTACGTGGCCTGGAGCCCTGTGGGGGGATCCGGCAGCGCTGTCAGCACGAATTCAACGATGGAGCCCGGAGGGCCCGGCCGCCCGCGGCCATCGATGGGAATGGCCACGTAAAACCGCTTCAATGGGCCCAGGGGTACCGCAACCACCGGCCGTGTCGCCGCGGCCCGGACCTGGCGCGGCTCGAGAGGGACTTCTGGTCCCTGCACGAACTCCTCGGCGGTCAGCGTATCGCGCACCGTCACCATCGTGCCCTGCCAGGCCCCTGCCCGATCGATGAAGCCGAAGGGGGGCTTCGGCACCGGCAGTGCCGGGTCGGGCGGCGGCGCCACCGGAACGCTGGCCACGACCCTGGCGACGTCCGCAAAGCGCAGGACGCGAGGGGCGACGCGGCCCGTGTAGCCGTAGACGTCGATGCGCGTGATGGTGGCCGGAAGGGACGCGTCGATGTTCTGGCTGGGGACGGTGACGGTGACGTAGACGTCGCCGCCCATCCGCGCGGCCGTGATCTGCGTGATGGCGGCCGGGATGCGGACGATGGGCGCGAGCGGCGAGCCGCGCTTGCCGCAGGCGCCCGCGGCGAGCGCGACGCAGCACAGCGCGGCGGCGGCGCGCCGGACGTCAGTCCGCGAACGCAGGCTCGTCGCGGAGCGGATCGCGGTCGGCGACGGCACGTTTGGCGACATCAGACGAGCGGAACCTGCGGGGATCGATCGCGTGGCCTCGCACCTTGTAGTTGAGAATCCGTTCGGTGGTATCGAGCAGCCGCGCGGCCTTCGCGCGATTGCCCCGCGTCGTCTTCAGCGCGTCCAGGATGAGGTCGCGCTCGTACGCCGCCACCGCGTCCTTCAATGATACGCGGGTGACGGTGCCGGAGGCGTCGGCGGTCTGCAGCGTGGGCGGCAGGTGGTGGCCGTGGATGACGGCGCCGTCGCAGACGAGCACGGCGCGCTCGAGCGCGTTCTCGAGCTCGCGCACGTTGCCCGGCCAGTGATACGCCGTGAGCATGTCGATGGCCGGCGTGGAGATGCGCTTGATGACCTTGCCGTGCTCGCGCGAGAACTTCTCGAGGAAGTGGTCGGCCAGCAGCAGCAGGTCGGCCTTCCGCTCGCGGAGCGACGGCACGAAGATCGTGAACACGTTGAGCCGGTAGTAGAGGTCCTCGCGGAAGGTGCCGCCCGCGATCGCCTTCTCCATGTCCTTGTTCGTGGCGGCGATGAGGCGCACGTTGACCTTGACGGTCTCCGTGCCGCCGAGACGCTCGAACTCGCGCTCCTGCAGCACGCGCAGCAGCTTCACCTGCGTGCTCAGGTTGATGTCGCCGATCTCGTCCAGGAAGAGCGTGCCGCCCTCGGCCATCTCGAAGCGCCCCTTCTTGCGGGCATTCGCGCCGGTGAAGGCGCCCTTCTCGTAGCCGAAGAGCTCCGACTCGATCAGCGTCTCGGGAAGCGCCGCGCAGCTCACCTTCACGAACGGCTTCTTCGCGCGCAGCGAGTTGTAGTGGATGGCGTGGGCGATGAGCTCCTTGCCCGTGCCCGACTCGCCGCGGATGAGCACGGTGGTGTTGGTCTGCGCGACCTGCGCCACCTGCTCGTACATCTCGCGCGTCGGGCCGCTGGTGCCGATGATGTTCGAGAAGTCGTAGCGCTCGCGCAGCTCCTGCCGGAGGTGCGTGTTCTCGTCGAGCAGGCGGCGCCGCTCGTCCTCGACCATGCGCTGCACGTTGAGCGCCTGCGCCATCATCGAGCTGACGACGCCGAAGAACTTGAGGCTGCTGTCGAAGTCGCGCTCGGGCTTGAACGTGAGGTCGATGCCGAGCGCGCCGACGGCGGCGCGGTTGAGCACGATGGGGATGCAGACGAAGCTCGTCTCCTGGCGCGAGCCGTCGCCGCGGCGGCCGGCGCGGTTGAGGAACTCGGGCTCCTTGCTGACGCGCGGCACCACGATCGGCTTGCCGCTGGCGACGACCTTGCCGGTGATCCCCTCACCCGCCTTGTAGCGCACCGTGCGGGCGCGGTCGTCGAACCCCTCGGCGGCCTCGACGAGCAGCTCGCCCTCGCGCAGCAGCGTCACCATCCCGCGCACGACGCCGTGATGGCGCATGAGGATGACCAGCACCCGCTGCATCGCCGCCTTCAGATTGAGCGTGCCCGAGAGCGCCTGGCTGATCTCGAGCAGCGTCGAGAGCCGGCGCGCGTCGCGGGTGGCGGTGTTTTCCGGTCCGGTCTTGGCGGCGGCCATCGTGACGCTACCTTCTTGTATTTACAGAGATCTGGGCGAACAAAAATGTCTGAAATTTGCCCAGGTCGGACTCGCATTCTACAGGATCCCGAAGGAACATCATCAGGCGTGAATCTTGCGGAGGGCCGTGCATGCGTCGTCTCGGTGTCCGACCTACCACCTGCCACCTGCAGAATACAGCCAGTCTACGTAGCTGTAATCCTGCGGCGAGCGTCCCGCGAACATGTCGGCGCGGCGGGCCGCGTCGCCGCCGCTGGCGTGGAAGAGATCGCCGAGCCATCGCGCGGTCTGCTGGACGCGCGCGGTGCGCGGGCGGCGGCGAGCCTCGTACTCCAGGAACGCACGCCGGTCGTCAGGCTCGCGCGCCATCACGGCTCCGAGCGTCACCGCATCCTCGAGCGCCTGGCACGCGCCCTGCGCCGCGAACTGCAGCATCGGATGCGCGGCGTCGCCCAGCAGCGTGATGCGGTTCTTCGTCCACGCCGGGATCGGCAGCCGATCGAACATCGTCCAGCGTCGTGCGCGGTCGATGCGGGCAATGCCGCTTCGCACGCGGGAGCACAGCGGCCCGAAATGCTCGTCGAGCTCCTCCGGCGTGCCCCAGGCGTCGGAGTGCTCGTCGCCGGGCCGGAAGGCGTCGCTCCTGAACACGGCCACCTGGTTGAGCAGCTCGCCCGGACGCACGACGTACTGCACGAAGTGCACGCCGGGCCCGACGAAGATCGTCATCGCCTCGACATCGACATCCTCCGGCAGCTGGTCGAACGGCACCGTGGCTCGATAGGCGACCGCCTGCGCGCACACGGGCGGGCCGTCGTCATGGATCAGCGTGCGCGTGCGGGACCACAGGCCGTCGGCGCCGACGACGCTGTCGCACTCGTAGGTCGTTCCGTCGGCACAGATGACGCGCGCGGCGTCGCCGAGATCCTCGATCGACACGGCCTCGAGACCCGCCTCGAGGGTGATGCGCGAATCGAGCCGGCATGCCCGCAGCTCGGCGTTCAGCAGGTCGGCGCGGTGCGCGACAACATACGGAAAGCCGAAGCGCTGGCGGAACGGCGCGCCGAGGTCCATGGAGATGAGGGAGTCGCCGGTGAGCGCGTCGCGCATCACGAGGCGCGCGGGCAGCACGGCGTGCGCGAGCACATCCTCGAGGATGCCGAGCCGGTGCAGGACTCCCGTCGCGTTCGGCGCCAGCTGCAGGCCGGCGCCGATCTCGCCGAACTCGGGCGACTTCTCGATGACGTGCACGGGGCGGCCGGCTCTCGCGATCGCCAGCGCGGCGGCAAGGCCGCCGATGCCGCCGCCGATGACGAGCAGAGGAGTCCGCGTCAGAGGATGTAGCGCGTCAGGTCTTCGTTCTTCACGATGTCGGCGAGCATCCGATCGACGTAGCCCTCGTCGATCGCGATCGTGCGCTCGCCGAGCTCAGGCGCCTCGAACGACAGCTCGTCGAGCAGCCGCTCCATCACCGTGTGCAGCCGCCGCGCGCCGATGTTCTCGGTGGCGTCGTTCACCCTCGCCGCGAAGTCGGCGATCCGGTTCACCGCTCCCGGCGTGAAGGAGAGCGTCACGTTCTCGGTCCCGAGCAGCGCCGTGTACTGCTTCACCAGCGCGTTGCGCGGCTCGGTGAGGATGCGGACGAAGTCGTCGCGCGTCAGCGGCTCCAGCTCCACGCGGATCGGGAACCGCCCCTGCAGCTCCGGGATCAGGTCCGACGGCTTCGACACGTGGAACGCGCCGGCCGCGATGAAGAGGATGTGGTCCGTCTTCACCATGCCGTGCTTGGTGTTCACGGTCGTGCCTTCGACGATGGGCAGGATGTCGCGCTGGACGCCTTCGCGGCTCACGTCGGGACCGTGGCCGCCCATGCCGCCCGCGCTGTCGCGGCTGGCGATCTTGTCGATCTCGTCGATGAAGATGATCCCGGCCTGCTCCACCCGCTGCACGGCGGTGCGGCCGACCGACTCCATGTCCACCAGCTTGCCCTGCTCCTCCGCGATCAGGTGCGGAAGCGCGTCGGACACTTTCAGGCGCCGCGCCTTCTGCCCGCCCTGGAACATGTTGCCCATCATGTCCTTGAGGTTCTGGCTGATCTCCTCCATCGAGGTGCCGGCGATGACCTCGAACGACGGCATGGCGGCCTGGCGCACCTCGATCTCGACGACGCGGTCGTCGAGGCGCCCCTCGCGGAGCTGCTCGCGCAGGCGCTCCCGCGTGCGGGCGGCCTGTTCGCGGGCGGTCGCGGGGTCCTCTCCCGCGACCGCAGCCCGGGGCGGCAGCAACAGGTCGAGCAGGCGCTCCTCGCCGGCCGAGCGCGCCTTGTCCTTCACGTCCTCGGCCTTCTCGGCGCGCACCATGTCCACGGCGAGCTCGACGAGGTCGCGCACCATCGACTCGACGTCGCGGCCCACGTAGCCGACCTCGGTGAACTTCGACGCCTCGACCTTGATGAACGGCGACTGCGCGAGCCGTGCCAGGCGCCGGGCGATCTCCGTCTTGCCGACGCCGGTCGGCCCGATCATCAGGATGTTCTTCGGCGTGACCTCTTCCGCCATGTCGGCGGAGAGCCGCTGCCGGCGGATGCGGTTGCGGAGCGCGATCGCCACCGCGCGCTTCGCCTTCGCCTGGCCGATCACGTACTTGTCCAGCTCGGTGACGACCTCGCGCGGGGTCAACGAGTCCACGGCGGTCACGGTGCGTTCAGGAAGATAGATCGCCACTCACAACTCTTCGATGGTCAGGGTGGGATTGGTGTAGATGCAGATGTCGGCGGCGATGCGCATCGACTCTTCCGCGATCTGGCGCGCGTTCAGCTGGCTGTGACGCGCCAGCGCGCGCGCCGCCGCCATGGCGAACGGGCCTCCCGACCCCACCGCCACAATCCCGTCGTCGGGCTCGATGAGGTCGCCGGTGCCGGAGAGGAGGAACGTGGACTTCCTGTCCGCGACGATCATCATCGCCTCGAGGCGGCGCAGCAGGCGATCGGTGCGCCAGTCGCGCGCCAGCTCCACCGCCGCGCGCTCGAGATTGCCGCGGTACTGTTCGAGCTTCGACTCGAAGCGCGAGAACAGCGCGAAGGAGTCGGCGGCGGAGCCGGCGAAGCCGGCGAGGATCGAGTCGTTGTAGAGCCGGCGGATCTTGCGCGCGCCCTGCTTGAGGACGGTGTTGCCGAGGGTGACCTGGCCGTCGCCGGCCAGGCAGGTCCTGTCCTGGTGGCGGACGGCGAGAATCGTGGTCGCGTGAATCATCGGGTCTGATTGCAGTATTGATCAGAGGACGGTTTGCTGGCCGTCCGCAAGGACGGGGACACGGTCGCCGCCCGTTTTCGGCGGGAATCGCGAACGTTTCGTGCGATCCCGCATGGCAGAATCGTTGCTGAGGTCGTCTGCATGCTCCCAATCACTCTGCTCGCCGCGGCGGCCCTGCTCGTGAGCGCGCCGGCCGCATTCGCCCAGGACGATCAGGCGCAGACCCAGGCTCCCGCTGAAGCGGCCGCTCCGCCGGTCCGCTACGCGGTGCCGCGGTCGCAGGCGCCGCAGCGGTCGCCCGAACGCGCGCCGGCGCCGGCGCGCCAGGCTGAACCACAGCGTGTGCCGATTCAACGTGCGGGTCCGGTGCAGCGCGTCGAACCGATGACGCCTCCACAGGCGCAAGCGCCCGTGGCGCAGGCCCCTGTTGCTGCAGACGACCAGCAGCGCCGCGCGGTTCCACGCGGCAGCCGCCCGCGTGAGGACAACCCGCCGGTCGGCACGGCCGTGCCGCGCGCCGGCGTCGTGCGGCCGCCCGCTGATCGCGGCCCGCGCGTCGTCGATCGCGGTCCGCGCGTCGTGACCCGCGGCTACTACCGGACGCCGACGGTCTACAACAACTATTACTACTACCCGCGCCGCTCGTATCCGTACGGCTACGGCGCGTTCGGCCTCGGCTACTTCTATTACGACCCGTATCGCTGGTCTCCGGGCCTGTCGGTGAATCTCGGCGTGGGCTCGGGCTATCCGTACTACGGCGGGTACTACGGAGGGGGGTACTACGGCGGCGGCTACTACGGCAGCGGCGGCTACTATCCGCGTCCCGGCTACCCGGTCGGCCATTTGAGGCTGCGCGTGACGCCGCGCCATGCGCAGGTGTTCGTGGACGGCTACTACGCAGGAGTCGTGGACGACTACGACGGCATCGTGCAGGCGCTCAGCCTCGAAGACGGCCCGTATCACATCGAGCTCGTCGCGCCCGGCTACGAGCCGCTCGAGTTCGACGTCCGCATCATCCCGGGGCAGAAGATCACCTACCGTGGGGATCTGATCCCTCAGCGGCCGTAGCAAATCCCAAATCCCAAATCCCAAATCCCAAGTCCCAAATTCCAAATTCCGACGCTTTGGGCTTTGCGGTTTGGGGTTTGGGATTTGGGTTTTGGGTTTTGTCTCTATAATCCCCGCGTGACCACGACGACCGCATCCCAGCAGACGCTCGAACGCCGCCTCGGTCCGTTCGACGGCGCCGCCATCATCGTCTCCAACGTCATCGGCGCGGGCATCCTGTTCACGCCGCCCGTCATCGCGATGGGCGTGCCGAACGGACTGCTGTACCTGTCGGTGTGGCTGGCCGGCGGACTGCTCGCCTTCGCGGGCGCGATGGCGTATGCGGAGCTCGCGGCGCTGCGGCCGCGGGCCGGCGGCGAGTACGTCTACCTGCGCGACGCGTTCGGGCCGGTGGCCGCGTTCCTCACCGGATGGACGTCGTTCGTCGCCGGGTTCTCGGGCGCCATCGCCGCCGTGGCGCTGGTCGCGCCGTTCTACCTCGCGCGCTTCGCGCCGGCCGCCGGGAACACGACGCCGTTCTTCAGCATCCCGATCATTCCCGGCACGCTGCAGCTGTCCTTCTCGCCGCAGACGATCATCGCGCTCGCGCTCATCTGGGCGCTGGCCTTCGTCCACATCCGCGGCGTCGGGCCAGGCCGCGTCGTCAGCAACCTGCTCGCGACGCTGAAGGTCTCGGCGTTCGTCCTCTTCATCGCCTGGGGCTTCACGCTCGGCAGCGGCGACAGCGCGCGCCTCACCGAGGCGGCGGCGCCGGTGCCGGCCGCGGGATGGTTCCTGGCGCTGCTCGCCGTCGGCTTCACGTATTCGGGCTGGAACGCGGCGGCGTACGTCGCCGAGGAGATCAGGGACCCGGGACGCAATGCGCCGCGCGCGTTCGCGCTCGGCACGGGCGCGGTGATCGCCATCTACCTGCTGATGAACGCGCTGTATCTCTACGTCGTGCCGGTCGGCGAGCTGGCGGCGCTCGAGGGCAGCGTGCTCGACATCGTCGCCGACCGCCTGATCGGTCCGACGGCCGGCAACATCATGGGGATCGTCGGCATCATCAGCCTGGCGGCCAGCGTGAACGCGATGACGTTCGCCGGCCCGCGCGTGTACTTCGCGATGGCGCGAGACGGGATGTTCTTCGCGCGCGCGGCCGCGGTGCACCCGCGCTACCGCACGCCGGCCGCGTCGATTCTCGCGCAGACGGTCTGGGCGTCGCTGCTCGTCCTCTCGGCGCAGGCCGACGCGCTCATCAACTACACGGGATTCGCCATCTGGCTGTTCTCGGGGCTCGCGGTGGCGGCGCTGTTCGTCCTGCGGCGGCGGGAGCCGAACGCGGAGCGGCCGTACAGGACGCTGGGGTATCCGGTCGTGCCGGGGCTGTACGCGCTGGTGGCGGCGATCGTGCTCGTCAACGGGCTGATCCGCGATCCCGGGCCGACCGGCGCGGGCGCGCTCATCATCCTGGCGGGTATCCCGCTCTACTTCTTCTTCCGGCGCGCGCGCTAGCGCGGCTTCGACTTCTTCGTAGTGTCCGGCGTTAGCCGGACCACATACGGCGGTGCCGATCAACGTGGTCCGGCTAACGCCGGACACTACGACGTTTCAGAAACCGCGCTAGCCGGGTCCGTGCCGCGATGGAT
>Ga0194131_10010112_pt1 | contig 11672 bp, 13 predicted proteins | sample TA2KigO120mmetaG_FD_148631 | JGI IMG/M metagenome (GOLD analysis project Ga0194131, IMG submission 148631) | Freshwater microbial communities from Lake Tanganyika, Tanzania - TA2015053 Kigoma Offshore 120m | ecosystem: Environmental > Aquatic > Freshwater > Lake | place: Tanzania: Lake... | reverse complement strand
GCGCTATCGACGGTGAGAAACGCATCGCAGCCCTGGGCGGGTGGTCACGAGTCGGCGCCGGCTGCCTTCTCCATGAACCGGTTCCGCTCGACGGCGACGCGGGTGATGCGGCCGGCGGCGACGAGGTCGCGCGGGTCGGTGATCGCCACGCGGAACGTCAGGCGGCGGCCCTCGACCGCCTCCAGCACCGCTTCGGCGGTGACGGTGGTGCCGGGCATGGTGGGCGCGAGGTGGTCGAGCTGCACCCGGTAGCCCACGGTGGTGCTCCCGGCGCTCAGGGCGCCGTCGAGGGCCTTGACGGCGGCTTCCTCGGCCAGGGCGACCACCCGCGGGGTCGCGAGCACGCCGACATCGCCCGAGCGGATGGCGAGGGCGGTGTCGTCGTCGGTGACGTCGAGGCTGACGGTGGCGGTGAGGCCAGGACGTGGCGGCATGGGGCCGAGCCTATTGGGCGCGCAGCAGCGATCGTCGACGGAGTCCCCTGGCGTCGCGGAGCGCCCCATGGTGGCGGGCGCGCAGCAGCGATCGTCGACGGAGTCCCCTGGCGTCGCGGAGCGCCCCGTGGGGGCGGGCGCGCAGCGGCGGTCGTCGACGGAGTCTCCTGGCGTCGGTCGCGGCCTGGGACCGCGGGTTGTAGAAAGGTGGCCGTGATCGCGCCCGAGATCGTCGAACGCACGCTGGCCGTCGCGCTCTCGCGCGGCGGCGACTTCGCCGAGGTCTTCGCCGAGGACCGGGCCAGCGTCAGCGCCCGCCTCGACGACGGTCGGGTGGAGGAGCTGGCCACCGGTCGCAGCCGGGGCGCGGGCATCCGCGTCGTGCGGGGGGAGACCACCGGCTTCGCCCACACGGCCGACCTGTCGGAGCGGGGCCTGGCCGCCGCGGCCGAGGCGGCCGCCGCGGCATCCACGGAGTCGGGGGCTGCGGCGCAGGTCGCCGCCCTGCCCGATGCCCCGCGCGGCCCCGAGGGGTCGGGCGTCGCGATCCTGCCGGAGACCGTCAGCAAGGACGCCAAGGTGGCCCTGCTCCAGCGGGCCGACGTCGCCGCCCGGGAGCGCAGCGGCGCGATCCGCCAGGTGAGCGCGGCCTACGCCGACGGCCGCCGCCGGATCCTGGTGGCCAACTCCGACGGCGCGTTCGCCGAGGACGACCAGGTGCGCACCCGGTTCATGGTCACCGCGGTGGCCGAGGGCGACACCGGCCTGCACACCGGCACCGAGGCGCCGGGGCGCACGCTCGGCTTCGAGATCTTCGACGAGATCGACCCCGAGGAGGTCGCCCGGATCGCGGCCGACCGGGCACTCACGCTGCTGTCGGCCCGGCCCGCCCCGTCGGGTCGGCTGCCGGTGGTGCTCAAGCGCGGCGCCGGCGGGGTGCTGTTCCACGAGGCGTGCGGCCACGGGCTCGAGGCCGACCTCGTGCGCCGGGATGCGTCGGTGTTCCGGGGTCGGGTGGGCGAGCGGGTCGCGTCGCCGCTCGTCACCGTGGTCGACGACGGCTCCTACGGCCGCGAGTGGGGCACGTTCGCGATCGACGACGAGGGCACGCCGGCTCGCCGCAACGTCCTCATCGAGGACGGGGTGCTCACCGACTACATGTGGGACCTCGTGCGCGCCCGGGCCGCCGGGCGGCCGAGCAGCGGCAACGGGCGCCGGGAGACGTACCGGCACCTGCCGATGGTCCGCATGACCAACACCTACCTGCTGCCCGGTGCCGCCACGCCCGACGACATCATCGGCGACACCGAGTACGGCCTCTACTGCGTGGCGCTCGGCGGTGGGCAGGTCAACACCGCGACGGGCGACTTCGTGTTCGGCGTGACCGAGGCCTACCTCATCGAGGACGGGCAGATCACCGAGCCGGTGCGCGCCGCGCAGCTCATCGGCAACGGCTCCGATGCGCTGCGGCTCGTCGACGCGGTGGGTGACGACTTCGACACGTGGGCCGGCACCTGCGGCAAGGAGGGTCAGGGCGTGCCCGTGTCGTCGGGGCAGCCCACCCTGCGGGTGGCGGAGCTCACCGTCGGCGGCACGGCGTCGTGAGCGAGGCAACGCTGCTGGAGGTCGTGCGCGACATCGTCGAGAAGGCTGCGCCCGGCGAGCAGGTCGAGGCGTACGCATCGCACTCGGTCGACACCGACGTGAAGGTGTTCGAGGGTCGCGTGGAGGAGATGGCCGTCGCCGAGAGCGGCGGCGTGGGCGTGCGCGTCGTGGTCGACGGACGCCTCGGCTACGCGTGGGTCGGCTCGCTCGAGCCCGATCTCGTCGCCGGCGTGCTCGACGAAGCCCGCGACAACGCCCGGTTCGCCGCCCCCGACGAATGGAACGACCTGCCGACCGGTGACGACGCGCGCGCGGTGCCGGTCGCCGACCTCGACCTCTGGCGTGACGATCTCGCCGCGGTGCCCGTCACCGACAAGGTCGCGCTCGCCCTCTCCCTGGAGCAGACCGCGGCGGGACTCGACCCGCGGGTGCGCGGGGTGGAGTCGGCGCACTACGGCGACGCGGCGATGGAGTCGGCGGTCGCCAGCTCACTCGGGGTGGAGGCGGCGTCGCGGCGCACGGTCACCTCGTGCAGCGTGAGCGCGCTCGCCGGGGAGGGCGACGGGACCCGCACCGGCTACGGCTTCTCGGTGGGCCGCACGCTCGCCGACCTCGACCCGGAGACCGCCGCGCGCGATGCCGTGGAGCGCTCGACCCGGCTCCTCGGCGCCACCCCGGTGGCCTCGCGACGCCTCCCCGTCGTGTTCGACCCGCTCGTCACCCGGTCGATCCTCGGGATCCTGGGCTCGGCGCTCAACGGCGAGGCCATGACCAAGGGCCGCACGATGTTCCTCGGCCGCGACGGCGAGGAGGTCGCCGCCGCCCACGTCACGCTGGTCGACGACCCGACCGATCCCCGCGCCTACGGCGCAGCGCCCTACGACGCCGAGGGCCTGCCCACCCGCCGCAACGCCCTCATCACCGACGGCGTGCTCCGGGGCTTCCTGCACAACACGTCGACCGGGCGCCGCGCGGGGGTGGGCACCACCGGCTCGGCGGTACGGGGCGGCTACGCGTCGAAGCCGGGTGTGGGGGCGCGGGCGCTCGCGCTCACGCCGGGGGCCCGCAGCCCGGAGGACATCCTGCGCATCGCGGGAGACGGCTTCTACGTGCAGTCGGTGAGCGGCCTGCACTCGGGGACCAATCCGGTCAGCGGCGATTTCTCGCTCGGGGCGGAAGGGCTGCTGATCCGGGGTGGCGAGCTGGCCGATCCGGTGCGTGAGGTCACGATCGCGTCGACCGTGCCCCGGATGCTGCTCGACGTGGTGGAGGTGGGGTCCGACCTGACCTGGCTGCCCGGTGCTGCGGTCGGGCTCACGCTCCTCGTCGGAGAGATGGCGCTCAGCGGCGCGTGAAGGCGCCGGGGAGCCGGGCGTCCTCCGGGGGGACGAGCGCGAGGAAGAGGGTGCCGCGGGCCGATGCATCGGCGAGCGCGCCGGCGTCGGCCTCGGCGACCAGGAGCGTCACCGACTCGGGGAGGCTGCGGATGACCACCGCGCCTGCTGCCGCGAGGATCGCGCCGTCGCCGACCGTGCGTCCGGTGCCGAGCGCGTCGACGCCCGACGCGAACGACGCGGACGACGCGTAGACGTCGACCGCGCTTCCGGGTTCGGGCCGCAGTCCGCCACCGACGGTGATCTCCACCGCCCGGGTGCCGGCGGGCAGCGCGCCCGCGAGCCCGTCGCGCGTCGTGGGTGCGAGGTGCGCGGCGTGCACGTACCCGTCCCGCACCACCGGGACCTGCACCACGCGCCCCAGCGCGTCGGCGACATCGTGGAGCGCGCCGCGTGGGGCCTGCGACGCGTGCACCCGCCGGGTCGTGACATCGCCCGGGGTGATCGTCGCGCCGAGCGGCAACCAGGTGCGGGCGACCACGACCGGCTCCTCGGGGCCGAGCGATCCGGCGCGCCGGCGGAGGGTCGCCAGGTCGCCCGCGACGAGCGACCCCGTCACGAGCGCGAGCGCGATGGCCCCGGCCCACAGGCCGAGGGTGCGGGGGGAGCGTCGGAGCATGGGCCCCGCCTTTCCGAAGGGCACGGCGAGTCGCCGCGAGCGTTCGGGGAGTGCGGGGGAGTGGAGACCGGCGGCGGGGCCGCCGTGGGGAGCCCGACCGGCTCAGTTGGTCGAGGATCCCGACTTCGAGGGCGACGAGGCGGACGACGCGTCGGACTTGGTCGCGCTCGACGACGAGGACCCCGAATCCGAGGAAGATGACGAGGATCCCGACGACGACTCCGACCCCGATCCCGACGACGACTCCGACGCCGACGTGGTCGAGCGCTTGCCCGACTTGCCCGAGGCGCGGTTGTCGGTCTTGTAGAAGCCCGAGCCCTTGAGCACGATCCCGGCCGGGCTCATGACCTTCGACAGCTTGCCGCCGCACCCGCCGGCGTGGCGGGTCTTGGGCTTCTCGTCGAACGACTGCCAGATCTCCATCTCGTCGCCGCACTTGGCGCAGCGGTAGCGGTAGGTGGGCATCGGTCCTCGGTCCTCGGTGGTCCGGATCGGCTCGCTCCCGGCCGTGGGCCGGGCCACACGGACCACGCCGGGGGCCCTGGCACTCGCCGGGTTCGAGTGCTAATCGTACCCGAGCGGTGGTCCGAGGTCCCACGATGGGCCCGTCATGCCACAGAATGGGGCCGTGGCCTGGGTCCTGGCGTTGGTACTGCTGGCGTATCTCCTCGGGACGTTCCCGAGTGCCGACCTCGTCGCGCGCCGATTCGGCGTCGACGTCACCAAGGAGGGCTCGGGGAACCCGGGTGCCTCCAACGTGGTGCGGCTCCTCGGCTGGAAGGCCGGGGCGCTCGTCCTGATCCTCGACGCCGCCAAGGGTGCGATCGCGGCGGCCGTCGGCCTCGCCATCGACGGGCACCGCGGCGCCTGGATCCTCGGCGTCGCCGCGGTGATCGGCCACGTGTTCCCCGTGTGGCGCCGCTTCAAGGGGGGCCGCGGAGTCGCGACGGGTGCCGGCGTGTTCATCGTCGTGTACCCCGGGGTGACCCTGGTGCTGGCGCTCGTGTGGGTGCTCATCGCCCGGGGTCTGCACAAGGCGTCGGTCGCCTCGCTCACGGTGGCGATCCTGGCCCCGATCATCGTGATCGTGCGCGGCGGCAGCGCGCTCGACATCGCCATCGTGGTCCTCGTGGCCCTGCTCCTCGTCCTGCGCCACGCCTCGAACCTCAAGCGGCTGATCCGCGGCGAGGAGCACGGACTCGGCGGCAACGACGCCCCGACCGACGAGCGGCCCGGGGACTCGGCCTCGGCGGCCTGAGCGCGCACGCGCGGCTGCGTCGGCGGTCGACGCGCCCCACGGCGGTACGGTTCGGGCATGCAACCGGTGCGCAAGGCAGTGCTGCCCGCCGCGGGGCTGGGCACGCGGTTCCTCCCCGTCACCAAGAGCATCCCCAAGGAGATGCTCCCGCTGGTCGACAAGCCGGCGATCCAGTACGTGGTGGAGGAGGCCGTGCAGGCCGGGATCTCCGACGTGCTCGTCATCACCGGGCGGGGCAAGGGCGCGATCGAGGACCACTTCGACCGCAACGTCGAGCTCGAGCAGGTGCTCGAGCGCTCGGGCAAGACCGCCATCCTCGAGGAGGTGCAGGCCACCGACCGGCTGGCCCACGTGCACTTCATCCGTCAGCACGAGGCGCTCGGCCTCGGACACGCGGTAGCGGTGGCGGAGCCCCACGTGGGCGGGGAGCCGTTCGTCGTCATGCTCGGCGACGACATCATGGTCGACGACGCCACCCTGCTCACGCGGATGCTCGACGTGCACGCGGAGACCGGCGGGTCGGTCCTCGCGTTGATGGAGGTCACCCCCGAGGAGATCAGCGCGTACGGCGCGCTCACCGGTGAGCCGGTGCGCGAAGGGGTGATGCGGGCGCGCGGTGTGGTGGAGAAGCCGAAGCCCGAGGAGGCGCCGTCGAACCTGGCGGTCATCGGCCGCTACGTGTTCACCCCGGGGATCTTCGACGCGTTGCGCGAGACCGAGCCCGGGGTCGGCGGGGAGATCCAGCTCACCGACGCGATCGGCATCCTGCTGGAGCGGGAGCCGGTGTTCGGCGTGGTGTTCAGCGAGGGCCGCTACGACGCCGGCAAGAAGGTCGACTTCCTCCGGGCCAACATCGAGCTCGGGTTGGCGCGTGACGACCTGCGCGACGAGATCGAGCAGATGCTGCGGACGCTCGTACGCGCCCGCGGCCTCACGTAGGCGGCCCGGGATGGCCCTCGTCCCGCTCGAGGAGACCCGCGACGCGATCCTCGCCGCCGTACCCCGCCTGCCGGTGGTGTCGACGCCGATCGCCGACTCCGTGGGCCTGGTGCTCGCGGAGGACATCGTCGCGACGGAGCCCGTCCCGCCGTTCGCCAACACCGCGATGGACGGGTACGCGCTCCGTGCCGCCGACACGGTGGGCGCGTCGGCCGACGCGCCGTCGCGGCTCAGGGTCGTCGACGACCTCCCCGCCGGGCGGGCACCGGAGATCGCGGTCGGCCCGGGGGAGGCGATCCGGATCATGACCGGCGCGCCGATGCCCGACGGCGCCGACGCGATCGTCATGGTCGAGCGCACCGCGCGCGACGGCGACGACGGCGTGCTGGTGCAGGCCGAGGCGAAGGCGGGCGACCACATCCGTCGCCCGGGCGGAGATCTCGAGGCCGGGCAGACGGTGTTCACCGCCGGGACCGTGGTCGGCCCGGCGCACGTGGGGGTGCTCGCCAGCGTGGGTGCCCACGAGGTCGCGGTGTACCGCCGAGCGCGCGTCGGTGTGCTGTCGACCGGCGACGAGCTGGTGGAGCGGGGCCCGCTCGCACCCGGGCAGATCCGCGACTCCAACCGACCGATGCTCTGCGCGCTGGCCGCCGCCGCGGGCGTCGAGGTCGTCGACCTCGGCCTCGCCCGCGACGACGAGGCGTTGATCGTCGGCGTGCTCGAGGACGCGTTCGCGCGGTGCGACGCCGTGCTCACCAGCGGCGGCGTGTCGATGGGCGAGTACGACTACGTGAAGGCGGCGCTCGACCGGTTCGGCGCGCTGGAGTGGCGCCAGGTCGCGATCAAGCCCGCCAAGCCGCTGGCATTCGGCGTGGTGCAGGGCGTGCCCGTGTTCGGCCTGCCCGGCAACCCGGTGTCGTCGCTCGTGAGCTACGAGCTGTTCGCCCGTCCCGCGCTGCGCTCGATGATGGGGTACGCCGATGGTCGGCGGCCGGAGGTCGTCGCTCGCGCGGCGCACGCGTTCACCCGTCGCCCCGACGGCAAGGTCCACCTCGACCGGGTTCGGGTCACCTGGGAGGGCGACGGCTACGTCGCCGCGAGCACGGGTCGCCAGGAGTCCAACGTGCTGTCGGCCACCGCGGCCGCCAACGGCCTCGCGCTGGTCCCCGACGGCGACGGCCTCGCCGCCGGTGACCCCCTCCGGGTGATGCTCCTCACCTGACGCCCGCGGCCGGGGGTCGGGACGCGGGACGCGGGGGTTCCGGCCTGCCCCAAGTGAGGCCGGAACCCCCGCGTCCGCGGTGGGGCTCGGGTGGATCGGGCGCCGCTACGGCGCGGTGCAGCCCTCGGGGACCGGCGCGTCCGCCGGGACCCGCTCGGCCGACGCCGAGGAGGTCTGGATGCCGTCGCCGTGGTCGACGATGCCGGACTCGCAGACGACGATCTTCTCGGCCGGCGCGGGCGTCGGTGCGCGGTCGCCGCCATCGCTCTGCGCGATGGCCGGGACGGCGAGGAGCGCCGAGGCCCCCACCAGCCCGAGGGTGACGACGGCGATGCGCCGCCACCGTGGCCGGCGGGTCGGGACCACCGTGGGGGTCGGCTCCTGGTCGTGGGCCATGTGGGACCTCCGGTACTCCGGGGTCCTGGCCCCGGAAACGACACAACCGGCACCCATGTGTGGCATGGGGCCGGTTTCGCCTGGCTCCCCGCAAGCCCGAAGCGACCAGTTACGGCCTGCGGATCAGTGCCTCCCCGAAGGTGGCTCGATTGTCTCGTCGATTGGCGTGTGGGACGTGTCGCCGAATGACGACCCGTCCATTCTGCCACGCAGAGTGGTGATTCGTCAACGCTGAGAGTGACGGCCCCCGACTTCCCCGCCCCACCACGCCGCAACGGCCCGGCCGCGCGGCGGACGACGGCGAATACGCTGGGCGGTCCATGGATGGCGCCCCCGCTCCGCTGATCGACCCCTACGGCCGTCGGGTCAAGGATCTGCGGATCTCGATCACCGACCGCTGCAACTTCCGCTGCACCTACTGCATGCCGGAGGAGGGGCTCACCTGGCTCGACCGCGCCGACCTGCTCACCTACGAGGAGCAGGCCCGGTTCGCCCGGGTGTGCGTCGAGCGCTTCGGGTTCGAGTCGATCCGGATCACCGGAGGTGAGCCGACGGTGCGGGGCCAGCTGTCTCGCCTGTTCGAGCTGCTCGCCCCCATCGGGGTCGACCTCGCCCTGACCACCAACGGCGTCAAGCTCCCCGAGCTGGCCGCGGGCCTGAAGGCGGCCGGGCTCCACCGGGTCAACGTTTCTATCGACTCGCTGCGCCGCGAGACCTTCCTCGCCCTCACCCGCCGCGACGAGCTCGACCGCGTGCTCGCCGGCATCGACGCCGCGCTGGCCGCCGGGCTCACGCCGGTGAAGGTCAACGCGGTGGTGATCCGGGGCGTCAACGACGACGAGGTCGTCGACATCGCCGCGTACGGCCGCGAGAAGGGCGTCGGCGTGCGGTTCATCGAGTTCATGCCCCTCGACGCCCAGGGCGACTGGACGATGGACCAGGTGGTGTCGGCCCAGGAGATCCTCGAGCGGATCGACGCCGTGTTCCCACTCGAGTCCACCATGGCCGGTCTCGACCACCACGGCGACGAGCCCGCAGCCCGGTACCGCTACCGCGACGGGATCGGGGACGTCGGCGTGATCCCCAGCGTCACGGCTCCGTTCTGCGAGAGTTGCGACCGGGTGCGCATCACCGCGGAGGGCAAGTTCCGCACCTGCCTGTTCGCGCTCGACGAGTTCGATCTGCGGGCCGTGCTCCGGGACGGCGGGACCGACGACGACATCGCCGCCGAGATCGAGCGGGCGGTCGGCACCAAGTGGGCCGGACACCACATCGGGAAGGTCGACTTCATCCGGCCCGACCGGTCGATGAGCCAGATCGGCGGCTGAGCCCGGCACGTCACGAGCCGCGAGGCCGGGGCACCGACGGCCGAGGCGAGGGCTGGGAGGGCCGGGTCCCGAGGGCGCTCGGTAGACTGTCCCGTCGTGACCGCATCGGAGTTCACCCACCTCGATCCCCTCGGCCGAGCCCGCATGGTCGACGTCACGGCCAAGGACGCCACCCATCGACGGGCGATCGCCCGGTGCAAGGTGTTCATGGAGGCCGACACCGCCTCGCGCATCGCGAGCGGCGCGATCACCAAGGGCGACGTGCTGGCGGTGGCGCGGGTCGCAGGGATCCAGGCCGCGAAGCAGACCTCGCACCTGATCCCGTTGTGCCACCCGCTGCTGGTGGGATCGGTGTTCGTCAACTTCCAGATCGAGGAGCGCCATGTCGAGGTCGAGGCGCAGGTCGACACCGTCGACCGCACCGGGGTGGAGATGGAGGCGATGACCGCCTGCTCCATCGCGGCGCTGACGATCTACGACATGTGCAAGTCGGTCGACCGGTCGATGGTGATCGGTGAGCTGACCCTGTGGGAGAAGACCGGCGGACGCTCCGGTCAGTACCGCAGGGCTCCGGAGTCGGAGTTCGACCGCTTCGACCGCTGACGCGCACGCGCTTCGCGGAACAATCTCGAAATTCGCCGCTGACCTGGGGTGACGCGAGTCGGCCTGCTTGATCCGGGCCGTGCATCCGTTGGTAACCTGGAGGCCATCGAGCGAGGTCCCGCGGGACTTCGCTCGTGTGCTTGTGGCGGAGATCCGGTGCGCACGTGGAGCGTGGGCCCGGACCTGGGGAAACGAACGTTAGGACAGGCAACACGTGGCCATCCTCGTGATCCTGGTGCTGGTCGTTCTGTGGGCGGCGGTGCTGATCCCGCCGATCCTGCGGTCTCGCAACTCGGGTGGGCACCACGGAGTCTCCGACTTCATGGACAGCCTGCGTTCGCTGGGCCACCGCGGCAGCCACCACCGGAGCTCGTCGATGCTGGGCGGCCCGGTGCTGCACGGTCCGTTGAGCGGACCACCGCCGATGCCCCGAGGCCCCCGCCAGGCTCCCCTCGCCCCGCCGATGCACTACCGACCGATGCCCGGTGGCGTGTCGCCGATGATGCGCCGTCGCCGCAACGTCCTGTTCGGGCTCACCGCCGCGGTCGGGCTCACGTTCCTGCTCGCGCTCGGGATGCGCACGCCGTTCGCGTACCTGTTGTTCCTCGTCGCGGCCGCCGCGCTCGGCGCGTACTGCTACGCCCTGGTGCAGATCAAGAACCACGGCGCGCTCACGCGCACGCAGCCGGCGAAGCGCGCGTTCGTCACGCCGGTCGACGTCGAGGACGACGCGTCGAAGGCGGGCGACAACGTGATCGTGCTCCGCCGCAACGTCGGCTGACCGCTCCGTGAGCACCGCGCGTGCCGAGGCCATCGCCGCGGCGGGCTCGGCCGCCGCAGCGGAGCTTGCAGCGACGCACGACGCACGCGAAATCACGTTGGCCGCGTCGCGCGCGGCGATCCGGTCGTGCGCCCTGTCGATCCGCGCGGTGCAGCGGCGTGAGTTCGCCGTCGCGCGCGCACACATCGCCGACGCCGCGTCGTTGCTGGCCCAGGCCGACGCGGCGACCGCCGACCAGGGCACGGTGCGCCACGCCGGCTTCCTGCACGACGCGAAGAAGGAGTACGCCGAGGCGAACCTCACGCTTGCGTTCGTGGAGGGCACGCCGCTGCCGTCCGCGGCCGACCTCGGTGTCGACCCGCCGGCGTACCTCAACGGGATGGCCGAGGCCGCGAGTGAGCTGCGGCGCCAGGTGCTCGACCTGCTCCGCGACGGCGACCCCGATCGTGCCGAGGACCTCTTCGCGGTGATGGACGAGGTCTACGCGCTGCTGGTCACCGTCGACTATCCGGACGCGGTGACCGGCGGGCTGCGGAGGACCACCGACGCGCTCCGGGCCGTCCTCGAGCGCACCCGGGGCGACGTCACGAACGCGACGGTCGTCGCTCGCCTGCAAGCGGCCGTGGAGCAGACGCGCCGTTCGTGAGCCGGCTTCGGGCCCGAGACCCGGGCACCCCCGGTGGTACATTGACCGACCCTCGGGGGTGTAGCTCAGCCTGGTAGAGCGCTACGTTCGCAACGTAGAAGTCGTGGGTTCAAGTCCCATCACCTCCACCCAAGGCCTTGTGGGTCATTCCGACGAGCAGATCGCGGAGTCGGTCCTCGGCGAGCGGGCTGCGGTAGTCCGCAACGGAGTTCACGAGGCCGAACGCCGCGTGCACCTGGGTCCGGGCCGTCGGCTCGTCGAGGCCCGGGCGGACGCTCCGGAGCACTCGGACCCACTCTTCGGCGTACGTGCGCATCGCTCGTCGGATGCGGCGTCGATCGGCGTCCGGCAGGTGGTCGGCCTCCTGGTCGTAGACCCGGATGAGGTTCCGATTCCGCAGCGCGAACGCCACGTGGGCCTCGACGAGCGCGTCGAGCGCCTCCGCAG